>OIFP01000028.1_pt1 | contig 149995 bp, 123 predicted proteins | sample 1582061 | NCBI WGS metagenome assembly OIFP01 (sample SAMN07501072, study PRJEB24779) | human gut metagenome | isolation source: stool | host: human infant | place: USA: Pittsburgh, PA | reverse complement strand
TCTATACTCATATTACTTATAAAAGAATTGCTGGTTTATGTTAATATCTTCTGTTTAATTTTCAAAGACCATTTCGTTGTCGCCCTCAAGCGACTTTTTTATTTTAACATCTTTAAGAAACTTTGTCAACAACTTTTTTCAAATTTTTATTTGATGTTTTGTTGCCGTGTCTCTTGCTGACGAAATTTATCTTACCATTTTAACCATATTTAATTTAATACTTCTCTCTGTTTTAGATAAAATATATTATTATTTCTATATTTTTCTTTAAAATACTTACTTTTTCCTATATAGATACACTAGGTAAAGTGTTTTAAATAAAATTTACATTCAATATACTTTTCTGTAGAATATTGTATTATTTTATACTATATTTTTAGATTATATAAAAAATACGCTTACATTTTGCATACAAAAATAGATTTTCATATTAATTTATATATAATTTTCTCTATGTTTTTTAATTGATTAATAAAAATATATTAAAGTGATTAAATATAACTTACTAAATAATAAATAGAAAACACTTATTTACTATTAAATATAATTACATAGATCTATTCTCCAACTAAGTTTAAATTATTAGCAAACTCCTCTAGACTATATTGAGCATAGTCTGTGTTAATTGCTTTTTTACCTATATCAGTGTAGTAAGAAGCATAAACTGATATTATTAAAAATGCAAATAAAGAAAAAACTACACTTTTCCTAAAATACTTTATAAAGACTACTCCTACTAATACAGATATGGCTAACCATAAAATTTCTGAAGACACATCTATCTTTAATGAATTTATAACTACCATGCATTGCATTATGCCAAAAAATAAAATTATACCAGCTAATAATAAAAATACTGTTATTATGGCTGAAAATAGATATGCTATGACCATATTAAAATAAGAATTACCTGTAAAGTCTTTTTTAGTTAATATATAAGAAGCAATAAATACATTTATTATTGCAAGCAAAATTATTCCTTTATATGTTTCTAAAATGAAGTTACCAAAAAAATTAACAAGACTCTCTAAAAATAATGTTGCTGTAATATCTCCATTATAAATTCTAGCCTTAGATAATTCATCAAACTCTATTCCTGATATTTCACTCATAAAGTTTAAAACTACCATTCTCATTATTATCATAATTAAAACAAATAATATTATTTGAGCATTTGCCTCTTTTAAATATTTTTTAGATGATTTTCTAGCCATAAGAAATTCCCCCTCTTTTATAATTCACTTTAATTATTGACAAGCAGTATCAATCTTAATCACTAAAACATATAATCCAAAAATATATTTATATTGATTAATAAAACTCTAAATTAATATTTAAGTAACTATTAATAAACATATCCCTAATTTAAAATAGGCATATTAAGATTATTTAAAATTAATCTTAATATGCCTGTATAAAATAAATTAATATGAGGTAGCTTTTAATCAATTATCTATTTGCCCTTCTTTTTTGTGTTGATATTTAAAATTTCTAATAGTCTAACAATAATTTAATTATATTAGATTAAATTTTATCTTAAACCAAATCTTAGTTATTCTTCTAAACAATTTAAGAATAAGGTATATACTTAAAAATCATCCATATATTTAAATTTACATTTTGCTTTGATCTTTAAAATCCACAAAAAACCTTTACATAAATATTATATTAATTTCTTTAATAATAAGAAATATCTTATTTATACTTATTAATGTATTAATTTTACATATATTGTTGTTTTTGTAATATAATAATCTTTTTTTACCATTTGTTAATCCTTTATTTAAAAGTTAACTTAAAATTTTCAATTTTTTTGTGGATATTACTAAGGGTTTTAAGGTATAATTTGTTGAAATTACTATAAAACTCTCGAAAAATATATTAAAGATAGGTGATTAAATGAACAAACTTAAAATTGTATCTTTGTTTATGAGTAGCTTTTTAATGATTAGTGCTTTTTCAGCACCATTAATAACTAAAGCAAATCCCGAAGTTAATAAATTACAAGAGGAGAAAAAACAAATTACAGAAGAAAAAGAAATTAAAAAGGGAAAGCTCGATGAAATTAAAGATAGCATTGACGCTAAACAAGCTGAGCTTAATTCAGCTCAAGCAAAGGTTACTGAATATGAAGAGAAGATAAAAACTTTAAATAATGAAATTTCTTCAACTGATTCAGAAATAAGTAAAGTAGAAAAATCAATTGAAGAAAATACTACTGAAATTGAAAAAGCTAAAAAAGAACAAGAGTTAAAGCAAGAAATATTAGGTGAAAGACTTAGAAACGTATATAAATCTAACTTAAACGATAAGTTTTTATATATGATTCTTGAGTCTAAGAACTTTGGAGAATTATTCTCTAATATAGCAAACATAAGAACTCTTGTTAAAACAGATAATAAGCTTATTGAAGAGATTGAAGCTTTAAAAAATGAACTTGAAGTTAGACAAGCTGAACTTGAAACTTCTAAATCTACATTAGCTAGCAAAAAAGCCGAACTTCTTTCTAAAGAAAAAAGTCTTAATGAAGTTAAAGCTGAACATGAAAATACATTAAATACTTATAAATCTCAATTAAACGAATTAGAGGAATTAGAAGCTGAAAAGAATGCTGAACTTAAAGAATTAGCAGATAGGGAAGATGAAATTGAAAAGGAAATTCAATCATATTTTACTAAAACTCCAAGCACAGCATCTCCAACTAGTAATTCATCAAGTGGATTTATAAGACCAGTTGCTTCTTCTACCATAACTAGTTCATATGGTCCAAGAGTTCACCCTGTAACTGGTCAGTATAAAGTTCATACAGGTGTAGACTTTGCAGCTTCAACAGGAACTCCATTTGTAGCTGCTAAAGATGGGGTTGTAACCGCTGCCGAATATCATCCTGCTTACGGAAATATGGTTATAATAGATCACGGTGGTGGATTCAGTACTCTATATGCTCACGCATCTCAATTAAAAGTTTCTGTAGGTCAAAAAGTAAAACAAGGACAAGTAGTTTCTTTAGTTGGTTCTACAGGATATAGTACAGGCCCTCATGCTCATTTTGAAATAAGAATTAATGGACAACATGTAAATCCAATGGATTATATTTAATAGAAAAGATAGTCATTTGACTATCTTTTTTTTATTTACATAATTATTAATTAAATTTCTATAAGAATAATTTTACATATCAATTATTGATTATTAAAAGATATATATTATTAATTAAATACTTGATTTTAATAGAAACATAAAATATAATGAAAGCGTTAACACATTGATAACTATTTTAATAATTTGTACATTTTTATGTAACAAACGAAAGGATGAGATTATGAGAAACTCAAAAATTACAGCAATTGTATTATCAGCAATAATAGGTATTGGTGTTGGAACTGGAGGTACTTTAGTTTATGAAAACAACCAAGAAGCAAAACAAATCTCTAAGTTAGAACAAACAACAAAGGCTAATGCAGTTGAAGAGATTGTTAAAGGAAATGTTTTAGCAACTTTATGGCAACAAAATTCTGGAGAAGTAAAGGCTTTAAGATATGAAGCATACAACTCTGGAAAGAGATATGTTGATGAATTGGTGAAAGAACCTACTGCTAAACCCTATGCAGTTACCTTAGATATTGATGAAACAATAATAGATAATTCACCTCATGCAGGGTATGAAATAAATCATAATGAATTATTCTCAAAGGAAAACTTTGGTGAGTGGGTACAAATGGCTGATGCAGCTGCAATAGATGGAGCTAAAGATTTTACTGATTATGCTAAAAGTAAAGGATTTGAAGTTTTCTACGTTTCAAATAGAAGTGAAGAAAAGGAACTTGATGCAACTATAAAAAACATGCAAAAATTAGGTTTTGTAAATTCAGATAAGGATCATATACTTTTAAAAACAGATACAAGTAGTAAAGATGCTAGATGGAATAAGATAAAAGAGAATTATAATCTTGCAATTTATTGTGGAGATAACTTAGGTGACTTCCCTGATGGATATGATAATAAGTCTAATGAACAAAGAAGAGAAATAGTAGATAAAGAAGCTCAATTCTTTGGAACAAAATACATAGTGCTTCCAAATCCAACTTATGGTGATTTTGAAAATGCCGTTTATGGATATGACTTCAAAAAATCTCCAGAACAAAAACTTGAAGATAGATTAAATAGTATAAAATCATTTAAATAAACTTTAATTAATTTAAAGAAGTTTAATTATACATATTATGAATAAAAAATCTATATTACTAACTGTAATATAGATTTTTTTATTATAATATATGTTAACCAAATCCAAGTCTTAAGTCCCTTAAAATTAATTGTAATAATCATAATTCAATTGTTTTTCATAATTTAGAGTTAATAATATTTATATGCTTTATAACTTTTGAAATTAGATATTATTTTTTCTTGATTTATAATATTCTTTTAGTCTTTCTCTTTGCTCTTTAACTATAATTTCATCAATTATATTGCTAAGTTGAAGAACCTCTTGAGTACATCCATATTTCTGATATAAACCTGCTAATAAATCTTTTAACTCATTTGTAAACATCTTATCATACTCTCCCTTTTTAATCTTTAATATCATCTCCTATTAAAACATCATATTTCTTACCTATAAAATTTTAATTACTTAGATAATTTATTAAAATCATTTATATTTAAAGAGAAACCATAATTTAAGATAATAAATCATCCTTTAACTATATTCTAAAATTATTTAACTAATTAGTAAATAATTTTAGAATTACAAAATTCGACCATGGATATTTATTAATTTATTATGAGTTTTTATACTATTTATCCTTTTTTAACCATAACTTATTAATAAAATATTAAATTGCTCTTTTATCTTTTTAATTATATTTCATATTTTACCAATAAAAACTATTTTTTGTCATAAAAAAAATTCTTTATTTTAAAAAGCCACTTATTTTTGTAAAAAAATTACACTTTTAGTTTGAAATTTTAAAACATTTCCTTTACAATATTAAAATCTATATAAAATTAGTATAAACTTTTAAAAAAATAAATTTTTATATAATTATTTTTATAAAAAAACAAGAAGACACTTATTTTTTTTAATTAAGCATCTTCTTATTTCAAACTCTATATATTTTAAATAATTGTTTAACTATTTTAATTCTGGCCAGAAATTTTTATTAGCTTCTATTAAGTCATCTAATATCTCTTTAGCTACAGTTGCACTTGGTACAGTTTTTGATAGAGTTAAAGCTTGCCATAATTTTTGATATGAATGTTCAACCCAAGCTTCTACAACTAATTTTTCGACAGCAACTTGTTGTTCCATTAATCCTTTTTGGAATCTTGGAATATCTCCAACAACTAATGGTTCTGGTCCATTTGATCCTACTATACAAGGTATTTCAACCATTGCAGTCTTATCAAAGTTTTCTATAGCACCATTATTTTCAACTATAAGTAACATTCTTTCTTGAGTATTAAATGCTATAGCTCTTGCTAAGTCAACTATATATGAAGCATGTTCATCAATGTGTAATTCAGATCCTTCAGCAGTACCTTTCTCTATGACTTTTCTACATTCTCCAAATACAAATTTTTCTCTTCCATCCATAACTTCATTTGCTCTTGTATAATTTTTGTCTGAATGATTTACAACATAATCTTGGAATAAATAATATTTTAAATAAGTATTTGGTAGATGAGTTGGGTCTACAGCTAATATATCTTTAGCTTTAGCAAAAGTATCATTCCAACTTGCTTCTGAATGTTGATTTTCTTCTATATCAACAATATAACCATGTTTAGCTACATGCTCTTTTAATTTTGGCATTAAATCATTTCCCTCTTTATCTCTAATGCTTGACCACCATCCAAAGTGATTTAATCCATAATATTTAACTATCATATCTTTTCTTGATTTTAATCCTAATATTTGAGCCATATGAGTTTCTATTCCTATAGGCATATCACATATATTTAAAACCTTTGAATTTGGTTTTAATTTTCTTGTAGCCTCAGCAACTATAGCTGCTGGATTTGAATAATTAAGCATCCAAGCATTTGGTGAATATTTTTCCATATAATCAATTATTTCTAATATTCCACCTATTGATCTCATACCATAAGCTATTCCTCCTGGTCCACAAGTTTCTTGTCCAACCACCCCATGTCTTAATGGAATTTTTTCATCTAATTCTCTCATAGCATATTTACCAACTCTTATGTGAGCCATTACAAAATCTATATCAGTAAAAGCTTCTTCTGGATCAACAGTTGCTAAAAATTCTATTTCTGGAGCTCTTTCCTTTAATAATATTTCACAAGCTTTTGCCACCACTTCTTGTCTATCAGCATCATTATCATAAAATTTAATCTTTCTTATTGGAAACTTATCTAAGTTGTCTAATAACATTAAAACTATCCCTGGAGTAAATGTACTTCCACCACCAGCTATAACTATTGAAAATTTCTTCATAAAAATCTCCCCCTAAACTATACTTTTATTTAAAAATTTATTATTTCCTTTCTATGAGTTAATAATAACAAAGCCTATTTTTATATACAACGTTTTCACAAGCTTTAGGGAATAGTATCACTCATTAGTACATACTCTCATTTAATGTGAAATTTCACATGTTAAGCACATTTCTTCTTAAATAGCTTATACAGTACATTTAAAAGTTTTTTTATCTATTAAATATTCTTTTTTTATATTTTTAATATTTCATTTTCACAACTTACAAAGCTCATATAAAAATCTAATAAGCATAGAATATAATTCTAATCCCTTATACATTTCATCATAATTTTTATCTATTCTATTAAAATCGTAAGTGCAAATAGGTACTTTTTTTCCCTTATCTAAACCTATAAAAAATCTACTTACATTTTTTCCTCTTAACTTCTCATTTATTAAGTTTAAATAATCTTTTGAATTTTCTATGTCTATTAATATAATGCAATCATCTTCTCTTATTAAACTAAGTACAGAATCAAATTCATCAGCTTTATAAAAATCAAAAACATACTTACCTAATTCTGTAAAAGCTCTTTTTAGTTCTTGGCCAACTATACTTGAACTAACGCCTTTTCCATAAACAAAAATTCTATTGCTCTTACTTATTTTTTCAACAAAATCACCCAAAACCTCTTCTTCAATAAGCTTTAACATAATTTCGTTTTTTGATTGAGTATCTTGTATTAAGTTTTCTAATAAAATTAAGCTTTCCATATAACTTCATATCCTCTCTAAATATTCTACTTATAAAAATTACAAGGTTGTACAATTAGTACAACCTTATTTAAAATATATTTTGTAATTTAATACCTCTATAAGAAAATAATATCAACCTTATGAAACGCCTTCAACAAAATTCATATATTTGGTGATTTTTCTCTAATTACTGTTACTATTAATATTTACTGTGAAAATTCTCACTATTACATATTAAAAATATATATTTTTAATCTATTATAGTTCCAATTTTAAAAATTACTTGATTGAAAAATAAGGTCATAACACATACAAACCTAAAAATAATAAGTTTATATATGCTATGACCTTAAAATATATAAAATCTAAAAACACACAATTAAATAAATACCTAAGCATTTCTTTTATTTAAATAAATATATCCAAAAGAAATTGATGCTACAATAGGAGCTATTGAAATTATTAAATCTATTATAATATCAAACATAAAAAACTCCTTTCTTTATTTAATCTAAAATTTTATCATTTTAATTATACTTATAATTTATTATTTTCAATTTTTATCTTCTTTTTCTAACTCATTCTTATACATTGAATATTTTAAAAATATCATCTCTGCAAGTGTAAAGAACAATGTTGTTGACTCATATGTCTTTCCTCCACCTAATTCATGCATTGATGTATTTATATATAAATTTTCATCACTTAACCTAGCTAAAGTATTGTTTTTTAATTTTGTTATTGATATTATTGGAACATTTCTAAGTTTAAATTGCTTAGCTAACCTCTTTACATGCTCTGACTCTCCTGTTAATGATATTAAAAATATTAAATCTTCATCACTTATTGTATTTAAAATCATATCAGCCTCTGCTTCACCCTGTATATTATATATACATTCCTGCCCTGATAAAAATATTCTTTTTAGTTCTGCTGCAACTGATGATTGTACTGCTCCAGTTCCATACACAAAAATTCTTTTTGCATTATACATAAGATTACAAACACTAGAAAAATCTTTTTCCTGCATGTCATTTATAAATTTTGTTATGTCATTACAAACTACTTTTAAATAATCTTTTTCATTAAACTCTTTATCTTCACTTTCCCACTTAAGATATATTTTAAGTTCACTATATCCTTTTAGTGAAAGTTTCTGTGCAAACCTTAAAATAGTTGTCCTAGAAACATTGCATCTGTTAGCTAATTCATCAATAGTTAAATTACAACAATCCTTTTTATGATTGAATATATATTTCCATATATATAAGTCACTATGATTTAATTTATCATAATGTTTATTCACAAGCTCTTCTAATCTCATAATACCCTCCAAAATAGTACAAATAACCTTAATATCTTATTTCATAAATTTCTTCTACACATGTAAAAATTATAGTTTTTATGTAATTAATTCACATTTTTCTTATTCTAATGATATCATAGTTTTGTTATTTTTGAAGTATCATACATTAATAGTTAATACTTTATAATTATTAACTTAAATATTATTATATCTATAAAAAACACTATGGTTAAAATTCACCATAGTGTTTTTTATGTTTTAATTAAATATTGCTATAAAAGTTGTTCAAATTCTTCTCTTACCTGTGAAACTGATAAACCTATTATTACTTGAATAGCCTTACCATTTCTAACAACTCCAAGTGCTCCAGCTGACTTAAATACACTATCTGCCGCTAATTTACTTTCATCCTTTACAGTTAAACGTAAACGAGTTGCACAATTTGTAACATCTACTATATTTTCTTTTCCTCCTAAAGCCTCTAAGATTCCTTCAGCTTTTTTAGCCGTTTTACTTTTACCTGATTTATCTTCTTTTATTGATTCTTCACCTTTTTTAGCCTTATAATCAGCCTTAGTATATAATTTAGTCTCTTCATCATCATCTTCTCTACCAGGAGTTTTTAGATTCATTTTAAGTATTACAAATCTAAACACTATGAAATATATCGCTGTAAAGCATAATCCAATAGCTATTTGAATTAAGTATGCTTGCCAATGATTCTTAGCTAATGGAATCCAGTTTTGTGCTGCCCATTCTATAATTCCTCCACCAAAGTTACCTGATACTCCAAAAGCAAATTCTGTAGCCGCTAAAGTAGCTGCTAAAATTGCATGTACTACAAATAGTATTGGTGCTACGAATAAAAATGTAAATTCTAAAGGTTCTGTAATACCAGCTAATATTGCTGTTAAAGTTGCTGGTATTAATAAACCTGCAACTATTTTCTTTTTATTTGGCTTAGCTGTCATATATAACGCTAAAGCTATACCTACTGATCCAAATATTTTTGAATGTCCATGTAAAGCAAATCCACCTGCTGGGAATAATTCTGTTAAACTTTGTTGTGACATAGCATATTGAGCTAAATGTTGAGGCCAATATGTGGCTATTCCCCCTTCTACAACAGCTGGTCCAAATATAAATGGTCCATATATAAAGTGATGTAATCCTGTTGGTATTAATATACGTTCTAAGAATGTATATATCCATACTCCAACTATTCCTGATGAAGCAAGAAATCCTTGTAAAGAGTTAATTCCATTTTGAACTGCTGGCCATACTAAACAAACTACAAATGCTGTTGGAATCATTACAAAGAATCCTATCATAACTACGAAAGATGACCCTCTGAATATTCCTAGGTATTCAGGCAATTCTGTATCAAAGAAACGATTATGGATCCATACTGCTATACCAGCTATTAAGATTGCCCCTATCATACCAGTATCAAAAGTTTTAATTCCAGCTATAGTAGTTAATCCACTTACGCCTCCAACTTCCTGAGCAAAATCAACTCCAAAGAAGCTTCCCCATTGAGTTAACATTGAATTTACAAAGTAATTAAAAGTTAAATAAGTAACTAAAGCTTCCATACAAGCTCTAGCTTGAGCCTTCTTAGCTAATGCTATTGGTAACCCAACAACAAATAACAACGGAAGTTGTCTAAATACTGTCCATCCACCTTCTTCAATAAGAGTCCAAATCTGATACCATAAAGTACCTTCATTTGCAATTGGTCCTACTATGTCTGGATTCTTAAATAGAATACATAGTCCTACTGTTATACCTGCAAAAGCAAATAATAAAACCGGTGTAAACATTGCAGCTCCAAAACGTTGAATTTTTTGCATCATAACTATACCACCCCACTAAAATTTTATAAATCCTATTAATACCCTTAACTTAAATACCTAAAATTTTTAATACTTAAGTTATATATCCAATAAAATTTAATATTTTATACATTAAAATGAATTTTTATTGGAATATTTGTTAATTAGATAATATCAATTAATGATAACATTTACAACGAAATGAGCACACTCTGTTCTTAGTTTCATAATGATGCAACTTTTTCCCAAAAATCGTGAAAATTCACATATAAATTTTAATTTATGAATATCCATAATTAGAAATTATAGCATTATAACTAAAAAATATCTTTTTTAATGATATGAATAGTTATAATATTTATAAGCCATTCTTCCTATTCATAAAATAATAAACATACTAAAAATTAATTCATTTAATAAAATAAAAGGCCTATACCAAATTAATTTGGTATAAGCCTTTCTTGCTTAATTTAATCTAACTTAAATATTAATCATTAAAAATTTTGTTTTTCCAAGAATTTATTGTCTTTCTAGCCTGTCCAATAGTTAAATCTAACTCATCAAATACAAATCCATCCTTCTCTTTTAAAATCTCCATAAGATGTCCGATTCTAGGTAATCTTAAATTAACTTTTCTTATAACTTCTTTTTCAGCGAATACCTCTTTAGGATTTCCTTGTAATATTACTCTTCCTTCTTTCATAACAAAAACATTATCACAATATAAAGGAACAATATCTATATCGTGAGTTGCTATTATTATTGTTATTCCAAGCTCCTTTTGCATTTCTACTAATAATTTCATTATCTCTGAAACGCCCATTGGATCTAAACCTGCCGTTGGTTCATCTAGTATTAAAACCTTTGGCTCCATAACTAGTACCCCTGCAATGGCTACCCTTTTCTTTTGACCAAAGCTTAAACAATGAGTTGGCTTATTTTTTAAGTGTTCTATACCAGTTCTTTTTAATGCATTATCTACTCTTTTTCTTATTTCATCTTCTGGTAATTTCATATTAACAGCACCAAAGGAAACATCTTGGTAAACACTTGCTGAGAAAAGTTGATTATCAGGATCCTGAAAAACAATCCCTATAGATTCTCTAAGTTTCATTATTCCTTTTCTTGAATAATCTATAGGTTTATTATCAAAAAGTATTCTTCCTGAAGAAGGTTTTAATATACCATTAAAGTTTTGAAACAAAGTTGATTTTCCAACACCATTTCCACCTAATATAGCCGTAACCTCTCCTCTTTTTATATTCATATTTATACCTTTTAGAGCATGAGTTCCATCTGAATAATTATAATTAAGCTCTTCTACTTTTAATATATAGTCTTCCATAAAATCCTCCTACTCTACTTAATAAATATAGCTATTCCTATAAAAATAAGATTAATTATTATAGTTATAATGTAAATGTAATTTCTTTTTTGAACCTGTTCTTCTAAAACTTTAAGTTCTCCATTATACCCTCTGGCTTCTAAGGCAGTATATAAATCATTAGCCCTCTTAAATGAACGTATAAATAGTGTTGATGCAAGAGCACCTAAGGATTTATATGATGTTTTTATATCTCTATATCCAAGTCTTGAATTTTGCGATATAAACATCATTTCTGAAGTTTCTAAAATTATAAATATAAATCTGTAAACTAAGCTTATTAATTCAATTAAAAAACTTGGTACTTTCAGCTTAGCTAAAACTGATATTACATCTATCATTGGAGTGGTTAAGGATATAAAGTATAAGCAACTTAAAGATCCCATTACCTTAAGGAACATATTAAGTCCTTGAATAATTCCACTTTTTGAAACTCCAATCCATCCATTAAAAAGTTTAAATGATACTAAAAATGCCTCTTGTTTTAATGAATAACTCACAACAATTGTTAGGATACCAATTATTAAAAAAGCTATTGGTACCATCATTAACTTTATAAAAACCCTTATTTTTGTTCTTCCTACTTTTGTTATTAAAAAAGTCATAATACTTATTATAAGCATAGAAACAATAAAATTATTTGCCCAAAGACAAACGCACAAAGTAATTAAGGCAAAAAACATCTTTTCCGCTGGATTAATATTTTTTAACTTAGATGCATAAGCATATTTATCTATGTTTATCATTTACTTCGTCGTTCACTTTCTTTTTGCCTTTTAGATATCCTAATCCAAAGCCAATTACCCCTGCACCTATTGCAGCTTGAAGAGCAAATAATAAACTTTCTATTTCTCCACTAGCTGGTTCAAATAATGGTGAGAACCATGGTTCATAGTTTTCATCAATTTGTGTTATTGCTTCTTCTGCTTGATCATCAGATCCACCAAACTCTCCATTTTTAGCTACAAAGAAAGGTATTATTGTAATAAATACAACTAATAATAGTAATATCACATTAGTTAACACTCTTTTATTTTTCATTATTTTACCCCCTTTGAAAAAATGTTAAGTTCCATTAAATCTTCTTTTGCATAATTTTCTATTGTATTAAAGATTATGACTGTTAATATTCCTTCACTTATAGCTAGAGGAACTTGAGTAACAGCAAATATACCCATGAATTTCATAACTGATGCCATAACTCCTCCAACCTCTGCTGGGAAGGCTAGTCCTAATTGAACTGAAGTAACCATGTAAGTTGCTAAATCTCCAAGAGCAGATGCTAAAAATACACCTAACCATGTTGGTCCATTAAGTTTTTTTACTAATTTATAAAGTCCGTATGATACTAAAGGTCCAACTACAGCCATTGAAAAAGTATTAGCTCCAAGAGTAGTAAGACCACCATGAGCTAAAAGTAATGCTTGGAATAAAAGTACGATAAGTCCTAAAACTGATGCTGCTGTAGGTCCAAATAATATTGCTGCAAGACCAACCCCTGTAGGATGTGAGCAACTACCTGTAACTGATGGAAGCTTTAATGCTGAAAGAACAAAAGCATAAGCTCCTGCCATAGCTAACAAAATCTTTAGTCTTGGATTATTTCCAACCTTGTTTTTAATAGAGAATAATCCTAATACTATAAATGGTATAGTTATAACTCCCCATGCTATACACCATTTAGGTTGTAAAAATCCTTCCATGATATGCATAGCTGAAACACTTCTTGGTATTAATAAGAACATTAATAAAAATCCTATAAATACTTGATTCTTTTTTGACATAATAATTCTACTCCTTAAATTATATTTTTATTTTGTATTCCCATTTATCATCTTTTTATTTTAAGATAAAATTTGATTTAACTATTTCTGCATCAAATAAAACAATATGTACTAAAAATATTTCCCTTTATAACACTTAATCTAAATATGAATAACTTTAATTTCTAGTTAAATCAGAACTTTAGTCTTAGAAATAAAAAACCCCTAGACATTGCGTCTAGAGGTTATAAAAATTCTAAAAAAATATAACTTACCAAAGCACAACACCTCCTATTTCCCGTAGGATCTTGATGTTTTAAAAATAGGCAGGTCTTCTGGCTCAAGTATCATCACTTTTTGTGGCCTTCCCAAAATATTATATTCCAGTGGCTTAAAGTACAAAAAGCTCCTCTATTACAGCGGCGGGACCGCGTGGGATTTAAACCCAACTTCCCTTTTAATATATAGTTACAAATGTAACTATTTAACCTATTTCTAAATATTTAATTTTACAATACTTTAACATTATATAGCATATGCATTGCATTTACAATTAAACTCTATAGATTTCTCTAGAAAATATGCTATATATAAGGTTTTCAGTAATTTTTAAACATATACTCTATGTTCATATATTATTATAAAATATTAATTATTAAAAACTTATCTGTTTATCATATAAATTTAATCTTAGAATTTATTTTAAATTAATCTGACTCTAATAATATTTTTAAAAATTTTTATTAAGTTATGTTTTAAATTAAAAGGAATCATACTAGATACAAATAATAATTTTAAAATACTAATCTTTAAAACTTTTAGTATTTTAAATTTAATTTTAAGTATCCTTATGATTCCTAAAAAATTATAAATCTAATTTATCCTTATTAAATTATCTTAATTTAGTATTCTATGATTTATAAAGCTTATCTCATATTCATCAATAGAGCCATCTTTATTTAAGTCAAGAGAAGTGTTAGTAGTACTTCCAATGTTTTTAGATACCATTGCTAAGTCTCCTATATCAATCTTTCCATTGCCATTAAAGTCTCCTGTACTTTCTTCTATTAATAAAGAGTTAAATCTTGCTATTGCACCCTCTAAAGATTCATTAGCTAAATTTATTTCCTCTTCAGTAGCATCTTCCTTGTTAAATACTTCTGCAGCCTTATTAATTTCAACTGTTAATCCATCCTTAGCGCCTTTATGGTATTCACCAACATTAAATCCTTCTACAGATTCCTCTAGTAAAGATTTACCTTGATTTATTAATTCACCTAAATTTGTTTTATCAACCTCTGGTGTTTCCTTTACTAAAGCTTTTATTGAAGCATCTAAATCAATTACTATTTGATTTATTTGATCTTGAGTGTAATCAGCTTTATTTTTGTTAGCTTCATTAGCAACTTCTAAGACTTCACTAAATAAAGCCCATGACTCAGCTGTATATTCTTCTTCAACTAAAGAGTTTCCTAAAGTTAAAACTTTATTGAAATCTTCAAAGTCAGTTGCCCTTAAAGCTAATCTTTCTTCTGCTTTATTTAGATTTTCTAAAGCCTTATCTATTTTCTTTTGAGATGAATTAGAATCATCTAAAATACTCTTAGCTTCATTTAATGCTTCTTTTAAAGTTTCAAAGCTACTTAAAGTGTATTCATCTCCACTTAAATTTATAAGCTCATCATATTTTGCCTTTAAAGAATCATTTACTGGGAATTCAAACTCTTGGTTTAAAGTTATTATTTCATAAATATTTGGTGCAACATCTGTCCATTCAATTTTTATCTCATAGATATTATTGTAATCACGATTAATAAATTCATTTAAACTATTGCTTAATGTTCCTAATTGAACCCATTGATCAGTTACATTTTCACTGCCATCACCAACTCTAGCCATAACCTTAGCATTTGAAATTGAACTTCCACTTTGAACTATTGTAACCTTTCTAACATCTGTTTTTTCTGATAAACGATAAGTTATACTTCCTTCAGAAATCTCACCATTATTAGTATTTGGCTTATATGAAGTTGTTAAATTTCCATCTCTTAAATTACTTGGGGCAAAGCCTCTTTCCTCAATTGGATTTGAAATATAAGTTGGATCATTTACTGTAGATATATATTCTCCATTGTTTATCATAAGTTCATTTATAACTGTCCAACGATGTCTATATGGTGCAGTAAATAATATTCTTACATATCTAGCCTTTTGATTTAAATTATCTCCTTCCACATAAGCACTATCTATTGGAACTATTCCACCTGATTGGTTTCCATGTTTATATCCATTTTTTAATGGTGTAGAGAACATGTCGTCTACTCCATTTTCTACTCCATCTCCAATTGTAATAGCATCTGTCCAAGTTTCTCCATCTAAAGATAATTGAATTTTACCATCTCTTACATGGTCAACTTCAGTATCTAATACAACATATTTTAAATTATCCACAAGAATTTCTTGTCCTAAATCATAGACTATAGTATCACCTGTACTAGGTGCGCCTAAGAATTTAACTCTTGTTTTTAAATCTCCATCTACAGCTTTTTTAGCTCCATCATCTCCAACATAAGCATCTACTAATGATGGTTCATAAACTTCATTTGAATTAACTTCAAACTTAGTTAAATTAAAATTAACAGCTTCATTACCTGTATTAATTAGCCTTACGTATCTGCCATCTTCTAATGTATTTTTATCTGTTATCTCAGTCCACTCAACACCATTCATAGAGCTTTGAAGTTTTAATCCTGTATCATTTGAAATTTCAAGATTAATATTACTTAAATCTTTAATACGATTTAATTTAACCCCAATATATTCTCCATGATTTAAGCTTATGTCATCTGTAGGTATCAACTTAGTTACATCTTCTTTAGCTAAAGATAATAAATCTAATTCTGTATTTGTATATACATTCTCTTTATTTCCTTTACTTTCTAATTCATCACTAACTATTGCAAACTCTGAGAAAGTAAGCCACTTGTTGATATTTTCCATATTAGTAAGTCTTATATATTTAGCTGAAATAGGCGTTTCAAAGGATTCTTCTATAACATCTTTTCCTGCCGGAGCACCTGTTTTATCATATTCTTTTATAGTTGTCCAACTTTCATTATCTAATGAATATTCTAGTTTGAACTTATTCCATTTATCAGAGCTTCCTCCTCCATTTTTACCTATTACAAATCTAATTCCATCAAGTTTTATTTCTTTTCCTAAATCTAAACCTATAAATTCTCCTGCTAAAGATGTATCTCCATTAAGAGTTTTATACCATACACCAGTATTATCATCTCCATCTAAAAGATTAGCTTCATTTCCTTCATAAACTTGCCAAGATTCACTTCTTATTAAACTTGGATTAAACTCTACACCTGAGTTTGAATTCTCTTTCTTATTTACATTAATATCTCTAACACCTAGCCAAGTATTCTCTCTTGCCTCTGTAGCTATTAAACGAACTCCTCTAACCTTTAAATCTAAATTTTCTACTTTTATAGCTCCAGGCATTGTATATTCAACACCCTCTTCTAAATCAATCCATTCTCTTCCGTCAACTGTATATTGAATCTTAGCCTTTTGCATTGTATCGTTAGGATTTGAGTTTGCTCCCATTAAGAATTCAACATTATTTAAAGTTATAGGATTACTATATTTAACTCCTACATAAGTTCCAACATCTATTCTATTTGGATTTTTATAAACTAATTCAGTACTAGCATTATTATCAAAAATATTATCTGGATTTCCTGTTGGGGCATCTTGTCTATTACTTATATAAGTTGCTATTATTCTATTTGGATCAACAATAGAGCCTATAACAACTGATAAGTTTTGACCCATACTCTTTATAAATGGAACGATATGTTGAACTCCAACCTCTGCATATTCAGTATGGTCTACATAGTGGAAACCATAAGTTTTTGATTTTTCAAAGGCACTTTGTGCTTCTGAATAATTAGACCACGCAGCTTCATCGTCTCCTTCTTCTATTGCAATTGCTGATTTTAAATATCCAATAGCAGCATCCATAGTATCTTCCCAGCAATTTAACCAATAAATTATTTGATCTCTTGTTCTCTCATTTCCTGGATTATTTTTATAATACTCTGCAGCCTTTTGAAGGTTTGTAAATTCTTCTATTAATTCTAAAGCATCTTCTTTAATACTTACCCCACTATCGTATTTTTGCTTAAACGCCTCTAATTTTGGTGCTAATTCAACAGACTCTTGTAGAGGTCTAACCCTTCCGTCCATATTTTGATTTATCATATGCTTGCTTATTTCTCTTAAAGCAAGTGAAGAATTTGTTTCCTCAGCAGTTCCATGATCCATATACTTAAATGAATCATTCCAGTTTTCATCGGCTTCTTCTTTATTGTCCCATATATTCCAAGCATAATCTGCTATAGCGAATAAAGCTGACTTATTAGCCTCTGCTTGTTGCATTGGGTTTAAAACTATACCATCTATCTTACTTGGATCAACTCCTGGATGTAAGAATGTATCATTTCCTCCCATTATTAAATGTTGTTTAGAGTTATCTGAACAAGGCCAGTTAATCCAGAAAAATGGAGCTCTTCCTGGGTGACCCTCAGTAGAAATATTATTCATGAAATTATTCGCAAAATTTTCATCTACTTCTCCCCAAATTCTACCTCCAGTCATAACTATACTTACATTATCTTCAGCTTTATTTAACTCTTTTAATTGTGCAGAACTTCCATTTCCATAGTAATCTGATGGACAGAACATTAAATCTGTTTTTAAATCTGGATAAGTTGATTGTTGTTCTTCTAACCATCTTGTTAAATCTGTAAGAAGCTTAACATACATACTAGCCCCTTGAGCTGGCGCTGAAGCATCATCAGCTAAAATAGCAAACTGTCTAACATCATTCTCTAAAAGTTGAGTAAACTTTGCCTTTATTACTCCTAAATCATTTTGATAATTTTCTTCAGTATCAAACCTAACTGGATTATTCATAAATGGATGTAAGGCATATACATATCTATTTTTAGTCTCATTCCCCACCTGAGCTAACTTTTTAATTTCAGATAATTTTTCTTCTGGATATAAATCTCTCCACTTGCTATTATGATAAGGATCATCTTTAGGTGCGAATACATATTGATTTAGTTTGTAATCTCCACCAAATTTCATAAGTTCTGCCCTATCTTCATTAGACCAAGGATTCCCATAATATCCTTCTATAAATCCCCTATGAGCAACTTCTGCATAGTCATCAGCTCTGAAATTCTTAATTTCATTTCCCTCTTCTAACTGATTAAATACATGTTTTAAAGTAGTAACTCCATAGAAAGCACTATCTGTATCCTCCCCAATTACTCCAATTACTCCATCCTTAACACTTACTATATTGGCATCCATTTTTTCATCAAAAAAACTCTCATCATGAGGAATATTTTTATTGAAATAATTATCAACAACTCCTCCCGATTCATTAATACCTACTAAAAAATTTGTCTTTCCTGGCACTATTTCATTTGAGACAGTGGCTTCTAAATTACTAGCTTCTAAAACTTCATCAACCCGCTTTTTAGTGTAAGTATCAATTCCATCATCATATACAATATTTATTTCATCACTTATTTGAAATTCTCCTCCACTATAACTTATTTCTTGTGGCTTTGGATATATTTCATAAAAGTTTTCTGTAATACCATCTGTTGCAAAAACAACTAAATTTGATGGCAAAACACTAATTGTCATAGCTGCCAATACTGTAGATGTAATAATCTTTCTAATGTTCTTATTCATAAACCTTCCCCCATAAAGTTATTTTCATATTATAACTAAATTGTAATTGTTTCCCAACAAATAGTACATGTATTTTATTTACTTCTTATGTTAATAAATCAAATTTTTAATAAAAGTAATTAGTATCTTTATTTTTTCTTTAGAAAGATTTTAGGTAAATTTAATGTCTTTGTAACTCACATGTCATCCACTTAAACTATTTAATTGTTAAAATTTTGTGTATAATCATATTATAGGAAAGATTACAACAGGGGGGATTAAATTGAAAAAAGGAAATGTACGTACTTTAGATGGAATCATTTACTCCTTATTTATTTTTATGACTATAGTTACACTCTTCATAATATATAGGGATATTCCAAGCAATGCAGTTCTTAATTTTGTTACAGCTTACGCCATATTTGCAATACTTATTCCTTTATACATATTAGTAAGAGTCCTATTTACAGTTAAACATTTTACTTTTGAAGAGGTAAAAAAAGAAGGAGTTAAATTCTTAATGTTTTTTATAGGAATCATGATGCTTAATTTAGTTGGTGATTTTTTATTACCATTGCCAGACTTAAAATTAAGTAAAATGTTACCTTCCTCATTAGGCTTTGCTTTTGGAATAACTTGTTTTGATATAGTTTTATCTAAAAGAACAAAGTAAAATAGGTCACAGCTTTATTACTGTGACCTATTTTTTATTAAATTAACTTTAATTAATATAAAACTAAACTTTTTATTTAACTTTAAATAAAAAATCTTGTATCTCTTATAAACTATAGCTATTACTAATATACTAGCTCTCTTACAAGCTTATCTTAAGTTCTTGCTTCTTTAATAAGATACAGTTTTAATCATTAAGAATTGCACTAGTAGTTTTGATTTTCTTTTCAACAGCCTCACTAAACATTTCTTTAATTACCTCTGTATATAATAAATCTAATAAAAATATTTGTGGTATTTTTGATGATATTGATCCTGTTTCAAAGATTGTCTCAGCTGATGTATATGTCAATTCATAATCAGATAACTTTCTTAATGGATTATCGCTATCTTCTGTTAAAGTTATTATCTTTGTACCATTTTCTTTAGCTTGTTTTACAGTTTTTATTACTTCTTTAGTAGTACCTGAGTTTGAAATAGCAACTATTACATCATCATCATTTGTTATAGATGACATAATAACCATTGTATGGCTATCAGTTACTGGTACTGTTGTAAATCCAATTCTCATGAATTTATAGTTTATATCTGTGGCAGCTATTCCTGAATAACCTATACCTATGAAATAAACTCTCTTAGCATTCATTATTAAATCTCTGCATTTGCACATTAAATCTAAATCAATTTGCTTAACTGTTTGCTCTAATATATTAATAGATGATTTTAACATCTTATTTGCAGTTTCTGTTACACTTTCATCCCTATGAACATGCAAATTTATAATGCTTGTATTCTTTTTATTTGAGATCTCTTTTGCTAAAGTAACTTTAAAGTCTTGGAATCCATTAAACCCCAACTTCTTAGTAAACCTTGTTATGGTAGCTTCTCCTACTCCTGATTCCTTAGCTATTATAGATATTGATTTGTATATAATATTGTCTAAATCTGACTTTATATATTCAATTAATGTCTTTTCTGACTTAGTTGCTTTAAATTTTGGATTTTCTAACTGTTCTAATATTCCCATAAAGTACCTCTTACTGTTTTAATATTTTGACTCAATTCTATGGTTATATTAAATACTTATAAATAATTTAAAACACTCTAAAACTAAGTCAAATATAATATTTTAAGTATATCATTCTTGTCATATAAGCTCCATAATTTATATAAATTATATTATTGTCCTTTATTTCAAGTAAAATTACAAAAGATAACTACTTATTAAAATTCTCTTTAAAGTTATAATAAGCGCCCTTCATTCCTGCAGTATTTTTAAGCTTTGCAAAGGCTATTTTAGTATTATTATAAACTGATTCTATTAAGTATTTTCTTAAGCTATTTTCTATTAAAGGTCTAAACACCTCTTCTCTAGCCATTATTCCTCCACCTAAAACTACCACTTCAGGATTTATTAAATAAACAATATTTGAAATTCCTAAAGCTAAATTATCAGCTAATTTTTCAACTTCCTCCTTGCATATTAAATCACCATTTTCATAGTTGTCTAATACATATCTTCCATCTATACTACTAGGCTCAACACCTTTTCTAAGTGCTACATTTTTAACTAAAGCACTTGCTGATGCAATATCTTGAATATGCTCTCCATTAACCATCATATATCCAATTTCTCCAGCTGAATTGCTAAAACCATGTAGCACTTTTCCATTTATGATTAAAGCTCCTCCAATACCTGTTCCTATGGTTAAACAAGCCATTGAATGAGTTCCTTTACCAGCACCCCCAAAGAATTCTCCTAAGGCTGCACAGTTTACGTCATTTTCCACAAAGCAAGGTAAATTAAACTCTTCCTCTAATATTTTCTTAACTTCAACCCCAGTATAATTAGGTATTGTTGGGCCAGCATAAACTATTTTACCTTCCTTAGGACATACCATCCCTGCTGTTGATACACATATTCCACTTATGTCATTATTAATCTTAAGCTCATGAATTATATCTTTAACTTTCTCTATTATACTAAGTCCACCTTTATACGCTTCAGTGTCTCTATCATTAGTCTCTAATAATGTTCCATCTTCATTTATAACTCCGTATTTTATACTAGTTCCGCCTATATCTATAACTGCAAATAAACCCATACATATCACCTCTAATAAAATTATTATTCTCTAAGTCTATTATAAACAATAAAGGTTGCATCAAAAATAACTTAAAATAAAAATTACAAACCTAAATAATTCTAGCTCCTCGGTTTATTACTTTAAGCTTTGATACAACCTCATAAAATAAAATACTATAAAATTACTTTATAAATAGCTTTCTTTACATCTGAAGGCTCATTATCAGCCTTTAAACAAGTCATGTGTATATCTTCTGGATAACAGATAAGGAAATCTCCCTCTTCTAAAATAACTGTAGAATTTTCTTTGCCATCAAAAGATAAGAAATCATCTTTTTCAACGAACTCTTTAAACTCTAAATTTTCTTTAAAGTTAAGATCTATTCTTTCTCTTCCACTAAAAACCACATGAACATCTATATATTTCTTATGACCTTCCCAAAAACGATCTTCCTTATTTTTTGTAGTGTAATTAACTCTATTAAAGAACAACTCTTCGCCTTTTATTTCATGAGTACCTGGTTCAAACTCTATTACATTATTATTTTTTGCATGTAGTAAAGCTTCCTTAACAAGTTTTGGTAGATAATCATAACTTTCTAAGTTTATTAAATTGCCGAATATCATTTCATTCACCTCTAAAACATTCAATTTTAAAGTAGTGCTGATCTTCAGATAATTTTAAAACTATCTAAAAATCAACACTTACTCTAATTAAACATTATTTTTTATTTATATTAACTATTAGCTATTTCACTTTCATTGTAGTAAACTGTTGCTTCATTTAAAGTCTTCTTATCAACTAATTGAGATTGAGTCATTAGTGAAACTATCATTCCAACTATAACTGAAACACCTATTGATATGATTGAGTATGACCAGATACTTACATCGAATCCGCCATATTTACATACTACAACAGCTATTGCTGATGCTATAAATCCAGCATATGCTCCTGCTTTTGTAGCTTTTTTGAAGAATATTCCTAATACGAAGATTCCTGCTAAAACTCCAAGAACAAGTCCCATAAATCCATTAAACCATTCGTAAGCTGAGTTTACTCCGCCATTTGCAAGGATTACTGCCATTGCTATTGAAGCAATACCAACACCTAAAGATATATATTGAGCAATTTTTGTTTGCTTTTCCATTGACATATCTTTTGTTATAAAGTTTTGGATATCTAAAGTCCAGCTTGTTGCAACTGAGTTTAATCCAGTTGAAAGTGTTGATTGAGCTGCTGCATATATAGCTGCTAAAACTATACCTGTTATACCAACTGGTAATTGGAATGCTATATATGATGCAAAAATTTGGTCTTGTTGAGCAGTTTGTAATAACTGTGGATTTTGATTATAGAAAACATATAAAGCTGTTCCTATTAAATAGAATACAGTTGCTACAAATAATGATAATACTAAGTTACCATAAGTCATTTTCTTTAATTGTTTTATATCTGTAGTAGTAGTAAACCTTTGCACAATATCTTGACTTGAGATATATGATGAGAAAGTATTTAATCCTCCTCCAACTATTAATAGGAATACACTTGTTTTAAATATATTAGCATTAAATATTGGTTCTTTTGAAGCTAAGAATTTTCCACCTTCAGTTAATTCATGCATAATAGCTCCAAATCCACCATTGATTGTTGAAATTAAGAATATTAATGAAAAAACGATACCTGCTATAAGTACACAACCTTGAATGAAGTCTGTCCATAAAACTGACTTTAATCCACCTGTGTATGAGTAAATTATTGCTATTACGCCCATTGCTACTATAAGTAAATAAACATTTATTCCTGTAAGATTTGCTAATACCATTGATGGTAAATACATTATGATTGCCATACGTCCTATTTGATAAATAATGAACATTATAGCTCCAAGAATTCTAAGTCCTTTATCTTTATATCTTATTTCTAGATATTCGTAAGCTGTATCTATATCTAGTCTACTATAAACTGGTAAGAAATATCTTATTGTAAGAGGTACTGCTACAAACATACCAAGTTGAGCAAACCACATTATCCAAGTTCCCTTATAAGAGTTACCAGCTAGTGATAAGAATGAAATTGGACTTAATAAAGTTGCAAATATAGAAACTGAAGTAACCCACCAAGGTATAGTTCCGTCACCTCTGAAGAACTCTTTACCTTTCATTTCCTTCTTAGAGAACTTTAACCCTGCGTAAAGAACAGCTCCTAAGTAAACAACTAGTACAACTAAATCAAACTTCGTAAACCCTTGCATACCAATTCTCCCCTCTTTAATTTTTTATGTAGGCTAACTTTTTAAGTTAGCCTACTATTTCATTTCTCTTAAAAACTCACTATACTTTAAAACTTTTAATTCTTAGAAATATTTTTTATTAATTTCCTTAGCTTTTGCAATCATTTCTTCAGTAGCTTCTTTCATAGGTTGTCTACAATATCCTGCATCAACACCTTGCTCTTGAAGAATTAATTTTATTGTTTGGTAAAGACCATTATTTAAGATATCAGTTATTAAATCATTAGTTACATGTTGAACTTCTAAAGCAGTTTCAATGTCACCTTTTTGAGCAGCTTCAAAGATTTGTCTTGCTCTAACACCGTTTACGTTGAATGTTGATCCTATAGCTCCATCAACACCAAGTACTGTAGCTGGTAACATCATTTCATCGAATCCAGCAAATATTAATTTATCTGGGAATGCTTTTCTCATACGTTCTAATAAGTAGAAGTCTGCTGCTGTGAATTTAACACCGATAATCTTATCGTTTTCAAAAAGTTCAGCAAATTGCTCTATTGACATATTTACTCCTGTTAAGAAAGGAATTGAGTAAATTATAAGTTTATTGTCAACAGAATTTATTATTGTTTCATAGTAATGTTTTATTTCATTAAAATCGAATTTATAGTAGAATGGTGTAACTGCTGAGATTGCATCATATCCTAAATCTGTAGTAAATTTAGCTAACTCTACAGCTTCTTTTAAATTAACTGATCCTACTTGAGCTATTAATTTAACTTGTCCTTTTGCTTCGTCCATAGCAATTTCAAATATTCTTTTCTTTTCATCAGTTGAAAGCATGAAGTTTTCTCCAGTACTTCCTCCTACATAAAGCCCGTCTATTTTACATACATCAATATTGTGTCTGATTATTTCTCTTAAACCTTTCTCATTGATGTTTCCATCCTTGTCAAATGAAACTAATAATGCTGAATAAATACCTTTCATTGTTTTTCTCCTCCCAAAATCCTTTAAATATTTGATTTATTTTAAAATATCAGTAAATCTCTTAGTTATTTGTTGTGGTCTTGTTATAGCCCCTCCAACCACTGCTGAATATGCACCTAAATCAAGTGCTTTCTTTAGTTCTTCTGGAGTGTTTATTCTTCCCTCACAAATAACTGGAATTTTTACCGTTTTTACTAACTCTTCTAAAAGTTCAAAGTCAACACTGTTACTTTGTTTAGAATATGGTGTATATCCTGAAAGTGTTGTAGATACACAATCAAATCCTAATTTTTCTGCTTCAATACCTTCTTCTAAAGTTGATATATCAGCCATTGCTAATCTTCCTTTTGCATGAATTGCATCAACTAAATCCTTTACATTTTCACCATTAGGTCTTTTTCTCTTTGTAGCATCTAATGCTATCATTTCACAATCTGTTTTTAAAAGCTCGTCCACTTCCTTCATAGTTGGAGTTATATAAATTTCTGAATCATCGTAATTTCTTTTTATTATTCCAATGATAGGAAGCTTAGTAACTTCTTTTATTTCATTAATATCATTAACGCCTTGTGCTCTTATGGCCGCTGCTCCACCTTGCTTAGCTGCTATAGCCATCCTTCCCATAATAAAAGAACTATGCAAAGGTTCATCTGATAAAGCTTGGCAAGAAACTATTAAATTTCCTTTTACCACGTCTAACATTTTATCACCTTTTTTCTGAAAATTATTTTCTTTATGTTTTTATTGTAATCCTTTTCCCACAGAATTTCAATACTTTTTGAAAATATTTTTCTATTTTATGGTTCTTAGTTTTTCCAAATATGCCTACAACCTATGTTTCAAGCCATTTTTATTCATATTTTTTTCACTTTTATTCTTATAATTTTTGTTTTTGAAAATTTATTTCATAAAAAAAGAGCATGTATCAAAATATTTTTTATTAATATATATTGATACAGCTCATTTTAATTTAGAAAATTATATACTTTATTCTACCCATTGAATTACTTCACTTTTTGGAAGTCTTGATTTCTTTCTGTTAGGATCTTCTTTCCTATATCCAAAGGCTATTAAATATGTTAATTCATATTTTTCTTTATCTAAAAGCCCTTTTTTAGCTAATATTTCTTCTACCTTTTCTTTATCAAATCCCTCAATAGCACATGAATCTATTTCTCTCATAGCAGCTGCTGTCATCATATTCCCTAATGCTATATAAGTTTGTCTTTTTGACCATTCAAGTAATTTTTCATTTGTTTCATCAGCTTCTAACTTTCCAACTTGGAAGTTTTTTAATACATCTTTTATTCCTTCAAAAAATTCTTCTGAAACACCTTTTGTATTAATCCAAAGGTTTCTAATATAATCTGAATCATATTTAACTTCACTTCCTGCCTTTGTTAAAGCAATTACAATATGACTTGTTGTTGAAGCTTGTCTTTGAAATCCCCAAGATACTTCTGAAATTTCTTTAATTAATTCTTTATTTTCTACAATAAGAAACTTCCAAGGCTCTAATCCAAATGAACTTGGAGATAATCTAGCTGTTTCTGCAATCATCTCCATATCCTCTTTAGGTATTATTTCTCCTGTAAATTCCTTTGTAGCAAATCTAAAATTAAAAATATCTATAATATCTTTTCTATCCAATTTCATTATTATATCCTCCTATTCATGTTGATTTATTATTTTTATGTAATATTATTATTTTCTAATTATTAAGATATTATTATTTTATTTATTATACCATAATTCTTATCGATTTACTCAGGTATATAATTAAAAATACAATATCTAAATCATAGTGTATTTCTATTTAAATCTCTTTAAATTTCAATTGTAATTTTATTGAAAAAGAACTAAAATATAATAAGTATCATTGGTTAATCGTATTCAAAAGAAAAAAATTTTGCTTTTAATCAATATGCTAAAAGGAATTATTGAGAACTTTTTAGGAGGTGATTTTTTGATAAAAGTTGAAAATTTAACTAAGGAATTTAAGATTCGTAAAAAAGAAAGTGGACTTAAAGGAGCCTTTAAATCGCTTTTTTCTAGTGATTTTGATTCAAAAACAGCAGTATCAAATATTTCCTTTGAAATTAAAAGTGGAGAAATCGTAGGTTATATAGGCTCTAATGGGGCTGGTAAATCCACAACCATTAAAATGATGACAGGAATACTAACCCCATCCTCTGGTCAGGTGTTAGTAAATGGACGAGTTCCCTATAAGGAAAGAGAAAAAAATGCTAAAGATATTGGTGTTGTTTTTGGTCAAAGAACTCAACTTTGGTGGGACTTAGCTCTATCTGAGACCTTTACAATACTAAAAGACATTTACTCTATTCCAGATGAAGTATATGAAAAAAACATGAACTTCTTAAATAAGGTTTTAGATTTAGAAGAATTCATGACAAGGCCTGTTAGAACTCTTTCTCTTGGACAAAGGATGAGAGGAGATTTAGCTGCCTCTTTGATACATAATCCTAAAATACTATATCTAGACGAGCCTACCATTGGACTTGATGTAGTTGTAAAAGAAAAAGTAAGGACAGCCATAAAAGAAATAAATAAAGAATTTGGAACAACTGTCATACTAACTACTCACGATTTAAGTGATATTGAGGAATTATGTAAAAGAATAATTATCATAGACAAAGGTACTAAGATATATGATGGAAGCTTAGATGACATTAAGAAAAAATATGGTTATATGACAACCTTAGAAATTCAAAGTAAGAAAGATTTTAAAACCTTACTAAACATTAAGGAAATTTTAAAATCTGAAAGTAATATACCTATTGAAACCTTCTCTAGTGATGATTTAAGTGAACATATTGAATCTGGAAAGCTTATTATAACCTTTAATAAAAACAAAATAACATCTTCTAAAATTATTTCAAAGGTTATTGAAAGAGTTGATGTTTTAGATTTCTTATTAAAAGAAAGTAGCATTGAAGATATTATTAAGAAAATCTATAGAAATGAGGTGTAGCTATGGATTTCTTTAAAACAATACGAGTTTATAGTTCCTTTGCTAAAGGTACTTTTAAAGCTCTTTCATCTTATAAAGCCAATCTACTTATGGGACTAATAGGACAATTAATTATGATAAGTGTTACTTACTTTCTTTGGATAGCTATTTACAGTAGTTCTCAAGAAGGAATTATGAATGGATTTACCCTAAAGGAAATGCTTACTTATGTTATGATTACACTCTTAATCGGAATCGTTACCAGTAATGATATAAGCCAAGGGATATCCTTTGAGGTTAGAGATGGATCAATTTCTACAAACCTGATTAAACCTATAAATTATAGACTTAGAATAATCTTTATAGGCATAGGAAACTTTATATTTTTCTTTTTAACACTATTTTTACCTGGCGCAATTTTAATTAGCACCTACGCAATATTAAATGGAATAAATATTAACTTAGCTTCAATATTAATATTTTTAATTAGTATTATTTTAGGATGTTTAATAAATATTTATTACTCTTATATTTTTGGACTACTATCTTTTAAGTTTTATAACATATGGGGAATAAGTCAAATTGCTAGAGCTATTATAATGCTTGTTTCAGGGGCAATGATCCCCCTTACATTCTTCCCTGAAATAGTTCAAAAGTTATTTAACTTTTTACCTTTTAGTTCAATTATATATACTCCAGCTATGATTTATCTTAACAAATTAAGTTACGCTCAAATAGCTAAATCCCTTGGATTACAACTTATATGGGTAGTAATTCTTATGGTATTATCTAAAATTATGTGGAATAAAGTAATTGATAAATTAACTATTCAAGGAGGTTAGAATTATGAAAAGATATGCTAGAATATATGTGCAATTTTTGAAGCAATACCTAAAGACATTACTTGAATATAAAGAGGATTTCATATATGGTATTTTAGGATTTTTTCTAGTTCAAGCTACCTCTATAATTTTTATTTCTCTTATATTTAATAATGTACCCACCCTTTCTGGATGGAGTTTTTACGAAATAATCTTTATATATGGATTTTCTCAAATTCCAAGGGGAATTGATCACATATTTACTGATTATTTATGGATTTTTTCTGGTAGAAGCATAGTTCGTGGAGAGTTTGATAGATATTTATTAAGACCTTTAAACCCACTATTTCAAGTAATAGCTGAAAGATTTCAACCTGATGGTTTTGGAGAACTTGTAGTTGGATTTATTCTTGTGGTTTATTCTGCAATAAAGCTTAGTGTAAATATTACTCCTCTTTGGATTATAGGCTTTATAATTGCTGTTATTGGAGGAACCTTAATCTATACAGGAGTTAAGCTTGCTACAGCCTCCATAGCCTTTTGGACTAAGACAAGCTTTAGACATGTTCAAATGGCCTATGGATTAAGTGATTTTTCTAAGTATCCTATAAGTATTTATCCTGGTGCTATAAAATTTTTATTAACCTTTATAATTCCCTTTGCTTTTACAGGATACTACCCTGGAACATATCTCCTTGGTAAGGAAAGCTTCTTCATGGGAGTTATACTAACTTTAATAGTAGGTATTTTATCAATAATTGTATCATACAGAATATGGCTTAAAGGGGTTTCATCTTACGAAAGTTCTGGAAACTAAAGATACTAAGCTATAGTTTAATATATAGTTCTATAACTCTTATAAATAGACTATGAAATAAAGTAAATATACTAAGCTCTAGTGTGATTATACGCTATTTCATGCAGTTAATAACATAGTGTAAAACTTAAAAATAAACTTTAAGATTTTAAAATATAATTTATGTATCATACTTAAATATAAAAAAGTAGCATAAGCTACTATATAAATTAGTTATTTCTCATATGATGCTTAAATAAACATAAAAGTAACTTTCAATAAAATTATCTTTTAGTATTCATATAATAAAAAGAGGCTTACCTTATAGCACATAAAATGCTATAAGGTAAGCCTCCTTTTTATCTCCATCCTAATTAAAATTTAAATCTATATTAAAAGCAAACTTAATTCATACTTTTACTATTATCATTTAAAAATTCAATTACACTTTTAAAGGTTTCTCTAGCTTCTTTAACTGAAAATTTAAATTGATATTCATGCCAAAGTCCTTTATTTTCAAAAAATCTTGAAACAACCTTTACTCCTAAAGCTCTTAAAGAAGATGCTAACTCTTTTCCTTGATCTACAAAGGGGTCAATATCTCCCACAGTTATAAAGGTACTTGGATAATTAGGAGTTATATATTTAATAGTAGCTAGTTCATCTATTCTTTCATAATTTTCAAAATTGCTCTCTCCAGTTAATGCTTCCATATAAGTCTTTATACCTGGAAATTTAGTTGCCCTTAGAGAATCCATATTATATAATCCACAAAATAATATTACTCCCCTTAAAAACTTATTTGTTATACTTGGTTTTAAATTCATTTTATTATATAGTTCCTCATTGCTTATAATTGCAGCTAATTGACTAGCCATCTGAGCTCCAGCGGAATCTCCTCCAATAAAAATACTCTCTCTATCCCCATTAAAGTTCTCTGCATTTTCAAAGACATATTTTAAAGCTTCATTACATTGAACTATTTGACTTGGATATTTATATTTTGGAGCTAAGGCATAATCTATGTTAAACACAACAAAGCCTTTATTAGCCAAGGTCATCATATAATTCTTAACAGTCTCCTTACTATTAGCTATATATCCCCCACCATGTATCCACATTAATATTGGCGCCTTTTTATTAAGATTCTTAGGATAATATATATCTAACTTATTCCCCTCTAAAATTGATGATTCATAAGCTATATCATTCTCTATTACTAGGTTACTAACTATCTCATCAAAGTTCTTCGGCTTTGGAAAAACTCCTAATTGAAAGACTGCTTTATAAATTTTACATGCTAAATTGCATTTAGCTATCTTTTCCACAATGGCTGATAATAGATCTATAGTTCCTACATATAATTTCTTAAACCACATGTTAATCACCTTCTTAAGTCTCTTTTCCCTTATAATATATTTTGCTTACTATATAAAATACATATTTATTGTATTACATAATTAATTAATTTAAAATTTTCCTTTTTACTCTTTTATCACCTTAAAGACAAAATAGCTTTTATTTCTTTAGTAAAAAACTTAAAACATTTCAACTTAATTATAAAAAACTATATGTAACATAAATAATAATAAATAACATTAGATTATAAATAGTAATTACTTAAATAATTAATCTTTTTTACTTATAGAAGATTCTAACATTTTTAAAAGACTATATCAAAACAATTTAGTAGTTTTAATATAGCCCTTTAAATTTAAAAATATTATGTTTACTCTACATAAAATTTATCACTTATTCCATTTTCTAAAACTTGCTTTGCATGACTCTTAGCTAACTCTAGTGAATGTAACTTTGCACTTCCACATTGTAATTCATTTGCTGCTGGTATTTCTTCTTGCTCTAAAACCTTAGATAGTGAATACTCTAAAGCCTCTATAATATCTTTAACATCAATATCTCCAAAACTAGTTAAATAAAAACCTGTTTTGCATCCCATTGGTGATATGTCTATTACATCATCTAATTTTTCTCTCATAAAACCTGCTAAAAAATGTTCTAATGTATGCATTCCCTTATCACTTAAAAGTTCTTTATTAGGTTGTACAAATCTCAAATCAAACTTTGAAACTATATCTCCTTTAGGTCCAATCTTTATTCCTGCTTTTCTTACATATGGTGCCTTAACCTTTGTATGATCTAATTCAAAACTTTCAACTTTAACCACTTAACACATCTCCTTCGAACTATTATATAAATATTATCTGTTTATCTTTTTACTTATTTTATTAAACAATTTAAAGTTCTATTTTCTTTAATATCTATTAAAAAAGATCTGTACTAAAATACCTATCTCCTCTATCTGGAAATATTGTTACTATATTGCCCTTCTCTATTTTCTCAGCTAATTTTAATACTGCTGCAAATGCTGCTCCTGAAGAGGAACCAACTATTAATCCTTCTTTTTTAGCTAATAATTTTACTGCATCAAAAGCTTCCTCATCATTTACTTTTATAACATCATCTACTAAGCTCATATCCATAGTTTCTGGAATAAAATTGTTTCCTATTCCTTCTATTTTATAAGTTCCACATTGTCCACCACCAATAATAGAACCTACTGGATCAGCTAATATTCCTTCTACTTCTGAAATATTTTCTTTTAAGAATTTTAATACACCAGAAATTGTTCCTCCGCTTCCTGCTCCAGCAACAAAATAATCAATTTGTCCATCTAATCCATCATATAATTCTCTACCAGTAGTCTCGTAATGAGCTAATGGATTTGCCTCATTTTTAAATTGATTTAATGATAATGAATTAGGAATCTCACTTAATAATGAATTTGCTAAATTTATAGCACCTTCCATCCCCTCTTCTTTAGGAGTATTTATTATTTCAGCACCTAAAGCTTTCATTATCTTTTGCTTCTCTATAGAAAATTTATCAGGAACTATAAATATTATTTTATAACCTTTATTAATAGCTGCTAAAGCTATACCAATACCTGTATTTCCAGCAGTAGCCTCTATAATAGTGCTTCCTGGTTTAAGTTTTCCTTCTTTCTCAGCTTTTTCTACCATATATATTCCGACTCTATCTTTACAACTTCCCCCTGGACTAGTACCTTCTATTTTGGCATAAATATTTACTCCTTCTTTTGTACTTATATTATTTAGTTTTAATATTGGAGTATTTCCTATTAAATCTCTTATATCATTATAATATTTCATTTTTATCACCAGCCTTTACTAAAGCTTTTTGTATATCTTCTAAAATATCCTCTTTGTCTTCTATACCAACTGAAATTCTTATTAACCTATCTGTTATTCCTATACGTTCTCTAAGTTCTAATGGCATAGCTGCATGAGTCATAGAAGCTGGGTGACATGCCAAAGACTCCACTCCACCTAAGCTTTCCCCAAAGGTTATAAGTTCTAAACTATTAAAGAACTTCTCATAATTATATTTCTTATTTAAAGTGAAAGAGATTATTCCACCAAAACCTAAAGCTTGTTTCTTTTGTATTTCATATCCAATATGAGTTTTAAGTCCTGGATAATATACATTATCTACTCCCTCTAAATCACCTAACTTTTCCGCTATAAAATCAGCATTTAATTCATGTCTATCCATTCTTACTGATAAAGTTTTGATTCCTCTTATTAGTAAGAAACTATCAAAAGGTTGAAGTATTCCACCAGTAGAGTTTTGTATAAAGTGTATTTTCTCTCCAAGCTCTTCATCTTTCACAACTACAAGCCCAGCAACTAAATCACTGTGCCCCCCAAGATATTTAGTTGCTGAATGAATAACTATATCTGCCCCAAGATTTAATGGATTTTGAAAATATGGAGTCATAAATGTGTTATCTACTATTGTTAATAAATTATACTTTTTAGCTTTATCTGATGCTATTTTTATATCTATGACATCTAACAGAGGGTTTGTAGGTGTTTCTATATAAATAGCTTTAACACTCTCGTCAATTTTTTCTTCAATATTTTTAAAGTCATCAATTATTTCATATCCTATCCCAAAGTTAGAGAATATCTTATCAATTACTCTAAATGTTCCACCGTAAAGATTGTTAGTAATTAACAATTTATCTCCACTTTTAAATAAACTCAATACTGCAGTAATTGCTGCAAGGCCTGATGCAAAAGCAAACCCTCTTTTTCCATACTCTATATCTGCAATTAACTTTTCTAATGATTCCCTAGTTGGGTTTCCTGTTCTTGAATATTCATATCCACTATTCTCCCCAAAAGATCTTTGTTTATATGTGGATGTTTGATATATTGGAATATTTACTGCCCCAGTTTTTTCATCTATACTTATACCCCCATGTATTAATAAAGAATTCTTCTTCATAACTACATCTCCTTTTATTTATTGCTCTAAATAATATATTTAAATTAATTTTTTCACATACTACTATTTTTTAGCTATTGCCATAAAAATACCTGGTTCTATCACTTCCCCAAAGGATGATTCTCCACGGGCAACTAATCCTGTATTTTTTATACTTATATTCTTAAATCCCGCTTTTTCAAACCAATTTATTAATTGATCATAGTTAAAACCTAGCCAGGTATCAAACATTTCCTCTCTAGCCCACTCTCCCTTGTGTTCTAACACATCAGTTATGACCACTTTGCCATTAGGCTTCAATACTCTATTCATTTCCTTAATAGCTTTATCAGGATTAGCTACATGGTGTAATGCCATATTCATAAAAATTAAATCTATGGAATCATCAAAGAGTGGAAGATTCTCAAGTTCTCCTTTTATGGGATAAATATTATTTATCTCATTTTCCTTGGCAGAACTATATAATTCTTTTAGCATGTTCTTAGATGAATCCAAAGAAAAAACTATATTAGCTTTCTTTGCAATACCAAGACTTATAAAACCTGTACCTGCTCCTAAATCAGCAATAACTTTATTACTAATATCCACAGACTTTATTGCCATTTCTCTTAATTCATCCTTAAAATAGTCTACTCTCATTTTATTCCATTCTTTAGCTATGGAATTAAAATATTTTACTGAATTCATTTTATTAGCCCCCTAATTAAAATTTAAATAAACTATATTTTTTAAATTGATTAATTTTCAAATAATATACTAGGATATATTTGCATTAAAACAACTATATAAAGCAAATTTAAAATAAAAAAACCTCGTCTCTATAAAAATCTATAGAGACGAGGTAACTCGCGGTTCCACTCTAATTCAGATATAAAAGATATACCTGCACTCAAAATTTAGCACTAACATGCCTAATCACTATAACGGGTGATCCCGGAGAACCCTACTAAAAATTTCGGATTTCTGCTCCAAAGTGCACTTCACATTTCTTCTAAATAGAAAACTCTCACCATCATTTTCCTCTCTGTGATTTTCCAAAATGCTACTTTACTTTTTCAATGCATTTATATCCTAGTATTTCTATCTGAAAACTAGCAATTTTTATTAAATTTTAATATAATTCATATTAAAAATCAATACCTTTTTGAATTTATTTTTAAAAATTCATTAACTCTATTAAAATAAAATCTCTTATGCATAGATTTTTTATTACTACACAATATAAAATCTATATTTAATACTTTCTATAATTACTCTTTTAAACTAAGTTAATATAAATTATTAAAAATTGACTTTCTATACCAATATCTGTTACAATTTGTTTATTATTTTAATAAAAATTTTTATTTTTAGATATGGAATATTAATAAATAATTTGTATTAAATTAGTTCTTATAAACTTATATTAAAATTTAAAAGGAGGAAATAAGATGTGGAAAGAATTTAAAGAGTTTGCCATGAAAGGAAATGTAATAGACCTAGCTATTGGTGTTGTTATAGGTGGTGCTTTCGGGAAAATTGTAACTTCATTAGTAAATGATATCATAATGCCTGTAGTTGGTAGCTTAGTTGGAAAAGTTGACTTCTCTAACTTATACATAAACTTAAGTGGACAACAATTTAACTCATTACAAGAAGCTCAAGCTGCTGGTGCTGCTACTATAAATTACGGACTATTTTTAAATAACTTAATTAATTTCTTAATAATAGCATTTTCTATATTTATAGTAATAAAACAAATAAATAAGCTTAAAAACTTCACTAAGAAAAAAGAAGAAGTTAAAGTTGAAGCTACAGAAAAAGATTGTCCTTATTGCTGTACTAAAATAGACATAAAAGCTACTAGATGTCCTCATTGTACATCTGTTTTAGAAGAAGCTACTAATTAGTCTTCATAAAAATACATAAAACTTATTTTAAAGAAAATTTAAGGCTGTATCATCCCTCTTAAAACATAGAAATTATAAAAGTATTGTTCATAAATTCTATATTTGAGCTTTGATACAGCCTCTATTTATACTATTTTAACCATTGTTTTATTTGTTTTGTAAGTTCACTGTGTAATTTCCAGTACCTGAGTTTTCAAATTGATAAACACATAAGTAATATTTACCTGGATTTAACTTACAAGTGTTACTTAATTTATTTCCATCTGCATTAGCGTAATCCACATAGTTACTTAAATCATCAGCTGAATATAATAACCAGTTCATTTTTATATTATCTAAGTTTTCAACTACTATGTTTAAGTCACTTGGATTTTGTATATCTATGCTATAAATATCCTTAAGATCATCATTGCTTAATGTTCCAACTATTTTGCTATTACTATCTACCTTCATAGCTTTATCAAAATCATTGTTATTTTCAACTTCTTTTATAGCATCCTTTTCTGTTTCTTTAACTTCATTTTTAAGGTTTCCTTTTACATTTACTGTGTAAGCTCCTGATTGATTATCATAAGTATATACACTTAAATAGTATCTTCCAGGCTCTAAAGTCTTTTCACCCTTTAATTCTGTTTCATCATTTCCAGCTGCATATAAAACATAATTGTTTAGGTCTCCCGCTTTATAAAGTGTCCAAGTTATTCCTACTGAATTTAAATTATTAAGAGTTATTTTAACATTGCCTTTTTTAGCTACGTCAAAATAATATTTATCTGAATAATCCTCTTCTGATAAAGTACCCTTAACTAACATATTAGATTTAGCTATTTGGTTAGCCTTTTCAAAATCATTGTTTGGCTCGCTTTCATTTATAACTTCAACAGGTTTATCTTCTACTACTTTTATCTTTTTACTTTCAGTATTTATTCCACCGTTATTATCTGTAACTGTTAATTTTACTTCATATTCTCCAGTTTTATTATACTTATGAGTGGCTTTAGCCTCATTAGATTTTTCTCCATCTCCAAAGTCCCATTCATAAGCTTTGATTTCACCATCTTCATCCTTTGACTCTGTTCCATCAAAGTTTATTTCTTCTTCAACTATTACTGAAGAATCAGATTTTATAACAGCCTTAGGCTCTTTATTAACATGAACATCAGTATTTGTATCTGTATTCATTCCATGGAATACAACATCATAAACATAGTTACCATTTTCATCTACTTTATGGTTTATAAAGTATGCAGTAACAGTTTTATAACCATTCCAACTCTTTTTAGATAATTCTTTTAATATATCATTTAACTTAGAATTCATATCTTTCCAGTCATTTTCTTCCCCTTGGCTTCTTCCCCCTACATATGTTCCTCTCATATCGTAAGTAGTAAAGAATTGAGACTTTTCAACATTACTAGAAAGATCTTTTATATTTGAAACTTCTTTTATATCCTTAGTTATTTCATTTATATCCTTAGCTTCATGTCCATTTACATATTCATCTGAAACTAAAGGAACATCTAAGTTGTCAATATTGTTTAATAAAGAATCCATATAGTCTTGATATTTATCATTTAATCCGTAATCACTACTCATTGATGCAATATAATCTTTATAACCAGATACATCATTATTCTTTATGTAATTTGTCATCTTATTAAACATTCCCATGTTATTGTTGTACATGTAGTTTGATAGAGCAAATCCATAATTATAGAAATCCCATGAGCCATATTTAGCATGTAATACACCATATAAAGACATTCTATTATTTCTATCGTAAGCTAATCCTTGTGTAACTGATTTTCTTGGTTTTATTCCATCAGTTCTAGTTGAACCTGCAAAGAACTCTGCTGTTCCTTCTTCATACCAAGTTAAAACTCCCTCTTGATAGAATTCTCCTTGTCCCCACATTCCAGGAACTACATATCTACCTTGAAGATAGTGAGTAAATTCATGACGGAATAATTCTTCTAATGTATATATACTTTCCTCTGGTGTTCTTTCATAAGTAAAGAAAGTTCCTATGTTTTCAATATATATACCACCATTATCAGTACTAAATCCATTTATTATACGATTTAACTTATACTCTTCTGGTGAGTTATAAATAACAACAGTTAAAATATCATCTGGATTTCCCTCTTCTAAAGCCTTATCATTTTGAACTACTCTCATGAATTGAGCCTTAACTTCCTTTGAAGCCCAGTATAATCTTTTTATCTTCTCTTCTGTTACTTTATCACCAGCTTTTACTACAAATTTGCCATCATCAAAAGTATATGTTTTTGGAAGATATTTTTCCCTTGCATCTGCTTTTATCTTATTGAAATCTATATCATTTCCTGATGAATTTTTTCCACCAAAATTTAAATCTAAATCATTGGCAGCTTCAATATATTGATATGATAAATAAGGATACTCTTTCATAGCTCTTTCTAAAGCTCTTTGAGATATTGATGGGTCTTCTCTAAATTTACCCATTCTACCTGTGTAATATAAGGCATTATTTACAAGCCAAGCATTATCATTATTTAACTTATCACCTATTGTACATAAACTTTCTAATCTTTCCATATATGGATCTATTCTATTATAGAACTCAGTGTTTTTAGCATCATATCCATTAGTATTGTATATTACTGAATTAGTATAATAATCAATACCTTTCATAAGGTTGAATACTGCATTTCCCTTGCTATAGTTAGAACCATACTTATCTATATTATCTTTAAAATCACTTAAAACATATATGCAATTATTAATAACTTCTGGATCTGCTGAAGCATTACCTATAAGTCTTCCTAAAGCCTCAACAACTCCATCTTGCGCCTTTGTTCCTAATCTAAAATTACTATTATATTGAATCGCTTTCATAGCTGGTAAACACTCATTTTTTAACTGTTGTGTATTTAGGTATGATAATTGTTTATTATAAAATCCTAAATAATATCCAGCTCTTAAAAACTCAACTAAAGTTGGAATTCCCTTATCATCATCTGCTGTATAAGTTCTTCCACTATCCTCTAGACCATATATTATAGCTTGTACACGATCTCTATTACTAAAGAAAGTATATGAACCATCATTAAAATTAAATAAGTCTGGTACGTTTTCATAACTTATTGTTTTTATTAATTCAACTAGATCACTATAATTCATTCTGTTAAGTTCATCGAATGTATAGATCTTGTTGTTTCTTGCTCTTGATGGAGCAATACTAGGTCCTAATGGTCTATTATTGTCTGTAGCTACCTCATTATTTAATTCTGTTTTAGAAATCTGATCAGCATTAATCTCTCTAGTAATCTGTCCATTATTACTATTCTCTACCTTTTTATCAGCTGCAAATACTTTAAATGAGCTATTAAATAAAATAAATGCTGCTAAAGTAAAGGTAGCTGACCATCTTTCAACTAACTTTAGTTTTGTTAGCTCTCCCCTTTTTAAGTTTTTCTTCATGTTTAAATGCCTCCTCTATCTTAAATAATATTTATATAAATAAAACTTTGCTTATTTAAGCTGAAGTTTTCTTATATACATAATTTAAAATAACCTTACACATTTAAAAATAATTCACCATTTGTTATTAATTTAGTAACTTTTTTAATTATAACATAAAATTTGTAATTTTTTATATGTTATTTCTAAATAATCCTATTATTTTATATTTTTTATAGTTTTTTTTTAATACATTAATAACTAAAATTAAATGTATTATTATTCCAGTTAATCACACAAAAAAATATTACGGTGATTCAATGTACTTTATTGGCAACTCAGTAAATTACATTCTTCACCGTAATATTAAAAAGGTATTTTTTAGGTAATTGTTTAAGACTTTTTATAAACTAAAATATCTTTGTATTCCTTACTACTGTTAAAGTTTCAAAAATATAAAATATTTTAGTCTATGGATTTTTTGTATAATGATTAATTATACAATGCAACATTTAAGCTATTAATATTTATTCTTAACTCTTTATAGAGTTAATTGCTTTTAATTAAACTCTTAGGGAGTCTAGTTCCTTGAATATCTGCTGAGTAGCATTAACACTTCTACATAAAACTAGAATATGATTTTTTTTAGCTACTGTTCCAGCTATTCTTCCATCACCAAGCCTGTCTATAAATTCTCCAATCAAACTAGCCATACCATCTAAAGTATTAACTGATATAAAATATTCTTGCATAGATATGCTTCTTACAGAACTCTTGAATATACTTTTAAACTTTTTTATAAACTTGTCTTCCTTTGTAACTATATATCTATGCTCATGATTTTCAAAACTTTTTCTAATTATATTCATCTCATGAAGATCTCTTGACAAAGTGGCTTGAGTTACATTTATTCCGCATTCTTTTAACTCAATTATTAATTCTTCTTGTTTACAGATACATTTGCTCTCTATTATATCTAATATTACTTCATGTCTTAAAGATTTCTCTAAATTACTCATAATATCTCCTTTGCTCCCTTTAACCCTGTATGTATGCTATATAAACAATGAAATTAATATATATGGGCAATTTTATTTAACTATTTTTGTTCCTGATTCTCCTCTTAAAGCAGCTTTAGCATTAGTTAAAGATGCAATTATAGCTACCTTTTTGTCTCCGCTTAATACAAACTTCTTACAAGCTTCAACCTTTGGAAGCATACTTCCTGGTGCAAATTGACCTTCTTCTATGTATTTATCTACTTCTTCTAAATTGATTTCTTTTAAAGCCTTTTGATCTGGCTTGTTGAAGTTTACACAAACTCTATCAACTGCTGTTAAGATTAATAATGCATCTGCATCTAATATTTCAGCTAATTTTTCAGCAGCAAAGTCCTTATCTATAACTGCTGGAACTCCTTCTAATCTATCCCCATCTTCTACTACAGGGATTCCACCGCCTCCGCAAGCGATTACAATAAAGCCACTATCTACCATAGTTTTTATAGCTTCTTTTTCTACTATATCTACTGGCTTTGGTGAAGCTACAACTCTTCTGTATCCTCTACCAGCATCTTCTTTCATAGTATATCCTTTATCTTTTTCTAACTTTTCTGCTTCCTCTTTTGTATAGAAAGAACCTATTGGTTTAGTTGGATTTTTAAAACCAGGATCATTTTTGTCAACGATTACTTGAGTTGTAATTGTATCTACTGATTTTTCAATTCCTCTTTTTAATAGTTCCTCTCTAATTGTGTTTTGAAGGTGATAACCGATATAACCTTCTGAAAAAGCACCCACTACATCAAATGGGAATAATGGATTTCCATTATCAACTTGATGAGCTAATTCAATACTTGCTAATATTTGTCCAACTTGAGGACCATTTCCATGAACTATTGATACCTCATGTCCATCTTCTATTAAATCAGCTACTGAAACAGCTGTTTGTCTACATGTTTCTAATTGACCTTCTGCACTTTTATCCTTTGAATCCTTTTGTAATGCGTTTCCGCCTAATGCTAAAACAATTTTCATAAGTCTTTTCCTCCTTCATCTTTCTAACTTTAATCTCTAAGTTTCCATTTTATTTTTAATCTAAATAGTTATTGTTCCGTTAAATAACATTACTATTGCTATAATTGCTATAACTAAAACAATTATTGCTAGTATTTTTTCTTTTCCTACAAATACTTCTGCATCTTTATTATTCTGTTTCTTACCAATGTAGAAGAATATAATTCCTACTGCATATAATATGAAACATAATAATAAATATTTAAGTCCTGCTGCATAGCATAGCCATATAGCGTAAACGGTTGCTATTCCACCAAAAATTTTATCTCTAGTTCTTCCTGTAGGATCTTTATCATAAGTTTCACCTGTTAGTGCTAACTTAAATCCATACATAGCACTTAAAAGATATGGTACTAATATAGCTGTACTAGCTACAGAGTATAAAGCTTGATAAGTACTGCTTGCTACTAAAGTTAATATTAAAAATGCTTGTACTAATAAATTAGTTATTATTAATGAACCACTTGGTGTTCCCTTTTTATTTAATTTAGCAAAGACTTTAGGTAATACCCCATCCTTCGCTGCTACATAAGGAATTTCTGCTGCAAGTAATGCCCATCCAAGAAGTGATCCAAATAATGAAATTATCAATCCTAAATTTATAAGAACTGCTCCCCATTTACCAACTGCAAATTCAAGAACATATGCCATTGATGGGTTTTCAAGACCTGAAAGTTTAACTCTGTCCATAACTCCAAGTGCCATTAATGTTATTAACATATATATTATTAATGTTCCTATAAGACCAAGTACTGTTGCCTTACCTACATCGCTTTGTTTCTTAGCTCTTCCAGAAACAACTACAGCTCCCTCAATTCCTATGAAGCACCATAATGTTACTAGCATAGTACTCTTTACCTGTGTTACAATTCCACCTAAATCACTTGTACCCCAAAATTGGAAAGTAAATTTATCAAAATTAAACATAAATAATGAGATAACTATAAATAAGAATATTGGAACCAACTTAGCTATAGTAGTTATAAGATTTATAAGTGCTGCTCCACTTACCCCATTTAATATTAGTAATGTAAATGCCCAAAGTAATACTGATGCACCAATAATAGATGCTACGTTATTTCCTGCACCAAACATAGGTAGGAAGTAACCTACTGCTCCAAATAGAAGTACTGAATAAGATACATTTCCTATCCATGCACTTAACCAATATCCCCAAGCTGAATTAAATCCTATGTACTCTCCAAACCCTGCTTTCGCATAGCTATAAACACCACCTGTTAATTCAGGCTTTCTGTTAGCTAATGATTGATAAACAAATGCTAAAGCTATCATACCAATACCTGTTATAATCCATCCTATTATAACTGCTCCAGTACCAGCTCCCCTTGCCATATCTGATGGAAGGTTGAAAGCTCCGCCACCAATCATAGAACCAACTATTAAGGCTGCTAATTGAGCAAATCCTAATTTTTTTGGTTCATTATGTTGCTCTGCCATATAACTTCACCCACTTTCATATTATTAAAAACAGGGCAGCATTTATAATACAATGAAAGGAAAATTCAGTTATTAAAATTAAATAATTTAAATGCTAATTATTCCTTAGATGATATTATAAATACGGCCCCTTAAGAAAATTTATTATCTTCCAGCAGTTGCTACCATTACTGCTTTGATTGTATGCATTCTGTTTTCAGCTTCATCAAATACAACTGAATTTTTACTTCTAAATACTTCATCTTCAACTTCTCTTATATCAAGACCTAATCTATCCATCATATCTTTACATACTTCTGTATCTTCATCATGGAATGATGGTAGGCAGTGCATGAATAAAGTATTCTTATTTCCTGTTTTATTCATCATTTCTCTAGTAACTTTGTATGGAGTTAATAATTTAACTCTTTCTGGATATAAGCTTTCATCTTCACCCATTGATACCCAGATATCAGTGTAGATAACATCTGCACCCTTAACTGCTTCATTAACATTTGAACTAAATTCTATAGTTGCACCAGTTTCTTTTGAGTATTCTTGCATTTCTTTAAGAATATCTTCATCTGGTTTTAAGCTATCTGGTCCAAGAGCTACAAAGTGCATTCCCATTTTAGCTGCACCATACATTAATGCATAACTCATGTTATTTCTTGTATCACCAGTAAATACTAATTTGATTTCACTTAATGGTTTGTGTGCATGTTCTTCTATTGTTAAGAAGTCTGCTAATATTTGAGTTGGATGGTCAGCGTCAGTTAATCCATTCCATACTGGAACACCTGCATGTTTAGCTAATTCTTCAACAGTTGATTGTTTGAATCCTCTAAATTCAATACCATCATACATTCTTCCAAGAACCTTAGCAGTATCTTCTATTGATTCTTTTTTACCCATTTGTGAGTTAGTTAAGAATGTTACATGAGCACCTTCTTCAGCAGCTCCACATTCAAAAGCACATCTTGTTCTAGTTGAAGTTTTTTCAAATAGTAAAACTACATTTTTACCTTTTAAGCTATCTCCTAATATTCCAGCTCTCTTCTTAGCCTTTAAATCATGAGAAAGATCTAATAAATATCTTATTTCTGCTGGTGTAAAGTCTTTTAATGTTAAAAAGCTTCTTCCTTTTAAGTTAACTGCCATTTTTAATTCCTCCTAATATTAAATATTCTTATATACATTATTTTGTAGGTATGAGAATATTAACTTTTTTTAAATTTCTAATAGTAAATTACTAGTTAAATGTTATTTTATAAATCTTCTCTTATTAGAGGCATTGACATACATCTAGGGCCCCCTCTACCTCTTGATAATTCAGATGAAGGTATAACGTGTAGTTTGATTCCTTCTTTTTCTAATATTTCATTAGTTACATAGTTTCTTGAGTAAACTATAACTTCTCCAGGAGCAATAGCAAGTGTATTTGAACCATCATTCCATTGTTCTCTAGCAGCTATTATTTCATCTCCGCCACCACATTTTATTAATTTAATATCTCTATCTAGATATTTCTTTAATATATTTTCTAAAGTATCAACTTCTTCTGTTACAAGTAGTTGTCCATCATTTTCTGGATCTTTAGTTAATGCATAAACTTCTAAAGGTCCTACTATACCAGGGTGAACTGTAAATTTATCATAATCTACTTGAGTAAATACTGTATCTAAATGCATAAATGCTCTTGATACTGGTATTTTAAATGCTAATACAGTTTTAAAACTTGTATCTGGATAGTAAAGTAACTTTTTAGCTAATTTTTCAACTGATGCTGAATCAGTTCTTTGTGATATACCAACTGCTAAAATTTCTTTTGAAAGTATTAATTCATCTCCACCTTCAAGAGAAGTTTTATCATTTCTATTAAACCAGAATGGAATATCCTTTCCTTCAAATCTTGGATGATGTCTAAATATGTATTTAGCAAATATTGTTTCTCTATTTCTTGTATCTGTTCTCATGTGGTTTAATGTAATACCATGTCCAATTGTTGCAAATGGATCTCTTGTAAAATAAAGATTTGGCATTGGATCACATACAAATGGATATACATTATTTACTTGGTCATATAATGATTCTCTGTGGTAATCTTTAAGTTCTTCCTTTCTTACCCCAGCCATCATCTTATCAACCATTGCTTTATTATCACTAAATGAGTTGAAGTATTCTATTAATGCTTCTTTTAATCTTTCGCTTTCAACTCCAGCCTCATCAATAAATTCACTTATAAATTGTTGTTTAACCTCATCACTAGTTTCTATTGCCTCAGCAGCAAGAACTTCTAAATAAAGCACTTCTACTCCTGCTTCTCTTAAAGTTTGTGCAAAAGCGTCATGTTCTTCTCTTGCAACTTTTAAGTATGGAATGTCATCAAATAGTAGTCTATCTAATAGGTCTGGTGTTAAGTTTTCAATTTCTTCTCCAGGTCTATGTAATAGAACTGTTTTTAATCTTCCTATTTCAGAAGTAACATTTAATGCTCTGTCATCTCTCATAATATACCCTTCCTCCTTTTAACTTTTATAACTTTGTAGGTCCTTGTCCGTCCCACACCTATGTTATACACCCTCAACAAAACGATTACAAACCATAAAATGGTAATTATTGTATATAACTTTTTATTTTTATTCAGAAAAAATACTATTTAATAAACCGGTTAATCAAGCAAATTTTGTAAAACCCATATATTGCAATTAATACTAATAATCAATTTTTATTGAATATATGATGTATATTTGATGAATAATATTTTTAAAAAATTTTAATATTAAGCCCTTTTTATACTAAATTCACCCTTAAATTTAATATAAATATTTCAAATTCTTCTTACTTTTTCTATAAATTCTTATCTTAATAAATAATAAAAGTTATAATTTTTTAGTTTAATCTCTTCTTAAAAAAACTATTGATAAAATAAAGACAGGTAAGTTTTCACTTACCTGTCTCATATAAAAAATTCAATTTTGACTAAAAGTATTCAGCATTACTTTTTTTCTTATTAATCTATTAAACTAACTATAAATCTTATTTATATGTTAATATCTATTTTATTTTCTTCTAACTATTCTAACTCCATAAGGTTCTATTTCCATTTCCTTAGTTACCTTTTCACCAGTTACCATATCTGTTAAATCAAGATCCTTAATATCTATTGTTTTTTCCTCTGATGAGAAGTTCATAAAGAATACAAACTCATTCTTTTCATCCATACGAACTTGAGCATTAATTCCCTTTGGTAAGTCAATTTCTATAGCTCTCTTTAAAGTTAACTTCTTAGCTAAGCTTGAGTAGAAATCTGATAAGAACTCATCATTATTTCTAAATGCTATATAGTAAGCTTGTCCCTCTCCAAAGTTGTTACAAGTTAAAGCTGGCATTCCTTTGTAGAAGTCTGTTTTGTATGTTGCAAGAACTTCAGCTCCTTCTGAGTGAATTAAGTCACAGAATATTCTAGCTTCATATTCACCTTTCATTCCTAAACTATTTCCCTCTTCAATAGAAACATAGTTTACATCTTCATCATAAAGTGCATCTAATTCCTCTGCCCAGATTCCTGTAACTTTCTTTAATGGTCCAGGGAATCCTCCTAAGAAGCAAAGGTCATTCTCATCAACAATACCACTCCAGTAAGTTGTTACTAAAGTTCCTCCATTTTTAACGAATTCCTCTAATCTTTCTCCAACACCTGGTCTTACCATATAAAGCATTGGTGCTACAACCACCTTATATTTTGAGAAATCACAATCCATGTTTATAACATCTGTTGGAATTGACATATCCCAGAAAGCTTTGTAGTGTTTTTGACAAGTTTCAAAGTAATCCTTTTGCTCTATTCTAGGACCTTGAGCATCATTTATTGCCCAGTAATTTTCCCAATCGTAAATAACAGCTACTTGTGGCTCTACAGAAGTTCCTATTACATCATCAAGTTTTGATAGAATTTCTCCAACCTTAGTTACATCTCTAAATACTCTTGTATTTTCATGTCCACAGTGATCAACAACAGCTCCATGGAATTTTTCTGATGATCCTCTACTCTTTCTCCATTGGAAATATTGAACTGTATCTGAACCATGAGCTACAGCTTGAAGAGAAGATAAAACATGCATTCCTGGACGTCTAAGTTTTGCAACTGGTTGCCAGTTTGTTGAACTTGGAGAACTTTCCATCATCATAAATGGCTTACCATTTAAAATTGCTCTATTTAAGTCATGAACAAATCCAATTCTACTTCCTTCGTGGTCATCTGTTCTTTCACCATGCCAGTAAGGATAGTTATCCCATGATACAACATCTAAGTAAGGAGCAAACTTCCAGTAATCTATTCCTCTAAATAATGAAATATAGTCATGGAAGTTAGTAGTTACAGGAATATCTGGTGTGATTTCCTTTAATATGCTTCTTTCATGCTTGTAATAATCTAAAGTTTGGTGAGTAACAAATCTCATCCAGTCTAAGTTTAATCCATGAAGAGCTGGTTCTCCATGAGGAGCTGGCGCTTCTATTTCATCAAAGGAAGCATATGTATGGCTCCAGAACTTAGTCCACCAAGCTTTATTTAATTTATTTATATCATTATCATATTTCTCTCTTAAGAAATCTCTAAAAGCTTCTTCACATAAAGGACAGTAACATTGACCTTCAAACTCATTTGAAATATGCCATAAAATTAAAGCTGGGTGATCTTTATATCTTTCAGCTAATAATCTGTCTATTATAGCAATTTTTTCTCTATATATAGGAGATGTATAGCAATGGTTATGACGCTCTCCATATAAGTTTCTTACTCTGTTTGGAGCAACTCTTAAAGTTTCTGGATACTTATGAGCCATCCATATTGGTTTAGCTCCACTTGGTGTAGCAAGTATTACGTGATTTCCATTCTTATGCATTAAATCCATGATTTCATCTAACCATTCAAAGTTAAACTTACCTTCTTCTGGCTCTAACATTGTCCATGAGAATATGCCTACAGCTACAACATTTGTATGAGAAAGCTTCATTAATCTAACATCTTCTCCCCATATGTTAGGCATATCAATCCATTGCTCTGGGTTGTAATCTGCTCCATGAAGCATTTTTGTTACTTTAGAACTTATTGGTCCATAATTTTTCAAAATAATCCCTCCATCTTACCAAGTTAATCATTTTTTCTCTTATTAATCTATAAAGTAAATTGTGTATTTCTAAATAAATTTATAGTTATAGGAATAAGCTATATTTTTATAGCTTATTCCTTAATTGATATCTTTTATAATTTTGTCATTACTTTAATTAAGCTATTTCTGAAACCTCTTCTTGATCCCATTCATTAGCTACAGCTTTTCCAACTTTCTTTTCATATTTTCTCCAGCAGATTTCAGCAAAACCTAAGAAGAATATTAATCCTAATACATTGTATAAAAGTACGAATACAGGATTTGTTGCTCCTTCTGCTAATGTTCCATTAAAGTAAGCTGCAAAGTCTTGTGGAGCTGGAATTGAAGATATTACAAATACGAATACGAATAAAGCAAGTAATAATACTCCAATTGCTATTCCAAAGTTTTTAGATCCAACTTTAAATGATCTTTCCATATCGTCTTTCTTAGCTCTTAATACAATGTATCCAACTAAGAAGAATAATACTGGAATTAATGAAGTTGAAGCAGTCATGTTTATTAACATTTCAAGTAAGCTATCAACTGAACCTATTCCTAAAGCTGGTACTAATAGTAATACTGTTACTATTACAGCTTGTACATATAAAGCATTTACAGGAGTTCCTTTTTTATCTGTTTTAGCAATCCATTTACCAAAGATTCCTTCAGGAATTTCAGAAAATAATACTTTAACAGGTGCTGCAGTCCATAAAACTAATGAACCTAAAGAAGCAAGCATCATTATGAATCCAACTATGTTAGTTATTATGTTACCTACTCCATAGTTTGCACCTAGTATTGCAAAGGCATCAAATAAACCATTTGAGAAATTACCTTGTAATACTTCTGAAGGTACAACTAAACCTACTGAAACAGCTCCAAGTGCATATAAACCACCAACTATAGCAGTTGAAATTACCATTGTTCTTATGAATGTTTTATTTCCACCCTTTACGTCTTTAATATATACACCTATACTTTCAGCACCACCTACTGCTTGTAAAATCCAAGCTAAAACCATGAAATATGACCAGTTAAACTTAGGCATAATAGTTTCTGCTGTGAATTCTTGAGCTGGAGCTTTTCCTAAGAATAAAATAACTCCGAAAGATAATACTATGAATCCTAACCCTAAAATTATTCTAGCTACACCAGATATACTTGTTATTTTTGAAATCCAAGATACACCCTTAGTAGAAATTATAGTTACTGCCCAGAATAATACTATTGATATAACAGAAATTAATACTGTTTTTCCATCAAATACGTTTCTACCAACAAAGGTATAAGATGCATAAATTAATATTTTAGGTAATAGTGAAGTAAAGAAGAACAAGTTAACAAAGAAATAAGACCATGATCCTAAGAAAGCCCATCTTGCCCCTAAAGATTTCTTTATCCAACTATTTATACCTGATTCAGAATCTGAACTAGCTGAAGCAAACTCACCAATCATTAAAGCAAATGGTAAAAAGTAAAATACTGTACCAAATATGTATGATGGTATTGTAGCTAGTCCAATATTTACACTACTATCAATTATGTTTCCGAATGAAAATACCGCCGTAAATGTCATAAGCATTAAAGCCCCTGAACTAAGCGACCTTTTTCTCTCACTCATCTTAAAAATCCCCCTCATATTTCATATTTTAAGTATAAAGTTTCCTTAGGAAACGTTTTCTGACATTATAATATCATTTTTTGTGGAAATGTTAATGTACAAAATTTGAATATTTAGTAAAAAAACTATAATTTTACTAAATTATTTTACCAAATCATCCTTAGTTAAAATATTTTTAACATTAAGCATCATGCATAATATTTATAAAAAGCTCTATTTATTAATAAATCACATAAAAACATTGTTATTTTTTAATATTTTATCATTATTTTCTAAATAAATTAACTTATTAATAATTAGATGAAAAACCCTCTTTTATTTCTTTAAGTTTTTTAGTTAAAGTTTACTCTTTATTATTTATTAGGGGTTAAACTTGATTTTCTGTGAATTATATTGAAATTTAGTTTTTTATTTATTATTATCCTTAATAATTTATTATAATTTATATTTTTTTGATTTTATTGGAAAATAATTTTGAATAAACTTTATAATTAATTGTTTTTGAAGAGTTTATGTAGAAGTATAGTCCTATTAAACGATTACTAAAATTTTTACTTATTAAGTATTTGCTATAACTAAAGAAGAAAATTCTTTAAAAAGTATTTTTCTACATTTAATTTTAAAAATTATTAGTAAGCTAAAATAAGTTAAAATTTAATTTTTAGAATATAATTATAAAAAAGATATGTATTAACTTTAATTAGCTTTTATTTACTTTAATTAAAATAACTTTGTAATTTAAAATAAAAAAATAGAGCTATAATTTCCTTAATGAATCATAACTCTATCTTCTTTAAATTGTATCCCCTTACCCCATCCTCGCTTATTATTAATAGTCATATGGTTGTAAATTGTAATTCTTAAATAGTACCCATGTAACTTGTTTGAGCATAAATTATAAAATAAGTATCTGCTCCTAGATACATGTATAATCACCTTTTTCCCCAGGTTAGGATTTATGACCTCCTTAATAAAAGCTACCAACATTTAAACCTCTATTTAATTAATCTATTATCTAGTTTAAACTAGGAATAATTAACTTTATAATTTAGATACTTTTATTCCATTAAATCTATTGTCCAGTTTAAACCTTGTAACTTAGTGTCTAGTTCTCTATATTCCTTAGAATATTTATTTATCTCTCTCTGTAATTGATCTACCTTCATTGCAGAAAATATTTTTATTTCAGTTTGAGAGTATCTATTTACTTTTACTGTAGCTTCTTCAGCTATTTCTTTTAATATGCTTATCTTCTTTCCAAGCATATCTCTTTTTACAATCAAATCAGAAATACTTTCATTATTACTAGTTATGTAATTACTATTAGTTTTATTAATCTTTAGAATTAACCCCTCTAATTCACTTACTTTTAACAGTATCTCATCATATAGTGTATATGGGTTCTCAGAGGGTTTCTCACCTTCTTGAACTAGTAAGTTTTGATTTATTCTATTTTTTAAACTCATTAATTCTTTTTGTAAATCTGCTCTTAAAATCAATGCCTCAGCTAATTTCATTTTAATTCCTCCAATAAAAATTTTATTAAACTCGGCTTCATAAACACTTTTTAATTCATATGAATCTAATACATGTAAACCAAATTTATTGTATAGTGATGTCCAAAACAAATCTAATATTTACTTTATTATAACTCTAAAATATGAAATAAAAAACTGATTTTAGACTAGCTAAAATCAGTTTTTTTACTTTAGTTTAATTGTAAGTAATACTAGATCCAGGATATAAAGTTGTTCCCCATATTGAAACATTTATATTATTTGTTAATGGAACATCATATTCACTTATAACATCTCTCCACCATTCCCAAGCAAGACCTGTACACTCTCTTGCCTTTATTCTTATATTTCTTGCATTAGCTTCAAGAGGTATTACTGTTGAATAGTGAGCTGTTTTATCTTGATAATTTCCATCCCATGTTTTATGAGTTAAAACTTCATTTCCTTCTTTATCATATGAAACTTCATCCCAGGCTACTTCAAACTGTGCAACATAGGCTCCACTATGATCTAAGTTTATTTTTCCCTTAGAATACTCTGTAGAAGTTGTTTCTATATAATCTGTTTTATTGTGAACAGCAGCAACTGAGTTATCTTTTAAGAAAACACTAGTATAAGATATTGGATATGCTGGGTTTTTTGTACTAAAAGTTGCATTGTCTTTAATTACTTTTCTTATTTCATCAAAGTCTTTAGTTACAACTTTGTTATGTTCTTGTGCATCTCCTCCTAAAACTACTGCTGTGAAGGAACTATTTTCATAAATATCTTTATATTGTTGACTATTTTTTATATCAGTGTTCTTTATAAGAGCTTTGAAAGCAGCTTGTACATCTTTACTGCTAGAAGTAGTTTCTAACTTAACATATATTGTTCTTCCATAAGCTACATTTGAAACCATAAGTGGAGGTGCTTCATTACTTACTCCCTTTTGTTTTAAATCATTAAATGTAACACTGTCATCAAAAAGATCTGATGGATTCTTAGGTAAGTCTGCACTTACTGTATAGAATATTTGTTTATATGCTAAAATCATAACTTTTTTCTCATTGTTTGCTACTGCATTAAAGTCTACTCCAAGTGAGTTTTCAAGGACTTTAGCATTAACATTAAGGGCACTTGATATTTGTGATTTACTATAAACCATAGATTCTGAATATTGAGTTCTTGCTGGTAAAGTATGTGTAGATGAATATTTTTCATTCCACTTAGATACTAATTCATCAATTGCTCCAGAAACTTTTCCATAGGTTGGATCATCAACCTTTATACTATTTTCGCCCTTTAATCCTGGTAAATCTATATTAATGTTAATAGGCTTTCTTTTTACCATTAAGATTGTAGGTCTATTTTCCACAAATGCTTTATCTGCAAGTTGTAATGCTCCTGGATATGTACGGTCATTTACAGAATCAATTATTGATATATCTACTGGTGATGTTGTAAGGGATCTTTTTTGACGTTCTACAACTATAAATTTATTACCAGTCTTTTTACCTTCCTTTGGAACAAAGCTTTCAATTTTATCTCCATTACTAGCTAAAACTTCATTTCTATTGTAACTTAAACTTGATATTCCAGAATCAATACTTTGATTTTTATCTGTTATATCCTTTGAGAAACTGATTACTGGTTGAGAAAACAGACATAAAGCCATTGCAATACTTGCTATTAATTTTGTTTTCTTAAATCTTATCATAATATAAATCCCCCTTTTTTTAATTTTCCCCTCATTTGTTAAGTTCATAAATCCTAAAAACTTTATACTGCTTTTAAATTTTAAAAACTTAATAGGGTTTAAAAGACTTATTATTTTGAACTTCAAGTAAACATTTTCATCAAGCTTTTTAGTAAATCTTAAGAGTTAAGATTATCTTAAGAACATTATTTTTTGAGTAAACATAGCTTAAATAAACTCTAATTTTTTCTTTTCCCTAAACTCTCTCTAAAGTTAAAATCAAGTTCAGAAAATATTCACTTAATATTCATTTGTAATAAGTACCCTTAATATATCAGAGGAAATAATCTCATTCAATACTTTGTGCAGAACTGGGCTTTAATCGTGAATAACTGGGATTCCAATTATAATATGAGTTCCATTTATGGAATTTGAATCCACTATTTTTTTTCTATTAATTAAAAAACCCTTTCAATTTTTTTGTTATTTTTATTAATAAAAAAGATTTTAAATTTTATTTTTTTTACTAAATTTAAAGATTAAATTAAAAAAGGGGTGCACCAAAATATATAAAGTTATTTTGATACATCCCTAATATTATATTTTTAATTATTCTACCTCTAAATCATTTCCACGTATCTCATCTACTGTATGTATTTTGTAGTTTTTAAATAATAAATACCCTAGGTATCCACTACCTGCACTTACAACTACACAAGCTAGAGAAGCCATTAATACCTTAAATGCTGGGTTATATGCAAACATTACAGCAAAACCAGCAATAGGGGTAGCTGTCCCTGGAGACATATTAGTAAGTCCCATTAAAACTATTATAATCCCACATAAAGCGCCACCAATAAAATTAGTTACATAAATAGGAATAGGGTTAGCTGTTATTATATCCGCCTGCGTTAATGGTTCTATGGCAACTGATATTGTGTCTTTTTTGCTTCCAAACTTCATTTTTTGGAATAAAACAAAATTTAAGAAAGATGAACCAAAAACTGATAATGCTCCTATTGCCATTGGTGCTCCTGTTAGTCCAAGCATAGCTGTTAAGGCCATTGAACTTAAAGGTGCCGTAGCAACTACAGTTATAATTCCTCCAAGTATTATTCCCATTGTTATTGGATTAGAATTTGCTGAAGCTATTAAAACCTGTCCTATTTTTAATAAAGTAGAATCAACTACTGGTGCTGTAAAATCACCTATTATTCTTGTAAGAGGCGTAGCCACAACTATTATTACAATTAAATCTAAACCACTTGGTAATTTTTCTTCTAAGAATTTAACCACAAATGACATTAAATAACCTGCTATAAATCCTGGTAATATTCCTAATCCTGAACATGATAGTCCTATTAAAACTGAATAAACTGGTGAAACTCCTAAAGCTAAAGGTACAAGAATTGCTGCTGCAACTCCTCCTAAGCTTCCATTAGCATCTCCAACCTTCTTTAAAAACTCTATATTTAGAACATTTCCAAAGAATGATGAGTGAAATGCCTCAACTAAAAAGCTTGCACAAGCTGCTCCTGCCAATGCTCCCATAGCCTTCATTCCATGTGGTGCCTTATAACTAAATAAGGTAAACAATCCTAAAACTATTAATAAAAGTCCTGCCCCAATTAAAACTTGCATAAATTTTCCTCCTTAGTTTTTAAAAAACTTTTCCTTTAAACGTTTACTAATTGATTTATAATAAAATTTATTATTACCTATTAAATTTTTAAACTTACCCTAATTATTTGCTTTTCATATATAACAATATTAATTTATAAATATTCTTTAAAAGTTTATGTATAAATTATTAAAGTTATTTTATATTTTATACTAATTTTCAAAAAAATCAAACATTTTTTAATAAAAAACAAAAAAAACTGATTTTTACATAAATAAAAACCAGTTTTTTTCAGTTTTAATTTGTAATTAATACCTGATTTAAAATACTTTCTAAGCACTTCATATTAAGCTAATTTTAAATCTTACCCAGTATTCCCTTACGCATATATTTAATGAAACTAATTATGTATTAATAATACTTCATTTTTCTAATATATTAATCTCAACTTTTTTTTACTTTCTGAAAAATTGAGAGTTAATCTTAAAATAATTTTATATATTTTCAACTAATTTTATAACTCATAAAAACCCTTAAGAGATAAAACTTTCTTGATTTTAGTTGAAATGCTAATTTTTTTAAGTTATATTTTAGATGTAACATTTACATATTTTAATAAAAAATATTTTATCTATTTATAAAAATTTGTAAGTAATATATTAAGCAAATTCTAAATGGAAAGGTTTAAACATGTTTAAAGAAGATTTATTAGAAACATCTGAAAAAATTCAATATAACATTTTTAAAAAAGTATATGTAAATAACGGGAAGATTAATAAAAATGATTTATGCTCCGATTTAAATATATCATTGCCAACTTTAAAAACTCACTTAAAGAAAATTGAATACTTATTAAATAAATATTATAAATCAAAAGTAAAAATATCCTCTTCAAAGGACTTTATTTTTTTAAAGTATGAAACTGGAGTAAGTCTTCATTCTTTAACAACTTACTACATAGAAAGTTCTCTTAAATATAAACTTTTAAAATTTTTCTTTATTAAGCACACCAAGAAATTTACTGGAATACAAATTTGTAATTACTTTAATATAAGTTTAGCAACTTTAAACAGAAAAATATTAGAATGTAATTCACTCCTTAAAGAGTTTGATATATCTATTAAGAACTATGAACTTACAGGTTCTCAACTTCAAATATCTTATTTTTATTATTTATTATTTTGGAATAACAGAATAGATATATCTTCTGTAGTATCAGCTAATCACAACATAACTGAAGTAATTGAAAAAACTTTTAATATCACCTTAAAAATTAGTGAAAAGTATCCCTTATATACTTGGTTAAAAATCTTAATGATAAGAAAAAAATTTTTTGTTGAAGATTTCTTTAAGGATGAATTCACCAAAAAGAATTTAAGCATATTAGAAAACACTGAAATTTTTATAGAGCTTAAAAATTTCTTTGAAAAAGATTCCTTAAGTAAGTCCTCTAGTACATACTTAGCATACTCTACTCTTTGCTTTATTTTAAGTTTTAATATAATCCCATATGAAGTTATTAAAGAATTTTCTACAGTTAATGAAAGTACTCCCTTTAAGATTTTCTCTTTAATGACTGAGGAAATGAGTAACTTATATACCACTCACCCTAATAACTTCAATAATGAAGTGAAATTGCATTTACTAAGTTTATGCTTTAAAAGTTACTTCTTTAAGGGAATTTTTTATTCAAACAATAAAATTGTTACAAATTATTATTTAAATGAATTCACAAGTGATTCTAGAGAAAAATTTGTTAATGACTTATTATTAAAAATTAACTCTTTATATAAGGTAAAATACTCCTTTGACCCAGATTACTTTAAACTTTGCATAATATTAACCTTAAATTATCTTAATGGAGTGTCCAAACATTCCCTTACTATAGGTATTTTATCTAGAATAGATAGTTTGATTCTTAACACCACTATTGACTATTTAAGAAAATTTTTAAGAAGAAAATTTGATGTTATCGTGGAAGTTTATGATGAATATAAAAAAGAAAATTATGATCTTGTAATTACAAACTTCGATCCTAATTACATACCAAAAAACTATAATAATATTTATATATTTTCAAATTTAGCAGTACAATATGACTTAGGTAATATAGTTAAAATACTAAATGAAATAGAAAAAACTAAATTTGAAGCATAAAAGAAAAAGGGCTATATAAAAACAATAAGAAAAATCACAAAAATATTTAGAGAGTCCTTAAACCTCTATAAGAATTTGTAATTTCTATTGAAAATTGTTTTGATACATGCCCTTTTTAAAATTAATATATTTTCATAATTTTAAAATACACTATCTAAATTTTAATAAAAGAAACATATTAAAATTTTTTCTTTAAAGATTTTTACATTGTATTTAGCAAGTCTCTTACTTCCATAAGAGCAAAACCTAAGAGATTTTCTCCCTTCCAAGCTGTAGGGTCTTCTATATTCTCATCCTTTGCACCCATTCCTATTCCCCAAATAGAGTCATATGGACTTGCTTCAACTATTATTTTATCTCCTGTGCTTAATAAAAACTCCTTAAGATTTTCATCTTGAGAAAACTTAGCTAAATTTCCACTCTTAACAATTTCATATTTTTCTCTATTCCAAAGCTCTTCATTGAAGTTTTTAATCTTTCTTCCTAAGTCTTTTATTTCTTTTTGATTTTCAACAGATAATATTTCTTCTAAGGTTTCATAATCCTTAAATAACCTTGCCTTTTCAGCCATCATATACTTCTCTGCACAGTTATATAAAACTCCATTAACTGTAAAATCAGAAAGATACCATTGGCTAAAACAAGCCTTAGTTATTTTTTCATTTTTATTTTTTGTATGTCCCCAGAAAAATAAAAACTCTAGTTCCTCTCCACTTTTAAACTTCTGGCAAACACCTTCTACAGAATATCTCATAATACCTCCCCCTTACCTTGCTTATATTCTAAATTAACTATAAAACCTTAAATAGACTTTTTCTTAAAATAACTTCTACTCAGCACTTATATTAAAGACCTCTGAAGCCTTTCCATTGAACATATTATCATAAAATTCTAGTTCTAAATAAAAAAAATGGAGTTATTTAAAAACTCTCATACAAAATTATAAATTTTATATATGAATTTTTATAAATCTCCATTTAAATAAAATATTAAAGTTTTTCCATGTACTTAAAGACATCTTTTCTGAATATAACGCCTAAAGCACAAGCTATTAAGGCTATTACACCAATAATTATTACTCCTACAATATTACCCTCTGCTAAGTTTGCTCCCATAAAAGAAGATGCAACTAAGGCTGGTATTCTTCCTATCATAGAGAATATTATAAAGTGTCCTATGGTTATGTTACTTAAGGCACAAACCATAATAAGTGAATCCTTAGGTGCCCCTGGTAAAAAGAATAATATTACCAATATAAGCTTAAACTTAGGGCTATTTAAAATCTTTTCTAATTTATCATACATATCCTTAGGCACAAACCTTTGTACTAGCTTCTTTCCAAACTTTTGACATATGTAAAATAATATTGCAGATCCAACTGCTATGCCGAAAAAGGAAAGTAAAGTCCCTCCTAAGGCACCAAATATATATCCCCCAGCAGCTTGTATAACCTCTCCTGGAATAAAGAATATAACAACCTGTAATATTTGAAATACAAAAAATATTACTGCTGCCCAAGGACCAAACCTTTCAAGATAACTCTTTACAACTTCACCATTAGTAATTAATTTATAAAAAACCATTATATGCTCTCTAGTTAAATAAAGAGTTATACATGCAAATATTAAAACTATTATACTTAAAATTATTAAACTCTTCTTCTTCATAAATAAACTTAAATCTTCGATTTTCCTCCTTAAATAGTTTTTAAATTCTATTTTAAATAAGTATTTATTCTATCTATTATTTTCTAAAACAAAGAACTATTTAAAATAAAATTACTGTCTAAAGTTAATATTAATTAAAATTATATATAATCTAACTTTAACCATATTAACTCTTTTTTATGTAAATCACTTGCAATTTTTTACATACATTATAACCTATAATCTTAAACTTATATATTATAATAATCTTAAATTTACATTACATTCTTATTTAATATCAAATTATCATAAAAAAAGAAGATATATCAAAATATCTTTTAATAAAACCTACAAAAATATTTATAGAACCCTATAGCTCAATATTACTGTAACTTTTATCATTAACTTTTGATACATCTTCTAATAATTCTATTTAAATATATAAAAAACTTTAAATTCTTTAAATTATAAAATTTTACTATAAAAAATCAAGTCTATTTTTCATAGCATCTTAATATTCTAATATAATGATTTGCCTCTCTTAAAACATGATCAGAAAGAAGTGGTAAAATTAAGGATTTTATATTGCAATTCATTATTCCCTTTGTACCCTCTTCCTTGAAATCTCTTAACCTAGTTGTTTCCTTTAAGGTTTCATGAGTAACATTATCTATTGTCACATTGGTAACATTATTTAGTTGTTGAATTAATTCATTAAACTCAAAAGCAAATTCATGAGCAGTATTTATTAATTCATACTCACTTGGATCTAATAAACCTCTTATAAATAGGGAATGTTCCATCATAATTTCATTCCAAAAAGCTTCTGTTTTGCTAATATTCACCTCATCTATATCTCTATTGCACTCAATATCATCTATATATGAACGATATAATTTAGCTTCTTCTATGGTATGTTCAACAAGTGATGGATAATTACTTGTGAAAATCTTGCAACATAATACATCATCTAAAATTTTCATCTTAAGATCTATTAATTCATCTATTAATTTAATAGCCTTATTGTTAATATCTTTTACACAGCTTGCCACTTTAGAATCAATACCCTTTTTAGAAGCACACATTAAATCCTTTTCCATAGTTGTTATTTTAGAATTAATATTAATTCCTGTATAATGCTCTGTTTTCTTTTCTGTCTCTAAAGTATATTCAGTAAAGACTTCTCCTGAATCTACTATGGATTGTCTAACTCTTCCCTTACTTAGTTTAACTACATCAAATAAAAGTTTTTCAAGATTTCCCTTGCACTTATCAAGTTCCTTAGCTAGTTTTGAATTTTTAGGTCCTAGTCCTGCCTCTAAAAATATGGCATGTTCTTTCATAACCCTCATAAAAAAAAGATGTAATTCTAATGATGAGGTAACATATTTTTCTCTAGATATCATAATATTCTCCAATTTAATTTTTTATATATTATACTCTTAAAGGAATAATTGTGTTCTTAAGTGCATAGTTATCTACTCTTATTTTTCCCTTTAAATCTCATAATTAAAAACAATAAGAAAATAATTATTAGTACTGAAATTAATATTATAACTATTAGTATTAAATTTTTATTTGAATGATTAAAAGTGCTTATTTCCTTTTGAACCTGCTCTACATTACTTGGACTTAAATCAGTTCTCTCTCCCCTTACTAATAAACGTTCAGTATTAATTCCATAAGGATAACAAGTTAGTAAAGTTACATAGTCCTTGTCATCTGATATTTTTAGTTCATCAATTTCATCTGGGTGAACAACTTTTATTTGATCCACTTTATAAGCAAGATCCTTTTTTAAAATATGCAAATAAAAAACATCTCCATCTTTTAGCTTGTCTATATCAGTAAAAAGTTTTTGATTTGCTAATCCAGTATGAGCTGATAAAACTGAATGAGTATTTTCCCCTCCTACAGGAAGTGATGTCCCCTCTAAAACTCCAACGCCTTTTTTTAAAATATCAACTGAAGTTCCATAGTATATAGGTAACTTAATATTTATACTAGGAATTTCTATGTACCCTAAGACATCCCCTTCATGAATATTTAAGTAATCTGGCAATTCATTTTCAGCAGTTCCATTAAACAAATCATAATTATACTTATTAATATTTTTTATTAAATCATCAACTTCTTCATCCTTAACATTATTTATCTTCTCTGTATAATCAGAGATTGTAGAAACTGCAAATTTATTATTTATGTAATTAGAAAAACTAGGGTATAACAAAAATCCTAGGGCAATAAGTGTAATCAAAATTAAAATAGAAAAATATATTTTTTTTAGCCTTTTCAAAAAATCTAGTGCTATATCAAAGTTCATTAATTATAGGTTATTTTGATATGCACCAACTCACCTCCTAAAGTTTAATTAACCTAAAAGACGAAAATCCTCATGTCATAAAAAAACTTCTTTTTATAATTTAAATTAAAAAGAAGTTTTTATTTATAGAGCTTATATTAAAATAACTTATTAATAAAACTTACAAACAGTATGAAGAGAATATCTAGATGAGCTTTAGAATTTAAATTATTACGTAGAAGATATTACGTTAAAAAGCTGAGACTGTTAATTTATTAGGAATACAATCTCACAAAGTTCGATTGCATAAGTTCAAGATTCCAAATTAAAAATTTGGGCTTTCACTTAAGTTTCGAAGCTTTAGTAATATCTTCGAAGTAATAATTATTCAAATGACTCCAATGTAACTAAAGTTCCATTGGATAAGTTCAAGTTTCCAAATTAAAATTTGGACTTTCACTTAAAATCTAGTAATTCTCGGAATATGTTTGTAAGTTTTATAACAGTATTTTGATTTAGAGCTCTGTATTTAATTTTTAAGTCTATTTTTAAGTTTAGTTCTTAGTTCTTCTGCTATTTTCAAATTTAGTGTAGCCAAGTCCTAGTATAGCTAAAACACAAACTATACTTAATAAAATAATAGCTATTTTTATAAATCCTGTATTTCCTAATCCCCCTGTTGATGGAAGAGAAAATCCAGCGTGGTTTTCTATTTGAACATTAAATAATATATTTCCATCATTCTCTGAAATATCATTTATTATTTGTCCTGCTTTATTTCCATTAGAAATCTCTATAGTTGCAGCTCCTGTGTAATTTCCAGACTCATCTTTATTAGCTGTAATTGTCACTTCTACTGGATTTTTTAATAAGCTATATCCAGATGGAGCTACTTCCTCTGTAATAAGGTACTTTCCTTCTTTTAAGCCTAGGAATGTTGTAATTCCCTTTGAGTTAGTTACCCCATTTCCACTTAAAGAAACCACTTGTCCTTTTTCATCATATGTATATTTAGCTACAGTCTTTCCACCTGCATCTTTTACTGAAAACTCAGCACCTTGTAAAAGCTTAGAATTAAGTTCTGAATCAACCTTTGTAATTCCAAATCCAAAAGTATAAGTAGTAACCTTATCAGTTAATTTTTTATAACTATCCTTAACATGTGGGTTATTTGTATAATCTAATTGTATATTGTTAGTGTTTCCTAAGTTTTCTTTATTACTAATAACTGCATCTTTATTTAAGGTAGCTTGGTAATTTAAAGTTATTCCAGTCTCTGCATAAGCTTTTATATTATCATAATTAAAGTTTATTGTAATAACTGTTGATCCATCTCCTTGCTTTTTAACTTCTACAGTATAATCATTGTCCTTAGCAAAAACTTTATCTCCTGAAGTCACCTTAAAGCCAGTTTTCTCATCATATGTTAATCCCTTGCTCATAGTGTCAGTAAATTTATACATTATATCTTGTGCATTCTTTTGATAAACTGGTATAGAAGCTTTTACTTCGTATTTAATAACATCTCCAATATTCTCAGATGAAGTTTTAACTCTTTGATTCTCTTTAACTATGTTTTTTTCTAATATAGGTGTATTATCCTTTGGATTAATAGTTACATCATAATTCCATGAATCTCCTGAAACTTGAGGAACTGAAACTATTATAGGTGTTGAAGCAACTGCTGCCCCCTCTGAATCACTTGAAGTTTCTGTAACTAGGTAATAACCTAAGTCAACAGTATTTTTTTGTCCATCTGTAAGTTCTTGTCCACTCTTTTTGTTATCAAGAATATATTTATGTAAGTTAACAGCAAACTCTTTTACTTCTTCTCCACTTAATTTTTGAATTGATTCTTGGCTATAAGAACCATAATTAGAATTATTAAAGAAGTCTTTTAAATCACTATTTACTGAGTATTCATATGCATCCCCACTTTTAGTTGCATCTAATAACTTATATGCAGTAAAGGTAGCACCTTTTTTTGATATTGTGATACTTCCCTTAATAGGAGCATCTTTAGAAATTGATGGCGTAGCCGCAAATACAGGTATTGATGTTGTAATAAAAACAAATATAAACACCATTATAAAACTAAACTTTTTTAATATATTATTTTTCATTTATTAATTCTCCCTTTCTTTTAAAACAAATTCTGTAGTACTAACTAGGCTTAATACACCTGCTAAAAGTGTAATTCCAATGAATGAAAATTTAGAAGTTCCACTGCCCCCTGTTTCTGGTAGTATTATTCTTGGAACATTTTCAACTGAAATATCATATGTATTTGTTTCTGTATTTTTATTTAAAATTATTTTTTTACCTTGTTTTCCAACTCTATAAAAACTTTCTTCAGAATCTAGAGTTATATAAATATCATCACTTAATTTATATCCCTTAGGAGCCTTAACCTCTTTTAATATGTATTTTCCATAAGGCAAATTGTTGATTTTAAAAGAGGCACCATCTTTTGATGGTATTAACTTTCCGCCCCCCATTGAATCTAATTCATAAACTTTAAAATTTTTATTATAAGCAAATTTTATTGGTTTTTTTGGACTTTCCTCTTTAAATAGCTTAAAGTTAGCACCTAAAATAGGAAGCCCCTTTTCATTTATTTTATGTATTTCTAAGTTTACAGTAGTCTTTATAGGATTTCCTTCCCATGGCACCTTAACCACCTTACTATCCTCATTTACAATAAACTGAATAGGAGTTTTGTTTAGCTCATATCCCTCTGGAGCTTTTATTTGTTCTAAATTGTACACTCCATCAGGTAATTCAAAGCTTAAAGTATCTCCATCTTTAAATGTAAACGTTTTTATTTCTTCATTGTAAATATCCCTAACAGTTTCCCCTTCTTTAGTTGTTAACTTAAAAACTGCTCCTTCAAGTAAGCTTGGATCATCATACTCAGCAGATAGAATAAATTCCACTATAGGGTTCTTTCTAGTTGAAACCTCATTAGTTGGATTTCCATTTACATATGCAATATTTTTTACTACTTCCCCTGGCCCTACATTTTTCATACTTGCTTCTATGGTGATGTATGCTGGCTTTTTAGCATCTATATCTCCATTACTATTTTTAATAACTAACTCCTTTGTGTTTTCATTAAAATCAGTTATAAATTGATCTGTAGCCGTAATCTTAATATCACTTAGTCTAGGATCTAGTTTATCAATAATATTTAAAGTATCCTTAAAAAAGTATCCATAGGAATCAAACTTAATATCATATTTAATTTTTTGGTCATTAGGATTATTTTTAACCTTTGTCTTATCAACATATTTATAAACATTTAATGCTCCTGCATCCTTTGATAACTTTGAATAATGCTTTGAAGGCAACTCTTTATCATCATCATAATATAATTTAGCATCATTTAAATATCCACTTTCAGTAGAAGTAATACGAGTTTCATAAATAACTGTATATCTCTCATATCTTATGTCACCAAAATTTATTTCTAAATGTTTGGTATCAGCCTTTATTCTATTACTCTCCCAAAAATCCTTGGTAACATCACTACTTCTTTCATCATAGTAACCCATTCTTTTTATGCATATGCTATTTACATCTAAAGCCATGCCCTTTGGAATGTTATCAAAAAAATCAGCATTGCTTAAATAACTTCTTGTATTTGGATTTACTCCATCACCTAAATTTATTTCCACAAAATATTTTATAGGTTTATTCCTGTCTACTATCTCTCCATAATACTCTCTTCCTTGCTCCTTATCTGTAGCAGCTGTTGGTAAATCAGCAGTCTTATACATAAGGGGGTATTGTCCACCAGAACTAGGATGGGAATATTCTTCTCCTGTTATATAAACAGTGCTTGGCTTTCCATTTAAATCAATACTAACTGGGTAACTTACTCCCTTTCTAATATTGCTATTTCCCACAAATCTTATAATCATATATCCTGTTACAGCTTTTTCTACATTTTCATTAAAGGTTAAAGTTACCACTCCATCCTTAACATCAAAATCCTTAAAATGCTGATCAGGACATTTAGGCTCTATGTCTTTAAATATATCTGGTAAACTGATAACAATTTTATCACCATCTTTAAGCTTATCTTTATTCAAAATCTTATAGTCAATTCTTAAATTATTGCTTATGTCTTTAGCCACAGTATTACTCTCAAAAGTAGTGCTTGTAATTTCAACAGCTCCATCATTCTGAACTGATTTTGATTCTTTTCCTAAAACAATGCTTCCAGGGAAGATCATAATTACTATCATAGAAATAACAACTGACCATAAGGTAAATATATTAAAATTTTTACTATTCTTCATAAAATAAGCCCTCCTCTCTTAAAAAATGGAAAATAAAAAACCGACTATATTTATAACTTTTTATAAATATAGTCGGTTGCATCACTAACTCAGCATATTCCAGATGCCCAAATACAGAATATACATCAACGTTTCTATAACATTTTAATATTTACTAATTATTTCTTAAAATTCATTACTTTTTAACATTTAATTTTCAATTTGTATTTGTATGTTACAGTATTTTAAAAAAACTGTCAAAAAACATTTTTTCACAGCAAATATTATTTGTTAATTTTATTAAGTTTTTGTTTTTAAAATAATATATTTTACATGTATATTTTATTAATTTAATAAATAAAATTTGATTTTTTTATACTTTTAATACAGGGTTTTATCAAGGTTTTAACGCTAATTTTATATTTTAAATTTAAAATATCCTTAAAAAACTTCCTCTAAATTTAATTCCTTAATATATTTTTTTGGAACATAATTACAAAATCACACACTATTTTCTTTATGTCTATTTTAATTAATTAAATTTAAAACAAAAAAGGCATTTTCTTTTTGGTTTAAGAAAATGCCTTTTTATTGTTGATTTTTAGTTATAATATATTAAGTTTTTGGTGTTTTTATATTAACATTATTTTATTAATATCTAGTATCTTTAAGTCCGCAGAACGCGTCTACTGAACTTACTCCTTTAAATTCTGAACGTCCCATCATTTTATCAACTAAAGCTTTAATATTAAATTCTTTAGAATCATAAGCATTTATATAAGTTTTAACTTGTGGAACATCAGCTAAATGGAATGGGCATTGTAGAGATATAAAGATAGTAGGTATTTCATTAACATAGAATGGAATATCTGGTGTACCTTTACTTGGTGGCCATTGAAGACGTTGATCAACACTTGCCCCTACATCAGCTAAATTTATAATTAAATCATATTTTGAAGTTAATTCAGCTATTGGACGCTTTCCAGCATAAATATTTCCAATAGCAGCACCCATTTCTTCTTTTGGTAACTTCATGATCTTATCTACTGGTGATTCATATATTTCTACTTGGAATCCTTCCTGTTCTAATAATTCTTTCATTATATCTACAGGCCCCTTTTGTGCTCCTTGCATAAGAGCTAAGAATTTACCAAATCCCCCATCGAAACCTTTAACCTTTACAAGTAATACTCTTTTAGTCTTATCTGGTGAAATTGGGAATATTTCTTCATTATTCTTAACTAAAGTTATTGCCTTATCTGCTATTTCTAAAGCAGCCTTTTTATTTTCTTCTAAACCAATATTAGCCATAGCTTCTTCTTTTGGTTGTAATATTTCAGTCTTAGCTTTCTTATGAAGCCCTAAAGATGCCTTTAAGCCTAATATTCTAGTTAATGCATCATGAAGTCTTTCTTCAGTTATAACTCCATTCTTATATCCTTCCATCATCCATTGAAAATCTTCATCTGGATCATTAAAGAATAAGAATAAGTCACTACCTGCTGCAATTGCAGTTGGTAACATATCTTTACGCTTCATAGCTGAAGTCATAGCAACCATGTGAGAGGCATCAGTTACAACTAATCCATTGAATCCCATTTGACCTTTTAATAAATCTGTTAATATATATTTACTTAAAGTTGCAGGCATATTCATTTCTTTAATTGTAGCATCTGGATTAAAATATTTTACATATTCAGGCAAAGCAATATGTCCAGCCATTATTGATGGAAGACCTGCTTCAATTAATCCAGAGTATACTTTTCCGAAAGTAGCATTCCACTCTTCAACTGATAAAGTATTTGGAGCAAATGATAAATGCTGATCTCTTTCATCTATACCATCACCTGGGAAATGCTTAGCAGCTGGTAAAATTCCAGATTCCATTATGCCTCTCATATATTCTAAAGATAACTCTAAAGTTTGATCGGCATCTGCAGACCAAGTTCTAGTAGATATTATTGGATTTCTCCAGTTTCTGTTTATATCAACAATTGGAGCAAAACTCCAGTTACATCCTATAGCAGATGCTTCAATTCCTGATATTCTTCCTAATTCATAAGCATAGTGTGGATCTTGAGTAGCAGCAATTTTAACCTCATTACCAACATATGTTCCATCTGTACAAGCCCCATTTCCACCAGCCTCTGTATTAGCTGCTATTAATAGTGGAATTTTAGAATTTTCTTGTAGTATTCTATTTTGTTCGTATACTTCTTCAGCCTTACCTGGATTATAACGAACAGCTCCAATATGATAATTATTTAAAACACTTTTTAAATATTCTTCATCACGGCTTGCTCCCATGTTTACAAATAGTTGTCCTATTTTTTCTTCTATAGACATATTTTTTATTGTATCTTCTACCCATTTTATAGATTCTTCATCTAGATTATATGGTTTTACTTTTAAATTTACCATTTGCCTTTCTCCTTTTATCCTCAAAATTTCTAAGTACCCACATACTTATTAAATATTTTTATTTTATTGAGCTTCTCTTCTTTCTTCTAATACTTTATTCATTTCATTTACTTTTTTCTTAGAAAGATTATATACAAATACTAAAATTAATGTAGTTAATACAAATCCTCCGGCAGCCATTCCTATTCCTATATTTTTAATACCAACACCAATGCTTTCTGCTTGTACTGTAGCTCCTGATTGATATCCTAATAAAGATAAGGCAAATCCGCCCATACCACCAGATATAACTTGACCTAATTTTCTAGCTAATGAATATGAAGAATAAACTGTACCTTCATTTCTTTCACCTGTAGTGTACTCTTGATAATCAATAACATCTGAAACTAATGCCCAAATTATTGTATTTACTAACCCTGATCCTAGTCCTGCTAAGAATGATAATACAAGGAATACCATTACTGATAAATTAGGTATAAATAACATTACTGTATACATACAAGCTGCAAAAGCTGATCCTAATACCGCTGACTCTTTCTTTCCTAATTTTCTAACTATTGCTCCAGCAAATGGTATAACAATTATAGATGCTAACATACCAATCATTCCACCAAAAGCTGTAAGACCAGGCTCTTTAAAATAATCCTTAAATATATATACATTTAAACTACTTAATGCTAATGAACCACCTAACATTAAAAATGAAGCTATTGCAACCCCTATGAAAGCTCTATTCTTAAATAATAATGCAATTGTTTGTCCAATACTTTTCTTGTTATTATTTACTTTATGTACTATTCTTTCTCTAGTTAATCTAAAATTAAAGAAAAATGAAATAGTTGAAATAATTGCTAATATTACGGCACAGGTTATAAATCCTTCTGCTGTAACTTCACCTTGTGCATTAAAGATTATCTTAGGAACTAATATCATTACTAAAACATTAGCTAACATAGATCCAAGATTTCTAAAAGTTGATAATGCAGTTCTTTCATCAGAATCATTAGTCATTACTGAAGCTAATGATCCATAAGGTATATTAACAGCAGTATATAACATACCATATAAAATATATGTTACATATGCGTATGGTAATTTCATATTATCTGGTAATCCTGGTATTGCTGTAAAAGCCAGTATTCCAACAATAACCATTGGCACTCCAAATCTAACAACATAAGGTCTAAACTTACCATGTCTAGTGGCTTCTGCCTTATCTAAAAGTACTCCCATTATAGGATCATTAATAGCATCCCAAAATCTAGCTACTATAAATAGTGTACCAACCGCTGCTGCACTAATACCTAATACATCTGTGTAGAATACCATTAAATAACTACTTACAAAAGCAAAGAATGTTGCACATCCAAAATCTCCAAATGCATATCCAATCTTATCGCCCATGTTAAACGATTTCACTTGTTCTTCTTTTTTGCTTATTAAATCAAGAACCATAATTGTTTATCCTCCCAAAATATTTTTCATCATTGAATAAATTTATATTTAAATTCTTATAATACCCATATAGAATGGAAATTTTAATTAAATAATATTTCCATCCTATATTATTAATTATTATCTTTTGAAATATTTAGCTGAATTTTTATAACAAATATTCTGAACAATTTCACCTAGTATTTCTTCTTCATAAGGATATTGACCTGAGTCAACTAGACTACCTAAGTAATTACATAATATTCTTCTAAAATACTCGTGTCTTGTATAAGATAAAAAGCTTCTTGAATCAGTTACCATACCAACAAATTGACTTATAAGTCCAAGTTGTGATAAGGCCATCATTTGTCTTTCCATACCATCTTTTTGATCATTAAACCACCAGCCTGATCCAAATTGTATCTTTCCTGCTATATTTCCTCCTTGGAAATTACCAATCATAGTACCAAGCACTTCATTATCCTTTGGATTTAGACAATATAAAATAGTTTTTGGAAGTTTATCTTCCTTATCTAATTCATCTAGTATTCTTGAAAGTGAATATGCTATTTCTCCATCATCAATACTATCAAAACCAGCATCTGCACCAATTCTATTAAACATTCTTGTGTTATTATTTCTTAATGCACCTATATGTAATTGCATTACCATATTTCTTTCAGCATACATTTTTCCAAGTGATATTAATAAAGCTACTGAATATTTTGATGCTTCTTCATTATTTATATTTTCCCCATTTAATGCTTTAATGAATATTTCGTTAATTTCTTCACATGAAAATTTATAAAAAACAACCCTCTCTAAACTATGGTCTGTAATCATACATCCATTTTCATAGAAGTAATCTAATCTTATTTCTAAGGCTTTCTTTAAATCATCAAAAGATTTAATTTCAACATTACTTACTTCAGCTAACTTACCTATATACTCTTTAAATCCTTCATTTTGTATCTTCATTGCCTTTTCAGGTCTAAAACTTGGATTAACAGAACATTTAAAGTTGCTATCTTCTTTTAATTGCTTATGATATCTTAGGTCATCTATAGGATCATCAGTAGTTCCAATATAAACTACATTAGCCATTTCAATTAATTTCTTTGCAGTTAAATTATTATTTTCTATGACTTTATTACATTTTTCCCATATAGTACTAGCTGTTTTTTCACTTAATGTTTCTTCTACTCCAAAGAATCTTTTAAGCTCTAAATGAGACCAATGATAAATAGGATTTCCAATTAAATATGGCATCATTTTTGCAAACTGATAAAATTTATCATAATCACTTGCATTTCCTGTTATGTATTCTTCATCTATACCAAAGCTTCTCATGGCCCTCCACTTATAGTGGTCATGGTATAGCCACATTTCAGTTAAATTTTTAAATTTATGATCTGTGGCTATTTCCATAGGAACTAGGTGACAGTGATAATCAAACACTGGCACCTTTGAAGCATAATTATGGTATAAAACCTTTGCTACTTCATTTTCTAGTAAAAAGTCTTTATCCATAAATTTCTTCATTTCATTATCCCCTTATAAATTAATTTTATTAATTTTTCTTATTCTTTTTAATTGCCTCAATTAATCCATTTATATACACTGCACCTAAAGCTCTATCATATAAACCATATCCAGGTCTACCTGTCTCTCCCCATATCATTCTTCCGTGGTCTGGTCTGTATGGACCTGCAAAATCATAATCACAGTATGCTTTTACTATTTCATAGAAATCTAATGATCCTGCTTCTGATAAATGAGCAACTTCATTAAAGCTACTATCTCCAGTTATCTTAACATTTCTAAGATGAGCAAAATGTATTCTATTTCTTTCTTTACCGAAATAATTAATCATTTGAACCATGTCATTTACCTTTGTACATCCTAAAGAGCCTGTACACAAAGTTATTCCGTGATATGGACTATCATATAAATCTATAAATCTCTTTAAATTATCAAAATTAGTTATTATTCTTGGTAATCCAAATATTCCCCATGGTGGATCATCCGGATGTATTGCCATTTTCATTCTTACTTCGTCAGCAACTTTCATTATTCTTTGTATAAAGTAATTTAAATTGCTCCATAGTATTTCTTCATCTATATCTTTATATTGTTCTAGTAAACCTTTAAGTCCACCTTCTCCATAAGAAGTATCCCAACCTGGTAACTCTAATTCTCCTAAAGCTGGATCCATCTTCTTAACTTGTTCTTCATCATAAATTAAGCATGTTGAACCATCTTCTAACTTATAATTTAAATCAGATCTTGTCCAATCAAATACCGGCATAAAGTTATAGCATATTGTATCTACACCAGCTTCTGCTAAATTTCTAATTGTTTGTATATAGTTATCTATATATCTATCTCTTGTTGGTAAACCAAGTTTTATATCTTCATGTACTGGTACACTTTCTATTACTGAAAGCTTTAACCCATGACTTTCTATTTCTTTTTTTAATTCTAAAATTCTTTCTAACGGCCATACTTCTCCAACTGGAATATCATATATAGCCGTGACTATTCCCTTCATTCCTGGTATTTGTTTGATGTATTCAAGTTTAACTGGATCATCTTTACCATACCATCTGAACGTCATTTCCATGATTTTTCCTCCCCTTAATAAATAAACCTTTATTTCTTAATCTTATTAGCACTCTTTTAAATACTAGTATACAAATTTATTCAAAAAATTTTAACAACGAATTTTCTCCATCTTTTTCATGAAAGCTTTAGCTGTGTTTTCTATATCCTCAAGTGATCCTTTTATTAATGAACTTCCAACTCCAACGCAAGAAACTCCATTTGCAAACCACTCTTCAATATTATCTACTGAAACTCCACCAGTTGGCATTATTTCAACATTTGGAATAGGTGCCTTTATTGCTTTTACATATTTTGCACCAAAAACATCTCCTGGAAATAATTTGATCATTTTATTTCCTGCATCCATAGCTTTCATTATTTCACTTACTGTCATACATCCTGGTAAATAAAGAACATTCATTTCTTTGCATACCTTATTAACTTCTTCACTATATCCTGGACTTACAACATACTTTGCCCCAGCTTCAATAGCATCGGAAGCCATTTTACCATTTAAAACACTTCCTACTCCAATTAATGCTTCTGCATGTGAGCTATATTCTTTAATAAGCTCACATACATTTGGTATTGTATAAGTAAGTTCTAATGATTTAATTCCACCTTTTAAACAAGCTTCCATGTATCCTCTAGCTTCTTCATGACTTTTCCCTCTAACTACAGCTACAATTCCACTTGCTTTTAATTCATCTAAAATCATTACTTCTTTTCCTCCTATACTCCTGAGTAAGCTGAAAATGCTCCATCAACTGGAATAACTACTCCATTTACAAATCCTGATGCTTCTTCTGATACTAAGTATAATAGTGTTCCTATTAGTTCACTAGCTTCTCCGAATCTTCTCATAGGAGTACTATTTAATATCTTTTCTGTTCTTGGTGTTGGTGTTCCATCTTCATTAAATAATAATTTTTCATTTTGAGCTGTTACGAAGAACCCTGGTGCTATAGCATTAACTCTTATTCCAACTTTAGACATATGTACCGCAAGCCATTGAGTAAAATTACTTACTGCAGCCTTTGCTCCTGAATATGCAGGTATTTTAGTAAGTGGTGTAAATGCATTCATTGATGAAATATTAATGATTGTTGCACCTTCTTTATTAATCATATCTTTACTAAACTCTTGTGATGGAAGTAATGTTCCTAAGAAGTTTAAGTTAAATACAAATTCTACTCCCTTTGCATCTAAATCAAAGAATGTTGTTATGTCTTCATTTTCTAAATCTTCTACTTCTAAGTATTCTTTAGTTGTAGTTCCTTTTGGATGATTTCCTCCAGCTCCATTTATTAATATATCAACTGTTCCAAACTCTTTAAGAATTATTTCATGAGCTTTTTTTAGATTTTCTTTATCTAAAACATTAGTTTCAATTCCTATTGCTGTGCCGCCCTTTTCATTTATCTCTTTAGCTTTATTATCACAAGCTTCTTGTCCTAATGCTAAAATTGCGACTTTCGCTCCACATTCTGCAAGTGCGTCTGCCATTGCTCCACATATAACCCCTGTTCCACCTGTTACAACACAAACTTTATCTTTTAAATCAATATTAAACGGTAATTTCATTTTCCATTCCTCCTTGCAATACTATACTTGTATACTAGCATATTAATATATGAATTACAACAGCTTTTTTGAAAACATTTAAATTTTTTTATAATAAAAAAGTCACATAATATTAATCTTAATACTATATGACTTTTTCCCATGCTATGACTTATAATTTTATACTCTATAAATGCTTTATAATATTTCTTATAATATTATAAAATTAGCTATTTCAGGATCTTCTTTTATTAGTTTCTTCCACTGTTCAACAGGTGCTTTTATATGCTTTGATACAACTTCATCGATAATGTTACTATCTTTATTTTTTAAAATATTTAAATATGTTATATGTTGATCTACTAAAAACTCTTTATTTAACCTTATCTCTGCTAATAATCTCATTCTATTATAATGAGTACTTATATTACAGATAGATTCCCATACATTAGATTTATTTATCCCAATAAATATTAACTTATGGAATTCTTTATCTAAATTATGAAACTCTAATAAATTATTGCCCTTTTGTGCAACTAACTTTTGAGCAAATAAACATTTTTCCATTTCAATTAATGTATCTTCTGAGAAATTTTCACAAGCTTCTTTTAATGCTTCTTTTTCTAGGTTATATCTAATAAAAATAGCCTCTTCTATTAAATTCCAATCTATTTGAGAAACATAAGTACCTGCTTGCGGCTTAACCTCTATTAATTTTTCAGCCTTAAGCTTTATTAATACTTCCCTTATAGGTGTTCTTGATACATTTAATTTTTTTGATAAATCAGATTCACTTAATATCTCACCTGGACTTAGTTCTAATGACATAATATTATCTTTTAGTACTCTATAAACATACTCTTTACAAGTTTCCTTCTCCAATTTTTCATAAAGAATCATCTTAAAATTCCTCCCATTATATTTGTCTAAAAAACTTACTTCTAAACCTTAAAATCTAGTACACTAGTATATGCCATTATAACATAAGAAAAATTAGGTACACAATGCATACCTAATTTTTAAAATAAAAACTAATAAAATTTTATTTTTTGTATCCAAATTCCGGTATATTTGTCCATCTTTCACGTAAAGAATGAGCTATCATTTTAGGCTTTCTTTCTCTAGTAAATATACCTTTTTTATTTCCTTGAACTCTTATAATTCCTTGGCTTGTAGCAAAATCAGCAAAGTTCCATACTTGTTCACCAACAAAGTTTTTACACTTATCCATAACTTCATGATTTGCCTTATAATATTCTACTTGATATTCTTCAGTAAACATAACTGGAACTGTGTCATGAAGCCCTGCAACAGTATCTGCTCCATATTCAGTAAACATTATAGGAGTATTAGGACATCTCTCTTCCCATCCTTTTAATTCATCCTCTAACATTCTCTTAGCTTCCTCTAAATCGCCTCCAGCTACATACCATCCATAATATCTATTTAAACATAATACATCTACTATGTCTCCAACCTTACATCTATCCGGTGTAGACATTAAATAAGTTACTACGGTAACAGGTCTTTTTTGTGGATCTAATTCTTTAGTTAATTTTATTAATGGTTCAAAATATTCTTTTGCTCCTTCTGAATCTGAGTCTGGCTCATTTGCTACAGACCACATTACAACACATGGATGATTCTTATCTCTAGAAACTAATTCTCTTAAAATTCTTTCATGAGCTTCTTTAGTACCAATTTCTTTCCATGTATCTCTTTTAGGAGCATCACCACCAAATCCTGTTGCCATAAAGTTTAAATGTAATCCAACAGCTGGCGTTTCATCAATTACAACTATACCTTCTCTATCTGCAAGTCTCATTATTTCTTCAGAATATGGATAATGAGATGTTCTGAAAGAATTTGCTCCAATCCACTTCATTAAGTTAAAGTCTTTTATATTGATTGCTTCATTTATTCCTCTTCCATTAACATAAGAATCCTCATGTTTACCAAAGCCCTTAAAGTAAAAAGGTTTATTATTTATTAAGAATTTACCATCTTTTACTTCAACAGTTCTTACTCCGAATTCTTCAAAATAAGTATCAATAATCTCTTCATCATCTAATAATTCTACTTTTAACTTATAAAGATATGCATTCATAGGCTCCCATAAGTGTACATTATTTATAGTAAGCTTTCCTTCCTTACCTTCTCCTTCTGCAACTATATTATTTTCTTCATCAATTATAGTTACTTTAATATTACATTTACCTACAGCTTGTACTTCATAATTAACATATCCATTGTTTTCTTTAAAATCTGTAACAATAGTTATGTCTTCTACATAACTCTTTGGTGTTGTATATATTTTAACTGGTCTATGTATACCTGCATAATTAAAGAAATCAAAGTTAACTGAATTTTTTATAACCTTTTTTCCATCCACTTCAACTTCTTTTACTAATCCTACTGGTAAAGTAGTTTCATCAATTATATTATTAACTGCTACAGTTAATCTATTATCCCCTGATACTAATAAATCATTTATCTCAGCCTCAAAAGGAGTAAATCCTCCCTTATGTTCAACTAATAATTCTCCATTTAAATATACCTTTGCTTCATGTGTTGCTGAGCCAAATCTTAATACTATTCTTTCATTAAGTAATGTTTTAGGAATAGTAAAGTTTCTTTCATACCATACCCATCCAACATGATCTCTTACTTCTTGACTTTCTACTAAATCATTATATGATGATGGTACAGCCATTTCTATGGTATCTTCTAATGGTGTTTTACTTAACTCTTCTGTTAAACCATTTCCTTCATTTAATTTGAATTTCCATATACCACTTAAGTCTATTAATTGTCTTGATTCTGTAATTATTGGATATAACATATATAATTCCTCCTAAAATATAAATTTTTTACCCTTTTTATTATAAAAATGTATATGATTTTATTATCTTTTTACATTGCATAAACCATTATCTATAACTGAATTAATAGTATCTTCATCAATTATATTTATATCACCTATTATTGAATGCTTTAATGAACTAGCACAGGTTCCAAACTCAACAACTCTTTCATTTGGCATTTCATTTAAAATTCCATGTAAAATTCCTGCTGTAAATGCATCTCCACCACCAACTCTATCTAATATATCAAAAGTATATGAATTTGATTTTAATAATTCTTTTCCATTAAATAGGTAGCCTTTTAAAGTATTATTATTAATTGAATTTACAATCCTTTTAGTACAAGCTGCATATCTTAAGTTTGGATATTTTTTAAATAACATTTCATAATGATATTGTAATTTTTCATCAAAATCTAAGCTATTATCCTCAAATTTTAATATATTAATCATATCTAGAGATCCTAAAAAAGCAAAATCTACATAATTTAATATTTCCTCCAATACTTCCTTTGCTTCATCTATAGACCATAATTTTGATCTATAATTTGAATCATAGGAAACTAAAATACCTTTCTTTTTGCATTCCTTTGCAATCTCTATTATAAGCATTTTTAAATCCTTACTTAAAGCTGGAGTTATTCCCGATAAATGAACTAATCCAACACCTTTTAGCATATTATCTATATTAAATTCATCCTTTGAGGCCATAGATATTGCAGAATATTTTCTATCATATATAACTTCAGTACTTCTAAGACCATGTCCAATTTCAGAGTAATATACTCCTAATCTACCTTCTCCAATCACAATATCGTTTACATCAACATTATAACCTCTAAATTTACTAATAACCTTTTTTCCTAGATAATTATCTGGAAGTTTAGTTACAAACTTAGTATCATGTCCTAATATGGCAAGACTTGCTATTACATTTGCTTCTCCGCCTGAATACACAGCTTCAAAGGAATTTGCTTGTATTATTTTTTGGTTATTTGGAGGAGTAAGCCTTAACATTATCTCTCCAAAGCCCAAAACCTTTTTACTTCTAAATCCTAACTCATTCATACTTACTCCATCTCCTCGTTAGATAGCTTTATTTAGATAAATTTTCTTTAAATTCAGCTATAACTTTCTCTTGGTATTCACCATAATAAGAATTACTAGTAAATCTTTCTAAAGCCTCTTTAGAAAATCTAATCCATGATTCTTTTTCTTTTCTAACCATTATTGGATAATATAAAGCTTCGTTCTCTTCAGCTGCCTTAAGATCTCCTAAAGCATCTCCAACCATTAATACATTATTTCTACTATATCCTTTTGCAATAAGTTTATTTATACAATAAGATTTTGATCCAATGTTTTGAGTTAAAACTATATCAACATTTTCTAAAAGACCATGTTTATTCCACTCATCTAAAACTGCTTTTTCATTTGCAGATGATACTATTGCTATATCTGCAACTTTTTTAGCCAATATAATAGCTTCTTTTACTCCTTCAAATGGACATTTTTCATCATCACTTAATAAATCAATTGATTTGTTTACTGACTTGGACCATTCTAAAGCCTTTTTTAAACAAATATTATTTGTTTTTTCTATTTCAACTTCTAAGGATTCATTTGAAAGCTCTTTAGTTTCTTCAGTCCATCTTACAAATTCATCTAATCCTTCTATTGTTATATATTTTTCATTAATTTCTATAAGCGCTACAGCTAACCCCTTGAATCTATTTATTCCTCTAGTTAATGTATAAAGATTAACTTCATTCCATCTCTCTAGTATAGGTTCTTTCCACTCTTCAAGATTCCATTCTGTTACCATACATGGCCCAAAGCACTTTATATGCTTTATATCCATAGTATCTATTGCGCATCCATCAGAATCTATACAAATTAAAAAATCTTTTTGCTTATTAAAGTTATCTAAAATATTACTCATTCATTTCACCTACTATTATTTATTTTAAGGCATATATGTAATTAGTATCACTACTTTTACGTGAACATTATATTTTATGAATAGTTTAATTTTGACAATAAAGTTCAAACCCCTTATTAGTATACTAGCATATTAGTATTTTCATTTCAATAATATTTAAATCTATTTATTATTTATACACAAAATAAATGCAAGTAAATAGATATTATCCAATTTACTTGCATTCATATATTACTTATTTTCATATTATCTTTATTATTTATTTGTGCCACTATATTATTTCCTAGTTTTTATAATAAACTTATTTCTTTTATATATTCCACCTTAACATAGTCACAAAGCCATACATTATTTTTAGATAAATAAAACTTAATTCCATCATTAAACATACTCTCTGAATCTACTTCTAAAATAACTAAATCACCATGTCTTTTTCCAACAATACTTGCAGTTTCTATATCCTCTGATAAATGAACATACTGTCTTTCCTTCTTTATAAGTCCATTTTTCAAAATTGACTCTAAATATTTTCTTCCAGTACCATGATATAGAACCTTTGGTGGCTTAATAGCCTCTAAGCCTAGATCTACTTTAATTGAATGACCTTGATTAGCTCTTATTTTGCTCTTGTCCTCATTAAACGAATATCTTCCCTTTGAATCTTCCCTAACTATTCTTTCTAAATCATCCATGCTAAATTCTTCATAGGACTTATTTATCCCCTCTATTAAATCTAATACACTTAAATATCCATGCTCATCTAGTTTTAAGCCTATTTCTTCTGGCTTATGTCTTAGTATTAAACTTATGTATTTACTTATCTTTGAATCATTATTTTTCATACTAAATATCCCCTTATTCTCTATGATATTTCTAACTTATCCTAATAAAGCATAATAAAATTATCTTCAAAAATAAATTTTACATTATTCATAGGATTCTCTTCTTAATAAGAAAATTCTATCATAAATATAATCTTTTTTACTGCTTAGACCATGTAAATTTAATCTCTAAAAGTATTGTGACGGACTTGTACCAGACTTTTATAAGTCCGTCACATGCTTTAAACCCTTGATATAACTTACTTAGAAGGACTTATGACGGACTTTTTTCTATTTCTATGTATACATGTATAATATATATTTTTTTATCTATATATTTTATTATTTTTTTCTGTATACTACAGAAAAGGAAAAAGTCCGTCACTTCCGTCAAAACCATTGATATCACTAGAAAAACTCTGGTTTCAACTCCGTCAAAAATACGTCACAACTCCGTCACTAAAGGATAAAATATTAAAATAATAGCTCCTTAACCTTATTTTTTATATTATAAAATATAAGCAAAATTTAAATATTTTACCCATTTAATATATCATTTAAATATCTTAATTTATCTTCATTTTCTTTCGAAGTTATCCTATCAATTAAATTTAAAACCTCTAATAATAAGCTTAAGTTTCTTCCCTTATTTAACTTATCTTGAATATATAAAGATAAATTTTCATTTTCATCTTTTAAGTTATCTTTATAAGATTCTTTATTAATAGAATAAGTTCCTTTAGCCCTAAGTTCAGGTAATACCTCTCTTCTTAACCATTTTCTAAAACTAATCCCTATGGGAAGTTTACTATAATTTATAAATCCATATAATCCTTCTTCATAAAATATAACTAACTTTGGAGTTTGCTTTAAATAACTTATGTGTGTTACACCAATAAGTCTTTTAACTTCTTTTAACTTATCTCCAGCTAAAACCTCATACTCTATGCCATATTCAAACTTTTCTGCCTTTATACACTGATTAATAGCTTTAGAGGGATCGTCATAATTAAGTATTTTAGCAACATCTTTAGCAATCCAACAAATTCTATTATCAAGTATAAGAGTTATTATTTCTTCATCATTAAACTTTTTTATAAATAAGTCATTCATAACTCATTCCTCCTAAAATATTTTCAAAAATAGTATTCCATACTTATATCAACTGTATTCAGTTATGAAAATATTCTTTTAGGTTAATAATATTGTTGAGGTGATTATTAGTGCCAAGAAAGGATTTAAAGAATAGAACTCCAGTAGGAAGTGCAATGGATAATAAAATTTATTACGAAATGAAAGCTTACTCAGAAAAAACAGGTATACCAATATCTAAAATATTAGATAAAGCTATGTCTATGTACTTAGAAAGTACTAAAAAATTTTAGTACTTTCTTTGCTTATTAAGAAAATTAAAATATCTAATTATTTAATCTACTTAATTTATAATATTCTTTAATTAGTTCTTTATCATCAATTTCAATGTTTATTTTATTTAATCTATTAATAAAATTAGTGCTTATTAATATTATTAATATAGTTATCACCACTTCTAAATTTATCAAAACATTTTTCTATACTTTGAACTACCTCTTCATTCTCTTGTATTTTATGTCTTGTTAATTCATCTTTAATTTTATATCTAAAATTCTCCATCAAAGCAATTATGCCCTCTTCAAAGGTTTCAATATTAATCATTTTCTTAATATCATTAAGTTTATTATTAAAATAACTTATTTCCTCTATATCACTCGTATAAATAAATTTCAATCCATTATATTCCCCTCTTAAGAATATATCATTTATTTTATTTCTTGCATTTTTCATTATTATCAGTAATCTTTTAAATTTATAAAATTCACTTTTAAAATTATTTATACGTTTAATTTGAAACTCTTTATAATCATCTGACATATTGGAATTTCTTATTCCATCTATAGCATTGTTTAAATCAAAAAAATCAAACCCTTCAACATTAGGAATCCCCGCTTGCTTACTAAAATTCCTAAGCAACGAATCTATCCTTATATTTTTATTGTCTGATTTTATTCCAACATATGAAATTTTAATTAATTTTAAATTTTTATTTAATAAAGTCTTTATCTCCTGCAACCTACATACGCTTTCACACATATATGCCTCCAAAGAAAATTTCCCCAATTAAATATTATTCATTATATATTTTATTTATTCATTATTTAATCTTAATAAAAATTAATAATATATAATAGTTCTTTAAAGTTTATAATAAAAAATGAGCCAAGAGTTACTTATGTCTTAGCTCATAAATCTCATTTAGATTTTACTTTTAATATAAATTCTATCTATGCTTTTCTTTAATAAAAAAGAGTCTTTATATTTTTTAACCCTATTCCTATTTACAAGACTTCATTTGCTTATGATACTATTTTCCGTAACTGTTCCAAGTGCGACTATTAAATTCATTCTCTAATTTCTCAATTAAACTTATATCATTTTCATTTAATTTATTATTATGTTCAATAAAAAAAGTTTCTCCTTGAGTTTTTAAACAAGATATATACGCTTCATCATACACCATATTATATTTAATAGTATTTTCTTTAAAGCTTTGGAAATTATTTCCTTCCCAACTTTGTTTCTTTCTCTTTGTTTTATTATTTGTAAAGTACCATAAAAGCCCTCCTTCACAATATACCTTTGAAATATGAGGTAATAGTTCTACTATCTTAACTGCAACAATATCATTTCCATTTAATAAATGAACTTGCTCTAGTATCTCCTTTAATTTTGATATATCTATATATTGATTTTTTACAACATCCGCAACGGCAACACTTTTTCTTTCTTCTTGATAAATATAATCATAATGATTTTTATATACATTTGTTTTTTTATATTGTTCAATAACATCAATTCCTATATATTTTTCTATAAATTCTATACTATATGGTAATGTCATCGTATCACCAGTTCTATAAAATATCTCCTCATCCATTAGTAATATCGGAAATGGATCAATTGCTAATCTCATTACTGCCACAGTTCCAATACAAAAGATAACATCTTCTTCAAATGTTTGAATCTCTTCATTTATTATGTGTTCTTGATTTCTCATACTCCATCTTGACACATACAAATATTTAAAGCCTTGTTTATGTACATATTTATTATATGATTTTCTCTTATTCTCTACTGCTTCAAAATAAATACTCATATTTTGTTTCATATCAGCAAAGATATATCCATTCTTTGAAAGATATTCCTTCATTTTATTATCCATAGGAAACCTTCGTTGATTTTTCCAATCACTGAGTTTGTCTTCTCTCTTTTCATACTCTATATCTACTAAGTACACCATAGTAGTCGCAATTTCTAGTGCTTGCCTTAAAGAATAATATGCACAATCAAAATATCCCTGTTCAAATACTGAAATTGCATTAATAATCATCTGAGCTGCTTCCTGAATGAATATATTAACTATATTGGCATCAATTCTTCCTGTCCAACTTTCTTTAAGATTCCATATTGCATCTAAAAATTCATATTTTCTATTAATATTACATGGCTTTATATTTTCTTTCATTTGCATTTCATAAAAATCCATATAGTTTCTCCTTTGACTTATATATTTAATATTTCTACTCCATATAACTTCTCATTTCCATTTCATAGTTCCTTATATTATCTAACCACAAATCACAACTATCAATAAAATGAAAAAGTCCTAACATATAACTATAGAAGTTCTCTACATCAACCTCTTCATCATTAAACTTATATTCATTACTAAACGAACACGGATACCTAAACATATCACCGTTCTTATCTATACTATTCAATTCCACTATGTATATCTCAACTAAGTCTAGTGTTTCTTTATCCTGATTATCTTCTTCAGAATAATAAACTAACATTGGTTTAATAGAATTCCATAAGTCTTTATATAACAAATGTGAATTCCTTTTTCTTTTAATAATATGCTCATCAATACCTTTTTCCATATTTATGTGAAGAAGTCTTTTTAGCCCTATCTCAATAGCATTTCTCATTAAAAAAACTATGGGATAAAATAACACTTTATCCTTTGATTCTTTAAATTTTTCGAATAAAAACGTTGCAACCTCACTATATCCTGTTACCTGCTTATGGAACCCATCACCCCATGGTGAATCCCATAAATAGCAATTATTTATACCTGTCATTGCTAGTTGTATAAACCGTGGCTCTTCTTCAATATCTAATTGAATTTTATCTAACCATTCACCAAATATCATTTTATTTACAGTGCTATAACAATATATAAGTTTATTGCTCATATGCCAAACATCTAAAGCTTTATCTCCATATTGCTTCATAAACTCATCTTTAAATGGATACCTGAAAAGATCTGAACTAGAATCTACTAATTCTATACTACATAAATACTTCTCTAACCACATTTGTTCAGCTTCGTTTAGATTTTCAATACCATATCTATCTTTAAACGTGTTATACAATCCATTTACATTATGTTTATTCGCAATAAATATCCCCTATAACTCACTTTTCTTAGCCCCATTAACAGCTAATCCTGCTTTTAACAATAACTCTATAGCCTGTCTCATCATATAAATTCCAGGTAAAAACCACATATCATACTTTGTATTATCATTGTGTTGACCTTCTATAATCTCTTTTAAGGTAATATAACTCGCGTTCATATACTGCCTAGATAGCTCCAAATAATCTTCATCAGTTTTTTTACTCCACTTTACATGTACTTTCATCTCTTCATTTACTATATCTTTGATATTTTTACCTTTTTCTATCCAAACATATTCCACTTTAAATGTAACTCCTTTTTACACTATATTTATTCAAGATATTTCTAAAAAAATATTCAATCATCTCAATCTTTTTATTAAATTCACCAAAATAATTACTACTTATAAATTCCTCTTTTACCTTTAACTTCAAATTTATTGCTTATTTATTATAACATAATTTATAAATACAACCCTACTTATAATATAGTATTTTTATATATAAAAACAGTTTTAAGCAAGTCGCATCAATACCTAAACCTATAAATTTCATTTATTTATCATATGGTCCTCTTTTCATTATTTTAAAACTCCATAAATTTATACTAATATCTTATAATTTGATAATTTTATTCTAAAAAAATAATTTATAATAAGATTTAAATTGCTTCTTTAAAGGCATAATTTAAAATAAAATTAAAAGCTATGGCTTTTAAACCATAGCTTTAATTTATTTATTATACAATTTTTAAAGTCCAGTCTTCACATGACCATACGTCTGTTACTAAGTCTCTATAGAACTCAGGTTCATGACAAACTAAAAGTATGCTTCCCTTATATTCTTTTAATGCTCTCTTTAATTCATCTTTAGCTTCAACATCTAAATGGTTTGTTGGCTCGTCTAGGATAAGTATGTTTGTTTCTTTATTTATTAACTTGCAAAGTCTTACCTTAGCTTGTTCTCCCCCACTTAATACAGCTACTGAGCTTTCTATGTGCTTAGTTGTTAATCCACATTTAGCTAGGGCACTTCTTACTTCGTATTGAGTGTATCCAGGGAACTCTTGCCACACTTCTTCTATACATGAATTATAGTTTGCTTCTTTTATTTCTTGCTCGAAGTATCCTATGCTTTGGTAATCTCCTGTTTCAACCTCTCCACTTATTGGTTTTATTAATCCCATTAAGCTTTTTAGAAGTGTTGATTTTCCAAGTCCGTTAGCTCCAACTAAGGCTATTTTTTGTCCCCTTTCCATTCTTATGTTAAGTGGTTTACTTAATGGCTCATCATATCCTATAACTAAATCCCTTGCTTCAAAGATTAATTTACCTGAAGTTCTTCCTTGCTTAAAGTTAAACTCTGGTTTTGGTTTCTCAGCAGCAAGCTCAATTCTATCCATTTTATCTAATTTCTTTTGTCTAGCTCTTGCCATACCTGTTGTAGCAACTCTAGCCTTATTTCTAGCAACAAAGTCTTCAAGTTTAGCTATTTCAGCCTGTTGTCTTTCATAAGCAGCCTCTAATTGCTTCTTGTTAGCTTCATATACTCTCATAAAGTTATCATAATCACCTGTGTATCTAGTTAAAGCTCTATTTTCAACATGGTATATTACATTTACTACACTATTTAAGAATGGAATATCATGTGATATTAAGATAAATGCATTCTCATATCCTATTAAATAGTTTTTAAGCCAAGCTATATGTTCCTCATCAAGGTAGTTTGTAGGCTCATCTAGAAGTAATATATCTGGTGTTTCTAATAAAAGTTTAGCTAATAAAACCTTAGTTCTTTGTCCTCCACTTAAATCAGTAACATCCTTATCTAATCCAACATCTCTAAGACCTAATCCAGCTGCAACCTCTTCAACCTTTGCATCTATCATATAAAATCCATTATGATCTAACATATCTTGAATTGTAGCTGTTCTTTCTAAGGCTTTAGTCATCTCATCCTCTGACATTTCACCCATTCTCTCATAAAGACCATTCATTTCAACTTCCATATCAAAAAGATACTGGAATGCTTCTCTTAAAACTTCTCTTATAGTTTTACCTTTCTCAAGCTGAGCATGCTGATCCATGTAACCAACTCTAACCTTATTACTCCATTGAACATCTCCCTCATCTGGCATAAGTTTACCTGTAATTATGTTCATGAAAGTTGATTTACCTTCTCCATTTGCTCCTATAAGTCCAACATGCTCCCCCTTTAAAAGTCTGAAAGACACATCTTCAAATATAGCTCTATCTCCAAAGCCATGATTCATATTTTTAACTATTAAAATACTCATTTAACTTCTATCTCTCCTTATCTAAAAATCTCTATAAAAATAATCTCATAAAATATATGAACTCAAAATACTATCCCTTAACAAAAAAATTTATTTTCTAAACTAAACCTCATATTATGTAAAATACTAAATATTTTAAGCTGGAATTTTTATTTACACTCACCTTATCCATATAAAGAAAATAATTTCCTTAACTATAATCAAAAAAATAACTTCTTTATACAGAACTTATATCTATGCAAATATATTCCAACCAAATAATCAATTCTTAAAGAAACATTTGACTACCAACAAATAAAATTAAAGCTAAAAAGCAAATTCCAACTATATTATATAGAACTGACATCTTAGATGATTTTTTCTTATTTAATCTACTTACTCTGCTTTCTACCATTTCCCTATTCCACCTTTCAAAAATTTCAAACTAAAATATATATTAAATAAACTTCTTTTTAAACTCTCTAATATACATTATATATAGTATATTATCTAACTTTAGTTTTTCAAATATATTTTTCTTCCTCTCCATAAAATTTATCTCTTTTTTACTTTCAGTTTACTAAAAGCTTTTTAGATTCCTCATAAATTCCCTCAATAAACTAATATATACATCTTTTTAAAATTTGTTCTCAAAATTTAATATTACTTTAAAATAAAATCAATTATTTTCTTAATATTCTATTTAAGTAAAATCAACCATTTTCTTAAGGCTGTATATCCTATTGTAATAAGGCCTATTTGTAGTCTTCCTAAGTTTCTATATGATATAATAGATTAAATACTTGGTATAAATTGTACAAACTAGTAAGAAAGGGGTTTATCTATGCTATATTACTTAGTGGCACTATTTGATAAGGTTTCCTATGCAATAATAAAGCCATTGCAAGAATCCATTTCAAATGAATATAAACTTTATGAGAACCTTCCTATGCTTCATATTACCTTAGCTGTAATTGAAGATCCTGATATGGATAAATTAAATGAAGTAGTAAAAAACACTTTAAAATCATATAAAAAATTTGAAGTTCATTTAAATGGACTAATTAAATTTGGAGAACCTTATAGGTCTGTAAATTTAAAAGTAGATGAAGAAAGTGGAGTAATAAAGAAACTTTCTAGAGAACTTTATGAGAATTTATCAAAAGAAGGATTTAAATTGACTTCTAACCCAGATACATGGCAACTTCATGTATCCTTAGCTAACCCATATTTTGCACAGAGAGTATGGGGAGAGGATGAGTTTGAGTCAGCTTATACAAAACTTCAAGATTATAATTTTGATAGAGAACTTTTAATTGATGAAATTCAATTTTGGAGACCAATAAATGATGAAAACAAAATGGTGGTTTTTAGCTATCCACTACATTAAAACTTAAAATTTATAGAGCGTACATCAAAAGTTATTTTGATATACGCTCTTTATTTATAAAAAAATCAGAGAGAATTTCTTCTCTCTGAAATAAGTTTTAGTTTATTATATTTACATTCAATTGATAAAATTATACGAGTTAAGCATGAATAAATCTATTTTTTAATAAGTTTCTTTGAAAACTTCAAAGTAAGCTTGTGGATGTAAGCATGCAGGACATTTTAATGGAGCTTCTGCACCTTCCCAAATAAATCCACAGTTTCCACATTTCCAAAGTACTACTTCATCTTTTTTGAATACTTTTCCTTCTTCAATGTTTTTAGCTAATTTCATAAATCTATTATAGTGAGCAGTTTCTGCTTTAGCTATCATTCTGAAAGCAGCAGCTACTTCTGGGAATCCTTCTTCGTCAGCTACATCAGCAAATGATGGATAAAGATTACTTAATTCATCATGTTCTCCGTCAGCAGCAAATTTTAAGTTAGTTAATGTATCTGTAGGTAATTCTACTGGGTAAGCAGCATTTATTTCTACAGCTTCTCCTTGAAGATCATCTTTTAAGAATTTATAAAATCTCTTAGCGTGTTCTTTTTCATTTTCAGCAGTTTCTAAAAATATATTTGATATTTGAACATAACCTTCTTTTCTAGCTGTACTTGAAAAATAAGTATATCTTGTTCTTGCTTGGCATTCACCAGCGAATGATTTCATTAGATTTTCAGCAGTTTTAGTACCTTTTAAACTTTTCATAATAAAAAACCTCCTACAAATCACTTATTTGAAAAAACACAATTAAAATTATTTTTCCAAATAAATAATTTTTAAGCCATATTAATTAATAATTGTTATTCCTTATATAATTTATAATATCACTTTCGAGTAAAATTTCAAGTACTTTTTGAACATTTTGTTAATAAAACTATTTTATCATATAAATATTCATATTGTTTCTAAATTCATATATTATCATTCAAATATATAAAAAAATAATAACACTATTTCGCTTTTTTATTCCCTTAAAATTACATACTATAGCTCCCTTTTTAATATGAGTATATAATTTAATAAATAAAGTTAATTTATATATTAAGTTCACTAAAATTTATAAGGAGGTTTTTATTATGAAGGTTAAAATACATCCAAACACTTTAGATAAAGTTAAAGATATGCTTGATAATAGTGATAAAGATGCCATTAGAATAAAAGCTTGTTCCTCTGGCTGAGCAGGCTTAAATATTGAAGTTGTTCTGGATGAACAGCGTGAAAATGATGATGTGGTTATGGATAATGGTATTAAAATAGTTGCAGACAAGAAGATTTCTCATTTCTTCACAGATGCAACCTTAGAATATAAAAACACTATTCTAGGCAAAAAATTTAAAATATATTAATTGGTATATTTTTTTAATTATCAGTCAATAATACTAATAGCTTAATACACTCTTAAGTTAACCACACAATTTAATAAAAAAGGAACTGTTCTCCCAAACAGTTCCTTTTTTAAAGCTTATTTGCTGTTTTTTTAACTCATAAATGCAAAAATAAGCCCATTTTCAAATAATATTACAACAACTTTTTATTACCCCTTCATTATAAAGAAGGTATATATAATAAATACTATTACACTTATTATAAATGGTGCATTTATTACTCTCTCTTCTTTATAAGAAACTCTTGTTGCAACATCTAACTCATCTAAAGTTATATCGAAGTTTCTCTTTTCCATCTTTCTTATTAAGTAACTAATTAAAAATGCAGCTACTATTGCAGCAATTAAATAATATAAGAACACTCCTATTTTTAATTCTATTGGAATATTTTTTATAGAATCCATAGAATGTACTAAATCCTCTGTAGTTATTCCTTGACTAACTATTCTTTGCTGAATTAAATTCCATGAATTAATTAGAAAATGGATTAACATTGATAAAAATATACTTCCTGTAGCTCTTACTACATAAGCTAAAATTATTCCCATGGCTGTAGCATATAAAAATTGATGTGCATTTAAATGAAGAATACCAAACATTATTCCTGTCATTATTGCAGCTACATTTTTACTTTTAAATTCAAATCCTGATAAGGCAATACCTCTTATAGTTATTTCTTCTGTTATGGCAGGTGTTACCCCTACAACTAAAATCATTAACCATAATGGATATGCTCTCATTTGATCTAAAACTAAGGCTACATCATTTGTATAAAAGAAACTTGATGTATATGAGAAGAATGTCATTATTGGAAGAGCTAAAGCTGCTATTAATATAGAAAAGAATACATCTTTTCCCTTTGGTTTTTTAAAGCTAAAAACCTTTTTATAATTACTCTTAGTTACAATTATATATATTATTGCTGGCACTATGAAAAATATTATGTGTATTACCATTAAAACTAATGGCGGCACTAATCCTATCTTATATAGTACTGGCGTCACAAACATTGGCCCTACTATAGATAAAACTAATACTATAAGAAAATATAAACTTACTTTAAATATAGGCTTCATCTTATTTCTCCCTTCTATAAAAAATTAATTTAAAAATTACATAAATCCAAGTTTAATATTTTAAAGCATAATTAATCATTTTAAAATATAACATATTTATCAATTATCTTATATTACTAATTAATTACTTTTTTATTTTACTTACTTTTTATTATATTAATTTTAAAACACATAAATTCTATAAATATTTTAATAAGCTATATCTATCATCTTTAAGTATAATAGACTTAATTTTTTTCTTAAACTTTTTTCTTAAAAATAAATAATAAATATAAAAAATATTTTGTTTTAACTGTATAAAAAAAATAATACTGTTAATAATATTTACTGAGGCAATAAGCTTCAATCTTATAATAGCCTCTCCCCCATTTTATTTATACTGACAGTTTCGTTAAAGTACGGACTAACGAAACTGTCTCCCCCTTAAAACCCTTATAATGTAATAAATTTTCTTCATGTTTTTCTAGTAGAGAGTATTCATATACTCTCTCAATTTTTAAGTAAGACATATTTAAAAGCTAAGCTTTTTAAAATAAATTATTAGACACTCTAAGCACATATTAATTACCCATTAAGTTTACTTAATGGGTAATTTTTTATTTCTTTTCTATACATAAGGTAAAATAATATTTTTTAAAGCTTAATTTTCTTTAATCAATTTTTTCAAGCTCTCTTCTTAACCAATCTAAAACATTCATCATTGTTCTAGTTCTAACCTTTTGTCTATCAGCTTTAAAATTAAATTTTTTAACCTTTGTAATTCCATCTATACATAATCCAGCATAAACAAGACCTACAGGCTTTTCTTCTGTTCCACCGCCAGGACCTGCTATACCTGTTGTAGAAATTCCTATTCTTGTTCCTGCATTTTTAGCAATACCCTTTGCCATTTCTCTAGCACACTCTTCGCTAACTGCGCCAAAGTCCTCTAAAGTTTCTTTTTTTACTCCAAGTCTCTTCATTTTTGCTTCATTAGAATAAGTTACAGCGCCTTCCATAAATACCTCAGATATTCCTGGATAGTTTATTAATGTGCTTGCAACCATGCCACCAGTACAAGATTCAGCTGTTGATACTGTCATTTTTTTATCAACTAATAATTTTCCAACAACCTCTTCTAAAGTTACTTCCCCTTCACCATAGATGTTATCTCCAAGTCTCTTTCTAATCTCTTTTTCCATAGGAGAAATAAGCTTTTCTGCCTCTTCTTTATTTTTTCCCTTAGCAGTAATTCTTAAAATAACATCTATATTTTTTGCATAAGGAGCAACTGTTGGATTTTCATTATCTAAAAGATCACATACTAAATCCTCCATCTTGCTTTCTCCAATGCCAAAAACTCTTAAAATTTTAGATACTAAAACACTATCAGTAAATTTACTTAAGTATGGTACTACATGGTTTGTAAACATTGGCTCCATTTCCCTTGGTGGTCCTGGTAGAAGTATTATTCTCTTATTATTTTCCCCTTCTAAAATAGCTCCTGGAGCTGTTCCATTATGGTTTGGAAGTATTATGGCCTCCTTTGGAAAATAACATTGTTTTTTATTGTTCTCTGTCATTTCAAGGTTATTCTTCTTAAAATAATCCTCCAAATCACAAAGAAGCTCTTCTCTTAAGCACATTTCCATATTGAAATACTTTGCTGCAAGTTCCTTGCTTAAATCATCCTTAGTAGGTCCTAAGCCACCTGTAGTAATAATTGTATCGCAATTTTTAAAAGCATTGTCAAAAGCCTCTAAAATCCTTTCAGAATTATCTCCAATTACTGATTGATGATAAACTCCAATTCCTAAGTTAGCTAACTCCTTAGCTAAAAATTGAGCATTGGTATTTACTATATCGCCTAAAAGTATTTCTGTTCCTATTGCCATTATTTCAGCTTTCAAAAAAATCACCTTCTTAAACTTAATTTATAATTTTATTTCTGCAAAATTATTTATTATCCTCTAACAAATAATTTTACTCTACTTTCTTCTCTATGTCCTAGTTTTTATTTATATTCTTTCTATTATTCATAATTATTATATAAATATTTTTACAATTAAATTTGACCTCTTATTTTCTTAGCTCTATAATAGTCTTTGTTTATTTATAATAATACTTTTAATTTTTATATAGAATATTAAAGGTGTTTTAATAAACAATGAAATGAATACTGACTAAAAACAAACTATAATTTGAAGATCTATATAAAAATAAATTAAGGAGGGGAAAAATGAATTCAAAATTTAAAGGAATTATTTTTATGATACTTGCCTCAGCAGCCTTTGCTACTATGAATCTACTTAGTAAGCTAGCTGTAGGAGTTAACTCATATCAAAAAACTTTTTTAACAAATGTTGTGGCAACCTTAATAGTTTGCTTTATAATAGCCTCTAAAAAAGGCTCTTTTTTTGGGAAAAAAGAAAGTAGAAAATATTTATTAGTTAGAGGGGTTACAGGTACTCTATCCATACTAACAAACTATTATGCCTTAGATAAAATGTTTTTATCCGATGCAACAATACTAACTAAATTAGCACCATTCTTTACAATAATTTTTTCTTACTTATTAATTAGCGAAAAAATTACTAAAAAACAATTTACACTTTTAATAGTAGCCTTTGCAGGAAGCTTATTTGTAATAAAACCTCAATTTAGTACTGCTATAATTCCATCCCTTATCGGCGTAGCCTCTGCTGCCTTTGCAGGAATAGCATACACAATGATAAGAGTGATTGGCGATAAAGAAGATTTCTGGACAATAATCTTGTCCTTTACAAGCATAGCTACTATTGTTATGTTACCTTCAATGTTTATGAACACAGATAATTTAACACTACAAAATATACTTTTACTTGTTAGTGCAGGAATAGCTTTTACATTAGGACAAGTTGCCTTAACCATAGCTTACAAAAATGCTCCAGCATCTGAAATATCAATGTATGATTACATTGGGCTTATTATAGCAGCTATATACGGCTTTATGTTCTTTAAAGAAATTCCAGATTTCTTATCATTTACAGGGTATATAATAATAGTTGGCTCTTCACTTTTAAATATTTTAGGAAATAAAAAGACTTCTAATAAAGAAATAAATGAAGATAGCTCTTTAGTTTCTACAGATTAAAAATATTATTTAAAACAAAGAAAAAAGCTGTGATAACTTCACAGCCTTTTTCTTTTTGTCGAAAATAAAAAATTATTATTTTATAATGAAATCAATTAATTATAAATTTTTATCTTATAAAAATCAATGTTATAAGCTCTAAAAAACTAGTGTTTTACACTACTAAAGTATTTGACACTTCTCAAATCAAATTTATTCACAAATATACTTATTAATATAGTTTATTCTTTATTTTTTTATATATTTTTAAGCTATTTGTTCTAACAAACACTCCCAAGATTTCTTCTAATACAATCTATTTCTTAAATATATTTAATTGATTTGATATAAGCATATAAACTTCTCTCTTAACCTACTAATTAGCTTTGCTTTTACTATTAAAAAGCTTCAATACAATTATGGCTAAAAGCCCAAGATATATAACTAATCCTTCCATTGCTCCAAATCCCATAGCATAACCTAGTTTAGCACATTGATCATATCCAAAACTTAATACCTCTCCTATCATTTTATTCCTCCTAATAAACTCTTCATTTAAGATATATGAATTTTTAAGATATAAAATGATGCTTTAATTTATCATATAAGCTTTCAATATATTTTAGAAAAAACTATTTAACTAATAAAACATCATAATCAAAGTACGTAAAAATTAAAAAGTTGAATAAAATACTGTTTAAATATTTTATCCAACTTCTTTGACGATTTTTATTTTATAAATATATTAATCAATGATAGGGCAAATATAATTTGACAAACTCCTACAAGCCCTCCATAAAGCATAGCCTTTGGCCCTTCCTTTACTAAATCTCCAATTTTTACTCTCATTCCTATACCAGCTAAAGCTATGATTTCAAAATTAGAACTAATCCACTTAAATGTTCTTCCAAGTATTCCTGGAATAATTCCAATAGAATTTAAAATACATATAATAAAAAATCCTATTATAAACCATGGAATACGAACCTTATGTGTTGGTTTGTGATGATGAGCTATTTCTTCTTTATTTTCTTCATTAACCTCTATCTTAGCAAAAACTAAAACTACCACAACTAAGAATATTATTCTTATAATCTTAAACACTGTAGCTAGCTCTACAACTGGGTCACCAATAAATTTAGCAGAACCAATAACTTGTCCTACAGACTGTAATATTCCTCCCATTAATGCAGAACTCTGCAAAACATCGTTGTTATATAAAATAGATGTGATTAATGGTAAAAGTATCATTAATATTGTACCTGTTACATTTACTATTGTTATGGCAATTACTTTATCTGAATCCTTAGCTTTTATTACTGGAGATACTGACCCTATTGCTGATGAACCACATACAGCATTCCCTGCTGACATGAGTAATGAATACTTTTCTCCAAAGCCTAACTTTCTTCCTATAAAGTAAGTTGTACATATTGTTAATGTCATTAAAATAGCTATATAAAAAACTCCATTAAATCCTAGAGCCATTATATCAATAATATTTAAAGATGCTCCCATTAAAACAATTGAATAGTTTAAAAGATCTTTTTCTGAAAATTTAGTGCCTTCATCATACTTATTACTTTTAAAAAGTGTATTTCCTAAAAATATTCCCATAAATATTGCAAAGGTAGCTGCTCCTATAGTAGGAAAGCTTTTTCCTAAAAATTCAGCAATAATGCCTATTATTAAGCATATAAAAAGTCCAGGTAATATGGACTTAGATTTTTTTAATATTTTATTCCTCATATGTTACCTTTCTTGTTCTCATATTAAGTAAGCTCCTAAAGTTTTCTCTTTAGTTGCATTACGAAATTATTATACATACCTCGATATATAAATAAAAATACTAAAAAATTATATAAATAATAAGTTTTTAGTTATATAAAAAAGATAAGTGGAATGACTATTAAATCATTCCACTTATCTTTTAGATTTTCCAAAAAATAGAAAATACAGCATGACACATTATTTTTGGAGCATCTTATAAAAAGATTATGAGTAGAGGCTAAATTTGTTTATTTTATCATTTTATAAAGTCGGTGGGAGTTTGACTTACTATTAAAGAATTACCCATAATCTTTATTATAAAATACTGTAAAGTGATTGAGATTTTTATTATGTTGTTTAACTAAAAGCTTATCTTATAACAATAATAGATATAAGAGTTTGTATCTCTAGAAGTTGAGCCCCATTCTAGAAATTTTCGACTAAAATTCAACTGCGAATCAAGTCTTAAGTTTATATGTAAACTCTATTCAATTATTTTGAATAAAGAGTTCCACCTATTAATTCTTCTTCTTCCTCTACATATTCTCCAAGTTTTGGACTTATAGCTTTGAAGAACATATTTAAGAAGTTAAGTAGCATAAAGAATATTACATATGTTGCTATAAATATTTCAACATCACCTAAGAATTTAAATAAGTTAGCCATTTTAGCATATCCTAAACCAGTAAAATAAGTTGATAACTTAAATGCTGATAAAGTAGCAATTGCTAATGGGAATGTAAATGCTGCGTATGATGGTTTAAAACCTTCTTTAAATAGTTTTAAAATGTATCCATAAACAACAACAAGTAATATTAATCCTGTTATTATTAACCAAGCTAACATGTATGGGTTAGGGTTTGGTTCTATAGTTAATATACCAACTACTCCAAGTGGAGCTGGTGAACAAATTATACCTACTGTTGGTAATTTGTGATCATCTAATATTTCACTTTTAAATACTATATATAAAACTAATGGTAGAAGAATTGTATAGAATATAAATCCAAACATAAGCATAAAATGTGCTATTTGAGGGATTTGAGGAATTACCCCATCCATACCTTTACTTGCTACACTACCTGTTATCATACCTGTATAAACTATGAAACAAGTTGGCATTATGTTTTCAAACTTTCTTTCTTTTATTCTGATTATTGTATAGAAAATAACTATTCCATAATGATATATTACAGCTGCTATCCAAAGCCAACTACATACTACTGGAAAGTAAGGATAAAAGAATCCTGATACTAACCAAACAACCATACCCATTGTAGGATAAAATGTTCCTGTTACTGGGTTTTTAAGTTCCTCATACATAACCTTTGGGAATCTTATCAGCCTTAAAATCATTAAAGATAGCATACAAACTGCTAAAAATATTGCTATTGGTTTAAAATAATTTATTCCTTTTAAATTCCATGAATTACTCAATGTTATAAATGCCAAGCAAGTTCCACTAATTCCTATTGGCATGTTTTGAAGCTTATCTAAATATTTTTTCATCTATCTAATCACCACTTCCTACTCACTTGATGATTTTATTATATACCCTTTCTCTTATAAGTAAAAATACTTATTTTATATAAATATTATAAGTATTTAGTTATATTTAAAATTACAATTAAGCTTTCTTCATAGAGTAAAATTTATTATATAAAACTTTAAAATATCTAATTTAAGCAAATTAACATATAAATAAAAATAAGATTAAGATAAAAATCTTAATCTTATTTTTATACCCTTAAAAACTATACTAAACTTATTTGTTTACTACATATCTCTTCCTTAAGTTCTTTTAAATTTATAATTACATCAAATATCTTTTCTTTTTCATTATCCATAAAATCTAGGAATTCATTTTTTAATTCATAAACTAAACTTTTATTTAATTCTTTCTTTGTATTATTATACTTAGATAAATCAAATTTTAAATCATCCTCAAAAAACTCTTTTACTAGCCCATCTTCTATTTTGACCAACCTTATATTTAAAACAGAATCTTTTTCTTCAAAATAAATATTATCAAAATTATCTATCTTTAAGAAAACATTCTCATCATAAATATATTTACTCATATTAATTCTCCCCTTCTTTTGCTTAAAGCTAAACATATTATTACTAACATATAAATTAGTAAAGATGTAATCAAATTCTCTTAACTTATAATCAATTTATATACCCTATATTAAAATTTTACCAAAAATCAATGATTTTGTTAATAATTTAACATATAAATTATTCTAATATTTATTAAATTTAAATAATCTATGGATTAATATTCTCAAAATTTAATTATAAATACAAAAAAGTAGGTACTTAATTAAATACCTACTTTCTTTCAATAACCTATAATGAATTAAATTAGTATGTTTTCGAATCAATATTAAATGCATTCTTCATATCCTGTGTAGATTTATTTAATGGAGTAATTGATATTAGATCCCCTTGAACCACTATTCTAGTAATACCTTCACTTTCTCCACAGGTTACAAGAGTAACAATATTTTTACCTGGAATTTCATCTAATACATGTACTGAATCTGGTGATACTTTTTGATTGGATGTAATATCATAAACATAAATATTTTCTAAGTCAGTTAAATAAATTTTCTCACCTACTTTAACCTTTTCTAATGGAGTAAATAAAAGTTCTGGATTTTTTGTATGATGACTTGCTAATGAATAATTGCCTTTTCCCATAACTTGATCCTTAGACATAGTGCCTGCACCATAAATCAAGGCTTCATTAGACAACCCTTTAAAAATTGGTAAGTTTATACCCACACTTGGAATTGCTATTCCCCCTATAGCTGGCAACTCTTTATTTTTGTACTGCTCCATAAATACTGATTTAGAATCAATTTCTTTTACATTATCAAAGTCAAAAGAAGCAGGCATTTCCTTATTTTTTTTAATATCATTTATTTCTAAATTTTCTACAGAATACTTTCTGCTGTTTCTTTTTATAAAATAATCTTTAATTTGATCATTTAATATTAGAATTATACCTATTATAGTCATAGTCACTAATAAAATATTAATTAAGTATCTTCTAGTTTTTGATTCTTTAATCTTCAAATTTATCTCCCTCCATATAAAATTTTAAAAATTTAAATATACTCTTAAACCACTTCAAATAACTAACTATCCCCATAACAATTTCTATTTATTAGCATTATAATACCACTGATTTTTTCTTAATAAAACAATATGATTTTTAAGCTTATTATTAAATTCAAGAAAGTTATATTTAATAATACAAGTATAAACGATATTCCTTAATATTTTTTATGTTTATGTAAACAATGTTATCAAATTTAAATAATTAATTAATAATTTTTACAAATTATTATGTTAAAATTTTCTTTTCTATGTTAATATATAATTAAAAATATATAAATTTTATAAACAGATAACGATAACATTTAATTATTTATTAAAATCCTAAGTAGCTTTTTTTATTTATTAATTTTTATTCGTTATTTTTTTATTAATTTTATATTTCACTTATATAAAATTAATTACAAAAGTTGGACAAGTACTTGGCTATAAATTTTTAAAATTATATTTTTATATCTTTTAAAAATAGCATTAAATTTAATGCTATTTAGCTACTTATTTAAATAATAGATTTTTTATTATATTAAAAAGGATGTGATTATTATCAAATCAAAATTAAGAAAAATAATTTCATGTATTGTAATGCTAACATTTATTTTTATGAATTTTGGATCTCACTTTGTTTTTGCATCTGAAAATCCTAAAATATTAATTAAATTTAGTAATACTGAATCTAATACTAAGACGGAATTAAAAGGTGCAAGTTTTAAAATTGTAAAAGGTACTGACCCATCGGGTCCCCCAGTGGATGGATTAAGTTGGGTGTCAGATGGAAAGATTAAAGAGTTTAAACTTGAATCTGGTACATATACCTTAGTGCAAGTTTCTGTGCCTAAGGGATATATAAAGGCAGATCCTATTACTTTTACTGTTTCACCTACAGGTGGACTTCAAACAAGCACAAAATATAAAGGATACACTCTACTTGATAAATATCCTAAAGAGGATGATTTTAGAGATGCTATTTATATTGAAGATATGGATAATAATGATACTAGCTCTGTTGTTTATTGTTTTAATGTTACAAAGGCTACTCCTACATTTAAAGGTTCCGTTGTAAAAGTTTTATATAATGAACAATTTGGTAGTTCTAAACTTTTTACAGAAAAAGCAATTAAGCCTAGGGTTAAAGGGGATGAATTAAAAAATTCAGTTTTAAGAGTTATATATAACGGGTATCCTAGTAACGCACTTGGCATTAAAGAAAAATACCAATTGACAGAAGGACAGTTTAGAAAGCTTACTCAAAGAGCTGTTTGGAACTTTACAGATAGTAATTTAAGCTTAGACAAATTATCTCAAAAAGAAATTGATGCTTTAAATGAATTAATAAATGCAAAGAATGCTATTCCAGATAATTTAGTCTTAAATTTATACCTTCCAGATGATACTTATTATCAAAATTTACTTGGAACAAAATTTGTTACTCCAAACCTTATTAAGTTGGAAAATGAAAAACTTCCTAATACCATACCTGAAGTTAAAGAAGGTACTTTAAAAACTACTGTAGCTGCTGATGGAGTAAATGGTTCTTCTGAAAAAGAAGCTTTAGTAAGTTTTGAAAATTCTAAAGATGGTGTAGATGTTAAAGACACTATAGACTATAAAGATCTAGTAGCTAATGAAAAATATAATCTTACTGGTAAACTAATGCACGTAAAAGATGATGGTTCATTAGAAGAAGTTGCTACTAAGACTACAGAAGTAACAGCCGTTGAAAACGGAAGTGGCCAATGGGAGCTAGACTTCGGTAATCAAAAACTTCAAGTTGGAGAAAAATATGTTGTCTTTGAAAATGCTGAATCTGTTGAAAATCTAATTGATACAGATAACAACTACGAATTAGATACAAAGCAAGTTGTTAAACATGAAGATAAAAATGATAAAGCTCAAACTCTTGTAGTTGAAAAACCTACTCTTCCAGAGATTAAAGATGGTACTTTAAAAACTACCGTAACTGCTGATGGTGTAAATGGTTCTTCTGAAAAAGAAGCTTTAGTAAACTTTGAAGATTCTAAAGATGGTATAGATGTTAAAGATACTATAAACTACGAAGGTTTAGTAGCTGGACAAGACTATACTTTAACTGGTACATTAATGCACGTAAAAGCTGATGGATCTCTAGAAGAAGTTGCTACTAAAATAGCTAAGGTTACAGCCGGTGAAAACGGAAGTGGCCAATGTGAGTTAGACTTTGGTAATCAAAAACTTCAAGCTGGTGAAAAATACGTTGTCTTTGAAAGTGTTGAGTCTGTAGAAAACCTAATTGATACAAATAATGACTATATACTAGATACAAAACAAATTGTAAAACATGAAAACAAAGATGATAAGGCTCAAACTCTTATAGTAGAAACACCTAAATCACCAACAACTGAAGGTACTTCTAATAAAGATAATTCTAATAAAAATAATTCTAATTTAACAAAACATGATAATTATGATCAAAATAAAAAAGAATTAAAATTACCTAAAACTGGAGAAGGATTAACTAATATAGGTTTCACTATGTTAGGTATTATAATCTTATCAATAGTTTGTTTCCTTTCATTAAAACTAAAAAAAATTAGAAAATAAACTTTAATTAAACAAAGAGCATAGTATTTAAACTATGCTCTTTTTTATTAGTAACTTCTATTTAAATATCTTAAACATAAAAATCTGCTGTGGTAACATTTAGATTTATATTCTATTAAAACTTCTTTTCATTTATTATTCAAATTACTTTTAATATCTTCTACATCCTTTTTTATAGTTGTTAATAGTTCTGTAAGTTCTTGTATTATACTTTGATAATTATCTTCTCTTTTACTATTTTCTTTTAAAACATAAAATAACAAATAAGAAAATAATATTGCAAATCCTCCTTGTGTAGCTATTAATTTAAAAATTTCACTCTCCATATAAACTCATCCTCCAATCTACTTTTAAACATTCCCTCTCTATGTACATACCACTTATTCAATTTATTATAAAATCATTTTTTTGCGCATTGTTCTAATTCAATACAAACATATGTTCGTATTAAATCTTAAAACTTTTACATAAAAATGTCAAGGAAATTATCACCTCAACACATAAATTTTAGAATTATATTTTGTAATATAAAAATAAAAGTAGAACTATAAAATTTTATAGCTCTACTTTTATTAATAAATTTATAATAGTATTGGTTTATAATCTAATATTTTATCTGCAATTTCTTCAGCAGATAATTCAGTATAGAAAATTAAATCACTTGGATTTGGATAAATAACATTTCTTTCTAATTTAAATATTAGTTCATCAATCATAGCTTCCGACCATTCTTCCTTAGGATTTCTAATAATATTTACTAATTCTATTATTTCTTTTCTGTTAAGCTGTTCCATTTTTACTATACCTCCTTTTAATAAAATAATTAATATTCTTATACATCTATGTTACAATATTTTATAATTTATAAGAAAGGGGAGATGTTTCATGGTTAAACAAAAAGAAAAAAATTTAGAATCTAATCGCCCACTTATATTGGCAGTAATGTTTCTTATAAACTTTTTTATATTTATTTTATTTATACATAACTTTAATATATTTATTTATGCTTATATATTCATATTTAATATTTTTTCTTTAATAAATTTAATATTTATGAAAAAACTATATAGTTTCATAGACTTATATACTGCTCTTTCACTATCATCCTTTTCACTTTTTTTATTTTTATCTGGTTTATACAAATTAAATGAAATTCTTTCTATAAATAAATTTATTAATTTATCTATTTTATTCATCATAATATATATTTTAATAATTATTCTATCAATAAATCATATTAAAAATTTTTATAATTCTAAGAGTTATAAAAATAAAATTTTAAAAAACTATCCTAACTATGGTTTAATAGTTGTTGGTAGTTTATTAGGTTTATTTTTATCTAAATTAAATTTAAACCAAGATTTGATAATTGCTTTAGGTATGGTATTACTTAGTTGTGGTTTTGCAGTATGCTATTCCCACTTTTATAAATTTTTTTATAATTCATCACATTAGAACTTATTAGAAAAAATCGAGCTTGATTTGTTTTATATGATATAAAAAGTTATTTTCTTTAAAAATGTAACCTAATAAATAAAAAGGGAGCGCATCAAAATAATTTTTATTATATTTTGATACACTCCCTTAAAATTAATAAGCCTTATGTCTTAATATTTAATTATCTATGATCTTTCATTTATGTTTTTCTTAGCCCCTAAATATGTTGCTAAGAAGTATCCTCCATAAATTATAACAAAAATTATTGCTGTTATAATTATATTTGGCATTATGCTAGCATTTCCAAATACTCCTACTATGGTAGAAGATATCTTTAAACCAACTATTGAGTGTACTATAGCAAGTGATAAAGGAAGCATAAAATATACTCCTACTTGAGTGAATATAGCTTTATTTATCATCTTTTGATCCACACCTATTTCTTTTAGTAATCTATATCTTTCTACATTATCAGTAGATTCTGTAAGCTGCTGAATAGCAAGTACAACTGCTGATGTTATTATAAATATTAAACCTAGGTATATTCCTAAGTAAGCCATTGTTGCACCTAGCCCAGCTGCATTATCATATATTTCTTTTTTTGTTATTGAATAAACCTGACTTTCTACTAACTGATCTCTTATGCTCTCTAATTCTTCCTTTGTATTAGAGTTATCCTTTAGCATCATATTAAATCTACTAGACACAGGTTTTAATCCTTCAAGGAGAGAATCCTTAACAACAAAAATTAAAATATCACCTTTCATGGTAAAATTATATAGATTAATATTTTCATACTTTTTATTTGCAGGCTCTAAGGTTTTTCCTGAAATATTTATCTTCTTTCCATTTTCTGAGCTCTTATTAACCCACTTTTTCATTTCATCAATATTTCCAACTGCTAAGTATTGATTTTCCTTTAAATTAACAGGCTCTTTCCCAAGAAGTTTTAATGTATTATTATATCCATTTTCACCAATTACTAATATGTCATTATCATTAGCTACTGGAAAATAGTTCTTCATAGCAGTCATTCCCTCTTTTGATAAGAAATTACTGTATTTAACTTCACTATCATACATAACCATGTTTGAATCTTCTTTAGCTATATTAGATATATCAATATTTTTTTCCTTCAAAAGTTTTTCTATATTTTCACCACTATTACTCCAAAAGGTAACATCAAATTTAGTTAAATCCTTTAAGTCAGCATTTATAGCTCTATTTATTCCTAACCCTCCTGAGAATGTACAAATAGCTAAAAATAACATTAAGCATATAAATGATAAGGATACAAAGGTTGTGTTTATTTTACTGCTTATTTGCTTCATAACAAACATGTTTAAATCTCTTAAATAGAACTTTTTATTTCCTTGAATCACCTTTAAAAAGAATCCTGTTAAAGAATAAAAGAATATAAATGTTCCAATACATCCTAGTAAAATTGGTAATCCAAGAGCATTAAAACTAGCAAAGGCAATTCCATCATGTATGACCTTATAATAAGCAATCCCTAATATTCCCACACTAACTAAAAATAATATTACTGATACCCAAAGGTTTTTAATAGTAGGCTTTTCATTTCTCTTTGAAGCTGTTAATAAATCTATTAATTTAATCTTTCTAACACTTATAAAGTTAAAAATTAATACAACAAGATATATTATTGAAAAACAAAGTACAGTTCTCTTAAATCCAAGTGGAGAAAAAACAAATTGAAACTTTGTAAGGTCTACCTGGAACATATAGGCTGTAAGTACTGAAAGTGCTTGAGATAACATTATTCCTAGTACCACTCCTATTCCTAGAGATATAGCCCCTATAAATAGAGTTTCTAAGAATATCATTTTTGATAAGCTTCCATTTTCCATTCCAAGAGTCATATAAATTCCAAACTCTTTTTTTCTTCTTTTTATTAGATAATTATTTGCATAAACTATTAAAAATCCTAAGACAAAAGCTATAAACACAGAGAAATATCCTATTAATTGTTCTGCCATCATAAAGGCTGACTGCTTTTGCTCATTAAGTTCCATCATTACACTTTGTGACTCTATGGAGTTAAAAGTATAAAATATACATATTCCAAATATCAAGGTTAAAAAATATATTACATAATTTTTATAACTCTTTTTTATATTTTTAAAGGCTAACTTAAAATACATTATTACTGTCACCTCCAAGAAGAGTTATGACTTCAATTATTCTATTGAAAAATTCTTTTCTAGAATCAGTTCCTTTTATAAGTTCATTAAATATCTTTCCATCCTTAATAAATAAAATTCTATTTGCATAACTTGCTGTAAAAGCATCATGAGTTACCATCATAATTGTGGCATTTAAATTTTTATTTAAATCTTCTAAGCTTTCAAGAAGCATTGTAGCTGCCTTTGAATCTAAGGCCCCTGTTGGTTCATCAGCTAATACTAAAGATGGATTAGTAACTATTGCCCTTGCTGATGCTACCCTTTGCTTTTGTCCCCCTGACATTTCATAAGGATATTTATTAAGCTCATTACTTATATTTAAAGCTTCTGCAACGAGTCTTACTCTTTTATCTATTTCCTTATTATTCACTCTTTGAATTGTAAGAGCTAAGGCTATATTTTCGTAAGCTGTTAAGGTATCTAAAAGATTAAAATCTTGAAATATAAACCCTATTTTTTCTCTTCTAAACTTAGCTAACTTTTTTGAACTAAAGCTTGTAACATCCTCTCCTTCTAAATATATATGACCACTAGTTACCTTATCTATGGTTGATATACAATTTAAAAGTGTTGTTTTACCACTTCCTGAAGCCCCCATTATTCCAACAAATTCACCTTCTGAAACAGTAAAACTAATATCATTAATTGCCTTTGTAACATTTCCTTTTTTACCATAATACTTTTCTATATTACTTACCTTTAAAACCTCTTTACCCATTAAACTACACTCCTTATCCTTAACTTATATTATCTAAAAAACTCTAGCTTAAACCATATTAAAACTTCTCATTTAAGCACTTCTTTCTATACTTTAATTCTATTTCATATAAAAATTTCAATCCATAGAACTATATAACACTAAACTAACAAAAGTGTCACATTGTGATTTTTAAAATATTCTTATGTAAAGATTAGAATAACCTGCAAAACAATTAGATTGAACCTAAGTCCTTAAGCCTATTTTTTATCCAGCTTCTAAAGGTGCTAGATTCCCTTTGTTATCTTAACTTTGCTATTATCACTTTAGTTTCCATTAAATAATAAACCTAGTCCATACAAAAAGTTCTAAAACCTTTTTATAAAAAATTTAGCTAACCTATTAAAATATATTATAATGTTATATAAAAAGGTGGATTCATCAATTGAATCCACCTTTTTTCACAACTATTATCAAAATTTATTTTAATACCTCTCCTTAATTTTCATATGAATATTTATTTTAAAGTATATTTATATGAAAATCATAAACTAAATTAATCAAACTAATTATTTTTCATAATTTTTATAAAGATATATATACGATCCAATAAGAATTATAACTAAAAAAGCATTAACAAATGTCTTAATATAATAAAAATTTATATTCTTTAAAAATTCAATATTTAACATAATAGCTTCTATTAAATTAAGTAAACATCTAATAAAAAAACATACCATAACTACAACCAAAAATTTTTTACCCATATATTCTCCCCCTAGCTATTTTATTTATGATAAATTATCTTTATCCTGACTTTATTGTATACAAAGTTGTATAAGGTTTAACCATACTTAACATAGTTTCTCCATGAAAAATAAAGCCCGTATTCCCTACTCAAAAATCATCATCCTGTTTATTGGAAAGATAATTGAAACTCTTGTGAACTTACCTTCTTCAGAAATCAATGTTATATCTAACCCAAGTTTCTTACAAAGCTTTTTACATAGGTATAGTCCTATACCTGTAGACTTTCCAAACTTACGTCCATTTTCTCCTGTAAATCCTTTATCAAAAACCCTAGAAATATCTTTTTCACTTATTCCAGCACCATTGTCCTCAATATTTAAAATCACATATTTGCTACTTTCACTGCAATATATCTTTAGTTCCTTATGCTCCTTATTCATATATTTAATAGAATTTGATATTATTTGCCCTAAAATAAATTCAATCCACTTACTATCTGAATAAACCCTTTTTTCTAAATCAGCTAAACTTATTTTAACTCTTTTCTTTATTAAAGAATCTGCATTATTGTTTAAAACCTTGTTTACACAACTACTTAAAATCATTTCTTTTATTATATAATCCTTCTCAAGGGTATTACTTCTAGTATAAAAGAGAGCTTGATCTATATAATTTTCTAGCTTACAAACCTCTTCTCCTATACTCTCTGTAAGTGGAGATTCATTATTTTCTATTAATAGCTTGCAAGTTGCTATGGGAGTTTTTATTTCATGAACCCATAGTTCTATATACTCCCTATAATCATTTATTCCTCTCTTAAACTCCCCTATTTCATCATTCATAGCCTTATTACTCTTGCATATAACCTCATATATTAACTTACTCTCTGTAAAAGTTCCCTCTTCTATTACTTCTGATATTAAATATTTCTTATCTAAAGACTCCATATTTTCCTTTATCTCATTATAATATTGCTTCTTTCTTAAATAATCAAAAATATGATAAATTAAAATCCCTGCCCCGTTTATAATAACAATAAATAAAATGGCAAAGCTATCAACCTTTAAAACCATAAGCAATAGAGCTGTAAAAAGTAATATTAATGAATTTATAATAATAAAAACTATTCTTTCTTTTATGAAATCTCTTAAATTCATGATAATATATACCCTTGCCCCCTCTTAGTTTGTAAATATCCCTCTGCTCCTATTCCTTCAATCTTTCTTCTAAGTCTATTTACATTAACAGTTAAAGTATTATCATCTATAAACTCATTACTTTGCCATAAAGCCTTTATAATATTATCCCTTGATACTATTTTCCCTTTATTTCTTATTAGAATATTTAAAATCTTACTTTCATTTTTAGTAAGCTCCTCAACTTCATCATTAAATGAAACCTCACTAGTAGACATATTGTATTTTAATCCTCTACAATTAAATATTTCTGTTTCCCCCTCAATCCCTGAATAGGTTCTTTTCATAATTGATGCAATTCTAGCTAAAAGTATTTGTGTATTATAAGGCTTAGTAACAAAGTCATCAGCCCCTAAATTCATACTCATAAGCTCATCCATCTCACTTTGTCTACTAGTTACAACTATAATTGGAACTTGGCTTTTCTTCCTTATCTCCCTACAAATATAGTAACCATCATAATAAGGGAGATTTATATCTAGTAAAATCATATTAGGATTACAACTTAATGAGATATCAACTATATTTTCAAAGTCATCTGATGACTCTACAAAGTAGCCATACTTCTCTAAAAATTTAGTAAGCTCTTCTCTTATCTTTTCTTCATCTTCTATAATAAAAATCTTTTTGCTTTCCATATAATCTACTCCCATAAAAATTCTTTTAAATTATAAGTACATTTAACTCCTATTCATATGTTAAAATATACAATCTATATAATTATTAAAACACAAAAGAGACACTTATAAAAAGAAGTGCCTCTTTATATATACTATATTAAATAAAATATCTCTCTAAATTATAATAAATTTGATAAATTATAGATGATACATTATTAAAAACAAACCATGCATTTATTGAATAAACAACCATGCAAGTTAAAGAATATATGTATATAAATTTATTTTTTGATTTTATTAAAATATTAAATAAAGCATACAATAACACAACTGATAATATAGAACTAAATATACTTACTATCATCCAAATAGCTCCTCCTAAAACTAGGGCTATAGAGGATATTATTAATATAAATACATTTATTATTGATACTACAAACATTATGTTTACAAGTGAATCTTTATTTATATCTTCTTTAACTAAAAACTTAAATATAATATAAATTATACCTAATATTAAAGCATAATTAATTATATAGCTTCCTAAATTTAAAAAGTAGATATTACCTGTAGGAAATACATTTTCCATAATCATATCAAACTGACTTTTAGCCTTTATCATGTTATTGAAATCCCAGGTATTAACATTTGAGAATTCTAGTATAATGCCTACTACACTTTTTACTAAGTTAAAACTAAAGGCTTTAAATAAAAGAGTTTTAACTAGTGGTATTATTAAAGTTATTATTGCAATATAAATTAATTGTATTTTTGATGATACTCCAAAGACATGTTCCTTAACTGAAGTTATTGGATGACATAAAGATTTTATTATATATCCTTTATGCTCATTTACATCTATAGGTATACTTTTACTAGAACCCTTACACTTATTTCCACACTCTGGACAAAAAACTGATTCATTTGGTATTTCCTTACCACACTTTGAACAAAACATAAAACGCCTCCTATTCTATGTTAAATTATAACGTTTTGTTAACAAATTTGTCAATTGTTCAAAAAAATGTTAAATTATATTTTAGATGTAAAATTATTATTAAGGAGGTTTTAAAATGAATTTTTGTAATAAATGTGGTTCAAAATTAATAAATGGAATTTGTCCTAATTGCTCAAAAATAAAAAAAAACAATAAAAAATCTAAAATTATAATAATAAGTCTAGTTTTTATTGTTGTAATATTTTCTGGTGTATTCTTTTACTTAAAATCAACAGTTAAATCTGAAAAAGAAATAGCACTTTCATTTTCAAATTCAATTTCCTCTTCAAATCCAGAGGAACTTAGTAAAATACTTTATTGTAATGATAGCTCTTTACCAATAAATAAAAGCAACTCTACTATTCTAATAGATTACTTTAATCAAAATCCATCAAAATTTTCTTCAATAAACGACGATTTTAAAAAGGGAAATTATAAGGACACAGACTCCCCCTTATCTATAGAAGAGGTTAGAAAAGATTTCTTTTTAATACCTGTTTATAAAGTAGTTGTAAAACCAAGCTTTATAAAGGTAAAAACTGATTTAAAAGATGCAAAAGTTCAAATAGGAGATGAAACTTTTGGAGATTTAACAAAAAAAGATGAGTTAGGCCCTTTAATGCCTGGAAATTATACTATTAAATCAGAAATATCAAATTCATATTTAAACAAATCTGAAAATATAGAGGTTAATACTTTTAAATCTTCTAACCAAGAAATAAGTATATTTGATAACTTTATTAAAGTTAATATTACTAGCGATATTCCAGATGCTGAACTATATGTAAATAATAAAGATACTGGAGTAAAAATTAAAGATGCTAAAACCTTTGGTCCAATTGATCCTAATAGTATTATTTATGGAGTATCAACAGATGGAGATAAAAAAATAATAAGTAATAAATATGATGTAAATTCTTCAAGCAATATAAATATAAACTTTGCTGAAGCTAAAGCCTCAGAAGCTAATTTCAAAAAAGACCTTTATGTTCTATTAAGAAATTACTCAAGTGACTTTGCTTATGCTGTTAATACAAATAGTTTTAATTATATAGAAAACTATCTTGAATTTGACAGTCCTATTTATAAAAAGCAAAAGAAGGTTGTCCCTGAAATACATTCTAAAGATATTAGGGAAAACTTTGAAAGCACTGAAATATTAAATTATACATTTAATAATGATACAAATACTGGTGAAGTTACTTGTAATGAAATTTATTCTATAGGGAAAGGAATTAATGTTCCTAAGCGTCAAGAATTTAAAAATACTTATACCTTCAAAAAACTAGCTAATGGTTCATTAGTTCTTACTGATATAAAAGATTAAGGGGTGATTTAATGAAATTTTGTACTAAATGTGGTAATAAACTATCTGATTCAATGAAATTTTGCAATAAGTGTGGTGCTAAGGTAAAATCTGTAGATAAAGATACTGAAAATAACTCAGATACAGAATATACAAAAGATAAAAAAGATATTCCTAACTCTAAAAATAATATTGATAAAACCATAATCTTAGATGCACCTAAAATAAAAAAAGAAATTAATACTAATATTAATGAAAATATTAAGAATAATTTCAAACCTCTTCATGACTCTAATTTTAATAATAAAGAAGAATATTTAGATGCAAGTTTTGATGATGATTTAGATGAAAATTTCAATGATGATGAATCTTACCATAATGAAGATATTGATAATTTTAAACATTCTAATACCAAAAAAAAGATTTTAATAAGCATTTTCACCTTAGTAGCTTTTGTAATAATAGGTACTTCTATTTATTTTTTAAGATCACCTTTATTATATAAATACTATTATAACTCTGCACTTAAATCTTCATCAGTTACTGAAAAATTATCTTATTATAACAGTGCTCTAAAATACTCTAAAAATGATGATTTATTAAATTCTATTTATACAACTTTAAAGTCTGACTCTGATTTTGTTGATAATTCTTCAATATTAACAAACTTAAATACATCTGAAAAAGATAATTTAATGTCAAAATTATATGTAAATAAAGCTACTGTAGATTTTAAAAATAAAAATTACACTGACTGTGATTCTGATTTAGATCTAGCTACAAAGTATGGATATAACAAAGAAAACTTTTCACAATATGATGATTTACAAAAAAAACTTAATGAAAGTAAAAATTCTTCAAGTAATGATAAAGTTGATAACATATATAGTTTCACAAATGAAAACCCATCAAAATTTTCTGGAAACATATATGATTATCCTTATGACTTTATAATGCCATACAGTAATTCTTCTTATTTATCAGCATCAGATCTTTCTAAATATAATAAAAGTACTCTTGCTTTAATGAGAAATGAAATATACGCACGTCATGGATATGTATTTAATACTAATCCATTTAAGGCATATTTTAATTCAAAATCATGGTATCATCCTGATTCATCCTTTAAAGGTGATGACAGTGAATTAAATGATTATGAAGTAAAAAATGTTCAAACTATAAAATCAGTTGAAAACTCCAAATAAAGGGATGATAGTATGAAAAAATTTCTAAGAATTTTATCTATTATAATTATTTCTTCTTTAATGCTATTAGGCTGTGGATCAAATTCCACTAAACCAAATATTAATAAGGATTCTAATAGTATTAATAATTCCAATGAGGAAAATAATGAGACAGAAAAAAATAACTCTAATAATGAAAATAATTCTATAGATGAAAATAATAATACAGAAAAAAATGATTCTAAAGAGGGAAACATAGACCAAGAGAAAGAAAAAAATAAAATTGATACTAATACTGATAAAGAAGTTGATAAAAAAAGTGATGTAGAACCTTATTGTGAAAATGAACCTAATAAAGCTAATAAAGATATAACTATAGTTATTGATCCAGGGCATTCTAGTACAATATCTAATGAAACAGAACCTGAATGTCCAGGCTCACAAAAAAGAAAATTAAAAGATACACTAGGTGCTACAGGAGTTCAAAGTAAAATTCCAGAATACACAATAACTCACGGTGTAGCTGAAGAATTAAAAAAACTTCTTATTTCTGAAGGGTATAATGTAATTATGACTAAAGATAGTCCTGACAAGCAGCTTAGCAATATAGAAAGAACCACTGTTGGTAATGATAATAATGCAAATTTAATTATAAGAATTCACTGTGACGGAGTTGATTCTCCTAAGGCTTGTGGTGCTTCTATACTAGTTCCTGCCACAAAAGGAAATGTAACAAAAGATATATCAGATATAAGCTATTCATATGGAGAAAAAATACTAACAGCATATACAAAATATACAGGATTAAAAAGTAGAGGTGTTGTTGTAAGAGATGATTTAACTGGTTTTAACTGGTCAAAAGTTCCTATTGTACTTATAGAATTAGGATTTATTTCTAATCCTAATGAAGATTCATATTTAAGTAATCCAGATAATTATATAAAAATTGCAACTGGAATCTCTAACGGAATTAATTACTGTTTTGCAAAATAAAGAAAAGGGGAAAATATCCCCTTTTCTTTATTTTTAATAAATTATTTAATAGCTAAATTAAGACATTTCAAAGCTTTCTATTGTTTTCTCTACTATTTCACCCTTAACTTTAGAAACTAAATCTCCACCCTTAGAAACAAATATATTTGCTGTCACTATTTTTTCCATAAGATTTTGAACTTCTTCCTCAGTTACATCTTCCTTAATATTTTTAAGAGTTATTTTTGTTATACTTCCTCCAGCATTTTTAAAAGACAATACAAGATATAATTCTTTCTCCATTTTAAAGTCCCCCTTTTTTATTTACCATTAATTTATTATGTTACATCTTTTGTTCTTCTACTTTCTCTTCTAAAATGCATATCTTACTCATTAATCTCCTTTAATTCTTTTTGTTAGCATATAATTTATCTTTAAAAGTTCCTATCTATAAATTCTAAGGTTTCTCTTAGAAAAACTAATATCCTCTCTATTCTTTTGATTATCTTTAATGTAGAATTTAAAAGCATTTTTATTTTTTTAAATACTACAAAATCAACTGATCACCCCTCTAATTTTTATTAGATTATTGAGTGTCATCAACAAACTTAAAGTCATCTTCTTTTAATACAGAATTAACTCTTGATGATAAAAGATCTGCTAATACTTTTCCCACCTCATAAAGTTTTTCATCCTCTGCATCAACCTTTATCTTAGAAAACTTTTGTGTTGAAAATTTAGGGCTTCCACTATCATCTACCCCCTTTTGATACTTTAATACTAAGCTTTTCTTTGTTAAGATTGCCTTTGCCATATTTATCAACTCCTTTCACTATATAAATATTCCTTACCCTTTATTTCTGTTGTAAAATAATAAAAAAAACTGTAATAAAAACATTTTTTTGTTTCTATTACAGTTTTTCTATATTTATAATACTAAGTAAAGTTATTTGACTATTTTTTAATTATCATCAGGATCTCCATATCTTCCTGTCTCAGGATTATACTCTCTTCCCTGTTCATCATGAAGTGGAACCTTCTTTCCATCAACTATTATATAATCTATAGTTTGATCAGAATCCTTTCCAGCATCTTCAGTTTCTTGCATATGTCCATATCCACCAGTAACAGGATTATATTCTTCACCCTTTGAATTATACTTAGGAATTACAGTACCATCCTCAAGCTTTATAGTTTCCTTACCTTTATCCTTTGAATTATTACTGCTTCCACTATTATTTTTATTTGAATTATTCTTTGATGAACTTACACTATTTTTATTAGGTTTACTATTTTTTGAATCTTTAGATTCCTGCGCATCTTTATTTTTAGATTCTTTATTACTTTTGTTATCATTATTTAAAGAACCATTGCTATTACTTTCTTGTTCTCCTTGAGAATTAGAATCCTCTTGCTTATTGCTATTAGCCTTATCAGTTTCTTTATCCTTAGAATCACTCTTTTGTGATTTATCTTCTATATTATTTTTACTTTCACTATTATCCTTAACCTCATCATTTACTGAAGTTCCTATATTCTTTAATTGATCCTTATTTATCATATTACCATCTTTATCATATGTAACTCCATTTATGGTGACTTCTCCATCTCCAAAGTGTGATATAAACCAATTTTTTATATCAGTGCAGACTCCTAAAATCTTATTTAATATTCTATCTAAAGTCCCACTCTCTTTAAGTTCTTGTCCATTTTCTTTTAAAGCTTCTTGTATGTTATTAGAAATATTATCTAACTCTCCTTTTAAGTTAGAATAATCTAATCCTAAGGAATTTATATTAGCTAAAAGTCCAACTAACTCTTGCTCTTGTGTTGGAGTTAACTTAATATTATAGTTATTTGTAATATTATTTACTATTTCCCCAACCTCTTTATCATTTTTAGGCTTATCCTTTATTACCTCTTCTTTAGCCTGATTTACTATAGCACTTGCTCCATCTTTTCCAATATCTTGTCCTTCGCTATTCTTAGCATTAGCTAAATTATTTGTTATACTTAATTCTTGTCTTGCCACTTCCTTATTTTCAACAGGTATATTTTCTCCAGTGGCCTTTTCAAATGCTTGAAGAACTCCAGCTAAAGCGGATGTCCCAGTTACAGGGAATGGAGATGTAGCAATAACATCAGCATCAGTAACCCCTGATGTTAACAATGCATTACTTAACATATTAGGAGTAACCTCTGTTAAATTATTTGTTTTTACCTTTATACCATACCCTTTTTCTTCTATCTTAACAAAAGCACTTGAGTAAGCATTACCTTTAAATTCTCCTACTATTTTAGGCAATCCAAGTTGCTCTCTTATTTCATTAACATTCATAGTTATAACCTTAACATCATTAGGTTTAACTCCGAATTCCTTAAACATCTCTTGTTTTTGACTTGAATTTAGATTAGCTCCTAAAGTTACTACTTCCTTAGTATCGGCAAAAACTGTTGTGAATGAGCCAATACTTATTGCTCCAGCTAATATCATTGCTGTCATTAATTTATTTCTCTTCATTTGCCTTATTCCTTTCTAATCCTTCATATCAAAGATTAATCAAAAAATATATTGAATCCTATTACTCTATTTAAAGCCTTTAATTACTATCTAAATGACTTTTTGACAGGTCTAAATTTAAAATAAAATATTATTCTAAAAATATAATAAATTTAAATCTTACTTAGATTATATCAAAATAAATTCTCAAAAGTTTACAAATTGTTTTAATTTAGTATAAAACTTATATTTTTCTCTACTAGAAATTTAACCTATATTTTTGAAAATTTTGTAGTATAATTATAATATGTCTTCTTTGTTGCGAGATGATATATAAAAATACTTCTTTCAACCGAGAAACCAGTCAAAAAAATAATATAAATATACTTTATCCCTAATTGTAAGGAATTCTCTGAACAAAAAGGTAATAAAAATTTTTGAATTTTAGAAAGGTTTGATGACAGTATGAGTACTAGAATTGCCGTTGTTGGCATTGTTATTGAAAGCCTTGATAATATAAAAGAAGTAAATTCTATCTTAAGTGAATACGACAAATTAATTGTTGGAAGAATGGGGTTACCATACAAAGAAAAGAACATTAGAGTTATATCTATTGTAGTTGATGGAACCACCGATGAAATTTCAGCTATAACAGGAAAAATCGGTAAACTTAAAGGGGTTTCCGTTAAAGCTGCCATATCTAAAACTAGCTTTTAGCTTAATTGCTTTAAGCCTCTTAATCATTGAGTTCCCATAAGTATATTTTAGTTGTTTATATTATTTTTTGACATACCCTAAAAGTAATTTTAAAGGAGATTTGTTATGTTAAAAGATAACGAAAAGTACAATGCTTTAGATTTTATTAAGGATGATGAAATTAATAGTCTTATAGCAAAAGGAAAAGAGCTTGTTTCTGATAAAGAACTAGTTAAAGAAATCATTGAAAAAAGTAAAAGTGCAGAAGGGTTAACACCTGAAGAGACTGCTGTTCTTCTTAATCTTGAAGATAAAGAACTTATTGAAAAAATGTTTAAAGCAGCTAGACAAGTTAAGGAAAAATTATATGGAAAAAGACTTGTTGTATTTGCACCTTTATACGTAAGTAACTATTGCGTAAATAACTGTACTTACTGTGGATATAAACACTGTAATGATGAGTTAAAAAGAAAGAAACTTAACAAAGAGCAACTTATTGAAGAAGTTAAAGTTCTTGAAAGCCTAGGTCATAAGAGAATAGCACTTGAAGCTGGGGAAGATCCAGTTAATGCTCCTCTAGATTATATTTTAGATTGTATAAAATCAATATACTCAATTAAATTTGATAATGGGTCAATAAGAAGAATCAATGTTAATATAGCTGCAACATCAGTTGAAGACTATAAGAGACTTAAAGATGCTGAGATTGGAACATATATCTTATTCCAAGAAACTTACCACAAACCAACTTATGAAAGATTACATGTAAGTGGTCCAAAACATAACTATAATTATCATACAACAGCTATGCATAGAGCAAGAGAAGCTGGTATAGATGATATTGGTATGGGAGTTCTATATGGACTTTATGATTACAAGTATGAAACATTAGCAATGCTTATGCATGCAATGGATTTAGAAGAAACTACAGGGGTTGGCCCTCATACACTATCAGTTCCAAGATTAAGACCAGCTGAAAATGTTAGCTTAGAAAATTATCCTTATTTAGTTGATGATGAAGATTTTAAGAAGATTGTCGCTATCTTAAGATTAGCAGTACCATATGCAGGTCTTATACTTTCAACAAGAGAAGAACCAGGCTTAAGAGATGAAATAATAGCTCTTGGAGTTTCTCAAGTAAGTACAGGTTCATGTACAGGTGTTGGTGGTTATTCAGAAGCATACAGTGATCCTGAGGAAAAACCACAATTTGAAGTTGGAGATCATAGATCACCAGTTGAAATGATAGAAAGCCTTATGGAAGCTGGATATATACCAAGTTATTGCACAGCTTGTTATAGAGAAGGTAGAACTGGCGAAAGATTTATGGACATAGTTAAAAGTGGTGAACTTTATAAAATATGTGAAGCCAACGCTTTAATAACTTTAAAAGAATTTATTGATGATTACGGCACAGATAGAACAAGAGAAATCGGAGATAAATTAATTAAAAAATCAATAGATGAAATAGATAACGAATCATTTAGAAAATCTGTTGAAGAAAAAATAAATAAGATAAGTAATGGTACTAGAGATTTAAGATTCTAGTTAATTAAATATACTATAACTTTTTATATCACATTAATTCACTAACTTTAATTAATTAAAGTTAAAAATTATTTATTCATGCAAAACCCGTATTAAAGATTATAACTTTAACTCCACATTAAAATTTATATCTTTCATATGGGTAAAAACTAACAATCAAAATCAAAACTAAAAACCAATTTATAATTAATATATATATAGCCAGCGAAGCTGGCTTTTTTTATGAAAATTTTAGCTACCATCTTTTGGATCCTCTTATACTACTCTTTTTTGTATAGTTTTTATATTAGAAACTTTAGGTTAAACTTATATATTTATAATTAGATTCACCTTAAGGTTCAATAAGGAATATACTAAAAAAAGTATTAAATTTGTAGTAACTAGAATGATAATACTTGGAGTTGGTTATTTAATTAAATTCTTCATAATAGACAAGCTAATAGTTGAAGAGAAAATTTTTAATTATGCACATTTTACATTTTTAATACTTCCACTACCATTTTCCTTACCTATTTTTTTAGGTAAACATTGTCCAGAATATGAAGAACTCATAAACAACACTGTTATATTATCTACAATGTTGTGCATATCATTCTTTATCATATTCATATTGTTAATTTAAAAAGTTTAACGAAAATTATTTTTTCTTTAAATTTCTCTTGTTTTCTTATTTTTTCAATCTATTCCTAAATATTTTCATAATAATACACCTTAAAATACATTGTTAAAAATTTGACTATTAAATGTAAAGGTTGTAAAATATAATTAAACATTATGTAAATATTAGGAATGATTTGAGAGTTTAACTTATTGTGAGGGAGGTTTTTTTATGGCAGTAGATCAAAATTCATTAGAAAGAAGAACTTGTTGTAATATACACAAGATAGTTTTAACTTTAGAGAAAGGTTTTTCTTCTATGGAGTCTTTAAAATATGCAGTTATAACTCACCTTCAAAATGAAGGCTATAGATGTAATGATACAAAAAACAATATTGGAGATTATCCACTATTAAAAATAAATGCTAATGATTTCTTATTAACTATAAAAGATATAGATGAAAATTCTTTAAACTTCGAAGATTGTAGTGAGGTAGTTTTAGTTCCTCATCACTAAAATTAATAATTTGATTATTATGGACAACTTCTTTCCTTAAGAGTTGTCCTTTTTTAGTTTTATATTATTTGATTAAAATACCCTTCTAATCTCATACTCAAAATTATATAATTATTCTTGAATAATTTTTATAATTTTATTTACTAAAAACATATACCAAATCACAGATTTTATAATAGCTTTTAGTAAAACATTAATTATTCTTTTATTATTTCATACTGTTTTTAAGCTAAAATTTCTATATATTAAGCTTATTTTAAATTAAATTTAAAGAAACAAAGCCTTATTTATACTAAATATTGTATTTTTATTACTTATATACAAATTTTTATTCATAGTTTTTATATCAAAAATTTTCAATATATTTAATTACATTTTTTCCCTTATCAATATTTAGTATGTATTTAAATATGACACAACTATATATTGTGAATAACCTTAAAGTTATCCACACCCCTATGTGGATAACTTGTTTAAAAACAAAAAAATTATACTATTTTTCTATTATCTTTTAATAAAGTTTACTATTTAAAAAAGTAATTTTTTCAAAAGATAAAAACTCCTGTAAATGGCTATATTAAGCCATTCTTAACTGTAATTTTTTTACTTTTTTAAAGGCTTATTTTCATTATTTAACTAGAATTTGAAAGTAAAAATTCATTAAAAAAGTTATCCACAGGTTTATTCACAATTGAAAATATTTTCACACAAGAATTAATGCAAGGAGGTGCAATTCTACTATTTACATCTTGCAATAGTAGAAAAATTTATGAGTAATTTTAATGAAACTCCTAGAGGAAGTAGAATTCATATTTCTCTTTTTGGTAAAACAAACTCTGGGAAATCTAGCATAATAAATGCCCTAACAGGACAAAATATTTCTCTAGTATCAGACTTTAAGGGAACAACAACTGACCCTGTTTATAAGGCAATGGAACTTTTACCACTAGGACCTGTTGTTTTTGTTGATACAGCTGGTTTTGATGATGAAGGAGAAATTGGTAAGCTTAGAGTTGAAAAAACTGAAGAGGTTGTAGGAAAGACTGATGTAGCTCTTATAACCCTTTCCCTTTCTGAAATACTAGAGGCAATAAAATCAAATATAGAATTTAAAGACATGCTTTCTAAGGAAATATTATGGCTTAATAAATTAAAAAAGGCTAAGAAACCAGCTATACTAGTTATTAACAAGTGTGATTTAGTTCCTAATAATCTAATTGAGTCTAAAATTGATTTAAAGGATATTGATAAAACAACTTTATCTAATAAAGATTGCTTTGTTGATAGTAATTTAAATAATTCTTTAAAAGAAATTGGTGAATTATTAGGAATACCTTGTGTTGCCATAAGTGCTAAAAATAATTTAAACATAACAGAATTAAAAAAGGAACTTGTTAATGTATCACCATCTTCAATAACTGAAAGCCCAATAATAGGTGATAAAATCAAAGCTGGAGATAAAATCCTTTTAGTAGCTCCTCAAGATATACAAGCTCCTAAAGGAAGACTTATACTTCCTCAAGTTCAAGTATTAAGAGATATTTTAGATTACGGTGGAATACCAACTATGGTCACATTAGATAAATTAGATGAAGGATTAAAAATCTTTAATGGTAAACCTGATTTAGTAATTACCGACTCTCAAGTATTTAAACAAGTTAATGCAAAGTTAGATAGAAGTGTTCCTCTTACTTCCTTTTCAATACTTATGGCTAGATATAAAGGTGATTTAGATAAGTTCTATTCAGGAGCCAAAGCAATAAAAAATCTTAAAGCAGGTGATAAAGTTTTAATAGCAGAAGCTTGTACTCACCATCAATTAAAAGGTGATATAGCAAGAGAAAAACTACCAACTTGGTTAGAGGAAACTTGTCCTCGAATAATAGTTCATAATTGCTCTGGTAAGGACTTTCCTAAGAACCTTAATGAATATTCCCTTGTAATTCATTGTGGAGGATGCATGTTTAACAAAGCTGAAATAATGAATAGAATAGGAATATGTGATGATGCTTTAGTTCCTATAACAAACTTTGGTACATCAATTGCAGAAATTAATAATATATTAGACAGGGTAATGGAGCCCCTTAAGTAAATATTTTTAATTAGTTTCAAGTTAAAGTAATTTCTCTTAGGACATTCATTACATTAAAAATTAAATAGGAATATATTAAGTTAAAACTAAAATAAAAATGCCTAAGAAACACATTTTAATTGTATTTCTTAGGCATTTAAACTAATCTCTAAATTCGAAATCCTCTTCTTCAACCTCAATATCCTGATTTAACTCATCTTTTCCTATTTCTAATGCTCTTTCTGAAATTGAAAGATAATAAACTCTGTATATAGTATCTCTATATACAATGAACCATAGTAAAGCTATTGAAAAAATAGGTAATATATATACACTTATATTCATAAGAAGAACAATTATTACTCCTAATGCTAAAGGTAAAGAAGCTAATATTGCCCATCCTATTAAACTTAAAATTAATACGAAAAGCTCCCATTTATGACCTTTCATCATTTTAAAAGCCTTTCCTACAGCTTCCCATATACCAAGTTCTGGTTCTTCAACTATAATATATTTAACAGGGAAAAAGAATAATGAAACTATAATATTATAAATAGCTACTATTAATATTATTATAATAAAAATACCTATGTAATCCCTTAATATATCTTCATAATTCATAGAAGCCATAAATAAATACTCATAAAAATGATTTGATATTATACTAACCAATGATACCACAGCAATTACTGATGCTATAAGTGATATTGGAAGCTCAAATAATATTAAAGCAAGTAACTTCTTAATAAAGTTTCTCCAAACTTTACATGAAGGAATAGATTCTTTTAATTCAATCTTATCATCTCTATCAACTAATTTTATTACAAAAACTACAAGTAAAGATTCAAGAAAAGGTCCTAATAAAAAACTATTTCCTAAATTTAAAATTGAACTTACTCCTATACTTTCTATATTTGATATGAGATACGTAACTAGTCCTTGTACTACTGAAACTATTAATACAAGTAAAAGAAAGTTTGTCCATCTTCCTCTTAGCTTATCTTGTGATAAACTTTTTATTTCTTTTCTGGTCATAAAATAATCACTTCCTTCTATTTTTAATAAAAGATTAACATCATATCAAATTTATGTCAATTCTGTAAACTTTAAAAAATGACTGTACCCATTGAGGATACAGTCCTAACTTTAATTTATTTCACTTTCTCTTCCTGTAATTGAAAGATAATATATTCTTAAAGTAACTTGGATATATGGTAGAAGCCATAATAATCCTATTCCAAGAGTTAATGCTGATAATATTAACCATCCTAAGAAGCTAAGTCCCATAATAAATAATTCCCATTTATGACCATTCATTATTTTAAAGCTTCTTTTAACAGCTTCCCATATTCCGCAGGTATCTTCAGCCATTAAATATGGTAATGGGAATAATAAAATTCCTACTATAGCAGCTAAAATTAATACTAATATAACTATTAAAAATACTACTCCCCAAATTCCTATCATAGGATTCATAGATATTTGGCCAGTAAGCATTGCACTATGTAATGATGTTATAGATAAAACTAAAAATATATTTCCTAAAAACACAACTAAAAGTATAGGAATACTAAAGATCATAGTAACTATCATACTCATTATAAATCTTCCCCAAGTTTTAACGCTTGGAATAGCATAATTTAAAGATACTACTTCATTACTCTTAACAAATTTAATTGTGTATATAATCCCTGAAGCCGTTATGGCTGGCATTAATAAAAAGTTATTAGCTATGTTTAAAATATTAGAAGTTATTCCTTCTGTTCTTCCAATAATCTCACTTGCTCCAAATTCAATTATTGCTATGATTAAAGTTAATAAGACAATATTAAACCATCTTCCCTTTAACTTAGATTTAGCAATACTTTTTATCTCTTTTCTATTCATACTATCTCCCTCCTTTCTTATGTTAAGCTAATAAGATATTAACCTCATAAGGCTCTTACTGTCAAACTCTTCAAATTGCATTTATAATTTTAAAAAAAGTATTGTATAAAAAAACAAATAATAAAACACTAATCTTTTAAACAACTTGCTTTATTAATAAGCATAAGTTTTATTATCTTATTTTATACAATACTTCTTTAAGTCATACTATTCTTTTCCTAATAAAGAATCTATAGCTTCTTTAAGTTCCTTTTTTAATGTCCAGGTGAAATAATTTTTTTCTTCCTTTTCATCATATATCTTTGATCCATTTAGCATAATAAACCAATGTCTAAATTTATATTTCCAACTTCCTATTTCGATTTTTTCATATAAACCTATTCCTAATTCTTCTTCTATTCTTTTACACATCTTTTGAATTCTAGTACTAATATCTCCAAACTCTAAATGCTCTCCTATTAAAGAAGTCTTAAGGGGCTGTCCATTGCTACCATATAAATTAAGCAATATTTTCATATCTCTTAATCCAATTAAATTACTATTTTTCAAAATATCAATCCATTGTTCCTTAGTAATATGATTAGTTAAAACCTCTTCATTGAATTGCTCTTTTTTGTACTCCACTGAAATCACTCCATAAAACAACATTCTACCTAAAAAAATATACTAAGAACTAAATCTAATTAAATTTGTCCTTAGTATATAAATATTCCTCTTAATATATCATTATGATTTTTTTAATGTTAATTCACATAAAATTTAAAGCTTAATTTATTGTTTTAAGCATCTCTATATTGCATACTTTGTTTTTCTTATGCCCTTTTCCTCTTTCTAACTTCATAAGTGTACTTCTCATATAAGGATTTAATACTCCCTCATATATCTTTACTATTTGGCCATCCTTAACTAAGGCTAATCTATATACTGGAATATTATTATATAAACACATATAAAATACAGGTTTATTATTTTCTTTATTATTAAATATAATTTTCTCTTTATTTTCAATTAAATTATTTATATTCTCATTAGAATTATCTATTAATATCATATTCTCTTTTTTGATTTCAGAATATAAAGCTCGTCCACTTCTCTGAATATCGTGCTCTTCATTAGCAAAATTAGCTCCTTGAAAATTATTTACTAAAACTAATTTATTTACATCATATTTATCTAATTCATTTGACTTATACTCAAATTTACCTAATATACTTAAAACTAAAATAATTAGTATAATAGATCCTCCAATATATTCTAATAACTTAGTTTTATTTTCTATAATAAACTCTGCTAGAGCCAGCATAATAGCTAAATTAATCCATATTCCATGCTTCACACTTATACTAGATAAATAGCATATATATATTCCAGCTAAAAATATTAAAATATTAATTATAATTCTTTCAACATTATTTCTCTTTCTAATAAATGAAGCACTTCCCATTATTAAAGTTACAAAAGCAATAGCAAGTATGTATGGTGAAAATCTCTTAACAATTAACTTAAAGATATACTTATTTTCAATATTTTTTATTTCTTTATTTACATCTTCATATAATTTCAATCTATCATTTTGTGATAAATTATACTTATCTATGTAGGGTCTTATATAGGGCTCTAAATATCTATTTCTATCTCCACCAAAATATATAGTATTTAAGGCCATGAGCTTATAAACTTCTATATTTTCATTCTTTGAATATGAATCATATATCTCTTGAAGTGATTTATCACTATTTTGTAATTCATACTGAAAAAAATCACTATAGTCCTTTCTAACTAGCTCTGAAATTAATTTCTTCGTTTCCCCAGGATTTATTAAATTACTTACAGTAACTATACAGGAAAAAAGAATAATTAAAACTAAGCCCAAGTACCTATAAAATCTATATTCATATTTTTTTTCGGCATCTTTATTGATATTTTTTTTTATTTTTATCAAAGATGCTCACCCCTTTAAAATAATAATATTTCTCTTTATTACTATTCAATTATATACTATTTTTCCCAAAATATCACTTTATAATTATATATTTTCACTTAAATATTTATTTAAACTAAGAAGTTGCATCAAAACTTTAATATAAAACTTATTTTTTAAAAAAATTAATAAATTAAATTACTAATTTTAAGCTTTATATTATAAATTATTTTGATACAACCTCTTAATTCTTATAAGAGTTAAATAAAAAAACTTTAAGCCCCATTTTCTTTTTTAATTTAACTCTTCTTTCCCTATAAATAATATTTCTAATAAAATATATTTAAGTTTTTAAAGATATTTTTCTTTATCCTAAAGCCCACAAATTTATTACTTATTAATTATCAAATCTTTACACTCTTAAATATATTTTCTTCAATACTTATATTCTCTTACAAGTATAAATATCCTTCTATTTAGAAAGAATATTTTTATAAAGATTTTTAGATTATAAGAATAAATACCTACTTAAATACTCTAAACATAGAAAATAATAGAAAAACTACTTGATAATAATAATTATTTGTTATATAATTAGCTTATAATTCAGAGTAATTAACTAGGAATTAGTTTAGGAGATGATATATATGATAAGAGAAAAAACTAATAAAATCTCAATAATAGGTGCAGGATTCGTTGGTTCAACAACAGCCTTCGCATTAATGCAAGATGGATTAGCATCCGAAATAGTAATTGTTGATATAAATAAGGATAAGGCACATGCTGAAGCTATGGACCTAGCACAAGGTGCGGCATTTGTTAAATCTGTTGATATAAAATCAGGAGACTATGCAGATACAAAAGACTCTGACATAGTTATAATAACTGCTGGAGTTGGTCCAAAACCAGGTGAAACAAGATTAGATATTATAAATAAAAACTTAAAAATCTTCCAAAGTATAGTACCTGAGGTTGTTAAATATAGCCCAGACTCAATACTTTTAGTAGTATCAAACCCAGTTGATATTTTAACTTATATAACTTACAAGCTTTCTGGATTCCCTAAAGAACGTGTTGTTGGATCTGGAACTGTCTTAGATACTTCAAGATTAAAATATATGCTTTCAGAACATTTTGATATAGATGCTAGAAATGTTCACACATATATAATTGGAGAACATGGTGATTCAGAAATAACAGCTTGGAGCTTAACTAATATTGCTGGTGCAAATGTTGATGAATATTGTAAAACAGTTTGTGCTAACTGCGATGGCTCCTTCAAAAAGCAACTTCCTGAAAAAGTTAAAAATGCAGCTTATGAAATAATAAATAGCAAAGGATATACAAACTATGCTGTAGCTCTTGCCGTTACAAGAATAGTTGAAGCAATCCTTCGTGATGAAAATGCTATTTTAACTGTTTCTTCTCTATTTGAAGGCCAATACGGAATTGATAATGTTTATTTAGCAATGCCTACTATAGTTGATAGAAGTGGAGCTAGACAAATTCTAGATGTCCCTATATCAAATGAAGAAAAAGAAAACCTAATAAAATCAGCCGAAATTTTAAAAAGTCATATAGCTAATTCTGAATTAGATTAGCATAAACTTTCAGGTGTAAGCTTTAATTTACTTACACCTGAAGTTTAAAATAAAAATTCAAACTATACTCTAAGCTTTAAGATTAATTAATGTTTAAATAAATATTTTTATTTAAATTTTCAATTACCTTTATTGAGTATTTGAAATTAATTAATGTTCAAATAAATTTTGAATATTAATTAGCATCAAAGCTAACAAATTTATATTCCTTAATTACATAACCCTTTTAATAATAAAAAAGAGTATAATGCAATATTTTTATTGTATTATACTTTTTTTATTACTATTTATTAAAACTAAAATTAAGCAAAATAAAAAGACTATATGCACTTTCGGGGTATTACATACAGTCTTTTTACATCAAAAGTAATGTGAAAATTTTATTTAATTATTTAAAATATTATTCTCTTGATTCTATATCAGCTTTTAATTCTTTAGCAAATTCTTTAGCATTTTCAGCTTCTTCTTTTATTTCTCTATCTAATTCTTTATTGATAGCTTTTCCTAATTTAGCAGCTTCTTTTTCATCTTCTTTGTAAGCTTTGCTATCTTCATCAAGAACTTTTACATCCTCTTCTATTTTATCAATCATATGAGCTTTTATGTCTTCTACGCAAGATTTTTCTACATCAGCCATAACTTCATTTTTTAATTCTTCTACTTTTTTACTCATTTTATAACCCTCCTAAAAACAAACATAATTAATGAACATTTTGTTAACATTGTTTACAATTTAATTATATCACTCTTAGAAAGATAAATAAACACTTCTTTATAATAATTATTATTTTATCAATTTAAGCATTGTCTACTTAAAATTTATCACTATTTTATGGATAAAATTACATAAAACAAACTAATTATTTTTTTATATTATTAAAATAAAAAATAGATTAAAGATTTTTCTACATAATATTATAAAAATCTCTTCTGTATATATAAATTTAACCTATATATCTTTTCTTCTATATCTAATAAATGCTAATACTGATGCGATTAAACACATTATTGTAACTGAAAAAAATACACAATCTAATCCATATAAAAATGCTTCTTCATGGCCTGGTATATAATTTGTAACCTTATACCCTAGTCTATAACTCATTCTTCCATATAAGATTGTTGTTGCAAATGTAAACCCATAGGCCATAGCTAAATTTGAAACTAATGAGTTAACGCTTCCTGCAATACCTAATCTATGCTTAGGCACTTTTTCCATAACAAGAGCGTTGTTTGTTGATTTAAATATTCCATTGCCAACCCCCATAATAGCACAGCAAGTTCCTAAATAAATTAAAGTACTATTTATATTTATTCTTCCCATAAAGAAAAGAGCTACTGTTAATAAAGATATTCCTATTAATGAAATCAATCTTCCATTAAATCTATCAGAAAGAGAACCACTAAGCGGAGCAACTATTGATAGACATAATGGATAAATCATTAAAAATAATCCTGCATGTAAAGAACTCATTTGTAATGCTTGTTCTAAATAAAGTGGAATTATAATATTCATGCTGCTTATAGCTAAAAATGAAAGTGCTGAACATACTATACTTAGAGAAAATAGTTTAGTCTTAAATAAATTTAAATCTAAAACCGGTGATTCCACTATCTTTTGCAAATATATAAATACTGTAAAGGAAACTATGGATACTATAAATCCTAACATTATATATTTATCTGTATAGCCTAAAACTTCCCCTTTTGTTATAGATAACATGCTTGATACTATAAATATTGCAAATACTATTGTTCCTCTTATATCTATTTTTTCCTTTGAATTTATCTCAATCTTAGGAAGATAAACCATTGAAAGTAAAAAAGCAATTATTCCAATAGGTACATTAATCCAAAATATAAGATCCCATCTTATAGAGACTAAAATACCACCTAATGCAGGTCCAACCATTACTCCCATAGCTACTGCACTAGCTGATAAACCCATGGCCTTTCCTCTCTCTTTTTCATTAAAGAAAGCTGTTATTATTCCCATACCAGTTGCCATAGCACAGGATCCTCCAACCCCTTGAATTGCTCTAGACACTATAAGAAGAGGCAATGTCTTTGATAACCCACTAAAGAATGAACCTATTGTAAAAATTAAAACACCTACCTTAAAAACCTTACATTTACCCTTTATGTCACCAATTCTTCCACAAAGTAATACTAAGGCTGATATAACCATAAGATAAGTAGTTACAATCCATTGAGTATCTAATATAGGCTTATTTAAATCATATGAAATTTTAGGCAAAGCTACATTTACTATGCTACCATCTATGCAAGACATGAAGGTCATAGTAACTACACAAAATAATATAGCCCATTTATTATATTTAACCTCTTGTGCATTTTCGCCCTTTTTCACTACATGTTCCATACACTATTCTCCTCTCATAATTTTACCTATATTATATATCCTTTTATTAATTTTTTTATTAAGTACTTAATTAGACTGATATATAAAATATTAAAAATATCCTATTAAATAATAAATTACTTAATATAAATATTTTTTTACATAATTTTATTTAAAAATATATATTAAAAATAAATTATCTAATAAATTTATTTTTAATAAAAATTATGAGATTTATCTTACCTACCTTAATAAGAAAATAAAAAAAGAATGTATTAAAGGCAAATGTGAGATGCTTATCATAACAAGCTTAATCCTTTAATACATTCTTTTACTCTATAAAACTGTTTGAATTATTTAACTATATAACATATCTTAATTTATTTAATATCATTTGATATTTCAGTGAAGATTACACCTAAACCATATGCTCCTGCATCTGGATAACCAATACTTCTTTCACCTACTGTACCAGCTCTACCCATACGAGCTACTATTTCTTCTGTTTTCTTAGCTCCTAAAACTGCTGCTTCTGCACCATTTTTAAATGCTTCTTTGAAACTTAATCCTTCTTCAGCACTGTTTGTCCAAGAATCTGCACAAGGTACTAAAGCATCTATTAATGTTTTATCACCAACTACAGCTCCTCTTCCAAATGAACGCTCTCCAGTTTTTTGAATTCCTAATACTGCTTCTTGCATCATTTCTGCAAAATCTTTAACTGTTAATTTATCTTTGTTTATAACATTTTTACTTGCTGCTCTGAAAGCTGATCCCCATATTGGACCTGATGCTCCACCACAGTGCTCCATTATAACTAATGAACAAGCATTTAAGAACTCTGATATATTTAAGTTTTCTATTTCTAATATATCTTTCCACTCTCTTTTAAGTATTCTAAATCCTTTGGCAACACTCATTCCAAAGTCTCCATCACCTGCATGAGAGTCTAATTCACAGAAAGGTACTTCATTATCAATTATTACTTCACTCATTTTATCTAATATGTAAATCATATTCTCAAGTGAAATCTTTTCGTCCTTTATTTCTTTGAATGATTCACAAGTTTCAACTTTATATGATACTGGAATTTCTTTTTCTTCAATTACTACTTCTTCATATTCATTCATATCCATATGATTACTAACTTTAAATGCTGGAGTATCACACTCATCTTTCATTAACTCTTTTAACTCGTCATCAAGTTTCATTATTGATAATGAAGCTCCAGCCATATCTATACTTGTCATATAGTTGCCAACGAAGTTTTTACAAACTTTAATTCCTCTTTTATGTAATTCTCTAAATACTGAGTTGTTTAATAAATATAACTCTTGAAGAGGAGTAGCTCCAAATCCATTTACAAGTACAACTAATTCTTCATCTTTATAATCTAATTCATTTATAAGTTGATTAACCATTCTTTCAGCTAATTCATCTGCTGTAGCTATTTTTTCTCTACGAATTCCAGGCTCTCCATGTATTCCAACTCCATATTCCATTTCATCTTCACCTAATTCAAATGTTGGAGTTCCTTTAGCTGGAACAGTACAAGATGTGAAAGCAAATCCTATACTTTTTACACTGCTAGCAGCTTTCTCAGCTATTCTTTTAACTTCTTCTAAGCTATTTCCTCTTTCAGCAGCTGCTCCTGCTATTTTATGTACTAAAACAGTCCCTGCAACCCCTCTACGGCCTACAGTATAAAGACTGTCTTCAACAGCTATGTCATCATCAACCTTTATGTAATCAACTTTTATTCCATCTTCTGTAGCAAGGTGAGCTGCATTTTTAAAGTTCATCATATCACCACTGTAATTCTTGATTATAAGAAGTGTACCTTTATTGCTCTTAGATGCTTTTATCGCTTGATAAATTTGTATTTGTGAAGGTGAAGCAAATACATCTCCACATACAGCTACATCTAACATACCTTTTCCTATAAACCCTGCATGTGCTGGTTCATGACCACTTCCACCACCACTTATAAGTGTTACCTTATCTTCATTAATATCTTTCTTTTTAACAACCTTATACTTGTTTAAAAATTCTAACTCTGGGTGTGCCATAACCATTCCGTTACACATTTCTCTTACTAGTGTTTCTGCTGAATTCATTATTTTCTTCATGTTAAACTCTCCCTTGCTATTAAAATTATTTTCTATTTTTGTAGTCTTTACCTATCTTATCTGCTAATTTAATTGCTGATACTACTTCTGAAACTTCTATTCCAAATGGCATTGAGTAAATTGACTCTTCTGGTATACAAGCTTTTTCTGCAACTTCAAATAATTCTTCATCTGAAACTTCTGTTACACCTATATCTTCAAGACATACTGGAAGACCTATTTCTAAACAGAAATCTAAAACTTCATATAATTCTTCTTTTGGTGCATTTTCAAGAACTAATTGAGCTATTGTTCCAAAAGCAACCTTTTCTCCATGGAAATATCCATGTGTTCCTTCTAATATTGTTAAACCATCATGTATAGCATGAGCTGCAGCTAATCCACCACTCTCAAATCCTAAACCTGATAATAATATGTTTGTTTCTACTATGTTTTCTAAAGATTTAGTAACACAGTTACAATCACAAGCATCTTTAGCTTTCTTTCCGTCTTCTAATAATGTTTCATAGCAAAGCTTAGCAAGTGCTAATGAAGCATTTGTTCCGATTGCTGGTCTACATTTTTCTTCTCTTACCCCACATGGTAATCCCGCATTGACTTTAGTAAATGAACTTGATGTTGCTCTTGCTTCAAAGTAAGTTGATAAAGCATCTCCCATACCTGCTACTAAGAAACGAGTTGGAGCTTTTGCTATTACCTCTGTGTCTACTAAAACAACACTTGGGCTTGCTTTAAAGTATGCATAATCATCAAATGATCCATCTTCTGTATATAAAACTGCTGAGTGACTAGTTGGAGCATCTGTAGCTGCTATTGTTGGTACTACTATAAGTTTTTCACCTTCAGCAACACATTTAGCTGTGTCTAAAGCTTTTCCTCCACCAAGACCTACTGTACAATCACATTTCATTTCCTTTGCAAGATCTTGAAGTCTTTTAACTTCTTGACGTGAACATTCACCTTTAAATCCGCCTTCTACAAATTCAATGTTAAATTTCTTTGCTGTTGCATCTAATTTATCTTTAACTCTCTTTATATCTTCTGGATGAGCTATTAAAAGTGCTGACTTTCCGTAAGTCTCTACAAAGTAACCTAAATTAAGTAATTCATTTTCTCCTTGAACATATTTTGTTGGGCATATAAAAGCCTTTCTCATAAAATCATCTCCTCAATAAAATCATTTACTAAATGTTATGATGCTATTATAACCCCCCCTGCAAACTATTACATTGAAGTTTATTGATATGATATCGGACAATCATAACTTGTTCGCAAACATTTTCACAAAAACATAGGACTTTTGAAACTTTTACAGCAAACGTATTCAAAAAGTCCTATCCCCTCACAATCTAACTTCTTTTATATTCTAATCATTACAAAAATACACATATTTAAGTTTTAAATACAAATTATTAAAAACTATGATTATAAAATTGTAATAAACCTAAATATTATCAAAATAAATCTATTATTTTAAAAATCTTATTTTTACCTTATTTGATTATTTATTTTTAAAGTAATATATTAAAGACAAGGTTGTTGATGTTAGAAATTTTGTTCAGAGTACTGTTAAAAATTCGCTTAGTAAATTTAGACAAAACAATCTATTTACTAAGAAGTAGTCCACTTCTGTAAGTGGTTATAGAACAAAGAAATAACATCAGCAACTTTAAAATCTTATTTAATATTTATATAACACCTTAGAAATTAATCTAAGTTTGGAAGTGGTTAAGTTGAAAATTATATTTCATATTGATGAGCCTAATAAATGGCCTATGGTTTTAGAAAACTTAAAAAATGTATTAAACAATGCTAAGGAGACCAATAGAAAATATGAATTAGAAGTGTTAGCAAACTCTATGGCTGTATTTCAGTTAAGAGAATTGATAGCTAGAAATACTCATCTAATAGATAAAATTATTGAACCGGCTGAACAAGGAGTAGTTTTTGCAGTATGTAATAACTCACTTAATAAGTTCAATATATCTAAAGATGAATTGTTCTCTTTTTGTAAGGTAGTTCCTGCTGGAATTATTGAACTTGCTGAAAAGCAATCAGAAGGATATCTATACATCAAACCATAAAATTTAACATAACTCACTACCCTTTAAAAATTTCTAAAAACTCTATGCTATAAGGCATAGAGTTTTTTGCTTATATAAGACAAATTTTTATTTTTCCTAAAACTTAAGTTTTAAACCATAAAAAAATCACCCCTTGGGTAATAGGGATGATTTATTTATTAATTAGTTGTTGTTTATTTTTGTTGTTATTAGTTGTTTTTAGTTATTTTAAAATTACAAACCTAAGGTTTTAATTTGGAATTTAAATAAAGTTCTTTAAGGGTTAATTAAAGCTTACTAAAATTCCTAAGTATTAATATATATTTTACTATATAAAATGAATTGATTTTTAACTTTTAGTTATTATAGTTGTGTATTTTTTAATTACAGTTAATTAAAACTGCAGATAATGTAAGTTTATTTCCTTATCTAAATAAGCTTCCACTTATTATTAATTTTTGAATTTCATTTGTACCTTCATAAATTTGAGTGATCTTAGCATCTCTCATCATTCTTTCTAATTGGTACTCTCTCATATATCCATTACCACCAAGCATTTGAATAGCTTCAGTAGTAACATGCATTGCTGTATCTGTACAAACTAGTTTAGCCTTAGCAGCTGATACTGAATAAGGTTTTCCTTCTTGTTTGTCCATTGCTGCCTTATATAACATATACTTAGCTTGTTCAATTTCAACTGCTAATTCAGCCATTTTGAAAGCTAAATATTGTTGTTTAAATAAAGGTTTACCAAATTGTTTTCTTTCCTTCATGTATTCTTTAGCTATTTCAAAAGCTCCTTCTGCTATTCCTAAGCCTTGGGCAGCAACCCCAATTCTTCCTCCATCTAGAGTTTTCATAGCTATTTTGAATCCATCACCTTCTTTACCAACTAAATTGCTAGCTGGTACAACACAGTCATTAAATAGAACTTCTGAAACCTGTGCTGATTTAATACCACATTTATCTTCTATTTTTCCTATTGATATTCCTGGGAAATCTTTTTCTACAATAAATGCTGATAATCCTTTAGGTCCCTTTGTTCTATCTGTTAGAGCAAAAACTATAAATGTTCCTGATAAAGGTGCATTTGTTATGAAGCATTTAGCCCCATTTAATATATAATTATCTCCTTTTTTCTCAGCTACAGTAATAACTCCACCAGCATCTGAGCCAGCATTAGGTTCAGTTAATCCAAAAGATCCAAGCTTTTTACCTGAAAGTATATCTGGTAGATATTTTTTCTTAAGCTCTTCTGATGCATTACTAATTCCACCAGCACATAATGAAGTAGTTACTGATACTGCTATCCCCATAGATGCATCAACCTTTGAAATTTCTTCTATAGCTAAGACATATGAAAGATAATCTCCACCTGTTCCGCCGTATTCAGTTGAATATGGAAGTCCTATGACACCTAATTCACCTAACTTTTTATAAGCTTCTATTGGGAATGTACTATTTTCATCATTTTCAATAGCAAATGGTTTTAATTCCCTTTCTGCAAATTCTTTTACTGCTCTTTGTACGTCTAATTGTTTCTGTGTTAAACTGAAATCCATACCTTAATTCCTCCCAAAATTCTGTAATTATATCTAGAGTTACAACTCTTTAAATCATTTAATTATAGATTAATTTCATTAATAATCTAAGATCTTACTGTTTTTATTTAAGCCCCATAAGCTTATCGTAGAATATTCTTTCATCCATAAGCTTAAGTGGTTCATCTATCTTAGGAACAAAGTCCATGTGAGCTAAAATGTCTTCTTCAAGATTAACTCCTGGAGCAATTTCTGTTAAATGTAGTCCATCATTCCTTAATTCAAATACAGCTCTTTCAGTTATATACATAACTGGCTGATTAGTTTTATTAGCATACTCTCCACTAAAAGTTATTTGCTCAACATCTTCAAGGAATTTATTTGATTTACCTTCTTGAATTATATGAAGTTTTCCATCTCCAGTTTCTACTTTTAATCCTGAAGCTGTGAAAGTACCACAGAATATAACCTTTTTAGCATTTTGTGTTATGTTTATAAATCCTCCACAACCTGCTATACGAGGTCCAAATTTACTTACGTTTATATTTCCATTTCTATCAGCTTGAGCTAATCCTAAAAATGCTAAATCAACTCCACCCCCATCATAAAAATCAAATTGATAAGGCTGATCTAAAATAGCATCTGGATTTATGCAAGCTCCAAAGGCTGCTCCCCCTTGAGGTACTCCTCCAACAGGACCAGATTCAACTGTAAGTGTCATATAATCTCCAATACCTTCTTCATTGGCAACAAGTGATATAACTTCTGGTATACCAATTCCTAAGTTAACTATTGTATCCTTTTTAAGCTCCATAGCTGCTCTTCTTGCAATTATTTTTCTTGAATTTAAAGGTGCTTTTTCTATGCTGCTTAATGGAATTCTAACTTCTCCTGTATAAGCTGGATTAAATTTCATTCCTAAACATTGTTCATGATCACATGGCTCAGCTAAAACAATTCCATCAACATATATTCCTGGAATCTTAACAAGTCTAGGGTCTAAGCATCCCCCTGATACCACTCTCTCAACTTGTACAAAAACTTTTCCTCCGTTATTTTTACAAGCTTGAGCAATTGAAGTAACATCTAAGGTTGCCACCTCTCTATCTAAAGTTACATTTCCACATTCGTCTGCTGATGAACCTCTTAGGAAGCAAACATCTATTGGAAAGGATTTATAAAGAAGCTTTTCTTCTCCCTCAATCTCAATAAGCTTAACTATATCCTCTTTAGTAACTTCGTTTAACTTTCCTCCACTTATTCTAGGATCAACAAAGGTATTTAATCCTACATGAGTTATAGTTCCAACTCTCTTGCCAGCTATATCTCTAAATAATTGAGCTAAAGTTCCCTGTGGCAAATTATATGCCTCTATTTCATTTTCAACAGCCATTTTCCCAAGCTTTGGAGCCATGTTCCAATGACCTGCTATTACTCTTTTTGTCATTCCTTTGTGAGCAAAATGATCTGCTCCACTTCCATCTCTATTTCCTTGTGCTGCAGAATACATCAAAGTTAAATTTCTTGGATGACCAGTTTCTAAAAAACGTTTTTCTAAAGCCTTAGTCAAGGATTCAGGGCAACAGCTAGCAACAAATCCTTCTGTCACTATAGTATCTCCATCTTTAACAAATTCCGCTACTTCACATGGTTTTAAAAAACTAACTCTTACCATACATAACAATCCTTTCGTGGGTAGATTAATATAAGTTACATAAACTTAATTGCTGTTTTAATTTTTATAAACTTATTAGAATTTTATATATTCAAAGTAGTCTTATTTATCTTTAAAATCAGCTTTTCTCTTATCAACAAAGGCATTCATACCTTCTAATTGATCTTCTGTTGAGAAACATAAAGCAAATAAATCTGCCTCATAGTTATATGCTGATTCAGTATCCATGTTTAAGCCATTGTTTATTGCTGCCTTAGCTAATCTAACTCCTACTGGACTCTTACTCATTATCTTATTAGCTAATTCTCTTGCCTTATCCATTAACTCTTCTGACTCATAAACCTTATTAGCAAGTCCTATTCTATGTGCTTCTTCAGCATCAATCATATCTGTTGAGAATATAAGCTCTTTAGCTATTCCTTTCCCAACTAATCTTGGAAGTCTTTGAGTTCCTGCAAAACCTGGAAGAATTCCTAAATTAACTTCTGGTTGTCCAAATTTAGCTTTCTTAGAAGCTAATCTTATATCACAAGCCATTGAAAGCTCACATCCACCTCCTAATGCATATCCATTAACAGCAGCTATTACAATTTGTGGCATATTCTCTATATCTGAAAATACCTTCTGAGCTAATCTTGAAAAATCTCTTGCTTCCATTGAATTTAAATCTTTCATTTCAACAATATCTGCACCAGCCACAAAAGCCTTTTCCCCTGCTCCTGTTATAATTACAGTTTTTATATATTTTCTTTTTGAAATTTCATTTATAACTTCACCAAGTTCAGTTATAGTTTGATTGTTTAAGGCATTTAATGCTTTAGGTCTATTTATAATTACCTCAGCAATTCCATTTGATTCATTAAAAATAATATTTTCCATAAAAACTCTACTTCCTTTCAACCCTATATATATTTTTTTATATTTTTCCTGTTAATATAAATTTCTAAGTTTTAAATTTATATATTAAAGTAAATTAGGTATTTAATTTTCAGTGTAGTAATTTATTAAAATCAATAATTTTAAAAGGTGGTAATTTTTAAAAATCATTGTTTTTAGATGCTAAATAAAAATTATAATTAACAGGTAAGGAAGTTAGTTAATCCATAAAAGTTATTCCATGCTCATAAATTTAAGTGGCAATGCTAATAAGGCTCCTCCTCCTACCATATTTCCCAATGTAACCCAAAATAAATTACGGAAAACAAGTGGTAAACTTACATCACCTGAAGAGAAATAAGTTATAGAGAATATTCCCATATTAGCAATGCTGTGTTCAAAACCAGCGATAACAAATGCAAATATACACCAGAACATAATTATTAATTTGCCTGTTTCAGATTTCATTTTTATTGTGCTTAGAAATGCTATACAAACCATGAAGTTACAAAGCATACCTCTTAAAAAGAGTTCAAGAGCAGGTAAATTAAGTTTTATATCAACTATACCTTTAGCATAATCCTTAATTAAATCCATAGATGCTCCACTCTTAACAAATAAAAACCCTAATAATATAGATCCTATAAAATTTCCTAAATAACTCATAAACCAAACTTTTAATGCCATAGTTAAGGTACACTCATTGTTGTATATCCCAATTGCCATGACTAAGTTGTTTCCTGTAAAGAGCTCTCCTCCAATAAAAGCAATAAGCCCTAATGCTAAAGAGAAGGTTGCAGCTACCATTATTCTTGCCATCTCTGGATATGAATTATTTAAAACCGCTCCAGTAGTATATGAAAGAATTATGGCTACTACTAAGAAAAATCCTGCAACTATAGCTCTAAAAAAATACTTTATAGGAGCTCTATCTGCAAACTTAAACTTATTAACTGCCATGTCTGAAATTAAATTTATATCTTTTTTTTGCATTTATTCTCCTTTATTTATATATATTATGTTTTTATTTGGCTGATTTTTATTTATTAGTTTAAATCACTAAAGTGCTAAGTAAAACTTAACTTCCTCAATGATAAATAACCATCTTTTAATTTAAAGTTATTAGATTTTTTAATTTAAAATGTAGGATGTAACCTTTAGACAATATTCCAAGTTTACCATGCTAAGGAGAAGGTTGAATTTTTACCTTGATAAAAAACTATGAAACATCCTACATTAATAAGCAATTTATATAAAATACTCTTTAATCATATATATTAGGAAGCTCTTAAAAGTAATTGAACTTTATATTCAATATATTCTAAAGCTTCCTAATACAAAGATATTTATTGAGTATTAGGCGGCTATTTTATTAATTTATCATAACCTTCGTAATTAACCTTTACTAATTCTCCAGTCTCAAAAGACTCTTTACAAGCGTATCCAACAATAGTAGATAAAACGCCATCTTCAACAGTTACTGCTGGATTTCTATTTTCTAATACGCAGTCAACAAATTCTTTAACTTCAGCTAAATATGCATCTTCGAATCTTTCTAAGAATCCCCCTGCACATTCCTTGTTAACTCCTCTACTATCAAATACTGTAACTAAGTTTTTATCTGGAGTTGTTCCAATTCTTAATGTACCTTCAGTTCCTATGATCTCAGTTTCTATATGATAACCATGAGCACAGTTTCTTCCAGCAACAAGTAATGCCATTGTTCCATTTTTAAATTTAACCATGGCTGCTCCAGTTTCAGCATCATTTATTTCATCAAACTCCTTATGTCCATAAGCTCCACCTATAGCCCATAATTCATCTGCCTCTGAATCTAGATACCATCTAGCTAAATCTATATCGTGAATTGCCATATCTAAGAATAATCCACCGCTATAGCTATCTTTTGCAAACTTTAAGAAGCTTGGTAAAGCCTTAGCTGGATCTAATCCATAACATCTAACTAGTACAGGTTTACCTATAGCACCTTCTTCTATTTTTTTCTTAGCATAGGCATATGATTTATCATATCTTCTCATAAAACCTAACATAAATATTTGATTTGGATGTGAGTTAACTGCCTTCATAGCTCTAACTGCATCATCTAAATACAGTCCAAGAGGTTTTTCACTAAATACATGGAAACCTGCATCTAAAGCTTTTTCTATTTGTTCACAATGGAATCCTGATGGTGATGCTATAAATATAGCATCTAACTCTTTATTTTTTAACATTTCATCAAAGTCAGTATATCCATATGGAATATTCCATGCCTTTTGAACTTCATCAACTTGACTCTTATCTATTGAACAAACTGCTAAAAGATTAGCATTTGGAATTTTAAAAGCTAGGTTTTCAGCATGAGCTCTTCCTAATCTTCCTAAACCAACAATACCAAAATTTATCTTTTTCATTTTATCCCCTCCAAAACCATAATATCTAACAAAATTTTATTGCATTAAGGTTCATTCTTAACCCTTTATACCTTATATTTATTAACTTTAAGCTAATCCTATAGGTGAGAATAATAGATATATAAATGCCATAACAAGAACTACAGCTAATGATGCTGGTTTTGCATATTTCCAAGGAGTCATATCTATTAATGCCTTATCAGCTTGAACAAAATCTGTTTCTCTTGGTTTTATCTTACCTATTATAAGCATTACAATTACACCTATTGGTAGTAACACACCTAGTACGTATAAGAAGTGTATATCTGATAAGAAGAATTTTGATAACGTATACAAAACAATGTGCACTACGAATACTGCTTTAGCAGCAAGACTTGGAACTCTCTTTGTAAAGAATCCAACTATTACACACGCTAATATCGGAACGTTAAAGTATCCATTACACTCTTGTAAGAAGTTATATAATCCAGATGGAGCATATAGGATAAATGGAGCAACTATAACTGATATAACTGATACCACTATAATAAATTTTTGTCCTACTTTTACAAGTTGTTTATCTGAAGCCTCTGGATTTATGATAGGTTTGTATAAATCTAAAGTAAATAGTGTTGATGAACTGTTCATAGCACCATTTAATGAACTCATGGCAGCTCCAAATAAAATTGCTGCAAATATTCCTAATAAAGGTTTTGGTAATACATCAAGCAATAATGTTGGATATGCCATATCCGCATTTGGTAATGCATCTCCATATTTAGCAAAAGCTATGATTCCAGGGAATACAAGTATTGCTGGAGTTAAAACCTTAATTAATCCTGCAAGTATAGCACCTTTTTGAGCTTCTTTTAAACTACTAGCTCCTAATGCTTTTTGTACTATTGATTGGTTTGTACACCAATAGAATAAGTTATTAAATAATAATCCAGTGAATAATACAGGCCATGGAATTAATGGTGATTGTGCATTTGCTGGGTTAATAGCATTAAGCTTTTCTGGAGTTGCAATTATTATTTCAAATCCTCCAACAAAATCTCCATTTCCAAGTAATAATATTCCTAATATAGGTACTAAAAGACCTCCGATTAATAAGCCAATTCCATTTACAGTATCAGAGAATGCTGCTAGTTTCATACCTCCAAGAACTGTATATATAGCACCTACTACCCCTAATAAAAATCCAGTTAATGCTACAGCTTGGAATGTACTTATTCCTAATAAATCTGATATACCAAAAATCTGATTTAAAACTAGTCCACCTGAATATAAAACTGTAGGTATGTAAGTTACAACATAACTAACTAAGAATAAAATTGAAACTATTCTTTTAGTTGTGCTATCAAATCTCTCTTCTAAATAATCTGGGATTGTTGTGATTCCACCTTTTAAATATCTTGGTAAGAATATAAGAGCTAGTGTTATAAGTGCTACGCATGATGTAACTTCCCATGCCATTGGTCCCATATTGGTAGCATAACTTTGACCATTAAGACCTATGATCTGTTCAGTTGAAAGATTTGTAAGTATCATTGTTGCAGCGATTACAGGACCGCTTAATCCTCTTCCTGCTAAGAAATATCCTGTTGCTGTTTCTGTATTATCAGTTCCTTTAGCTTTATACCAAGCAATAGCGAATACAGCTACTAAGAATATTGCAAAACTCAAAAATATGAACATAAATTCTCCCCCTACCCTATTTTGTGGTAACAGCATAATCAAATTATGCTGTTACCTAAAATTCATTATTGACCAAATTTATTAAAGGTTAGTTTTTTCTTTTATATATTTTCTTGCTTTTATTGCATATTCTAATGGGTTTGCTATTGCTGGATCTTGTTCTGCTTCTACTAATAAATATCCTTCATAGTTATTATCATCAAGAACTTTGAATATTGGTTCAAAATCTATATCTCCATCTCCAGGAACTGTGAATGCTCCTTTTCTTACTCCTTGTAAGAAGCTTAACTTATCTCTTTTAACTTCTTCTACTTTTTCTTTTCTTATATCTTTTAAGTGAACATGTTTTACTCTATTTACGTATTTCTTTAATACTTCTAAAGCATCTTCACCTGAGTAAACTAAATGACCTGAATCAAATAATAAGTAAACTAAATTTTCATCTGTTAAGTCCATTAGTTTATCTATTTCTTCAGTTGTTTGTACTACTGTACCCATATGATGGTGGTAAACAAGCTTCATTCCTTTTTCTTTTGCTAAAGCTCCTAATTTATTTAAACCTTCAGCAAGTGTTTTCCACTCTTCTTCATTTAAAACATATTTTCCATCAAATATTGGTGTTTCCATTTGACCTTGTATGCTATGTCCTTGTTCTGATACTACGATTACCTTTGCTCCCATAGCATTAAGGAAATCTCTATGTTCTATAAATGCTTTTTCAGTTTCTTCATATGGTTTAGTTGTTAAAAATGCACTGAACCAAGCACTTGCTATTTCCATATCTCTTAATTCTAAAGCTTTTTTAAGAACTTCAACATCTCTTGGATATTTGTTTCCAACTTCTGATCCTTTAAATCCTGCTAAAGCCATTTCACTTATACATTGTTCGAAAGTATTTTCTTTTCCTAAGTCTGGCATGTCATCATTTGTCCATGCTATTGGTGCTATTCCTAATTTTACATTTGAATTAAACATTCTCTATTCCCCCATTACCTTTATATTTGTCAGAAAAGCTAACTCCCATTTAGCTCTTATGACCAAAACTTATTTATACCTTTAATTTTTTATACCATTTTAATTCTCATTTTTAATATTAGTATTCTATTTTAACTGGTCTACCTTCTTTTAATGATTTAGTAGCAGCTAGTCCAACTAAAACTGAATATAATCCTTCATTAGCTCCAACTGGAACTTCAGTATCATTAACTAAGCAGTTTATAAACTGTTGCATTTCATTAACATAGGCATCCATGTATCTTTCTAAGAAGAAATATTTTGGTTTTTCTCCAACGATACCATCAACTGAAGCTATTGTAACTGTTGTATCTGAGTCATTATCAGCCATTACATATCCTTTTCCACCAAATACTTCAACACGTTGGTCATATCCATAAGCAGCTTCTCTACTATTATCTATTACACCTATGCATCCGTTTTCAAATTTTAAAGATATAATTGCTGTATCAACATCTCCAGCTTCTCCTATTTCAGGATTTACCATACATGCACCTTGTACATATACTTCTGAAATTCTACTTCCACTTAAGAATGCAGCCATATCAAAATCATGAATTGTCATATCTAAGAACATACCACCTGAAACTTTTACGTATTCTATTGGTGGAGCTTGTGGATCTCTTGAAGTAATTTTTATTATGTGTGGATTTCCTATTTTACCTTCTTCTATAAGTTCTTTTAATTTAGCAAAGTTGTGGTCAAATCTTCTATTGAATCCAACTTGATATTTTACTCCTGCTTTTTTAACAGCTTCTAAAGTTTTTTCAATTTTAGCAACATCGTAATCTATAGGTTTTTCACAGAATATGTGTTTACCTCTTTCAGCAGCTTCAATTGATATTTTTGAGTGAGTATCTGTTGATGAACATATTATTACAGCATCAATTTCTGGATCGTTTAAGATTTCCATGTAATCTCCTGTATAGTTTGGAATTTTAAATTCCTCAGCAGCTTTTTTAGCTGATTCTTCAAATACATCTGCTATAGTTTTAACTTGAGCTCCTTGTACTTTTTCTTGAATAGATTGAGCATGAATTCTTCCTATTCTTCCTGCTCCAATAACACCAATATTAATCATGACCATTTCCTCCATCATCTTTTAAAATTTAAATTTATTTTCAAAATAATATAAAGTAAAATTGATTTAAATATTTTAATATCTTCTAGCGGCTTTTAAATTTTTCTCTTTGTTCTCAAACGCCTTATTTACACCATCAATTTTTGATTCTCCAGCTATTCCAACATGCCACCATGCATCATAGCCATCTGTCATTGTTTTTGGTAACACCTTTATGTCTATTAAAGTTGAAACCTTTTGCTTTTTAGCATCTTCTAAAGCTTCTTTTAATTGAGCTAAAGTTTTTACTGAATATGTTTTCAATCCATACCCACTAGCTACCTTAGCAAAATCTATAGGGATTAATCCCCCTTCTAACTTACCATTTTCATCTCTATATCTAAACTCTGTAGCAAGGCTTCCTATACCATTTGACATTTGTAGATTATTTATACATCCAAATCCACAGTTATCAAATAAAAGTATATTTATCTTCTTTTGCTCTTGCATAGCTGTTACCATCTCTGAATGAAGCATTAAGTAACTTCCATCACCAACCATTGAGTAAACTTCTCTTTCTGGCTCTGCTAACTTAGCTCCTAATGTAGCTGCTATTTCATATCCCATACATGAATATCCATATTCCATGTGGTATGAATCTCTAACATCTGTTTCCCACATTCTTTGAAGATCTCCTGGTAAACTTCCAGCAGCTCCAACTACTATGGCATCATCGTCTATTGTTTCTCTAATAACTCCTAAAGCAGATGTTTGAGTGATTAAACCTCCTGTTAATACACTAAACTCTTCTATGCATCCTTCTCTCTTAGGTTTTATTAAAGCTTCAAAGTTTTCATCATATTTAATATTTGTTAATCTCTTCATCTCTTCTTTCCAAGCTTTTTTAGCATTTACTATTTCATCTTCATATGATGATTCATAGTTATTTGCTTCTAACATAGCTTGTAATTCTTCTATACATACCTTTGCATCACCTATTATCTTGTGAGCATCCATTTTTCCACCATGGAATTTTGATACGTTTACAGTTATAAAATCAACTTCTGGATTTTTAAATAATGATTTTGATGAAGTTGTGAAGTCTGAGAATCTTGTTCCAACACCAATTACTAAATCAGCATCTTTAGCAATCATATTTGCAGCAAGGTTACCAGTAACCCCTATACCACCTAAATTTAATGGGTGACTTGATTTAATAGCACTCTTACCTGCTTGTGTTTCGCATATTGGAATATTAAACTCCTCTGCAAAATCAACTAAAGTTTCACCTGCTTCTGAGTATCTAACTCCACCACCACAAATTATTATAGGTTTCTTTTTATTCATTATTATATCTAATGCCTCTTCAAACTCTTCTTGTACAGCTAGAGGTCTAGTTATCCTATGAACCCTTTTCTTAAAGAAATATTCTGGGAAGTCATAAGCTTCTCCTTGAACATCTTGTGGTAATGCTATACAAACAGCACCTGTTTCAGCAGGATCTGTTAATACTCTCATAGCATTTATCATTGCTGACATAAGTTGCTCTGGTCTATTTATTCTATCCCAATACTTACAAACTGGCTTAAATGCGTCATTTGTTGTTATTCCTAAATTATAGGACTGTTCTATCTGTTGAAGTACAGGATCTGGTTGTCTTGTAGCAAATGAATCTCCTGGTAATAATAATAATGGTATATTATTCACTGTTGCTGTAGCTGCTGCAGTAACCATATTAGCAGCTCCAGGGCCAACTGAACTTGAACAAGCTATTATTTTTCTACGATTGTTTTGTTTTGCGAAAGCTGTTGAAACATGAGCCATACCTTGCTCATTTCTTCCTTGATAAACTTTAAGTTCACCTGGATTTTCATATAAAGCTTCTCCCAATCCAACTACAATACCATGTCCAAATATAGTGAATATCCCATCAACAAATTTTTCTTCTTTACCATCAAAAGAAACGTATTGATTATCTAAAAATTTTACTAGCGCTTGGCCTGTAGTTATTCTCATAAACTTCTCATCCTTCCTATTTTTCATCTAATAACCAAACATGAGCTGGATCATCAATTCTATCTGTCCAAGGGTTTCCATCTAAATGTCTTATCATCCAACAATAATACATTCTATATCCTGGAGCAGTAGCTTGTGGGTGTGTATATCCACCTTCTATTATTGCATATCCACCATCTTTAACTTTGTAAGCTTCATCGCCTATAAAGCAAGCTCCAAAGCCTTGTGGCTTATCAAATTTATAATAATAAACTTCTGGTTGTGGATGTTCATGTGGAATATAGCTTGACCATCTTCCTGGATAAGAAACTATTTCCCCATTAACCATATTTGAATATGGTGCATTACTGTAATCAAAGAATGTTTTTATCTTACGAGCTGCAGTTCCATCCCATTTATCTAAAGATGATTCTTGAATTATTACATCCTCAGGTCTATACAGCTTAGCTAAGAATTCTTTATCATTTTCAGCTTTTTGAATTAATATCTCAGCATCTTCTAATGCCTCAACTTTAACCTCTACATTTTTGCAAACATGTAGACAGAATCCCTCTTCTTCAAATACATTTTTTCTGCTAGCTTCAACATCTTTATTTTCCCAAAGGTATTTTATTTTACCTTCCATAAGAAGTACTGCAACTTCCTTTTTAGGTTCTAAAATTACTATTTTATCACCTTTTTTCATTTTTATAACTTCTATATCCATTAGCATACTGCTATGCTTACCATTAATCTCTGTAACGATCTTTTTCCCATCTTCTGAAAAACCTATATTTTCTACCATAGTTATAACCTCCTTAGCTTCTAGCTACCATTTCTCCATACTCTTCTTTTTCTTTCTTTATGAATTCTTTAATAGCTTCTACTGTTGGCATGTCTTCTGAGCAACTATGACTTGCAACTAACATTGCTGCTGAGGCACTTCCAAACTCAAGAGCATCCATCATATCCCATCCTTCTAAGATACCATATATAAATGCTGATGCATAAGCATCTCCACCTCCAAAGGATTTTAAAAGTTTTACTGGGAAAGGTTTTATTCTATATGCTTTTCCATCTCTAGTATAAGCTGTAGAACCATCTTTACCATGTTTGATTACTACTATCTTATTACCATAATCTAACCATCTTTTAGCAGTTTCTTCATCAGTGCTATCCTTAGCTATTAAGCCTTCCATTAGATCAAACTCTTCTCTTGATCCCATTATGAGATCACTTTCTTTTCCTACTATTGAATAGTAAATTGCTATTTCATCTTTGTTTTTCCAATTATATTCTCTGTAATCAACATCAAATATAACAACTGTTCCATTCTTTTTAGCAAGTCTTAAAGCTTTTAATGCAGCCTCTCTTGAAGGACTCATTGCTAAAGCAGTTCCTGAAATAACTATAGCCTTTGTATTTTTAATATAGTCTTCGTCAATATCATCAACGTCTAATTGTAAATCAGCTATACCATTTCTATACATTAAAATACTACTTTCTGTAGGACTTAATATTTCTGTAAATGTTAATCCTAAAGATTCACCATTTTTAGCCTTACTTATTTCAGATACATCTATTCCCTCTTTTTTGAAGTAATTTACTACAAACTCTCCAAATCTATCATCTGAGACTTTTCCTATAAATCCAACCTTTTTTCCTAATCTAGCAAGTCCAACTGCTATATTAGCAGGAGAACCTCCTAAGTACTTATTGAAATTCCTACTTTCTGATAATGGTTTGTGAATATCTGTAGGATTAAAATCTATTGCTACTCTCCCTACTGGGACAATATCAAATTTTCTTTTCTCATCAAATTCTATATATCTCATACTAACCCATCTCCTAAGCCTTATTTACACTTTCAAAAATATCCATATGCTTCTTTACATTCTCGTAAGCTCCCTGAACCTCTGTAGCTTGAAGTGTGAAATAGTCTTTCTTTTCATTATCTACGTATAACTTTCTTACAGACTCTTCAACAGAATTGAAGGTTGCAGTTGCAATGTTTATTTTTCTTATTCCTTTATTTTTACACTCTTTAAAGTCCTCTGGTGTTATTCCTGATCCACCATGTAGAACTAATGGTGTTTCGATGTTTTCTCTCAAATTCTCTAATACATCAAATCTAAGTTTTGGAGTTCCTTTATATACTCCATGAGCATTTCCTATAGCTACTGCTAAAGCATCAACTTTAGTCTCTTGAACAAACCTTTTAGCGTCTTCTACGTTAGTTACTTTCATCTTTATATCTTCACTACCATCTTCACTTCCGCCAACTTGTCCAATTTCAGCTTCTATAGCCGCTCCATATTTATCTACTAATTCTTTTACCCTCTTAGTTATCTTAACGTTTTCATCAAAACTTAAATGAGATCCATCTATCATTACTGATGTAAACCCAATCTTTAAAGCCTTTTCTATATTCTCTAAGGTCAAGCCATGATCAAAATGAACTGCTACTGGCACCTTAGCATTTTTTGCAGCGCTTACCATTAAAGGTCCGATTAATTCTAATGGGGAATTAGTTAATCTAACCTCAGCAATCTGAAGAATCATCGGGGAATGCATTTCTTCAGCTGCTTTTAAAGCACCTTTAACCATTTCCATGTTTGCTATACTGAAACTTCCAACTGCATAATTTTTTTCTCTTGCAGCATCTAAAAGCTCAGTCATCTTTACTAATGCCATAATTTATTACCTCCAAAGATTATTGTAGATTTTTATCACATCATCAACTTCAATAATCTTTCTTGTATTACTTGGACTTCCGCTTTCCATAGCGTCAGCTGCCATTTTTTCTATATTATCAAAGAACTTAGTTTTATCTACTCCAAACTCTTCTAAAGTTGGTATTTCTAATTTAACCATTAATTTAACCACTTCATCTATAAATGCTTTTGCGGCCTCTTCATTACTCATATTATCATTAGCTATATTTATTTCTTTAGCTAGCTGAGCAAATCTATCATAAGCACCATCTACTACATATGTGAAACAAGCTTCTAAAAGCATTGCATTTGATAATCCGTGTGGTACATGGAATAAAGCTCCTATTGGTCTACTCATTCCATGAACTATTGTAACTGAAGAGTTATTAAATGCTATTCCAGCTTCTAAAGCTGCAATTGACATCTCTTCTCTTGCTTTTAAATCCTTTGGAGTATCAAAAGCTATAGGTAAGTACTTAAATATTCTTTTTACAGCTGAAACTGCAAAACTATCTGAAAGTGGCTGTGCCTTTCTAGATGTATAAGCCTCTATAGCATGAGTTAAAGCATCTAATCCTGTAGCTGCTGTTATCTTAGCAGGTGCTGTCATTGTAAATCTTGGATCTACTATTGCTAAGTTTGGTAATAAGTTAGCTCCTTTTAAAAGCATCTTAACATCATTTTTAGTATCTGTAATTATTGTAAATTGAGTAGCTTCTGAACCTGTTCCAGCTGTAGTTGGTATTACAGCAAAGGGTGGAAGTTCTTTTTCTATTTCTCTCCCCATATAATCAGATATCTTACCTTCGTTTGTTATCATAGCTCCAATGGCTTTAGTAGAATCTATTGGACTCCCTCCACCTAAACCAATTAGAAAATCACATTGATTTTCTTTATAAAGCTTTATTCCTTTTTCTATCATAGTATCTGTAGGTTCACTATTTATTTCATTGTATAAAACGTGCTCAATATTCTCACTATCTAATACCTCTGTTAAAACCTTTACATTACCTAGATCAGTCATTACTTTATCAGTAACTATTAAAACCCTCTTACCAAAACTCTTTAAATACGCTTTACTTTCATTTAAAGCATTTTCACCTGAAATAATACGTTTTGGCATAATAAATTGATTCGCCATTTAATCACCTCTCATGAGTTAACGTTTACTATTTGTTTTCTGTTTGTTTTCTTTATGTTTTAATAATACCAACTTAACCATAACATGTCAATAACTTTTTCATATATTTACTACAAATATAATCATAATTTACGAAAAATATAACCAAAAGTTACCCATATATTTTCACAATTGCTCTTCCTTTTACTGAAAAATTCGTTTATAATAGAATCACAAAGCCTATGAAAGGAGATGAACACTTGTTGCAGTAGGTATCATTACAATAAATTGCTGTACTAAATCCAGATTAATCACATATAATATTTTGAGTTAATTTTAGTTTATATTGATTATCTTCTTAGTATTTTTTATTTGTTAATCATGAAATTAAAGCAATACCTTTAGTATAAACTCTATATATTATAAATAGATTAAATTTTATACTCACTAATTAACTAAACTTAATATTATTGATAGAATATTACGGGCAACAGGGAAAGATATGCGTTCAAAAAGAATAGACCTAGTAGAAAATTACATTATTAATCACAAAACCGTATCAATTGACAAACTATGTGAAGTGTTTGATGTATCAAAAAATACCATAAGAAGGGATTTAAGTGTTCTAGTTGAAAAAGGAACCATAAAAAAAGTCTATGGTGGAGTGACGGTTAATGAAAATCAAGAGTTAGTATCTTTTGAAGAAAGAAATGTTAAAAATAGCAATTCAAAATTAGCCTTAGGGAAGGCTGCTGCTGAATTTATTGAAGATGGAGATAGCATCTTTTTAGATTCTGGTACAACAACAGTTAATATTATTGATTTCCTAAAAGATAAAAAAGATATAACTATTTTCACTAATAGCGTTACAGCTATATGCAAAGGAATTCACTACAATAACTTAAATATAATTTGTTTATCAGGAATTCTTAACAGAAAAACTCAATCTTTTACAGGCTTACATAGCACAGATATATTAAAAAGTTATAATATAAATAAATGCTTCATGGCTTGTACTGGTATTTCACTAAAAAGAGGGGTTACTAATTCTACTAAAGAAGAATTTAAAATAAAGAAAACTGCAATCTCTAGAAGTGCTGAATGTTTCCTTTTAGCTGATCAATCAAAATTTGATCATGTTTCTTTAATGACTTTCTGTGAAATTAATGATTTAAATTGTGTTATAACAGATGCAAAACCTAGTGATGAATATATTGAATACTTTAATGATAATAATGTAGATTTAAAAATTTGTGAAAAAGTAATTTACTAAAAAAATAGGGATACATAATTGTATCCCTATTTTTAATGTGCTCATAAATTATCTAAAAGCATAATTTTCTATAACTTTATTGCTACTTTCTAAGCTACAGTAAGCTAAATATCCATTTTACATTAAACTTTTAAGCTAATATTTTGATTTAGCTATAACTTTTAGATTAGGGAGGTGCTACTTAAAGCACCTCAATATTTAAAAATCTTACTTCTAAAATCTATTCCCCTCTTCCCAAGAATCGAAGAAGGTAGATTTAAAAATCACTAGATTTTAGATTTAAGATTGTAGCACAAGTCTACTATTAAGTTGTGTAATTTTAGAATTTTTATTCATTAAATTATTTAAACTTCTTATATTATTTATCATATTCATAATGGTCAATATTGTTCAAAGTAATTACTTCAAAATTTTCTCCATTCCATTCAACCTCATTATAACTAGCTTGATGAAATATAGGATAATCTATTATTTTGCTTTCTTCAAATTCATTTTTAAAGTATCCTATTAAATATCTTACACACATTCCATGAGTAACTATTAAAATGTCCTTATCTTCATTATTTTTTACTATATCATCTACAGTTTTAAATAGTCTTTCTGTAAAATCCTTTATATTTTCTCCTTCAAAACTCTTATAAGAAAATGGTTTATTGAATAAATTATCTAATTCATTTACGTATTCATCATGACTTTTTATCTCTTCAGTGGTCATTCCTTCCCACTTTCCAAAACTTATTTCTTTTAATCCTTCAACTTCTTCAACCTCAATATCCTTATCACCTTTTATTAAGTATGCAGTTCTCTTTGCTCTTTTTATAGGACTTGTAAAAATCTTATCTATTTTGATATCATTAAATTTCTTTCCTAATAACTCTGCTCTTTTAACTCCATTTTCAGTTAACTCAGAATCCTTCCATCCTTGAAATCTATGCTCAAGATTCCATAAAGTTTCCCCATGTCTTGTGAAATATATTTTCATATTAAAAATACTTCTCCCTTCTATTCCTCTTATTTATACATAAATTTTATCTATACTTAAAAATCCTTTAATACAATCATCTTTAACCAATAACCATCTATTATCTTTGCAAAATAAAAATAGTTATTTACTTATTTGTATTAAGAAAATTATACTTAAAAAGATTATTTAAAATCATAAGCAGTTAACTCTGTAATAATTATATACCTTATATTAAAAATATCATAATAAAAAACTTTTTATTCATAAGTAAAAAGAGATACCTTTACGGCATCTCTTCTAATAAGGAAGTAATTAAATTTTTAATTTATAAAGCGTGTAATTTTTATATCTTATTTAAAATATCTGTTTAATAATCCAGCGAAAGCTTTTCCGTGTCTAGCTTCATCTTTACACATTTCGTGAACTGTGTCGTGGATTGCATCTAAGTTTAATTGTTTAGCTAAAGTAGCTAAGTCTTTTTTACCTTGGCAAGCTCCATGCTCTGCATTTACTCTTGCTTGTAAGTTAGCTTTTGTATCAGCTTCTACAACTTCTCC
>OIFP01000023.1_pt1 | contig 177331 bp, 183 predicted proteins | sample 1582061 | NCBI WGS metagenome assembly OIFP01 (sample SAMN07501072, study PRJEB24779) | human gut metagenome | isolation source: stool | host: human infant | place: USA: Pittsburgh, PA | reverse complement strand
AGATTTACCCTGTTTTGTTCGATTTCTTTTTATATGGTTTTACCCGCTTGTGATAATTGGTGGATATTGCAGATGTGTATGGCACTCGCAGCCCTGTTCGCCATTATTATGGCGGCAGGCATGGCGTATAAGATGATGGTCAAGAACGAGCCGCTGGATATTATGAAGCTGTTCAAGCCGTTGGCGATTTCCATCATTCTCTGTTGGTGGTACCCACCGGCAGACACAGGCATGGTAAACAGCGGCAGCAACTGGTGTGTGTTGGACTTTCTGTCCTATATCCCGAACTGCATCGGTTCTTATACGCACGACCTGTATCAGGCAGAAGCCACACATATTGAGGATAAATTCCAGGAGGTGCAACAACTCATTTTTGCGAGAGACACGATGTACACCAGTCTGCAAGCACAGGCAGATGTGGCGCACAGTGGCACTTCCGACCCCAACCTGATAGAAGCCACCATGGAACAGACAGGTGTGGACGAAGTGACCAATATGGAGAAAGATGCAGCCAAACTATGGTTCACCTCTCTCACATCGGGAATCATGGTAGGAATAGATAAAATCGTGATGCTCATAGCCTTAATTGTTTTTAGAATCGGTTGGTGGGCAACAATTTACTGCCAGCAAATCCTGCTCGGAATGCTGACGATATTCGGTCCGATACAGTGGGCGTTCTCGCTATTGCCCAAGTGGGAAGGAGCCTGGGCAAAGTGGCTGACAAGGTATCTGACAGTACATTTTTATGGTGCGATGCTCTACTTCGTCGGGTTTTATGTGCTGTTGCTTTTCGACATCGTGCTTTGCATACAGGTAGAGAACCTGACGGCAATCACGGTAAGTGAGCAGACAATGGCAGCTTACCTGCAAAACTCCTTTTTCTCGGCAGGCTACCTTATGGCAGCAAGTATCGTGGCATTGAAATGCCTGAACCTTGTTCCGGACTTGGCCGCCTGGATGATACCGGAGGGCGATACCGCATTCTCAACCCGAAACTTCGGTGAGGGTGTGGCGCAGCAGGCAAAGATGACAGCGACAGGTGCAATCGGCACATTGACAAGATAAGATTAACAAACAATTAAACAGAATAAAGAAATGGAATTACAAAAGAAATTTGACAAATGGCTGGAGGACGAAAAGTTTGTGACCTTTGCCAACAAGCGTTTGAAAGACGAGATTTTACACGTACCAGAAAACCATCTTCTTGACCCTAAACATGAAGAGTTGGAAGAGGGCTTTGAGAATTACGACTGTTATGCAGCTCCTTTGGCGACATACCTGACCTACTGTTTGCAACTGGCCAAATGCAGCAGGAATGCCAAGAAACGCAAACGAGGCATTTGGTGGGTGTATGTACAAGTCCATATACTGGGATTCTACACCAAAGTATTCGCTTGTGAGTTTGAAAATCTGGTCAGGATGGTTAATGAAGAGATTATGCTCATACTCCACAGTGAATATACCCAAAGTTTAAGAATACAAAGACAGTAAGGTATGGTTATCAAGAATCTGGAAAATAAAATCAAACTGGTCGGCATCATCTGTTCGCTCTTCCTTGCCGGCTGCATCATCATCAGCATGGGCAGTATCTGGACGGCAAGGACGATGGTTGCAGATGCACAACAGAAAGTATATGTATTGGACGGCAACGTGCCTATACTGGTCAACCGCACCACCATGGAAGAAACCCTCGATGTGGAAGCCAAGAGTCATGTAGAGATGTTCCACCACTTCTTCTTTACGCTTCCACCCGATGACAAATATATCCATTACACAATGAACAAGGCGATGTATTTAGTGGATGAGACCGGATTGGCACAGTACAATACGCTCAAAGAGAAAGGCTTTTACTCCAACATCTTAGGAACGAGTGCCGTCTTTTCAATCTATTGCGACAGCATTGCCTTTGACAAGGGGAAAATGGAGTTCACCTACTATGGCCGTCAGCGTATCGAGCGCAGGAGCAATATCCTGATGCGTGAATTAGTGACGGCAGGACAGCTCAAACGAGTGCCCCGAACAGAGAACAATCCGCATGGGTTGTTGATCGTGAACTGGCGCACCCTTCTCAATAAAGACATCGAACAGAAAACGAAAACAACTTATTAAAACGTACAGTTATGAACATCAAAGGATTCCGCAGGATGCTGGTCGGCGAGAAAATACCAGACAAGAACGATCCTCAATATAAAGAGCGGTATGAACGCGATGTGAATGCAGGGCGCAAGTTCGCCAAGGCGACACGCATAGACAAAATGGCGGCAAAGATACAGGAGTTTGCCAACAGGAACAAGATCCTGTTCTTGGTCATGGTATTCGGCTTTGTCATCGGCACATTCACATTCAACATCTACCGTTTGGCAAAAGCCTACCACCACGGACAGGAAACGAGAAGTGCCACGGAAGTACAGGACAGCCTGCTCAGGAAACGGCACAAGGATTTGGTAACACCCATAGTAGAACCCCGACAATCAGAACAGCGATGAAGAATATATTTGAGAAAATCAATTTCAAGCAGCCGAAGTATATGCTTCCTGCCATTCTGTACATACCGTTGCTGGCCGCCTCGTATTTCATTTTCGACCTGTTCAATACGGGGAAAGCGGAGATACCCGACAAAAGCCTCCAGACAACGGAGTTCCTGAACCCCGACCTGCCCGATGCCACGATTAAGGGCGGAGACGGAATCGGAAGCAAATATGAGAACATGGCAAAATCGTGGGGAAAGATAGCCGATTACACGGCGGTTGACAATATAGAACGAGAAGAACCCGATGATGACAAAGAAAAATACGAGTCACAGTACAGCCAGGACGAAGTCGCCCTCTTGGGCGAACTGGAACAGCAGAAAGCGTTGGCCGCAGAAGCAGCCGAAGCCGGAACGAGAGAACAGGAAGCCCTCAAGGAGTTGGAACGTGCCCTTGCTGAAGCAAGGCTGAAAGCGCAGGAGCAGGTTGCCCCGATTATGGAAGACAGCCTTGAAGAGCAAGCCGACACCCCTGTTGCCGTCAGCGGAACCATCGAGGAAGACAGTCGTGCCGTAAGTGCACCATCCGATACCGAGAAGCCGGGTGAAATGGTCAAGAAGGTCAAAGTACCTTCCGATTATTTCAACACCATTGCCCACAACGAACACGAACCGAACCTTATCAAGGCAATCATTGACGAAAATGTCAAAGCCGTGGAAGGCAGCCGTGTAAGGCTTCGTCTGTTGGATGATGTGGAGATAAACGAGACGGTCGTCAAGAACGGGTCCTACCTCTATGCCATTATGAGCGGTTTTTCCTCGCAAAGGGTAAAAGGGACTATCAGCAGTGTGCTTGTGAACGATGAAATCATCAAGGTCAGCCTTTCCCTTTACGACACCGACGGACTGGAGGGATTGTATGTGCCGTCCAGTTCCTTCCGGGAAACCGCAAAGGATGTGGCCAGCGGAGCGTTCAACAGCAATATGAGCATGAACACCGGTGGTAACGGGAACAGTCTGACACAATGGGGTATGCAGGCTATTCAGGATGCCTACCAGAAGACCAGCAACGCCATCAGCAAGAACATCAAGAAGAACAAGGTCAATCTGAAATACGGCACGTTTGTCTATATCATCAACAGCCAGGAGAAAAAATAATACAGAGTAAATAATCCATTCAAAGATTCAGAAATATGAAAATCATCAAAAATATCTGTACCGGAATTGCGGCAGTGTTCTCGATTCTGCCGACTTTCGCCCAGCAGACCTACGAGGAATTGGAGCAGCTGACCGTCAACGAGCAGGTGACGACCGTCATCACCGCTTCCGAACCCATACGTTTCGTGGATATTTCCACGGACAAGGTGATTGGAGACCAGCCTATAAACAACACCATTCGTCTGAAGCCCAAAGAGACCGGGCATGAAGACGGAGAAGTGCTTGCCATCGTCACCATTGTCACGGAACGTTACCGTACCCAATACGCGCTGCTCTATACCACAAGAATGCAGGAAGCCGTAACGGACAAGGAGATAGAGTTCCAGGAACGGAATGCCTACAACAATCCGACAGTCAGCATGTCTGTGTCGGACATGAGCCGATACGCCAGACGAATATGGAACTCTCCTGCAAAGTACCGGAATGTGAGCAACAGGAAACACCGCATGAATATGAGACTGAACAACATCTATGCGGTCGGAGATTACTTTTTTATTGACTTCTCCATTGAGAACAAGACAAACATCCGTTTTGACATTGACGAGATCCGGGTAAAACTCGCTGACAAGAAAGTTTCCAAAGCGACAAATGCCCAAATCATAGAATTGACTCCGGCATTGGTTCTTGAGCAGGCGAAATCATTCCGTCACGGCTATCGCAATGTGATTGTGGTCAAGAAGATGACCTTCCCAAACGACAAGGTGCTTACCATTGAGATGACAGAGAAACAGATAAGCGGCAGGAACATACGTCTGAATATCGACTATGAGGATGTGCTTTCAGCCGATTCGTTTAATGCCGTATTGTTAGAGGAGGAATGAGCATGAGAAGAATTGTATCGGTATCGGTGGCAATCGTTGTATTTGCCATCACCGTCAAGGCACAAAATAACAGCGACCGGCTTTCTTTAGGTGTAGGTTGCCTATACCAAAATGGTCTGGATCTTACCCTCTCCTACGAGCACGAGGGCAAATACCACCATGCTTGGGAGTTTTTCGCCAACGCTTACATCAAGTGGGCCGAATGCGCCTCCTGCAAGCATATCTGTCCCGAATCATTCTGGAAGAATTACCACAGCTATGGGTTCGGTGTCGCCTACAAGCCTTGTGTGGTACGTGGGCGCAATCATTACGGCAATGTCCGTATCGGTGCGTCGGCAGGAAGTGATACCCATCGTTTCTTGGGAGGTATCCACCTCGGATATGAGCACAATTATGTATTGCGTGGTGGCTGGCAGTTGTTCTGCCAGGTCAAGACCGATTTGATGATAAAAGGCGAAGACCTGTTCCGCACAGGCATTGTCTTAGGTGTAAAATTACCATTAAACTAAAGGAAAGATGAAAAAGAAGATATACAACAAAATAAGCAGACTGGTCGGGATGTTGGCCATCACCGCTTTATTCATGGCTTGTGACGAACACCGGGATTTTCCGGACACGGCAATGAAGCCCTGTCATATCCTATGCACGGACGGAAAAGTATTGTCGGTATCGGACTTCAGGAAATCCGAAAAAAAGCCCATTGCCGTGGTGTTCCATATCAATCACGATGAGAACACCGAGGGTAACGGCTATGCCGTCTATCTGTGGGATTTGGAGCCATTGGCTTTTGCCGACAGCATTGGCGTAAAGCAAAACACCTCCGCCGACATCACCGCACTGGACGGATTTGAAAACACTTTCGCCCTATTGGACGCGAGAGAAACATCCTCGCCACTGGCAGAGAAAGTTTTTGATATGTGGAGATACGGCCAATCCGCCTATGTCCCATCGGTGGCACAGATGCGCTTGCTTTATCATGCCAAGGAGCAAATCAATCCTATTATCAAGATGTGCGGTGGAGACACCATTTCCGTTGAAGCCGATGATTGCTGGTACTGGACAAGTACGGAGGTCAATGAACAACAGACCGCCAAAGCATGGCTCTATTCTATGGGAAGCGGAACGATTCACGATACGCCCAAAATACAGGCTCATAAATCAAGGGCAATCATCACATTGAGAGATTGAAAACCAGATTATTAAAGGAATTAGCGAATAACAGCTATGGAAGAAAGTAAAGAATTACAAGGCTTTTACAAGATATTCCGCTCGGTCATCTATATCTCCATCCTAATGGAGTTCTTCGAGTATGCCATCGACCCTGCCATGCTTGACCATTGGGGAGGCATCCTCTGCGACATACACGGACGCATCAAACGGTGGGTGATATACAATGACGGAAATCTTGCGTACAGCAAACTTGCCACGTTCCTGCTTATCTGCATCACCTGTATAGGCACGAGGAACAAGAAGAAACTGGAATTCAATGGCCGCAAGCAAGTCCTCTATCCTATCATAGCAGGTATAGGGCTGATTGTGCTTTCCGTATGGCTGTACGGTTATCCGATGGAAACAAGGCTTTATTCCTTGCGCCTGAACATCTGGCTCTATATGATTGCCTCCGTGGTCGGCGTGATACTGGTTCACATCGCCCTTGACAATATCTCCAAATTCCTCAAAGAGGGTTTGCTCAAAGACCGCTTCAACTTTGAGAATGAAAGTTTCGAGCAATGCCGGGAGTTACAGGAAAACAAATACTCGGTCAATATCCCCATGCGCTATTATTACAAGGGCAAGTTCCGTAAAGGCTGGGTGAACATCAACAACCCTTTCCGAGGCACTTGGGTGGTCGGTACACCGGGCAGTGGTAAGACTTTTTCCATCATAGAACCGTTTATCCGGCAGCACTCTGCAAAGGGCTTTGCCTTAGTAGTTTACGACTACAAATTTCCGACATTGGCTACCAAATTGTACTATCATTACAAGAAGAACCAGAAGCTCGGAAAACTGCCCAAGGGGTGCAAATTCAACATCATCAACTTCGTGGATGTGGAATACAGCCGCAGGGTAAATCCTATCCAGCTGAAATACATCAACAACCTAGCTGCCGCATCCGAAACCGCAGAAACCCTGCTTGAGTCCTTGCAGAAAGGCAAGAAAGAAGGAGGCGGTGGCAGCGACCAGTTCTTCCAGACCTCCGCTGTCAACTTCCTGGCAGCCTGTATCTATTTCTTCTGCAATTGGGGCAAAGAGCCCTTCGACAAGGACGGTAATATGCTCACGGCTGAAAAAGTACAGGACAAACAGACCAAGAGGATGATACCCACCGGGCGAGTATTCAATTCCGCAAGCGAGGAAGTAGAGCCGGCCTACTGGCTCGGAAAGTATTCCGATATGCCTCATATCCTTTCGTTCCTTAACGAGAGCTATCAGACCATCTTTGAGGTGTTGGAGACCGACAACGAGGTGACGCCGTTGCTCGGTCCGTTCCAGACCGCCTTGAAGAACAAGGCAATGGAACAGTTGGAAGGTATGATCGGTACGTTGCGTGTCTATACCTCGCGTTTGGCGACCAAAGAGAGTTATTGGATATTCCACAAGGACGGTGATGACTTCGACTTGAAAGTTTCTGACCCCAAGAATCCCTCATACCTGCTTATTGCCAATGACCCGGAAATGGAGAGCATCATCGGTGCGCTGAACGCCCTTATCCTCAATCGTCTTGTTACAAGAGTAAACACCGGACAGGGCAAGAATATCCCGGTAAGCATCATCGTGGATGAGTTGCCTACTCTGTATTTCCACAAGATTGACCGCCTTATCGGTACGGCACGAAGCAACAAGGTGTCGGTAGCGTTGGGATTTCAGGAGTTGCCGCAGCTCGAAGCGGACTATGGAAAGGTAGGTATGCAGAAGATTATCACCACTGTCGGCAATGTGGTCAGCGGTTCTGCCCGTTCCAAAGAGACCTTGGAATGGTTATCATCCGACATCTTCGGTAAGGTAGTACAACTCAAAAAGGGTGTAACTATCGACCGGGACAAAACCTCCATCAACCTCAATGAGAATATGGATAGCCTTGTTCCGGCATCCAAAATCTCCGATATGCCTACCGGCTGGATATGCGGTCAGACTGCACGTGACTTTGTGCAGACAAAAACAGGAAGCGGTGGAAGCATGAACATTCAGGAAAGCGAGGAGTTCAAGACCTCCAAGTTCTACTGCAAGACGGATTTCGACATGAAGGAGATAAAAAAGGAAGAAGCCGGCTATGTACCGCTTCCTAAGTTCTATACCTTCAAATCAAGGGATGAACGGGAACGCATCCTTTACAAGAACTTCGTACAGGTTGGAGAGGATGTAAAAGAAATGATACAAGAGATTCAGAAATATAAAGTCAAACCTGTTGGTTGAATTAGATTCTTAACATATTTGCAATGAAAAAGTTGTACATATCGCAGATATTTAGTAAATTAGTGGTAACCAAACCATTGATTACTATCATCGCGCTTATGCACAACTTCATCGTAAAGTTCGGAAAAATTCTCGACATATTCATAGAATTTGCCGGAAATCGTGTAAATGACCTCGGAAACGTACCTCGCAGAGGTGTCGTCCCAAAGTTTTCCGATCTGGAGGTTCTTGCTCTTTCCGCTACGGCAGAAGTCTTCGGCTTCGACAGTGAAAACTACCTGTTTTATCGGTTGCGGAATGAATGCACCGACAAATTTCCACATCTTATAACCCGTCGCCAATACAATCAGCGCCGCAAGCTCACTTACCGACTTGGGGAAGAAATCCGCAAGGATATAGCATTGGCAATGGACGGAGGCGAAGATGTATTCAGCATAGACTCCAAACCAGTCAAAGTATGCCAGAATGCAAGGGCAGCACGTTGCGCCATGGGCCGGGAGATTCCGGAGTTGGCGCCGGCATGGGGATACTGCGCCTCCCAAAACATGCATTATTATGGATATAAGCTCCATGCAGTCTGCGGAATAAGCGGTGTCATCCACAGCTATGACATGACCGCGGCAAATGTACATGACCTCAATTACCTTCAGGATATCAAATGGCAATATCACGACTGTCTGATGCTTGGCGACAAAGGGTATCTTAGCGCCGACATTCAGCAGAACTTGTTTGATGTCGCTCATATCTCGCTGGAGGTGCCTTATCGGCTTAACCAAAAGAACTGGCGTCCACCGATTTGGGCATACAGGAGATTCAGAAAAAGAATCGAAACCATCTTTTCCCAACTCAATGACCAATTCATGATGATACGAAATTATGCAAAGCAGCCAAATGGTCTCTTTACCCGCATTGCGGCTAAAGTCTCTGCTATTACTATTCTGCAATATGTCAATTACGTCAATCATCGGAAAATTGGTCAAGTCAAATATGCACTAATTTAATTCATCCAAGAGGTAAAGTCAAATAAATATGTAATCACATGGCATCAATAAAATTAAAGTTTAGAGTGTCCTCTCTCCCAGAGAAAGAGGGCACTTTGTATTTTCAAGTTATCCACGAAAGAGTGGTAAAACAAATAGGAACATCTTATAGGATATATGAATCCGAGTGGGATGAACATCGTTGTGATATTGTCATGCAATCGCTTATTGCTCCGAACCGACTGAAAGCTATCAAATCTGTTCGAGAGAAAATTGCATGGGAGAAAAACAGATTGAATAAAATCATTGAGCAATTTAAGAATAAAGGAAGATGTTTTTCGGTAGATGAAATCATACGAGAATATAATGCCCAATCTTCTAATAAAACGACAGTTTTTGAATATCTCAAAATTCAAATAGAGAAATTAAAAAGTACAGGAAAAGAACGGACAAGTGAGACATACAAGCAGATGCTTCTTAGCTTTATGAAGTTTAGGAATGGAGAAGATTTGTTTTTTGACATAATTGACGAGGCTTTGATTTGTCAATATGAAAGTCATATGCGCATATTCGGTTTATGCCGAAATACGACCTCTTTCTATTTAAGGGTTTTCCGCAGTGTCTATAATCGTGCGGTAGATGATGGACTTACAGAACAGACCAATCCTTTCAAACGGGTTTATACCGGAGTAGACAAGACTTCAAAACGTGCTATTAGTTTGAAAGAAATAAAAAAGATTAAAGATTTGGATTTGAGCAGTACCCCTACCCTTGATTTTGCAAGGGATATGTTTCTGTTTTCTTTCTATATGCGCGGAATGTCATTCATTGATATTGCATACCTGAAAAAGAAGAACCTTTCAAATGGATTTGTCGTGTATAATCGTCGAAAAACAGGGCAACAGTTAGTTGTAAAATGGGAAAAACAAATGGAAGCGATAGCCAATAAGCATCTTGATTCAAATAATCCTTTTCTTTTCCCTATTATCACAAAAGAAGATGGAACTGAACGTAAGCAGTATTTGAATAAAATGATGCTAATCAACAGGTATTTAAAGAAGATTGCAGAACTTGCGAAAATTCCTATTCCACTAACCATGTACGTGGCCCGGCATTCTTGGGCAAGTATAGCCCAATCGAAAAATGTGCCTATGCAGGCCATCAGTCTTGGTATGGGACATGATAATGAGGAGACGACACGCATCTATCTTGCATCTATTCAGACTAATGTCATTGATAATGCTAATAATAAGATTTTGAATCTTTTGGAGAAAAACAAATAATATAACAATTTAGTTGTAGTAGATTTCAACTGTATCCAATATGGAAAATATTGAATGCTAACTACTTGTATCGTAATATCTCGTGGTAAAATGTGGTTGTTTGATAAAAGTTCTCACTCTTACATAGAGTTAGTACGCATTCTCATATCACTGAATCCGTGGCATTTAAATAATATGTTTGAAGTATTTCGTCAAACATTTACCTTTTGTGATGAAACTTTTGAAAAGAAAAGCATATTATCTGCAAATAAATTTGTAACTTTGCAAATGGTTGATGTACTCTATGTAAGAGTACATACAGAAATATAGTTTCAAACATCAATATTAAATAAATTAGAGCATTATGATTAACCTGCAAAAAGGACAGCGCATTGAAATTGGCTTGTCAAAAGTCGGTGTTGGTTTAGGATGGGATCCTAATGAGAGTACTGGATTTGATTTTGATTTAGATGCTTCAGCATTTATGTTAGGTAGTAATAAAAAACTTCCACAAGACGAGTTTTTTGTTTTCTATAATAATCAAAAATCACCAGATGGAGCTGTCGAATCTTCAGGCGATGATTTGACGGGAGGTAATAGTGATGGTGGTGATGACGAAACTCTAACCGTAGATTTGACCAAAGTTGATCCACGTATTGAGGAAATAATCTTCACAGTAACAATCCATGAAGCAATTGCAAGAAAACAAAACTTTGGACAGGTACATAATTCATATATCCGAATTTACAATGCAGTAACTAATGAAGATATTGCCCGTTACGACTTAGATGAGGATTTCTCTATTGAAACAGCAGTAGAATTTGGTCGTTTATATAAACGTGGTTCTGAGTGGAAATTTGAAGCAATGGGTATTGGCTATAAAGGTGGACTGCAATACTTTGTAGATAAATATGCCTACTAATGCGGTTTGTAAACAAAATAAAGTTTCAATGCCTTTGACAATAAATTCATCAATGACACAAAAAACGATATAATATGATCAATCTTGAAAAAGGACAACGAGTAAATGTAGATTTGCCCAAATTCACAATCGGTTTGGGTTGGGATACCAACTCATCAAGTACTGGCGAAGATTTCGATTTGGACGCATCAGTATTCATTCTTGGAGAGGATAAGAAATTAATTTCTGATGACTATTTTGTCTTCTATAATCAGCTCGTATCTCCAGATGGCGCAGTTGAACACACTGGAGATAATCTCACAGGCGAAGGAGATGGCGATGATGAAAGTATCAAAATAGATTTAACATCTATTACACCGAAAGCGTCAGAAATTGTAATTGTAGTTACAATCCACAAAGCAGCTGAACGTAAACAAAACTTCGGTCAAGTCCACAATTCTTTCATCCGTATTTTCAATACAGATACACAGGAAGAAATCTTAAAATATGAGCTTGAAGAGGATTTTTCTGTTGAGACAGCCGTTGAATTTGGTCGTATCTATAAAAGAAACGGCCAGTGGAAGTTTGAAGCTATCGGTATGGGACAAAAAGGTGGCTTACAAGAATACCTTAATAAATACCAATAAAATATCATGGCTATACGATTAGAGAAAGGACAGCGCATTAATCTTGAAAAGAATAATGGCTCTAAATTGACCTCATTTTGTGTAGGGTGCAACTGGGGTGCAATCGAGAAAAAGACATTTTTTGGTCTAAGCAAAGAAACTATAGATGTTGATTTGGACTTGAGTTGCGTAATGTTCAATGAACAAGGAGAAATCTGTGATCACATTTATTCTCCACTATATAAACCAGATTTGCTTTCAAAATTTGGCCTTCCTCCTGGAAAGGTAGATTCTTTAGATAGAGCATTGCATCATTCCGGAGATGATTTGGAAGGTGACAAGGGTGGAGACGATGGACTTGACAACGAAATCATAACTGTCGATTTGAATAGATTAAATCCATCTATACATCAGATATACTTCTTTTTGAATAATTGCGGTCAAGAAGATTTTTCTCAAATTCCTTATGCTGCAATTAGAATGTATGAGGGAACTCCTACAAGAGTAAAGGAAGTATTTGCGCAGTATGATGTCGCTGCCGAATCAAAATATCAAGGCAAAACTGCATTGATAATGGGCAAATTGTACAAGCGTAATGGCGAGTGGAAATTTGCTGCTATCGGTGATGCCTATGATGATAAATTCTTAGGATTTACCATTCATCGCATTATTAAAGATTACGTAAAAAAATAACACTTATGGCAATACGATTAGAGAAAGGACAAAGAATCAACCTTGAAAAAAGTAATGGTTCTAAATTGGAGAACATTTGCGTAGGTGTCAATTGGGGTGCTATCAAGAAAAAAAATTGGCTTGGATTTACTACGACCGAAGCCGTTGATTTGGATGCAAGTTGCGCTCAATTCGATGCAAATGGAAATGTTATTGACAAAGTTTGGTTCAGACATCTGAAATCAAACGATGGTGCCATCAAACATAGCGGAGACGATTTGACTGGAGATACAGATGGTGATGATGGATTGGATAATGAAGTAATCACAGTGAATCTTAATCAATTGAATCCTAAAACAGAAAAAATAGCTTTTGTGCTAAACAGTTTTAGAGGACATGACTTTAAGACGATACCTTTTGCTTCAATTAGAATCTATGAAGGTACTCCAACTAAAGTAAAAGAAATCTTTGCAACTTATGATATTGCAAACGACCCGACTTTTGCCGGGAATGTCTCAATGGTAATGGGAGTTTTCTACAAGAGGAATGGAGAATGGAAGTTCAATGCCATTGGAGAACCTACCAAGGACAGAGATTTTGAAAGTACATTACAAACTGTTAAACAACGATATTTATGAGAAGATTACCCGTTTATCTCTTGTTAGATACTTCTGGTTCGATGTATGGCGAACCAATTGAAGCAGTCAAAAATGGCGTACAGGTACTCGTATCAACATTGAGACAAGACCCATACGCTCTGGAAACTGCATACTTGAGCATTATTACATTCAACAGTAGTGCGCAGCAAGTAACCCCTTTGACAGAACTATCTTCTTTCCAACAACCCAACATCGATGCTGGTGGTTGTACAGCTTTGGGTGAAGCACTGTCATTGCTTGCATCAAAAGTTGACAGTGAAGTTACCAAAACAACAGCAGAAGTAAAAGGTGACTGGAAACCATTGGTTTTTATTATGACTGATGGAGAGCCAACAGATGATTTGAACAAAGGGCTGGCTGAATTCAAAAAACGCAAATTTGGAATGGTTGTAGCCTGCGCAGCTGGTCAAGGTGCGAATACAGACACCTTGAAAAAGATAACAGAGTGTGTAGTGCAACTAGATACAGCAGATAGTGCTACAATCAAATCGTTTTTCAAATGGGTTTCTGCTTCAGTAAGTGCAGGCAGTATGAAAGTCGAAGAAACTTGTCAGGAAGTTGGTGGTCTGAGTGAACTTCCACCTCCACCTCCAGAAGTTAATATTGTTGTATAACTCAAACAGATAAAAATGAAAACTTTACAGGAATATAAAGCAGAACTTTTGGCCGATGGTATCATTGATGCCAATGAAGTTAAAGAATTGGAACAGTTGCTTTTTACTGACGGGAAAATAGATTCAGAAGAAGCTGATTTCCTTTTTGAACTTAATGACGCTGTTTCCGGCAAAGACAATGACTGTTCATGGAACAAATTGTTTATCCGAGCAATCGTTTCTTATTTATTGGAGGATAAACTTTCTCCAGGGGAAATAGATGACGAAGAAGCCGATTGGTTGTATAATAAAATCAAAGGTGATGGGCAAATTGACATTCTCGAAAGAGAATTGCTTTTGCAACTGAAGTCTCAGGCTAAAAACTTCCCTGCTAAATTAGAGGAACTATTGTAATACGGTTTCACATAATAATGGGGTATTTCAGTTGTGAAGCATATCGCTTTACTATTGAAATACCCATTCTGTAATATTCAATATCAGCATAAAAAGAAATAGTAATGATTAGATAAAATGAGACGACTACCTGTATACTTACTTATAGATACATCTGGTTCAATGAAAGGAGAACCTATTGAATCGGTAAAAGTTGGCATTGAATCTATGATTGCAACATTGCGTCAAGATCCATACGCATTGGAAACTGTAAACATTAGTATTATAACATACGATAGAGATGTTAAGGTTATTCTGCCATTAACACCTTTGGAAGACTTACAGTTACCCAATATAACAACTCCGGATTCTGGTCCGACTCATACTGGTGCCGCCTTGGAACAACTTTGTCATCAGGTTGAACAGGAAGTAACATTAAGTACTACCGAGAGAAAGGGAGACTGGATGCCATTATTGTTCATTATGACAGACGGACATCCATCCGACATAATGGTATATAACAAGGTTGTACCTGAGGTCAAGAAAAAGAAATTTGCAAGCATCATAGCTTGTGCAGCAGGAATGAAAGCAAAGATTGAACCGTTAAAACTATTGACGGATCAAGTGTATTCCTTAGACACAATGGATAGTTCCAGCTTCAAGACCTTTTTCAAATGGGTTTCTGATTTAATTGAGGTTGGCAACAAAAGTGTCGGAGCTACCGATGATTTAATCTTACCTCCTCCACCGGAAGAAGTTAACGTCGTAATCTAACAGCAATATGAATGTAAAGTTAGTTGGAAATTTCATACAGCATATAGAAGCCGAGCTTATGTACGGCGAAGAATTTTATGCACAAAAAGGCACTCTTATATACTTAGAACAAGGTATAGAGAAGGATGTTGTGCTGAATGGCGGCGGAAATGGAACTCTTGGTACTATTGGCAATTTATTAGGTGCAAAACTTACAGGAGAATCTATCTTCCTCGTCCGTTACGTTAATAAGTGCAATAAACCTCGTAAAGTCGCTTTCGGTGGAAGTTTTGGGCTGCATCCAGTTAAGATACAAAACGAATCCCTGATTTGTAATAGAGGTGTGTATGTGGCTTCCAACAACTTAGTTCAAGTATCTGCCAAAATTTCAATTGCAGGTATAGTTGGCGGTATGGGTGGACTTTTACAGAAAATATCAGGAACATCGACTGTGTTTCTGGACTGCAAGGGACAACCTATAACAAAGGAGTTATGCGCAGGAGAAACTATTGAAGTTGATGAAGATCACATTATTGCCATGCAAGGAATTTCAGAGCATCAACTTTCTTCAGCTTGGTCACTAAAAAATGTATTCGGGGGTGAAGGACTTAGTATGCTTCGCATAACAGGCCCCGGTAAAGTACACTTAAGTCCTGGTAGTATCATACCTCAAACAACAACGAGGTAATACCCACATATAGATTAAGAAAGGCATTAATATCAGAAAATACTAATTATATGAGACGATTACCTATATACTTCCTCATTGATGTATCGGAATCAATGGTAGGCGAACCAATAGAAGAGGTTCAAAACGGCATACGGACAATCATACAAGAGCTACGCTTTGACCCATACGCTTTGGAAACTGTATATGTATCCATAATTGCTTTTGCAGGAAAAGCAAAAACAATTTCGGAATTGACAGAGTTGTTCAAATTTTATCCACCTAAGTTCCCAATAGGCGGAGGTACATCATTGGGAGTCGGGTTGAATCATCTTATGGATAGTATAGATCGTGATGTTCAAAAAACAACATTGGAGGCAAAAGGCGATTGGAAACCGATAGTCTTTCTATTCACTGATGGTACCCCTACCGATAACCCAGACAGAGCCATTCAACGTTGGAACACCAAATACAGAAAAGGCTGTAACTTAATAGCTATTTCCATTGGAGATAATGTTGATACCAAAATGCTTGGTAGCATTACAGACAATGTTTTAAGATTGAAGGACACAGATGCAAATTCATTTACTGCTTTCTTTAAATGGATAACCGCATCTATCAAAACATCAAGTGTATCTGTTTCTGAAACAGCTAATGATGAACTAAAATTGGCTCCAATAGATGGTATTAATCTGGAGAAGATTGATACAAATAAACCATGTCGCATTGATGAAAATTTTGCTGTTGTCATGGGAAAGTGCCAAACAACCAAACGTCCTTACCTAATCAAATACGCAAAAAGAATCAGACCATTGGATGTAGAAGGATTGGAGCATTTTAACGTCACAGATTTTAAATTAGTCGGGGCATTCCCTGTAGAGGAAGAGTCATACAATATACTGGCTGATAAATCGCATACAAAAAGAAATATCAACACAATAGAACTACTTGGAGCACCTACCTGCCCATGCTGCGGAAATCAATTTGGATTTGTAGTCTGTGAATGCGGTAATATATTTTGCGTCGGTGATGCTGAATACAACAAATGTCCTTGGTGTGGGTTAGAAGGTACATTGGGAGAAGGGAAAGCTGAGGGTATGAATGTAAACAGAGCAAGAGGATAATAATATGACTAGTATAATTGATCAATTAATTGAGACGTACTTTCCTCAAGGAGTATCTTCAGAAAAGCGTTCTGACATACAAAAATTCTTTCTGGAAAAAATATATAACGAATACAACGAGTACTATATGGATAGAGAATTGGTTATAAAAAATCGGATTGATGCCTTAAATTTGACGTTACCCAATGCTAAGGTCAGAGAGGAATACTCTCAACTGATAAAAATAGATGATCCTGATGTCTGTGAATACTGGTTGGAAGGATTAGAAGATACCGGCTTGCAAGCAGAATTGGAAATCATCTTGAATCCGGCAGAAGAAAAGACGATTCCAAATGATTGTGCTTCTGAATCAGCTATGCCGTCTAATGAAGACAATGTACCAATCGAAGTCACCGATTCTACAAACCTCAATGAAGTAGCAGAAGTAGAAAAAACAGATGCGCAAGTACTTTCCGACACAAGAATTGTTGGTACTAAAGAGCGTGGAATCGTGGTTAAAGGAATCCCGACGAAAGCTGGTGATTATGAGATTACCCTAAAATATAAATATCAGAACTGGAGCGAAGGATATAGTATTTTGGAACGAAAATTCAAAGTCGCAGTAAATCCAGACCCACGCTCGCTTTGGAAAGACATTCCGACAGACAAGAACATCAAATTTTTCAAGGAGGACTATTCACACGAATACATAACAGTCGTGGAAAATGAAAAAGGTCCTCAAAAGGATATAGTTGCAGCAAGTAAACGTGGACGTTCACACGCCCATGAAGGGAAAGCACGTGATGATGACTTTAATATCTATCATAATGATAGTAATGGCTGGTACATTATAGCTGTTGCAGACGGTGCCGGTTCTGCTAAATATTCACGGAAAGGCTCTGCGGTGGCTTGTGAAACCTGTGTTGAGTTCTGCAAAACGGCATTGGAGAATCCTATTGAATTGGAAAAAGAGATCATTGCATTAAATAGCACAACAGAAGGTCAATCAAACAGAGCTATCAGCACACTCATTTACAACATAGTAGGAGGTGCAGCCCATAAAGCACACAGAGCCATACTTGAAACCGCCAGTGCTAACGAAGATCAACCACGTGATTATTCAACAACGCTATTACTTGCCATCTGTAAGAAGTTTGATTTCGGCTGGTTTGTTGCTTCTTTTTGGGTTGGTGATGGGGCTATGTGCATTTACGACAAGGAACGCCAATATATTAAATTATTGGGAACTCCTGACGGAGGCGAATATGCAGGTCAGACACGCTTCCTGACAATGAAAGAAATTTTCACTCCGGAATCAATTATGTCTCGATTGAAGTATTCTATCGAGGAGGATTTTTCTGCTCTATTATTGATGACAGATGGTATTTCAGATCCATTCTTTGAAACAGATGCCAATCTTAACAAAGTAGAAAAATGGAATGAATTGTGGGTCAATATTAACTCAGAGGTTGATTTAACTGATGATAATACAGAGTCTCAATATCAATTATTGAAATGGTTGGATTTCTGGTCGCCGGGGAATCATGATGATAGAACCATAGCTATTCTATATTAAAAAAGGGAAGATATGAGCAAGACTATTACATTGACAGCGACCGATGGTACGAAAGTCGAATTTATAGATGATGTTATTGGGTCTGGAGCCATGAAAGATGTGTATTTCAGCCCGGACAAGAGCTACGTTGTTGGATTTTTTAGAGAACCGCAAGATGCAAATTCTAAAGACCGGCTAACAAATATAACAGGAACATACCGGGAGAGAATATTCAATCAAGTTGGAGGTGAGTATTGGAAGAATCTCTTTTGCTGGCCAACAAAAATGGTTGAATGGAATGGCAAAATAGGAATCGTATGCCCTACTTATCATAAACACTTTTTCTTCGGCTCTGGGAATTTCAAAGGAAAAGAAAAAGAAGGAAAATGGTTCGCTTCTGCTAAATTGAGAAATCGTTTTCTTCCAGCAGAAGAAAAAGGAACTTGGCTTACACATTATCATATGTGTATTCAAATAGCTCGTGCCGTAAAGAGATTACATGCCGCTGGTTTGGCGCATTCAGATTTGTCGTATAAAAATGTACTTGTTGACCCAGTGACAGGTAAAGCCTCAATCATTGATATTGATGGATTAGTGGTCCCTGGTAAATATCCACCAGATGTTGTTGGTACACCTGATTTCATCGCACCGGAAGTGCTTGAAACAAGAAGTTTGAAAATTGGAGACCCAAATAAAAAACTACCAAGTATTCAAACGGACAGACATGCTTTAGCTGTACTCATATACATGTATTTGCTATACCGTCACCCGCTTAGAGGAGGTAAGGTAAATGATCTGGATGCTGCTAAAGACGAAGAATTGTCTATGGGTTCCAAGGCATTGTTCATTGAACATCCGTCAGACAAGAGTAATCGTCCTAAAGTCGATCAGTTATCAAAAAGTGAACTACCCCAAGGTGATGTCACCAAACTTCCATATAGCATATGTGGCCCATATATGAAAGAACTGTTTAATAGAGCTTTTATAGATGGTCTGCACAATCCTACTTTACGACCTACTGCTGATGAATGGGAACAGGCATTGATTAAGACAACTGATTTAATGCAGCCTTGTCAAAACCCTAATTGTGAAGCAAAATGGTTTGTGTTCGATAACTCTACAAAACCGAGATGTCCATTTTGTGGGCAGGAATATCATGGTCAACTGCCTGTGCTGAACTTGTATTATTCCCCTAAAAAAGGAGTATTCAAGCCTGAAAATTATCGTCTTATGGTCTATAACAAACAGACATTATACAAATGGCATGTAAACCGTTTTGTTACTCCAAATGAAAAGACAAGCGATGAAGATAAAAAGCCTGTTGGTGATTTCCATTTTTTCAATGGCAAATGGATTCTTATTAATCGTCGTTTGGATAGTCTGTACGATAAAGACTTAGATAAGAAAATAGAAATTGGTCAATATGTAGAATTAACCGAAGGCAAAAAAATTCTCTTGTCTACAGAGGATGGCGGACGGCTGATTATTGTTCAACTGGTTAATAATTAATTGTCACTATGATAAAAGAACAATGTGAACAATGCAAGAGGAATAACACCGATTGTCAAGAGAATATAGAATTTAACGGTTTATCATGTGAGCAATATGCTAAACGTATAAATCTGGAGAAATCTGAGAAGAATGAAACTCCAGATGATAGTAACGTTATACAGCAAAATCAAGAGACATCTGCTACCATAGAATATCCAGACCCCAACTATAGTATTCATGGCTGGCTTACTTTCTTCTTGTTCTCGATAGGACTTGGCGGATTAATAAGTGCGCTTTACCCTATTTTCACATATAACATTGCAGAATACGATGGAAACCATTTTCTGGCCATATCAGATGTGGTTTTAGGAGTAATGTTGCTCATTTTAGCCTGTTACACAATATATTCCTTTTGCAAGAGGAAACCCAATGCGGTATTCTTAGCGAAGATGTATGTTGTGGTAACATTTATAACTAATATATTAGCATTAATAAGCGGAGAGTTTGAAGAAACGGGACTCGGTAGTTTGCCACGTATTGTCAGAAGTCTTGTTTGGGGTGTTATCTGGTTCTCATATCTGACTTATTCTGAACAGGTAAAAGATATAATACCCAAGTCATACCGTAAGGTCTTTAGCCGGGATTATTATTTGATGACGGCATTTATCATTATTCCAATATTATGCCTTGCCATAGGTGTTGGAAATATATTTTCTCAAAGAGAAGAGCAGGAACAAAACTTTATATCAACCACGGATCTTGATTACAATGAATATACAGATGGTCGTATAATATTCACTAAACCAGACGGTTTTACTTGCGAAAAGCAAGAATTAGACGATCCAAAAATCACTGTTTTTGATTTAGAATCAGAATATAGCTATTTACGCATTGTTAGCGACTATGATTCAGACGTTTCTGTACAGAATTTCAATACTTATTGGAATGGCTGGAAGGATGATGATTTAAAGGATTATTCGTATAAGGAAATCACAAACGAAAAAAGAGAAATTAATGGTAATCCATACTTCATAAAATCAGTGAAATACGATACAGAAACGCCTATTATATGGCATTTCATTTTGTTGTTTAGTCCTAAAACAGGTAAAGTTTGTGTCATTCATTCCATACAAATACAGGATGAAACGCTAGATATTATCGACTTTATCAGAACTATTCGTTTTTGAGATATGATATACGTAAAAAGGAATAATCAAGAGTTTGGCCCCTATGATGAATCGACCCTTTTGACGTATGTCAATTCCGGACAGATTCTCAGAAGTGATTCTGCTAGAAACGATGCAACGAATGAAGAAAATACGGTAAAGTATTTTCTGAAAAAGGCAGGATTAAAACCCAAAGTACCTCATAAAGGACATCTATTTCACCAGTTAGCGATGATTGGTGGCGAATTAATATTACCAAAATCCACCATTATCAGCAAACAATGGCTTTCAGATAAAAGGCTGTTACTTTTAGCTTTAATAGGTCTATTCCCTACCATTTTCATGGCAATACCCTTCCCTGCAATGGGAATATTTTATGCTATTGCACTGTATTTTTCATGTATATGGGGAATATTCTTTTACTATTTTTTTAGAACCAAGCAAGTGTCGTTGAAATATACATTAATTGTATTTTTTATGACGCAACTCTGTATATTCTTCCTATGGGATATCGTAGGTTGGACAAAACTTAATCCATTTTACAACCTTGTAAATCTACCATTCCCATTTAATTTCATCGGATACACTTTAGGAGTTGGAACAACAGAAGAATTTGCAAAAGCGATACCTCTTTATATTCTTATTGCCCGAGCAAAAGAGCCATTAATACCACAAACATTAGTGTTTTATGGTTTAATGGCTGGTATTGCATTTGGTGTATATGAGGGAGTTGGATATCAAACTTCAGTTAATACTCAGCTTGATTATACCGGAGCATTTTTCATGAACATTGCACGATTGACCAGTTTGCCGTTCCTTCATGCAATATGGTGCGGTATCGGAGGATATTTTATTGCTTTCGCCAATTTATATCCGAAATATCGTATATCATTGTACTTCCTATCATTAGCTATTCCAGCTTTGTTGCATGGGCTATATGATACGTTGTGTGGTTATAGCGTATTGATATTTATCGCTGTTGGCATATGCTTTATCGCTGTATTGTTGCTCATGACTTACTTAAAGCAAGGAGTAAATTATCAGTCAAAACTTAGAAACTAATATACTATGGGAAAATGTCTATACTGCGGTCAGGATGCTGGTTTCTTTCGTAACAAACACAATGAATGCGAAGCAAAACATCTTAAAGGTTTGTCTTTTATTAAACAAATTATAATAGATTGTTTTACACATAAGGAGGATTTTTATCTGAAAGATTCAGAAATAAGGAAAATCGTTCAAGATTCGCATATCAACAAAACGTCTTTAGACAATATGTTTTGTTCTGCATTTGATGAAGCTATTGACGGCTATCTTAATGATGGGATAGTTGATTCAGCAGAAGAGAAAACTGTTGCCAGATTCATTCAATATTCCGGGCTTTCACAATCATTCCTCAATGCCAATAAATCTCTTGAAAAGGTCTTGCAGTCAAAAGTCCTTCGTGATATTTTATCAGGAAATATTCCAACACCTCAAATAACCATTGCAGGTGATTTTCCTTTTCTGCTGAACAAATCAGAGCATTTAGTATGGCTATTCCGCAATATCACACTTTACCAACAAAAGATTCAACGAGAATATGTAGGACGAAGTAGAGGTGTTAGCGTTAGAGTAATGAAAGGCGTTTATTATCGCACGGGTGGTTTCAAGGGGCATCCTGTTGAAACAACCGTTATGCAAAAAATTGGTTCTGGAAGTGTTTGCCTCACCGATAAACATATCTATTTTGCTTCTCCTGAAAAAAGTCTGAAAATACCATACTCAAAGATTTTGAGTATTGAATCATATTCAAATGGGATAGGATTGCAAAAGGATGGGGCTAATGACAAGCCTATATTCCTTGAAGGAATTAACAGCTGGTTCGCTTATAATGTTGTTGCAAATTACAAATAATCGTTATGTATAATTTAGAACAGATTAAACAAACTATCATAGCAAACGGAAGCATCACTTCAAGTGATATTCCAGACTTGCGCAAGATTGTATATAAAGATGGTCGAGTAAGCCGAGAAGAGGCTGATTTTTTATTTGACTTACGAAAAGAGATACTAAATTTTGGCAATCTAAAAGAATGGGATAATTTTTTCATTCAGGCCATTTGTGACCATCTATTAGAAGAATCACATGACACAATAACTGACGATGATGTATCTTGGCTCATAGACAAAATCGGTGCGGATAAATATATTGACCATATAGAACAAGAGCTACTTTGCAAGTTGAGTTCTAAAGTGAAGTATTTCCCATCAAACCTAAAGGCAATTCAAGAACATACAAACATTGCATATGATCTTGGGTGCAAAATACTGTCATTATTGTGCAGAAATTCAAAAACAGGTCGTAGTCTTCAATTCGGTATAAATAAAGTCGGTTGTAGAAAAAACAAAATAGTAGTCTAAACATCTATATGCGATACATATGATTAGTTGAATTTGTAGTGTCGTTATCATCGCAGTATTACGCATAAGTCACATTTGAAAAATATTATTAAATAGAATCATTATATGGAACAAAAGAAAAATTACATTGGCTTAACTGATGCCCAAGTGCTAGAAAGCCGGAAGAAGTATGGAGCAAACATTCTTACTCCACCAGAAAAAGATCCGTGGTGGAAAGAATTTCTTGAAAAATTCTCAGACCCGTTAATCATCATTCTCCTTGTTGCCGGAGTGCTTTCAATCGGAATTTCATTCTATGAGTTCTTTGGCTTAGGGCAAAATTGGAAAGTTTTTTTTGAGCCAATAGGTATCTTCGTTGCCATAGGATTGGCAACAACTCTTGCTTTCATCTTTGAACAAAGGGCAAACAAGGCTTTCCAAATACTCAATCAGGTCAACGATGATGAATTGGTTGAAGTTATGAGAAACGGTACGACTACTACAATTCCTCGAAAAGATGTAGTTGTAGGTGATATTGTCATCATTAACACAGGTGATGAAATACCTGCCGATGGTGAACTTCTTGATTCTGTTACTCTCAGTGTAGATGAGTCAACGCTTACAGGTGAGCCTCTTTGCGCCAAAACCATCGACCCAGCGCATTTCGACAAAGAAGCAACCTATCCGTCCAATCATGTCATGCGTGGTACAAAAGTAATGGAAGGTCACGGCGTGATGCGTGTGCTGAAAGTCGGTGATGCAACAGAGATGGGTAAAGTATTTGAGGAAGCGCAAATTGACGATTCTGTAAAGACACCGCTCAATGAACAACTTGACGGACTCGCAGATTGGATTACGAATGTCAGCTATGGTTTTGCTGGATTGATAATTGTTGGTCAGTTGATTCATTTCCTCGGATGGAGTAACTGGCAAGCATGGACGCTTATTGTTCCTGTTGCTTTATTCTTTTGGCTTGTCATCAAAAAATTTGAAGATTGGTCAAAGGCTAAGTGCATATTTACTATCATCGGATTTTTCGTACTGTTCTTCGCTATGGTAATTGGAGCGTTCTCAATGATACACGCTGGCGCAGATAGTACCACTTGGTCGTTGCTCCTTGCTCATACACTTAAAACCCTCATGGTGGCTGTAACCTTAATTGTGGTTGCCGTACCGGAAGGATTACCTATGGCTGTAACCCTTTCACTTGCATATAGCATGAGCCGTATGCTTAAAACCAACAATCTTGTCCGCAAGATGCACGCTTGTGAAACAATGGGTGCTACAACCATAATTTGCACAGACAAGACAGGTACACTGACGCAGAACCAGATGCAGGTCTATAAAACTAATTTCTTTGGAGAGCCTTCAGATGAAATTCTTTATGAGGGTATAGCTGTAAACTCAACGGCTCAACTTGATTTGACCGGAGATAAGCCACAGGTTTTTGGCAATCCGACCGAAGGAGCGTTGCTTCTTTGGCTGAAGGAACACAATACAGATTACAAGGCTTTGCGTATGAATGCCACGCGTATTGAAGAACTGCCATTTACTACTGAACGTAAATATATGGCTACCGTGGTGAAATCTGCGACAGGCAAGAACATTCTTTATATAAAAGGTGCGCCGGAAATTATTTTCGCCATGTGTAAGAATACTTGCGGCGTTTCCAAACAAGAGATAGACGCTCAGCTGCTTGCATATCAAAATCAAGCGATGCGTACTCTCGGTTTTGCATATCAGGAACTTGGAGATAAGGATGCTACTATTGAAAATGGCAAGATCGTAGCCGATAAACTCACATTCCTCGGAATTGTTGCTATCTCTGACCCTGTACGTTTAGATGTACCTGATGCCGTTAATGAAGTGATTGCAGCCGGAATCAAAGTTAAAATCGTAACTGGTGACACACCTGGAACGGCAAAGGAAATCGGTAGACAGATCGGGCTTTGGAATGATGCGACGGACACAGACCGCAACATTATTACTGGAGTTGAGTTTTCAGAACTGTCAGATGCGCAGTTGCGCGATCGTGTAGGCGACTTGAAAATCATAGCCCGTGCCCGTCCTATGGATAAGAAGCGTCTTGTAGAAGCACTGCAAACGAACAATGAAGTTGTTGCTGTTACCGGTGATGGAACGAATGATGCCCCGGCTCTGAAGACAGCTCATGTGGGCTTGTCTATGGGAGATGGAACATCTGTTGCTAAAGAAGCATCTGATATTACGATTATAGACAACTCTTTCTCGTCAATCGGCCGTGCTGTAATGTGGGGACGTTCACTTTATAAGAACATTCAACGCTTCCTATTATTCCAGCTTACGGTTAATGTGGCAGCTTGCTTCCTTGTACTGTTTGGCTCATTTATGGGTACCGAATCTCCATTGACTGTTACTCAGATGCTTTGGGTAAACCTTATTATGGATACATTCGGAGCAATGGCACTCGCTTCGCTACCCCCTTCTGCAAGTGTGATGAATGATAAACCGCGTCGTCGTGAGGCTTCAATCTTGACTCGTCCAATGATGACAGAACTACTTGGTGTGGGTTTGTTCTTCTTTGCCTTGACATTGGGCTTCTACTGGTTGTTCAACCATGCTGAAGTAACCTCGATTACACAGATGTTCTCAGCAGTTGTAGGTGGTGAAAATCCGATGACAGCATACGAAGCTACACTTCTCTTCTCCATTTTTGTATGGACACACTTCTGGTATATGTTTGATGCCCGTGTATTTGAAACAGGAGAAAGTATTTTCAAAGTAAAAATGAGTCGCGGATTTTGGACTATAGTCGGAATTATCATTATTGGTCAGCTATTTATCACTGAGATTGCATACGAATTCTTTAATGTAGAACCGATGCTTCACACCCTTGATTGGCACTTCAATCCCACAGGTGCCATTGACTTGTTGATAATTGTTAGTGCATCTTCACTCGTTCTTTGGGTTCGAGAAATTTGTCGATTGTTTACAAAAAAATAATACGTAATTCTATGGGTGAATGAGATTCAAATTCACCCATAGAATTATCTCACTTATTGTGTATGAAAAGAATAATTATCACATTGTTTGTTGTTATAGGAATGACTTGTTCGATTTCCGCCCAAAACATCAAACGTCCGGATTCTTACAACTACAATCGTGGCGTTGAAGCTATTCAAAACAACAATGCAGAAGAGGCTCTTGAATACCTTAACAAGGAGCTGGAAGATAATCCAAACAACGGATATGCTTTGGCTTGGATTGCGACTGTACGAAACTATCAAGAGGAGTATGGTCGCGCATTAACCGCTGTAGATTTGGCAATAAAGCATATTCCTAAAAAGGACAAACAATATAGAGCCTTTGCATATATTGTTCGTGCAGAAGTTTATGTGGGACTTGGTGAAAATGAAAAAGCACTTGTCGATTTCACATCCGCCATAAAAGAAACTCCTGATGCTGCTGATGTCTATGAAAAGCGAGCCAATCTATATTATTATATGGATAAATATGACTTGGCAGATAAGGATTACCAGAAAATCATATCAATAGATCCTGGTAGTGTAATGGGCTACATGGGAATTGGTCGAAATGCCAATGCGGAAAAAAGATATAATGACGCAATCGAGCAATTCAATTATGTGACACGGTTGGCATCAGACTATTCTTCAGGGTATTCTTTTAGGGCTGAAAGTTATTTTGGGCTACAACAATACGACAAAGCTATTGATGATGTTATCAAAGCGTTAGATATTGACGGTGACAATAAAGCATTTCATTTAATGCAGCAAGTCGCAGATTCCGCTATGATTCCGTTAGTAGCAAAATTAAAGGTGCAATCCGCAAAAAATCCCAATAATGAATATTGGCTCTATTGTTTGGGAATTGTACACGAACGTACTGATGCTTATAAAAAGGCCATTGAATATTATACAAGTTGCTATAATAAAGATGCTTCCGATGTAGTCGCCTATCGCATATCACAATGCCATAGCGAAATGGGGAACTTTTCCTTGGCCTTGGATCATATTGATAATGCGATTGCCTTGGATTCTACAGACTTTGATTATGTGATGGAAAAAGCAGATCTTTTGTATGAATCCGGGAATACGAAAGACGCTATCGTTGAGTCGGGTAAATATATCAACCATTATCCTGATTATTTTGGAGGGTACTATCGTCGTGGCTGGTTCAAGGACAATAGCAACGACACAGACGGAGCCATTGAGGATTATACAATGGCTATAGTTTTGCAGCCAGATTATGCATATGCATATTTGGGACGAGGTGATATGTACATCCTGAAAGGAGATAAAAAATCCGCAGAAGCAGACTATAGAAAAGTTATAGAACTCGATACTATTCCAAGTAATAGTTCTTGCGCTCAATACGCATATTGGGGATTAGGCCAAAAAGAAAAAGCCATTGAATTTATGGACAAGGTGATTGCCAATGATTCGGATAATGCCGGTAACTATTATGATGCAGCTTGTTTGCATTCAAGAATGGGCGAATTAGAAAAGGCTATTGAATTTATGCGAACGGCATTGGAAAAAGGTTATCGCCGTTTTGCTCATCTTGAAATGGATGACGACCTAAATCCGATAAGAGAATTGCCAGAGTTCAAGGAAATGATAGCGCAATATAAGAAACGGTTTGAATCAGAAATAGAAGGCAAGACACAAGATACATCCCTATATGAGGAAAAGACTGTTGAAATACCTTTTACCAAAGAAGACGGTGTCTGTAAGGTAAAATGTGCAATAAACAATCTGTCTTTATACTTTGTTTTTGATACAGGGGCGTCAGATGTATCTCTCTCCTCTGTCGAGGCTACATTCATGATGAAAAATGGCTATTTGAAACCAACGGACGTAATAGGCAAACAGAATTATATGATGGCCAACGGAGAAGTAAGTGCCGGTACGGTTGTCAATCTCCGTAATGTGAATTTCGGTGGTTTAGATTTGGATAATGTCCGTGCCTCAGTCGTGCATAACCAGAAAGCCCCTCTTCTGTTAGGGCAGTCCATTCTCAACCGTTTGGGAAATATTAAGATTGATAATGCAAATAGAGTGTTGAAGATAACGTATAAAAAGAAAGTAGAGGAAAACAAATGAAGCGAGAAATCAATAGGTTAAAAGTAGTTTTGGCTGAGAAAAAGCGAACCAATCGTTGGCTTGCGGCTCAATTAGGAAAGAATGAAGCCACCATATCCAAATGGTGTACTAATAAGAGTCAGCCAAGTTTGGATGATTTAGTCGCCATCGCAAGGTGTTTGGAAGTCGATACAAAAGATTTACTCCATTCGATAACTGAGTAATTAACGTAGATACCACCTATTTTGGGGTGGTATTTTACTTTAGTACCAAAATAACTTCCAAAGAATGAAGTGTTTGGATTTTAAAAATCACTATTTTTGTATAAAGATTTAATACACTACCGATATGAACTCAGCAAAATACGAAGAATATATTTCAAAATACAATTTAAGGCGGTTCGTTGATGCGCATCGCCAGATATACGGCTCTGCCTTGACGGAAATTCGTTCTGGCAAGAAACAATCGCATTGGATGTGGTATATATTTCCACAACTTCGAGGTCTTGGGCATAGTCGCAATGCTGAATATTATGGTATTATAGACCGCGATGAAGCAATTATGTTTTTACTTCATCCTCTGTTAGGCAGAAACCTCTACGAAATCACAATGGCAATGCTTACCATTGACGGAAAATCCGCCGAGGAAATTTTAGGTGGAATAGATGCCTTGAAATTCCGCTCATCAATGACGCTTTTCGATAACATATGTCCTAACGATATTTTCTCTGATGCCTTACAGAAGTATTACGATGGTAAATCTGATGAACGCACATTGGAAATGTTGCAAACAAGTAAAGTCAAGGACGAACAGCTTATTTCAGGGGGAATTATTGGTGCTATAATCGGAGATATTGTCGGCTCATTTTATGAGTTTTGCAATCACAAGTCAACCAATATCGCTTTATTTACGAGGGGAACTCAGTTTACAGACGATACAGTAATGACCATTGCTGTAGCTGACTGGCTTTTGAGTGGAGTTCCATTGCGGGAAGCTATGCTCGATTGGGGTAAAGAATATCCTAACAGAGAATATGGCGGAATGTTCTATGAGTGGTTGTTTTATAGTGAGACCAAAGAACCATACAATAGTTTTGGAAATGGTGCCGGTATGCGTGTAAGTCCTTGTGGATATTATGCCACATCGCTTGACAAAGCACTTGAACTTGCCAAACAATCAGCAGAGGTTACACACAATCATCCTGAAGGAATCAAGGGCGCACAGGCTATTGCTTCAGCAATCTTCTTGGCTCGCCAGCATAAATCCAAAGATGAAATTCGGGATTATATCGAACAGACCTTTGGCTATAATATGCATCGATCTTGCGATGAGATTCGCCCGACATATCAGTTTGACGTAACTTGTCAAGGCTCCTGTCCGGAAGCGATAATTGCATTCCTGGATAGTCACGATTACGAATCTGCTATCCGGCTTGCAGTATCCTTGGGTGGTGACAGTGATACAATCGCCTGCATGACAGGCGGCATTGCCGCTGCCTATTATGGCATCCCCTCATGGCTTGTTAAGTATGTTACGGTTGAGTTTCTGCCTCAGTATATCCGGGATATAATAGCGAAATTTGATAAAGTGTGTGCAGAACGCATTGCTATACAATCGAAATTTGACAATAAAGAAACGAATAGATAACACAAATCGAACTCTTTTGAAAAAGTATTATTGTTTATGCAGGATGATATCATAGTCAAATTGATTGTAATAACATGGAGGATTTGTAGATGGTTCTTTTTACAAATCATTCTCATGTTCTTGATGCCATATTTGTGGGCTGACCACTATAATGGCGAGACAATTTGTTTAATGCTACTTTACACAGCTTTATATGCAATATACTGGGAAACCGTACCGAAAGATAAAAGATTACGTTGGCTGTTTTTACCATATTTCATGTATTCCGGCATAGCCATTTTGTTTTGTGGCTTGATTAAAACTTGGAATGTATCTGTATGGTATTCCTTTTTATTGCCCATATATGGCGCAACTTGTGTAATTCTTGCGAAAATTTGTGGAAAGCAGATTAGAAGAATTCGGAAGAAATACAAATTTGGCAAAATAATAACATATACTGCAGTTCTCTTGTTTTTTGTCGCGCTGAAATCCATCTCCGTTTCATGGGAATGTTCAAAACGAAATTCTTTTGAAAAGGAAGACATTTTGGCGAGGAAAGATTACTTACTGGGTAAATTGATGGTAAATCCACAGGTAGTCCTGAACGAAATGCCTGCTGCAATAGGAACACAATTTCAGGGAGAGTGGGCATTGTATTCTTGTTCCATGTTGTCTGCGGCATTGGTAAACATATCCCAATTATATCCAGAGACAAAAACCGGGAACATTCAACTCATTGACAGTCTCATCAATATTGTAATGTCTCCCGAACTTCGCTATTATGATACAATGCGATGGAATGAAGATCCATTGGAATCTTTGGACGGCGATGAAAGCCATATATCCTATCTCAGTCACTTAGCTTGGATGATTTGCGGCTACAAACAAATCGGAGGTAATTCAAAGTACGATAAGTTATTGTTTTCTTTGTGTAGTACAATGAATAGAAGGCTTCTTAATCGAAGTTCCTTGAATTTGCCCACTTACCCCGGAGAGTCAATCTACATTCCGGATATGCTTGTTGCCATTGTCGCTCTAAATCAATATGCAGACATGAATAATGGTAAATACCGTAGCACTGTCAAAAAATGGATAAAACGAGCACAAAAAGAATGGATTGATGACAAAACCGGTTTGTTGGTTTCATTCCTTCAGGAGAATGGAAACCAGTACGAAGAAGTTCCAGTTAAAGGTTCATATTCAGCTTTAAACTGCTACTATCTGACTTTTATAGATGAAACTTTTGCCAAGCAACAATATGAAACGCTCAAATCATTGTTTTGGAAAGACGGTGTTATTTCCGGACTAAAAGAATACTATGACAGAACCTGCTATTTGGGGTTGGATATAGATGCCGGACCAATTTTATTTGAATTAAGTCCATCAGGCACTGCATTCATGACTGGAGCTGCGACCTATTTTAATGATTTAAAAACGAGAAATGATATTTTGACAACAGCTGAGATTGCAGGTCATACCGTTAGGCTAAATTGTAAACGTCATTATCTTTTGGCTAATGTAGCTTTAGTTGGTGAAGCTATTATGTTGGCTATGCGAACACATTTCAAATAATATTTTTGACAAACTCCATCACACAAGACTCTTTAACAGAGTTGATATAATCAAGGAAAATCCTGGGATTGACATATTCTCCTTTTTGACGTATGGTAATGTGCAAATGCTCCCCAGTGCTGCGCCCTGTGTTACCGGTGATTCCAACAACATCACCCGACAGAACGTCCTGCCCCTGTGATACGAAAATTTGAGACAGGTGGCAATAGCTGACGGTGAAGCTGCCGTGTTGCAACGTGACATATTTTCCGGATACTTTGTCCTGTCCTACCTTCAACACTCTCCCCTGCATCATGGCAAATACCTTGGAACTCCGGGCATGGAGGTCAATGCCGTTGTGAAACTTCCTCTTCCCTGTAAAAGGGTCTTTCCGATAGCCGTAGGGCGAATTGATTTTGACAGACGAGAGCGGATAGCATACGCTGAGATAGCATGCTACCTGCTCTTTCTTTTTGATGTCCGTACTTGACAAAGCAACCTTGTCGGGTACGGACTTTTCGTTTTCAGAGGTGATGCTTTCGGGTGTCGCCTCTGTTTCGTTTGTCGTTTGAGATGGATTTTCCACAACGACTTTATAGCGATTGCCCGGACAGGAAATCGTGTTGAACTGCGCTTTCATATGTTTCCCGGACAATAGCAAAAGAAGGGTTATAAGGATTCGTGTTTTACTCATAGATGCAAATGTAGGAACAGTTTTCCGTCCACGCCAAAAGATGTTTTGATTTACGATTAAAATATAACATTAAATAAGTTCAGAGTATGATTATCATACTATAATCATACTTAAAACATAAATAAACACAAATAATCCGGCTATTTGAAGCAATAAAAATTGAAGTATGAATAATAGTATATACCTTTGCCAAAGTATAATTAAAATATCATATCAAAATATGAAAAAAGTACGATTTGAATTTGAGGAACTGCCATACGACACCCTGTCGCAGTTCGGACTTACCCAAGAAATGATTGAAGACCTGCCCATGCAGACCTTGGAGGCAATCAGTCACGGCAAACACTCTCCCGTACTGCCCATCAAGGTAAACGATGAGAACGGAAACACCGTTACCGATCGAAGCCGTTTCGCTTTCGTGCGCAAGGAAAACGGAGAAGCCGATGTGATATTCTTCCCGGTATTGAAGAAATCGCCTTTGGAGAAATACAACGAGGAGCAGAAAAAGCAGCTCCAATCCGGAAAGACCATCCTTGCAGACTCCGTAACGGCGGACGGCCGCAAGACCAAGGTATTCGTGCAGATCGACACCGAGACCAACCAGGTCATGTCCGTTCCCACACAGGTCATCGCCCGCAACCTTCAGGTATTGGCAGAGGAACTGAAACTCAGCAATGCCGAAATCAAGGTGATGCAGCAAGGAGAACCTTTGACCTTCGTGATGGAAGACGAACCGGTTACGGTCGGCATAGACCTGAACGAGAAGAACGGCATCCGCTTCTGCCAGGGGGACTGCCAGAAATGGAGCGAGCACACCAAAAGAGAATGGGACAAATACACTTTCGGCTGTTACGGCTGTTGGGTCATGGACGATGACGGATGTCTTGACTATGTACCCGAAGAACAGTACACGGAAGAACTCTGGAACGAACAGAAAAAGAGTGCCCAGCGCAATATGGGCGCAGGACTTCACAAATAACCTTCAATCCTTATGATTATGGCACAAAACGCATTTTACCCCGAAGACGTTCTCATCGAGAAGATGGAGAGCGGAGAATACGGCTGGCTGGATTATGTCAACCACTTTTCTGCCGAATGGCAGGATGAACTGGCGGAATACTGCACGGAACGCGCATTGGAAATCAACGATGCCTCTGCCGAGCAGTTCGTCCATTACAAAAGCGAACAATTAGAAGCCGCCATGGAGAGCGGTGAAGCATAGAAATTATGGCTATACGAACCCATACAAATCCAAGGATAGCGGACTTGCAACCTGAAATGCGTGACCTGTTGATGCGCAACGGTATGCAAGCCCACATCGTGCCTGCCGGAGAGGGCTACCAGTTGGTAGTACAAGGGCACGACTCTCCGCTCTTACGATACCCCATCAGCAAGCAGCAGTTTTCAGCTCTTACCGACTGGGGTACGAACCATGCCAACAAAAAGGCATACAACACCTTTACGGAGATAGTAAAGGATGACTTTGACCTGCCACGCAACTTCGTCCATGCCCGTAATGCCAACGGCAGGGTGGCTATGGGACTGCACGGCTACCGTATCGGCATCGGGGAATACGGCAGGGTCGGCAGATATGGGATGCCGCCTCCATTCTTGGGATGGACACCCCGACAGCAGGAAGGTTACCACCTCCGCAGAGTGGGCGGCCGGCTTTTCTATGCTGGAACGCCCATGGTGGCAGAACGTCCCGGCGGACGCATGAAACCCGGAGAACTCCAGTCGGGCGGTTACGGATTCTATTACAAAGGCCATCCACAACAACCGGCACAACCCGTCCGCCAAGACGTGTTGCAGGAGCTGCAAGCCGTCATCACCCCGATGGTAGGCAAGCCCAGAAGCGAAGAACCTGCAAAGCCCTACAAGGAGCTGATTACCTCCCCTGTCTATTTCTCTAATGAGAAGTGGCAGGAATGCCTGTCCTCACACGGCATACTCGTAGACAAAGAAGAAAAGACCCTGACCATACAATCGGAACAAATCCATGCTGATATGGTCTATGACATCACAGATGCGGAATTATCCGCACTGACCTCCAATTCCATCGAAGAGCACCCGATAGAGCGACGATTGGAGCTGTTGAACACGGTTATTCAGGAAGACTTCGCCGATAAGATCACGATGGATTCCCTGAATCATACCGAGCGCATCGGTATCACCTTGCATCCCGAAGTAGAGCAAGATTTGGCGGCACGCCAACAGCAGGAACAGGAAATACTCCTGCCCTTGGAAGCTGATAACGGACTTGCACCATATTCAAACGAACAGGCCATATTGCAAGAAGATGAATCCATTATCAGAGAGCCACAGGAAGGGGCTTTGATTGACGGACGAGACTTGCCGTATCTCCATGAAAGCAAGGGATGGTATCGGGAAGGAGAACACGGACGGGAGGTGGAAGTGGAAGCGATTGCCGTACAGTCGGCAGAAGCGGAAGGCAAATACAGGATGACCGCCATTATCAATGGAGAAGCCATCACCCAAGAAATCAGCCAAAAGCAGTACGACAAGTTCCTGGCAGTGGATGACTACCACCGCATGAAGCTCTTCTCAAAAGTGTTCAACGAGGTAGATATGAAGACACGCCCGGAGATGCGGAGTAACTTGGGTGCAAAGATATTCGCAGCCCTTGCCGCAGGAACAGTCGTGGCTTCCGACCTTGTCCACGGCATTCACCACCACCCCTGCCCGGAATTATACGGCGAGCATTTCTGTCATGCGCCCCGTCCCTATTTCAAGCCCGGAGTGGATTCACCGAGGGATGTAGCCGCGCGGAACTTCGAGGCACAGATGAACCAAGAAATAGCGGAGATACGAAGAGGATTTTAACTAATATGATACACAGATGGCAAACGGAGAACTGACATACGATGACTTCCTGCAACGCTTGGACATACAGGACGTACTGGTGGATGCAGGCTATCACCTGAACAAGCGTGACGGCCTGCGTTATCCGTCCTATATCCGCACGGACAGCAATGGCACACGCATCCGTGGAGACAAGTTTATCGTGACCGGAGGTGGCAAATGTTGCTTCCAGCCCCCACAGCAAAAGCTCTACAACATCATCTCCTTTATCAAGTCGTTCCCCGAAAAGTTTGCGGAACACAGAAACGGCGTGTCTCCCGACAGGTTGGTCAACCTTGTCTGTAACCGACTGTTGAACCACCCCATCGAAAACAGACCAATCTGTATCATCCAACCCAAGCAGCACAGCCGCCCGTTCAGTCTCCAAGATTACGACATACACCATTTTGACGTAAACGACCGGGAGACCCACAAGCGTTTCTATCCCTACTTCAAGAACCGTGGCATTGACATCTTCACGCAACGTGCTTTTGCCGGCCATTTTTTCTTAGCCACCAAACACAGGACAGACGGTCTGTCATACGCCAACCTCGCCTTCCCGTTGGTATTGCCCAAAGAACCAGACAAAGTTGTCGGTTTAGAAGAACGTGGACGTCCCAAGATGGACGGCAGCGGCAGCTACAAGGGCAAAGCCGAGGGCAGCAACAGCAGCGAAGGCTTGTGGATAGCCAATTTCAGCGGAGAACCTTTGCATCAAGCCGGAGGTGTCGCCTGGTTTGAAAGCGGCTACGATGCGATGGCATTCCACCAACTGCACCGTGACACCTTCCGTGACAATCCCGAACTTTCCAAGAAAAGCGTGTTTGTCTCCACCGGCGGCACGCCCACCGATATGCAGATACGGGGAATGCTCTCCGCCACCCCGAATGTGAACCACTACCTGTGTTTCGACAACGACAGTGCCGGGCGCGAGTTTGTAAATAAATTCCGGCTCATCGCAAAATCCATGCACATCAATCCGGAACAGATAAGAGAAATCCCCTTGATGCCCTGTTACAAGGACTGGAACGATGCCCTGCTTGGCAAGACGAGCGAGGAATACCTTGACAGCATCAAAGATGCGGTTATTCCTTTGAGTGCGCCACTCGGTACAAAAGGAAGCACAGCCGGCGAAGAAGAAGTAAACGAACAATCCACCATCCACAGATAAGAGCCATGCAGAACAGACAGCTATACAGAGACATTTCGCTTCGTCCGAAAACCACGCAGTTCTTCATTGATGAGCTGCCTTTGTTGTTTGTGGCTATAACAGGCTTGGTCTATGGCGGTATGGATGACGCGCCCCTTGGCTCTATCGCCACCCTCTTTGCCGTGCTTCTTTCCCTCTACTTGGCCTACCAGCTCATCTATCTGAAACGGATACGCTACCACATCGGGAGCGAACAACTGACGGCAGCGCATGGCGTGTTCCAACGCAGCACAGGTTATATCGAACTGTACCGAGTAGTGGATTTTCACGAACACCAGACCCTGTTACAACAGATTTTCGGACTGAAAACGGTAACGGTACTCTCTATGGACAGGACCACACCCAAGCTGGCTCTGATTGGCTTGCCCAAACAGACAGCCATCGTGGAACTTATCAGGGAACGTGTTGAGTTTAACAAAAAAAGAAAAGGCATCTATGAGATCACCAATCATTAAAATACTGGTTCTGCCACTCGTCCTGTTGCTGACCCACACGGCAAAGGCGCAGATTGTAACTGCCAACCCTTTGGAGTACGTGGCATTGGCAGAAGGCAACGAGCTGATTCTCGCCAAGGTCAGAGACCAGATTGACGGTCAGAAAAAGACCGCCCTTTTGCAGAACACCATTGCCGCAGAGTTCGAGCAGATGCGCCAGTGGGAAAAGAAATACAACAGCTATCTCAAAACAGCAAGCGGATTCGCCTCTTCCATCAAAGCCTGCACCCATCTGTACAATGACGGCGTGAGGATTTTCATCACACTGGGCAAGTTGAAGAATGCCGTAAGCGACAATCCGCAAGGCATTGTGGCTTCCATTAGCATGAACAATCTCTATATAGAGACAGCGACCGAACTTGTAACCGTATTCTCCCTACTCCGTGATGCCGTGGCCAAGGGCGGCAAGGAGAATATGCTCACGGGAGCGGAACGTAGCCAGACCTTATGGGCATTGAACGACCAGCTTTCCGCATTTCAGAAAAAGCTCAATCTGCTCTACCTGAGCATCCGCACCTACACGATGACCGATGTATGGAACAATGCCACCGCAGGGATGCTGGACCGGAACAACGGAGAAATCGCACAGATAGCGATGCGAAGATGGCGCAGGGCGGCTACAATCAGATAAAAACAGAGAGAATACAATGAGACGGACAATCTTCATAACAATCCTCCTGATGTGTATGGGCATAAAAGTCCACGCACAGTTAGACCCTACCCTTACCGGAATGGTTCTCATATACACCGAAAAGGCAAAGAAGACCTTGAAGAACCAGGAGAAAGTCATGCTGCTCCAAACCACCGGCCACATCTGGACAAAGGAAGAGGTGGAAGCCGTCACCGACTTGCAGAGGGAGTTCAACGACTATCTGGATTCGTTCCGTTCGGTTGTCAGCTATGCCGCCCAGATATACGGCTTCTACCACGAGATAACGCACTTGACGGAGAATATGGGCGAGTTCACCGGGCAATTCAAAAACTCTCCGACAAACGCCTTGGCGGTTGCATTGTCCACAAACCGGAATAAAATATACCGAGAATTGATATACAATTCCATAGAGATAATCAACGATATACGGACGGTTTGCCTGTCGGACAACAAGATGACGGAGAAAGAACGGATGGAAATCGTGTTCGGCATCCGCCCCAAGCTGCAACTGATGAACAAGAAACTGCAACGGCTGTCGATTGCGGTCAAGTACACCTCCATGGGCGATATATGGGCAGAAATCAGCGAAGAGGCACGCCCGAAAGCCAACAAGGTGGAAATCGCCCGTTCTGCCATAAGACGGTGGAAACGGAGCGGCAAAGCCGGAGCTTATTAGAATAACGAATAAAACATAAGAATATGGGATTTTGGAGTTCATTATTAAAAACCGGCGGTAAAGCCATATCATACGGTGGCAAGGCAACTGTCGCTACCGGGAAAAGTGTAGGCAACGCTGTGCTGCACCCCTCACAGACACTGCGTGGAGCAGGAAGTGCGTTGAAGACAGCCACCGTCGGAGGTGCTGTCGGTTATGTCGGTTGGGAGAAACTGACCACGGACAAGAGCGTGGTGCGTATCGTGAGCGATGCCGTCATAGGCGAGGAAGCCACCAATGCCATCAGCGGTACAGCCAAGTCAGCCGGGGACAAAGTAAGCCAGCTTACCGACAAGGCAGAGCAGACCATGGCCAATGTAAACCAGGCGACAAGCAACCTCTCATCCACTCTCAACGGAGCATCCAACTTCTTGGGTAATGTTTCCAATGGGAACGGCGGCAATATGTTGGGTAACTTCTTCAGCAACCTTGCAAACGGCAAGGTATCGGGAATGAGCATTGCCGGACTGATTGCCGGAGCGTTTTTGGTATTCGGCCGTTTCGGATGGCTCGGCAAGATTGCCGGTGCCTTCCTGATGATGATGACCATCGGCAATCACGCCAACCTGCTGCAAGAAACCAGAGTCGCCAACGCACCCCGACAGACACCCTCCCAACAGGAAGAACAGACCCATAGCGGAGGAATGAGAAGATAACATCCACGAAAACAATATTGCAACAACAATGAAATATACGGAAGAAATGATTTTACATTCCCCAAGCGGCTACTGTATGCCCTTCGAGGAAGATAAGAACAAAGAAGTAACCTTGTCAAAGGGCTATGGCGAACAGAAAGATGCCGTAACCGGAGAAACTTTCTTTAATCACGGCATAGACTTTAATGCCAGCCACCGCCCTTTGGCGGCAGTAGCAAGCGGTGTCGTATCGAGCATCGGTACGGACAAGGAACGTGGCGTGTATATTGTCATACGCTACGGTAAATACGAAGTGACCTATGCACATCTTGCCAATATATTCATACGTTTCGGTCAAAAGGTAAAGGCCGGTCAGACGGTAGCCATCAGTGGAAGCGACCTTCACATGGAAGTGGCGTTTGACGGAGAAGAACTGAATCCGATAGAGTTCCTGACCATGCTCTACGGCAATATCCAGGCATTACGCAAAGCCGGGCACGAAGCCACCCACGAATTTATCCAATTTGACGGTGAGATGAAGACAAGATACGACCGTGACAAGGAAGAAATCGAGGAACTGATGATCCGTTTCCTGCCGGTCTATATGGAAGACCTGTTCCGTGGAGCGTACACCGTACCCGAATACACCGAGCAATCGCTGCGGAACGTGTTTGCAGTGGGTGCCACCAAAAATTATTTCTTTGAGACTATGCCGAGCATGGCAAATCCTCTTGGTATCGGTAGCCGTGCCCTGCCGTTGGCAAGCAAGGTACAGAATCTCCTGATAGCCGATTTCCTGAATTACCTCGCACTCAGGCACAATGTCTATCTCTCCACCATGGATGAAGAATTAAAAAAAAACTTCAATCCGAGGCCATAGCGAGCAGTGGAATCATTGACCCTTTGGAAGAATTGGAGATTGATGTGCAGAGTTTTGACATTCCGAGAGTCGTGTCCGTCTATCCCGACCGTGCCGGAGTCCGATGGTGGACAAAGGCCTGGTTCAACAACCGGGAGGAAGGCGAACTTTCAGTAGAGATAGACCGGAACAATGCCATCCGTTTCATTCAGGACAGGATAGAAAAGGATGAATGGTTAGAGGAGTTCTTTCCCAAACAGATGGAGATATACCATAACGCCATAGAGCAGACCAAAGAACAGCTTTTGAACCAATTGAATTATTAGGATATGGGCGAAATCAGACATACAGAGCGTTTTGCAGAGATAGAAAGGATATTCGGTGACTACTTCAATTGCCACCTTGCCCCTGTCATGCGTGACACGCAAAGCTATCTCAACCGCAAGCAGGTGGAAGAAATGGCGGAATACTCTACCAGTGCAGCCGGTATTCTCAGTTCGATGGCAGCCGCCAACAATCCGATGATCGATCCGTACCAGACACTGAAAATAACAGGCGAATGGAACTCCAAGACTACGGAAGACTATTTGGCGATGGTCAAGGACAAAATTTCCGGCAACAAGGATATGCAGACCGACCTGGCGATGATGGCCGGCGAATGGCGTTCCGCTGTAATCGGAGAAATCGGCAGGGATCGTTATGACACATTATCCGGACAATTAGGATGCGACCTTGCCTACGCCTACACGGATTACCGCATGGAACAACTGATGATAGACAGGTTGGTCAAGGAACGTATGCCCAAGTCATCGGCAGACTACATCATCCGCAAAGCCGCACAGAATACGCTGTTAGGCTTGTCAGCGACACTGGGCCAATCACCGCTTGCCGCCGAGATCGAGCAACGTGGCGAAGCGGCCTACAAGCCTTCCAAATTAGAAAAAGGGACAAGCCGTGTCATCGGTGCAGGGATTGACGCCCTCTCTTTAGGCGGTGTGGGCAGTTGGACGAGCTTCGCAAAGTTTGTCGGAGTGGATCTGGCTTTTTCCGCATTGACACCTTCCCAAGACAATAAAGGAAACGGGCAATCGGTGGAGGATTGTATCAGTAAAGGCGTGTTTGGAAGCGAAGCCAACGTCTTTGCGGATTTCCGCAAACAAGCCAGGAGCATACAGAAGGACGAGAATCCGTACATCATCGCTACCAACGAGCGACTGGCCAAGAAGATTCCCATTGAAACTTTTGATTTTACGAAATGGATGAGTGAGCATACGATAACAAGCAAACCCATGTGGAGTTTGGCTGACGAAAAGAAAAACGAGGAACGGTATAAGAATGTACCTTTGGTGATTATGCCGGAATACCGGGAAGCCTATCTAAATAGTTTAGAACAGAAGCAAAATAAGGGAAGTGAAGAATCTGCATCTACCGAAATAGCAAAACAGGAAGTTCAAAACACTACCGAGCAAGCTGTTACTCAACAAATAGAGGAAAGTGAAATGTCGGGACAATCGCATTCGGAGGCAATTACGCAAGAAGAACAAGGACAACAAACGGTACAATCCGACACCCGTACCAACGAAAACGGCTGGAACGGACTGTTCTCCTCCTTGGGATTGAACGGCATGGGTGATATAGGCAGAAACTTAAGCTATGTACTCTCCATGCTGCCCGACATCCTGGTAGGGATGTTTACAGGCAGGACGAAATCTTTGGATATAGGAGACAACATCGTACCTATGGCAAGCGTCTTAGCCGGCTTGTTTGTCAAGAACCCCGTCCTAAAAATGCTGATGATTGGATTGGGCGGTGCCAACCTGTTGAACAAGGCAGGACATGAAGCCATTGACTGGAAACGGAATGAGGGTAACAGCAGGCCTGTATCGGAAAACAGACCTGTACAATACCGAAGCTATCCGGATGAACCGCTCAATCCGCGCATCTCCAATCCGATATTGAAAGGCAACAACCTGATAGCGACAATAGACCGTGTACCCTGTACCATCCAGCTACCCGAAAAGGTAACAGCCGCGTACCACGCAGGAGCCTTGCCTCTCAACACCCTTGCCAACGCCATTCTCGCCAAGAGCGACCAGACCAGGGCGATGATGGAGCGCAACTTTGAGAATGGAGAACGGGAGACCATTATAAGAACCAGAGGAATACAATAAAAGACAAACATATATGAAAGAGAAATCACAGTTTGAGAAAAACGCTGCGGACAAGCAGGTCGAATTGCTTTCCGAAGCATTGAACGGTGCGGTCAGTGCCGGCGGTCATTGGCTCAACGCCACGGGCAAGGGATATCCGAAGTTTTATCCGAAAGGAGTTGCGGTCAGTCCGTTCAACGCCCTGTTCATGGCATTGCATTCAGACAAGACCGGAAGCAAGACCAACCTCTTCACCTTATACAGCGAAGCCAAGGCACGGGGAGAGTCTGTCCGTGAACACGAGAAAGGTGTGCCCTTCCTGTTCTACAATTGGAACAAGTATGTAAACCGGAACAATCCCAACGACATCATTTCAAGAAACGACTACCAACAACTGCCTCCTGAAGAGAGGAACCGGTACAAGGGCATACACAACAGGGAGATTCGCACACTGTTCACCATAAACCAGACCCTGCTGCCCCTTGTTGACAAGAATGTATATGAGACCCTTGTGCAGAAGCACGGCAACAGCGTGGAGCAGGGATTCGGCGAAAAGGAGCTGCGTGAATTGCGCCCCCGCTTCAATGCCTTTGTGCAAGCCATTTCCAAAAACATGGTGCCCGTCCGCACGGACGGAAGCGGCGTGGCACATTACGACAGTCAAAAGGATGCGGTTTACATTCCCCGTCAAAAGGATTTTGAACATTATACCGACTATGCACAAGAGACCTTGCGGCAAATCATAGCGGCTACCGGACACCAGCAACGCCTTGCCCGTGAAGGCATGGTGATGAAAAACGGAGTGCCACCCACCGAGGATGCCGTCAAGCAGGAACATCTTATCTCCGAAATCGCTTCGGGTATCAAGATGCTGGAAATGGGACTGCCTGCACGCCTGTCGGATGAGAATATCAAGATGGTGGACTACTGGAACCGGGAACTCAAAGAGAATCCCAACCTGATTGATGCCATCGAGAGCGATGTGAACAATGCCTTGGAGGTCATACGCAAGGCGGAACGAGGCGAGAAAATCGAATATGCCACCTTTCGTAACCACCGGCAGACCGAGCGGATGCAGGAGCAGATGCCCAAGCATTTCTTTGTGGCTGACGAGATAAAGAAACACCCCGACAAGGATAACAAGACCATCGTGTTGGTCATAGACCGACAGGGAAAGAGTGCCGATGTCATCTTGCCTGCCGGCGCATCCCTGGAGGTGAACAACGAGATAAAGGGTATGAACAAACAGCGCATACAGTCTGCCCTGCAGAAAAGCGGCATAGAGCATGTCCGCTTCTACAATCCAGACGGAGCATTGGGGTATCGTCCCGACGACCGCTATTTTGCCGAGAAGCAGATTGAGGTGGCAAGATTGAAGAGCTGGACTTTGGAAACGCTCTCCACCATCGACGCCCATCCTGCGGTAAAGCAAGCCTATGACCTTGGCTTTGAGCAAATCCAGATGGTGCAGGACGACAAGAACCGTTGGGCATTGTATATAAAACCCGAAGGCAAGTCTGGTTACAGCATCTATCCCGACAAGGATGACCTGAACCGTTTCTTCACCACTCTCAAGCAGTCGTTGGATAACATCGACAAGGTACGTGGCGAACTGGCGAAGAAATACTATGCCTTGGCGGAGAGCAAACCCGAACTGAAGGTGGATCTGTTCCACACATCGGACGAGCGCATCGACCTGAACCGCATCCAGCGTGTGGCCGTGTTCAAGACCAAGAACGGTGCGATACTCTGCGCTCCCACCATAGACAATCAGAAGCCACAGCCCCGAAGTGTCACGCCACAACAATGGCAACGGATGTGGCTTGCCGAAGACCGGAACAGCTTCAAGCAGCATTTGGCTGCAACACTCTTTGCGGATCTGCTGAACAAGAGCCAATCACAGGAGCAGACCTCTTCCGAGAAACAGGAAGAAGAGGTGGAGGCAAAAGTCGGCCGGAAAGAGGAAATCAAGCCTGAACAGCCTAAAGAGGAAGTCGAGGAACAGGAAGAGGCATCACGAGGTATGCACCGATAAACGAAACGGAATATGAGCAAGAACCAACAATACGCAGAACAATATGCCGATTTTGCGATGGAGCAGATGCGCAAGTACGGCATACCTGCCTCTGTGACCTTGGCGCAAGGCATATTGGAGAGCAGCAACGGACAAAGCCGTCTGGCCCTGAACGAGAACAACCATTTCGGCATCAAAGCCACTCCAAGATGGATTGCGCAGGGTGGCAAGTACGGATTATACACCGATGACAAGCCCAACGAAAAGTTTTGCAGTTATGACAGTGTGGGTGATTCTTACGAACACCACTCCAGATTTCTGGTAGAGAACAAGCGGTATGACAGATGTTTCGCCTTGGCTCCCGATGACTATAAGGGTTGGACGGAAGGGCTTGCCAAGGCAGGATATGCCAGCGGCAGCAATTATGCAGGAAGCCTGCAAAAAATCATCGAGGTCAACGGATTGCAGAAGTACGACCGGATGGTGATGGCGGAAACGAAAACGCAGAGATTAGAGATTGGACAAGAAATGAATGTCGATGCAAACAAGGAAGCGTATTCATTCCCTGTGGAGCGTGCGGAATTTATGTTTGTCACCTCTCCATTCGGTATGCGCACCGACCCGATGGATGCCGGCAAACAACAGATGCACAAGGGTATCGACATCCGCTGCAAGGGAGATGCGGTACTGGCGACTGAGAACAACGGCAAGGTGGTGGCCGTCAACCAAAATGCAAATACCGCCGGAGGGAAGTCCATCACCATCGAATACCCAAGGAGCGACGGGAGCAAGGTGCAGAACACCTATATGCACCTGTCTTCTGTCGATGTCAAGGTGGGCGATACCGTCCAAGCCAGGCAGAAAGTCGGTGTTTCAGGGAATACCGGGACACGGACTACCGGCGAGCACCTGCATTTCGGGGCGACATTAGTTTCAGCGGATGGGCAGAAGCGGGATATGGACCCGGCTGTTTATCTGGCTGAGATTGCCGAAAAAGGCAATATCAAGTTACAAGCTCTGCATAACGGGAATGACCTGCTGGCAAAATACAAGACGGAGGCAGTGGCCACTCCACAAGAAAGCAAGGCTCAAAGTCCTGAAGACTGGATGAAAAAGCTGCTCTCTTCGGAGGACAGCGGTGTCGGCTTATCGGGAACCAACGACCCGATTATGGATATGGTGGTCAAAGCCTTTTCTTCGCTGATGATGCTGGCAGTAGTCATTGACAGCAAGGATGAAGAGGAACAGATAAGTGCCGTTTCCAAAATGGCCGATGAACGGAAAGTGGATTTGACCCCACTTTTACCACACATGAAAACCTGCGCTCTCGTGGTTGGAGAGAACAACAAAGCCGTATTGCAGGCAGACAACGGCTCCATCCAATTCTCACGGGAGTTGAGTGCCAATGAGCTGAGCCGCCTGTCTGCCACGCTGAACAGTCCGGGACTCTCGGAAGAAAGCAAGCGTATGCGTGTGGCCGGGATGGTCAATGCCCTGGTGCTGTCGCAACAGGCTTCGCAGAACTTCGAGCAGGGAATGTCGGAACAACAGAGCCGGGAGGAACAAATCAAGAGATAATGAAACGCGTGATGATGGAAATAGGATTGTTGTTTGTCGGGTTGTCCATGGCAGCACTGCACACCCTCGTATGCTACAAACTGTTCGGCTTGGTGGCGACACTCGTGATCATAGGGGTGCAGGTCGTCATCGCCATCGGGATAGTCTGGATTAAAATCCGTGCGCCCGACTAAGACGGTTGCACAGGCAAGTGGTTCACATTTAACAGGATATTCCGGTCAAATGGTCTTGGTAAAATAAAACTACAAGCAATATGATAAAGTGTAATGTAACAATGTGCGGTACAATCAGCCGTGTGGCTACCGTCCGCACCAACAGCGAGAATAAAGTGTTCACGGCTTTTGCCGTAAATTGTGTGGTTCCTGCCAAAAGCGGTATCAACAAGACCGTGGAAATCTCCGTCGCCAAAGATGGAGAGGATAACGAACTGAAGAATTGTGCCTTGGGACAACGGGTAAATGTGTCGGGCACGCTGACTTTCAAGAAACGTGGGGACAACCTCTATTTCAATCTGTCAGCTTCGGAGGTCACTCTTTCGGCTTCCAATGAAGATTCCATCAAGGGGGAAATGCACTTCCGGGGAAAGACTGGAAAAATCATTGAAGAGAAAACCGACAAGAAAGGCAAGGAATTTTTACAGTTCTCAGGCTTTTCCGCAGAGAAAGTCAATGACGGCTTCGAATACCTGTGGGTACGGTTCTTTGGCTTTGACTGCAAACGTGAAGAGTGGCTGCAACCCCAGACAGGCATCGAGGTCAAAGGCGACATGGAGCTGTCCGTCTATAACGACAAGCTGAACCTTTCCTGCAAGATTGCCGAGATGTCGGCGTATGTCAAGCCTCCGTATACCCCCAATAACTGACAGGTATGGCCGGTTACAAGAAATATAACAACGATGGCCCTTCCGCAGAAGACAAGGCTCTTGACCTTTTTGCGGAAATGATGATCGAGCGCATCGAGACCATCAGCAAGGACTGGTCGAAGCCGTGGATTACCGAGGGAAGTTTAGGGTGGCCGAAGAACTTATCCGGGCGTGAGTACAATGGGATGAACGCGCTGATGTTGCTTCTCCACTGCGAGAAGAACGGATATAAGATTCCTCGTTTCTGCACCTTTGACTGTGTGCAACGGTTGAACAAGCCGACTGAAAAGCAGGCTAAAGAGGGTGTGGAACTGCCGAGGGTTGCCGTCAACCGTGGTGAAAAATCGTTCCCGGTCATGCTTACCACCTTTACCTGCATCCATAAGGAGACCAAGGAGAAAATCAAGTATGACGATTACAAAAGGCTCTCCGACGAAGAGAAGAAGATGTACAACGTATATCCGAAGATGCAGGTCTTTCGGGTATTTAACGTGTCCCAGACCAATCTTCAGGAAGCCCGTCCGGAACTTTGGAACAAGCTGGCGAATGGGGATGCCGTAAAATTGGACGAGAGCGAGAAGATGTCTTTTGAACCGATGGATGTGATGATCCGTGATAACCGTTGGATTTGTCCCATCAAGCCGATGCACCAGGACAAAGCCTACTTCTCCATTACCAAAAACGAGATTGTGGTTCCTGAAAAGGCACAGTTCAAGGACGGGGAATCGTACTACGGCACGCTTTGGCATGAAATGACCCACAGCACAGGTATCGAGGGGCAGCTTGACCGCATCAAGCCCACCGCTTTCGGTTCGGACGAATATGCCCGTGAGGAATTAGTGGCTGAATTAGGCAGCGCATTGGTGGCACAGCGTTACGGTATGAGCAAGGCTCTGAAAGAAGAGAGCTGCGCCTATCTGAAATCGTGGCTGGAGCAACTGAAAGAGTCTCCGCAATTTATCAAGACCACGCTCTTGGATGTGAAAAAGGCGACTTCGTTGGTTACGCAAAACGTGGATAAGATTGCGGAAGAATTGGAAAAGGGGAAAAAGGAAGAGCAGGACAACAAGCAGGGAATGAAAGTGGAACAACCTGCATCCGGCGAAAAGATTTTCTATTCTTCCGTTGCCTACCTGCAATCAACCGATGACACTTCCCGGCTGGACGAATTTCGGGACAAGGGTGATTATGAAGGATTGCTCCAAGCTGCCAAAGAGTATTATGACGGAAACGGTATCAATGAGCAATATACCTTTGCCTCTCCTCTCCAGAACAAGGGTGATGACCTGTTGATTGAAGACAAGGATTTTGCCGTGGTCTATAACAACAGCGTGGGTGGCACATACGAGGTGATGCTGAAATATTCGGAACAGGAAATCCGTGACCATATTACCAGATATGGAACCCGTCTGGCAAGCGATGACATCAAAGAGGTGGCAAAGGATATGGTGGCAGAACAGTTCCAGGCTATAACGAAACAGCGAATACCTGTCTTTGAAATGCCGAGCGGAGATATTCTCTATGCCGGATATAACAGGGAGACCGACACGCTTGATGTCGGTACGGTGGTCAATGCCGGTCTTGTTCCCAACCATCAGTTCCCCTACGACCACGACAATTCTCTCGAATCCAACCTGCAATCCGTCCATTCGGAATTAAGTCATATGGAACAGTATCAGGAGGAAGAGGTGGAATATAGCGGTGGTATGCACCGATAACTATAATGGGGCGTTTGCGTATTCAATCCAACCGTTGGGAGTTTGTTCTCCTTGCGGTTGGATTGTTGTAGCTATACAGTCAGTCAATATCATAGCCTATCACATAATCGTCATTGATAAGCAGATAGTAGTAGCCGTTGCCACAATTCCGATATTCCTTGCTGAAGCCTGCCGCCATATCGCCATTGTCTCGTGGCTCACACCAAAGCGTTCCGTCATAACCGCAAAAATCAAAGCGGCAAGTGGAAAATTTCTCTTTGTTTTTCAGTGCCTCACGGAAGAGACGCATTGCTGTCGTTCCACAGTATTTTTCAATGGTGGCAAGTCCGATACATTTGCCGTCGATGCGCGTGCCTGTTGTGATGTGGTTCTCGTAAAGGTTTTTATCCAAATCCGCATTGGCGATTTCACGAAGCCAGGAATTTGTATGTGTGGCAAGTCGGGCAAGTTTCTGATATTTCAGAATAAGTTTTCTGTCCGTATTCTCGTCCTGTTCTTGCGAGGGATAGTATATTTGCTCGATGCTTGCCCAGTCTGTAAACACATAGCCTTTTGTCCGCTTGCCGAGAGCGATAATGCCAATAATACCTCTGTCTCGGTTGATGAACAAGCGTCTGCGTTTTCCTGCAATCCGCACGTATAAAGACGGAGGATTGGTTTCGTTGCGAAGATAGCTCTCCGCCGGATGAATAGTTGTCATTTCCATATCTGTATCTATTTTTCAATGTTTATTTTACCTGTCCTTACCAGTGTACCATTGCGGTAAAGCATGATTCCTCCGGGCTTGAACCCCATTTCTCCGAAGGCTATGTATTTGATATAATCCCGGTACTTCTCGCCTGAAAAGTTTTTACCGCACAAGTTGTTGAAAAACATGGGTATTGAAAACCCATCCTCTCCTGACAACACTGTTTTTCCGTTTTGTCTGATTTCGTCTAACATACCAATTTCCAATTTTCATCATCAATCGTAAGTTTGTTCATTTCCCAATCATACTCCACTTCCGGTGCATTGGTATAGGGAAAATTGATGGTGTAGCCGATTTGTCCGTAGGAACAATGAAGCGGTGTTACACATATTTCCCTGCCAAAATAAAGGCTCGGTGTGCAGTATTTCCGCCAATTAAAGCGGTCTGCAAGGATATTCCTGCAAAGTCTTCTGTAATATGATTTGTTCGATAAAGTCATAATTATGTGTATTAAAGAAATTCCATTTCAAATGCTTGTAGCAATTCGTATATCTGTTCTTCGGCATCTTCCATATCCGCTACAATATCCTTGATGTGATAAGGTGCGCCATTCTTGCCGTGTCCGTCATCGCCTATCCACAAATAGGCTTCATAATCGGGGTCAAAACCCTCGTAATACTCTTTTACATTGGCTATGAGGGAATCAATATCCTCGCCCTGCATATCGGCATTGAAGAGAAAATCCTGTCCGTACTTGGTATAGCGTTGAAACTCAAACAATACTCTTGTCTCGTTTTTGTCTTCAACGTTCACGCTCCAGCCTTTTTCTTGGGCAATGTCGGTTATTCTCTGTATCTGTTCTTCGGTAATCATCTTGTGAGGGGTTTGAAGTGGGGAAACTTTTTACATTTCCCCACACGTGGCTTAATCCGTTACTTGAAAATAATACTCCTGCTTCTCGTCCGACCATTCAGAGGTCATTTCGTCCGCTTCTCTCCATAGCTTGTCATAGAGAATGGCTCTTTGGTTGTCTCTCTCGTGCCACTGCCATATCTTGTGATTAAGTACAAGGCAGAGTTCCGTCCAATACTTGTAGTTGTCTTTCCATTCGGACTTGGCTCGCCTGTATGTGTCGGCTATGGCTTTGTCTCCGAATTTATCGGCAATGGAGAAGTCCTGCCAAAAGGTGGTTATCGGCTCGTAACCGTTCAACTCTGTTATGTTCCATCTTGGGATGGCGATTTGAAGTGCTTTCATAATCGTTATTGTTTATGGTTTTCGTAATACTCTTCGGGTAAATGATAGAGGTCGTTCTCTGCCAAATGGTCTATGGCTTCCGCTGCCAGACGGCACGCCCATTCGTTACGCTGGTCATATCTTCCCTTGTGCCAGTTCTCCGCCAACTGCTCCATAAAGTAGAACATCAGCTTGGCTTTTTCGTTTACCAAATAGCGGTGGTCATCCGCCAATGCCTTGCCCACCTTTCGGGGTGAAGCCATTTTTCCGTTTACATAGTTTGAGAACTCGTCCGCAAAGCGTTTGTCGTTCTCTGATAATTGATTGTTGTACTCCATTTCTAATGAATTTTGATGTTGAACATTTTTTCTTTTCCCTCTGGTCGGTTCTTTCCCGTCTGAACCGCCTTGGAATTTTATGGATGCGGTAAACGGCTGTCGGTACTGCTTCATGCGACGGCTTTCCCGGCCAATTACTCTTTCACGGAAAGGAAGAATTTGCAGGGAATGCACTTCAAGCCGGAGAATCAAGCGCGACAGCAGACCTTTGCATCTGATAAAACCAAGAGCGGTGTGGACGGAAGATGAGCCACGGCAGTTATACCTATAAAAGGAAGATGGCTTGGGCAAAATATAAAGGTTGAGATACAAAAGGAAGCTGCCAACGCAGTTTAGGCAACTCATAAAAACGGGTATCGTGCTTTTGTGAAACCACGTAAGCACGACACTCATTGATAAGAGCTAAAAAGATGAAGGCAGTAAATCACTCATCCTCTGTTCCGGCAAACCGCAAAAGCCCCGAATGATAGTATCTCCGTTTACGCCATCAAGTTTGCTGAACATCTGCAAGGAGTCAAATCCTCTGTCGAATTGCTCCTTGCTGACAGCAGGGGCAAAATGAATAACTCCACGTGGATAGCTTTTTGATACACCTATCCACCCACGCAAATAATCATCGAAATGTCCGTCCGCTTTTGACACATAGAACTCTTGCGAATGAGAACTGCAAATGTTCTTTCCGTACATCTCGTCTCCTAAAATCAGGATTCCGATTTTAGGATTGTACATAAAACGTCTGTTGGCTATTTGGAGAATATCTATGATTTCTTGTTTGATATTGATAACCATCAGGGGAGTCCCAATCTCTCTTTTTGTACGTTTGCCTATGCCGTAACCTTTCTTTTCCATACTCCTGTCTTTTATGCTCTCCGATTATGCCGATATTTGATATTCGTGAATAGAGCAGTATGCGTCTTCATTTTCTTCTTTCCATTGCTTGACAATCGCATTGACATCCTGACGGGATTTGACTTGTACTTCGCAAATATCCTCCAGCCAGTCATATACGCTTTCCAAGTCTTGAAAATACTCGGAATAGTATTCTTCCTCCGAAGTGCATACATCAACATAGTATCTGTCAGGAAAGTATTTGCCCTCATCATCATTCGTCCAATACTCACACATACCAGGTTCTTCCGACTGATAGAAATATCGCAGCGTGGGATATTTCTCACATACCATATCAAACATTTCATTGCAGGGAGACCACGCTGTTTCTGTATTGAATGTAAGCACCTCACCGTTGAATTTGAGGTTATCCCACGTTCCACGGCAATATATCTTTTCCCAACTTTCTCCGAGGGCTTCTACAAGACACCCTAACCACGTAGTTCCAAAACCATTTTGAACGGACGGCTTTTGTCGTTTTTCTAAATCTTTCATTAACTCATAGAGTTTTTTCAATTCTGTTGCGTTGCCCTCTATCGCATACGCAGTGCTGCACCAATTCGGCATAATCGTAAATTTTTATTGTTAGACTTGTTTTTGTTTCCCTCTGCTTGGAAGCCTTCCGACTTCGCCACCGGGATATGTTTTATGTGCGTTAAAGACTGCGTTACAAGGGAGATAAGACAAGTAAACAAACAGGGAGTTAATGAAATACCCAATTTCTGCCTGCCGGAAATTGAGGAAAGTTGTCGTTAAGTCCGGTGATTTGTTAGACGAAGCGATACTTGGCGTTCTCCCACAGCAGTACCTTTGCACCATAAAACAATCCGCGCGGCGTGGTGGTCGGCTCAAAGGAGAATACTCAAAAAACTATAATGGGTTGTTAGTAGGTAAAACAGATTTGACCTTTGAGTGGTGCTATAAACGGCACAAGTGGTTGTATAAATGGAAGAATTGCGTACATACTATATTTTAGCAGGTTACATCTACCACTTTGCGGTAGAATTAAAACAGTACATCGCTACGGCAATCAACGAGCAGCCGTAGCCGGATACATAAAAGCCACCTGCTACATTGTATATCGTAACAAGTGGCTGACGAAAAGAACAAAACAGATTATGCAGTCATACGCTTACGGATTTGCCGTGCGTTTTTCTGTACAAGTTGTATGATGCGGTCGTGGTATTCTGTGTTTTGGTTGCAAAGCCCTCTTGATTGCAGGACTTTGAAATTTTCAAGCGACAGTTCAACAGTCTCAATGCGTTTGTCATTTATCCGTGCAGAGAAAACCAAAGACTTGGGTTTGAGGTAGTATTCGCATTGTCCCACACAATGATGTAAAGCATTTCCCTCTTTGTAATAATCATCCACGCTCTCCAACACGCTGACCACAATCAGTCCGTCAGTGAATGACAATCCAAAGAATTTGCCTTTCAACTCTCTGAACTTCTCCTCATTCTCCTGCGCCTTTTTCTGCTCGGCTTCACGTTTCTCTCGCTCTTGGATAACCCTTAGCCTCTCTTGATAGCGGTCGTGCTCGGCTTTCAAATCCAATGGGCAGACATAATGGGCATTGCGAATATCCTTGCCACACCTTTCAAGCAAGCGGATGTAATCCACCCAAAGGGAAATGTCGGATATGTGATAATTGTTACGCATCACTATCTTATAAGTGTTCCAATACAAATCAAAATACATAGGGTGTTGCAGAAAATAGTTCAAATCCACCTTTCTCCCTGCCTTGAACATCGTTTCGGCTCTACTGTCCTGCAACAAGGCTTCAATCAGCTTCGTTGGCTCAATCTCCGACAAAGAACCTCTTAGTCCGTTGCGTCTTAACTTGGTTGTGGCAGAATAATAAGGATAAACCTTGCAGTCGGCAATCCGCCTGTAAACATTATTGTCGTTCCGCAGTTCTATATGATTGTCAAAGACAAAGCTGTCTATATAGTAGCCGAGTGTACGCCTTAATGCCGTTACTTCTGTCTTGCCATTATCATCAATCCAATAACGGACTACCTCCATTGAGTAAAAATCGGCTTTCTTGCCCTTGCGATAATGAGCCGTCAAAAGGAACACCCTCTGCACCTGTAAGCCGTCTTGGGTTGTCAGTATGGAGTAATAGGATTTGTCTTTATACTTACGCTGTAAGGTGTTGCGTATCTCCAACTTTGTATCGCAGCGAGGGCAACGGCAGGTCTTTTCTCTGGTCTCGCTCCATTGGTGTCCGCAATCCATACAGGTGGTCATACCGCTTTTGGTACGGAACGCATAATGATTTAAGCAATGGCGAAATGCCCATAACTCTTGCTTCTCGGTCAGTGGCAGTAACCGCTCATTGGCGGTTACTACCTTGTGCTGTAATCTCGTCTTGGCTCTCATAGTCCTAAATCAAATAGTGATGGTTGGGTAACTTCCTGTTTCGTTGCTTTCTGGGTTGGCTTGGGTCTGCTGTTACGTTGTTGTATCTTCCGCAGTTCCTCGTCTTGATAGGCTTTGAGTGCCTTTTCCCTCGCTTCGGCTTGCTCTTCGGGAGTAAGTTCTACCCTATGATTGACTATCACACCGCAGTTGACGGCTTTACCCACCTCTATATTGTCTTCATCATAATAGTGGGTACAGAGAGAATAAACCTCATTGTCGGTCATTCCACAACCGCCCTCTTTGCATATAGCCATTGCTTGGTTGAGTACAAATGTGATGCAATCGTCCAAATTCTTGTTCTCTTTGGCATACGACACGGCAAAGAGTTCATCCGTCTTGGCTCTCTCGTCCAAATATGCCTTTATGGTCTGCTTGAATTGTTCTGTTCCTTTCATATCGTCTGTTATTTTGCTTGATAATAAATACTTGGCTCACTTGAAACATTGTAGATGTATGCTCCGCACCTTACCAACAATGCCTGTTTACCATAATACAATCGCTTCATTCCTTTGACACTGCCTGTGTTATGGAAGTTGGGAAATCGGCTGATATTACAGCGTTCTCCCTGCTCTTTGGTCATTCTTCGTGTTCTCATAGCATTAGAAATGATAGTCAATCACTCCACCGATATACAGCAATGTTCCTGGCTCTAATTGGCTTACCACTCGCAGAAACTCGTAAGATTGTTCGGCAGCTCCGTTGATACACTGCTCGTCCATATAGAACTGATAGGCGGTATCAAGCGGATTTTTGAGGTACTTTTCAAGTTGGTACACCTCGCCAATCCAAAGAGTGCAGTTTTCTGTGGTAACGGCTTTCGCCTTTTCTTGCAAGGTTGCCACAAATTCCTCTTTCCATTTGTCCGCACCGCCATTGTAACAGATTGTATCATCTGAAACAAGCTCAAACATCCCTTTGGGCAGAATGTTGTTTATCAGATTATCAATGTGTGATTTACGCTCTTCCTCGTCAATCTCCGAGCAATAGTCATAATAGTGTCCGTCTCCTTGTTCAAGGGTGCAGTCGTTCAGGATGTTGTCTTTTAGAGGTCTCTCTTCTGTGATTTGAAAAATCTTGCTGTGCATAATCTGTCTGTTTTAATCGTTGAACTTTTGTTTTTTCTTTTCCCTTATTTTGAAGCCTTTATCGCTTTCTTGTCGGGATCTGAATTTTACGTGCATTCAGAGACTGTGGACTACAGAGGGATAAGACAAGTAAATGCCAGAGGAGTTGATGAAATACCCAATTTCAGCCTGCCGGAAATTGTGGAAAGTTGTCGTCAAGTCCACAAGGCATTAGTGGAGCCAATCGGAGAATCGGTACTTGGCGTTCCCTCGCCGCAGTACCTTTGCAAAGGAAAATGGAGCCGACAAGAATAGCCGGAGAAGCTCACAGTATTGTGATAATAGAAACAGGTATAATGGTCTGGTAGTAGGAATTATAAAACAGGATAAAATATAACAAAACGGCAAATTTGATGTATATTTGCCAAAATTGTTATAACATTCACAGCATTATCTTACTACAGTATAACAAAAATGGCAAACTACATTGTTATATGCCAAATTTGTTATAACTTTGCAGTATAATTAAAAAAGCAATAATGACTGCTGTAAATCAAATAATAGATATTGCTAAGAAACAAGATGGCATATTCACAAGAAAAGACTTGTTGAATGTGGTACGATCTGGTATGAAAAACATATCAGAAGGGTCTCTTGTTGTGCTTTTGAATAGGATGATTGCAGAAAACAAAATCATTAGGGTTTCATACGGGAAATATAAATTAAATGAAGATTTGAAGCATGAATTTTTGTATGAACCAAACGAATTTATGCTTTCACTCAACAAGCATATAAAAGAAAAATTTCCTTTCATCGACTATTGTATATGGCAACCGTCTGTATTTGCATCAATGATGCTACATGTACCTGCGGTAAGAACCACATTAGTAGATGTTGAAAGGGAAGCGATGGAATCTGTTTTTATGTCATTACAAAACGTCGAATCAGAAATCCCTATTTTCTTGAATCCGTCCCAAGAAGATGTGGACAGATACATTACAAATAGAGACTTAATTATTGTCCGCCCTCTTGTTAAAGAGGCTCCATTAGATGTTATAAATGGCTGTCCCGTTCCCACATTGGAGAAAATGCTTGTTGATGCCATATCTGACAAAGAACTACAACATCTTCAAGGCAATGAATTATATACTATATATTCAAACGCATTCTCTGACTATGCAATCAAAAAAACAAGGTTATTGAGATATGCGGCACGTCGCAACCGAAAACAAAAAGTTGAACAAATTATCAATACAATCAATATATGATACATCCCGATAGCAGGACTTTGTCTTGGATAGAACAAGTCGCCAAAGACAATAAGATAAAAGATATAACCCTCGTTGAGAAAACAATCCGTGCATTCTCATTGTTGGAAGCATTGGCTCGATCGGGTTGCCCATTTTTGTTCAAGGGAGGTTCGTCCTTAATGCTTCATCTTGATACAGGCAAACGACTTTCTATCGATATTGATATAATATGTCCTCCTGGAACAAGAATTGAAGATTATCTTGAAAAGTATTCCGAAGAATATGGCTTTGGAGAGGTCAAATTGGTAGAGCGTATCTCTCGTACCGATATTCCGAAACAACACGCCAAATTCTTTTACCAAGTGGCATATCCGGCAGGAGGACGTCAGGATAAGATTTTGTTGGATGTATTATTCGAGGAAATTCATTATGCAAATGTAGTGGAACTTCCTATTCAAAGCCGGTTGTTAAAAACAGAGGGAGACCCCATAATTGTAAAGTTACCAAGTAAAGAGGATTTGCTTGGCGATAAATTAACTGCATTTGCTCCTCACACGACCGGGATTCCTTTTTTCAAAGGAGAAAAGAATTGCTCAATGGAAATATGCAAACAACTATTTGACATTGCATCTCTTTTCGATATTGTCAATGACTTGTCCATTACAACAGAGACATTCAATAAGTTTGCGATGGTTGAACTTCAATACAGAGGTGAGAGTCCTGATGCAATTCAAAAAGTTTTGGATGATATTTATGATACGGCTAAATGTATCGTAATGCGTGGACAAGATAATCAAGAAGAGTTTGACATGATTCAAGATGGAATAAAAAAAGTGCGTGGCTTTATTCATAGTGAAGTCTATACTTTGGAAAGTGCTATCACAAATGCTTCAAAAGCCGCCTATCTCGCTAAACTTATCGGCAAAGGAATACACGAGGTAAAACATTATAATCCGTCCGAAGCGAATTTATTAATCAACACAACGATACAACCTCCATTATCAACTAAGTTGAACAAATTTAAGAAGACAAATGCAGAAGCGTTCTTCTATTGGAGTGAAATACAAAAGTTAGGATAATGCACTTTATAATGCAGGAGAGCCGATCCATCACGGACAGGCTCTCCCAATTCAAATCATGAAGCAAAAAGTATCTTTTGTGTTCTATTTCATATAAAGCAATACTTTGGTATGTCGATTGGCTTCGGTAGGATTGTAATCTGAGATTCCTCCCTTGCCGACCTTGGTAATCACATCAACTGCCAGTCCTCGCTTAACCAATTCTGTGGTAATATAATCGGCTCTCGATATGCTTAACCTGTCGTTTACATCGGCAGCCCCTGTGGCTGCATCAGCCGCACCTACAACAGTAACCGACAATCCGTATTTCTTTGCGACACGTGCCAGTTCATCAAGATTGACCGACTGTGACTTGTCTGTCAACTTCGCTGTGCCGAGTTCAAAGAAGAAATAAACGGGAGAACCGATGCACTCGTTGCCGGAGTTTATAAAGGACAGATAATCCGAGTGGTTATAGGTGGCAATGCTGTCTCCGCCCATATTTGTCAATTCCTGAGCTTTGGCAAGATTGTCCGATTGGACTTCATTTGAATTTCCACTATCATCTACATTCACATTGGCAATTCCGGAACAAACCGCAAGGCTGTCATTGGACAAAGGCGACTTGCCATCCCAACGCCTGTTCTTCAACCTTGCCCTGAGCGAGTTCAGTCCGCTGTAATCATTTTTAGGATAACCACTGCTTAAATTTTCATGGTCTTCAAACAGCCGGCTGTACTTTTCAAGCAATCCTTCAATATCCAAAATTTTCTTCAGTTCATTCAAGGTACGCATATCCCTGTCGTGTTGACCAATGTACCTGCGGTTGCTTTCCGACAACTCCGAAGCATATTCCACTAACCACTCGTTTTGCCGAATATAAGGAGTCGCATCAACGGTTCGTTTCCACCCGACCTTTCCAATCGTGAAAGACAGTCCGGCAGAAACGGAGAGCATATTGTCCCCGAAGCGGTTGGCTTCCCCATATCCGTCAAAGTTTTGGAAAGTGGAAGCATTGCCAATCTCCAGCAATGCTGCCAGCCGTTTGCAGATGCGGTATTGCCCTTGTATGCCATAAGAAATGGCAAATGGTTTCTGACCGTTCTGAGGATTATACATCATTCCAAGGCCAACGTATGGAACAATGCCCCAACGTGGATTTTCTTTCTTTGCATACAGTCCGCCAAGGACATTATACATCAGGTCGGCGTGGAAATGATGATAGTCATTGGCAGTAAGGTTGCAGCCCTTGAACCGCCAACCTCCATACCCGATTCTTGCCCCGATCTGTGGAGTGAACCATTTGCCGACTGATGCGGATAACGATGGTTGTACCCGGTCAAACAAATCAGCACAGCCAATCGGTCTGCCGATGAAAGCACTTGCACCACCTTGCAGACTGACAAACCAGTTGCCGTTCCATGGTGAAGTTACCAGCACTCCCTTGTGATAAGTCGGCTCTGCGGTTTGAAACATCAGTTCCTTCTCCATATAGGATTCATAGTGTACACTATCCTGTGGGACAGGTTGTACATTCGCCTTCGCTTGCAGTGTGCAGCACATTCCTGCCATTGCCATTACAAATACTATTTTATTTCTCATACGTTTTCTGTTATTATAGATTTCACATCCGATGCAGGAAACTACCTCCTGCCGATTATCGTTTCTGCTTTTTGCCGGAAGCCGGACACATCATCTTGCTTGCCATCATCATACACCGTCTTGCCCAGGCCCGGTTGTCCTCGTCATCGTCCCGTCCCCATTTAAGGTCACTGGAGCTTCCACCACCGCCATGCGTTTCGGCAAAAGTAGTGGCATCATTGACCATTCCGAGAAACAGAAGCGTGGCGCAGTGCATCACTTCCGATCCTTGTTCCGTCAGGCTTTGCAGTAATGAACCGTCAAATCGGGACTGTTCGGAAAGTCCCATTTCTCCCAATCGTGCCGAGTGCTCCCTGACCAATGTTTCCAACATTACATCTTTGAGCAGCACATCCACGTTGGAATGGATTTCACGGATGTACTTATAGGCTTCGCCTTTCAACTCCTCCGTGCGCTCGCCAATGGCATCCATGTCCCTTTTAAGGGCTTCAAGTTGTTGGTCAGCCGTCCGTAGCTTATCCTGCTTGTCTTCCAGTTTCGTTTGGATAGAAGCCAGTTCCTTTTCCAACCGATCCCTCTCTGCTATAATGGCAGCCGTATCTCCCTGATGGGATTGAAGGGTGCGCTCCAATGCCGACAACTGGTATTCCTTTTCCGCTTTCGCCTTTCTGAGGTTGTCCACCATTGAGGTCAAGCCTTTTACCCTGCGTTCTGCCAGACTGATTTCCACTTTTAAGTCGGACAGTGCTTTTTTATGTTGGACAACCTGTTCTTCGATATTGGTACATTCTTCCGAAAGGTGTCGGCGGTACTCTTCGGTGGTGCGGTGTTTTGCGCCGGTCTCGGATATACTGCTACCACGTGACATTCCCCAACGCTTGTTCACTTCTGAGAAGTCGCTATGTAACTGCTTCATCCGTGCGCTGAACTCGTACTTGTCCTTTCCTGCAAAAATCTGCTTGTATGCAAACTTGCCGTCACGGATTGGCAACAAGGTACAATGCGCATGGGGATTCAGTTCATCCATGTGTACGATAAAAGCTGCAATGTTCTCCTCTCCATATTTGCCACAAACGAATGAATAGACGTCCTTGGCCCATTCTTCAATATCCTTGCACCTCTCGACATGGGAATTGTCCGCTCCCTTATCAAAATTTACAATCTGACTGCCGAAAGCTATTTCGTGCATACGTTCACGTGAACCTCCGAAAATAAAATTGACCACCGTGCGGAAACGTGGCTCTGCCAAACCTGCATTTGGGTCTTTGATTCCTCTCGCCAACAAATTATCGGACATTCTTTCCGGGATGCTCCGTGTCTTATCTATAGGGCAGACCTTACCTGCCCTTATCTCAAAATTCAAATGTTCTCTTGTCGGATCATAGTTCCCGACCGACACGGCACGCTCCCAGCCTTTTTCCGTCCACCTGCGTTGGTGTTCGTTGCTTTGTGCTGTGGTTATGCCTTTTGATGGTCGGAAATCCATCACCTGCTTTGCATTTGCCATATTCTCTTTTCTGTTTTTCGGACATCCTGTTTGCCCCAGCTTGCTGCTTGTCCGGGCACCTCTCCCGATAGCTTTATGCTATTGGGGTATTAGGCTACCCTTACTTCCCTCTGTTTGGTCACCGTGCAAGCACTGCTGCACGCTTGGAATGGCAAGCCTATAAGCGTAGGGTATCACGGCTTGTCCGTGGTTATACAATCTGGTAGAAACTTACAACAACTGTTGTAAAGCCTATAAAAGGTCCGAATCGTCTTCCCGGCACTTCGCCCATAGAGCCTTGAACGGTTCTTTGAGCGTGGCAAGGATCTCTATCTCATCGGAACTTGCGCCCGTTACCTCACTTTCACCGTCGAGGATTATCTTGGCGGTCATCTTGGATGCAGCCAAAAGAGAAGACCAGTCATCCCCCAGCTCGAAGTGGAAGAAATCGATAAAAGCGGTCGGGTTGTCGAAGCGTGAGTTTCGTATGGTTCGCTTCAGTCCGGCAACGGCTATGCGCTGAACCAATGTCCGGGTAAGTTCATCTGCTGATTTGTCCTTTGAAGACGTTTGGCTTCCAGAGCCACCAACAGGAGAATTGTCGGCAATCTCTTTCAACCGACTTACGTAGTATTGTTCACATATATCACCCATCTGTGAGTCTGTCAAATTGCCGGTTATCCATTTGGATAGAGCGGCATCAAACTCATCGGCAGGTCGAATCTCCGCTTGACCATTATAAGTGGTAGTAGAATTGCCAATGCCGGTTTTGTTGAACACCATTGTAATGACCACACTCTTGGCAAAGCGTGTACGATATATATGCCCCATATCCTCCAACTTGTCGAGGAATGTCCTGACGGTAGCCCTGTGCCAATGCCATTCCGATGCAAGGTCGGAAATGGTCACATGGCATTGGTCAGCCTGCAACACGTATTCGTGATTCTTGAGGAAAGGGACTACGAATCCTGCCACACACTTTTCCAACAGGTCGTGGTAGGCACCGGTCTTCGTCTTTCTTTCTCCGACTTTCTCTTTGAGGAAGTCGAAGAGTTCCATATCCGCCAATATCTGATTGGCACATCTATTCTTGTCTTTCGTCATTTCGGTCGTTTTTTAATTTGACTATCTGTGGATTCGAGTCCACTGCCACTATCCACTTATTCATGGCAGCATTGCGTGATGATGTCAATAGTAGTATTCGGACAATGTTCTGGGATTCTTACACCATTGTTTCTTGGTTTCTTCATCTTCCCATTTTGACAGCACGTTACAAGAGGGATAGAACATGGCAGCCAAAAGAAGAAAGCCAAGCGTAACGGCTGTGGTGTGCAGATGCGGTACTGCACAAATTGCCAATGCGAGCAGTGCCGCCAGAAAGAAACGCTTCTGTTCCTCGTGAAGTCCGGCCAACCATTTGTCCGCACGTTTGAACGGGAACAGAATGGCACACAGGATGGTAGATACCAGGATGCCCCATTCTCCGAAATGTCCGCCTGCATAGATATAGTGATACAGGAGAATAAGTATGAGCATACAGCGCACATAGAGTTTGCGTGCGTTCCCGCTTGCCGTCATCCTTAAATAGAACTTTGCCATAAAAAGGCGGTTGCTTCTGTACAATGACAAGGGCAATGCAATGAGCAATGCCGGGAAAATAAATTCAATGATAATCCAAATCATAATAAATGGGTATTGTATAATCAACGTTGTTTGTATAATGGAAATTCTGACAGTTCCAGTTTGAGCAAACCGTATGTGGCAAGCTCCACAATGGCATTGACATCTTTGGCTTCCATATAGAACGCTCCCTTTTTCAGGCGGGCCTTGACTTCGGGATTCCGCTTGCGATACACTGCCAGTGCCCTGTCCAGTTCGTATTCGGATATGCTCCATTTCGTGCCGCGCTCATAGCCATTGTGTTTATAGATTGCCCGAAGACGAATGGTGCGGAATGTACATAGAAGTGCCCCGCTACGCTTGAAGATGATACGTGGCGCATAACTGCGACTGCCATCCAAGGCAATCCAACTCTTGTGCATATCTATAAGATAAAGCATTTGCAGGTATATCGTCCGTCTCATATAAACTCCGCGAGCAATTCTTCCTTATTTTTGCGATATTTGAAGTAACCGCCCTGTTCGTGGAGTTTCAGGTCAAGACAGATGTCTGAACACATGAACTCTAAGGAATCATAGATGGTCACATCAATGCGGTCAACCTTGCCGGTATCTGTTACTCTTGCATTCATCTTGAACATCTGCCCGAAAGTAGGATTGGAGTAGGCACAAGTACTGCTGCCGAAGTTGGTAGCCCCTGTCTGAATATGGTGGTAAAGGATTATCAGCTCCATGTCATCTTCCAACATATCCATTACTTCTTCCAGATCGTATTGTTCCGCAAGCGGAAAAGAGAGCAGGACATAATCGTCATAGAACTGCGGTTGCTCCATCGTGGTAACATCCAATAGTTGCGGAAGCTGGAGCGGCACGAAGGAGAGAAAGTCATTGTAAAAGAGTTGTAGCATATCGTTGTAGTTTTTATTTGTTTCTGTTTTTAAATGGAAGTGATCATGGTTTTGATAAACAATTCCGGCAAAGTTTCCCATTGGTCATTGTCAGTACCGATAATCTTGTTTAGTCTGGCTATCATAGAGGGCATCTGTTCTGCCACACCATGCAATGACACCCTTTCCTTATCGGACAGCACAGCCATACTGAAATCGTCCAATGCTATGTAGGGTTGCAACAGCATCCACACATACGCACGTGCCTGTGCATCCGTCTTGACCTTGTCTTGGTTGATGTCATTCCTGCAAACCAACGCATTGAAGACGATTCTTCGGTCGGTACGTTTGGCGAAATATATCAGGGCATCCCGGTAAGAGAACTTGCCGTCCTCTGCCGACTGAAACACCGAAAGGCAACATTGCTCCGTGTCGCCTGTAATGGCAGAAAGGTCGGCATCTGCAAGTTCCGGAAGATGGGCAAGGAATGAACGGAACAGCCTGTCTTCTTCTCTTATAAAGTCAAGCATCTCATCTTTGCTGTTTATTCCGGATTTTAGAGTTTGGGCAAGAAAGGTCTTATAAACAGATACGATATTCTTTGTCGTTTTTCGGTAAAGCGGTATCGAATTCAACGAGTCGAAGAACGGTTCTGCTGTCGCAACCGCTTGTGCCAGTTCCGCATCTTGCCTGTATGGGGAAGTCCGTTCCTTGATGAGCAATACATCCTTGAATGTTTTTGGGGTTGAATTAGCCAGGCGTATGAACTCCGTTTGTAAGGAATCGTGCAACATTTGTATGGTGGTTTCATACTTTGCGTGGATATGGTCTGCCGTGTCTTTGGCGATACGGACAAAGACTGAATCCCGAAGTGCCTGCCAACCGTTGACAGCCTCTATCAAATGTTCGGTCGAAAGGGTTTCCATACTACGCATATCGGACAAATAGGTTCTGTAAGCATTGACAGCACTTTCACTTGTCTGAAACATACTGTCATCCGTATTTTTTCCGCACGATGCCAATATAAAGATGGCAAAACATACGGCAATACCTTTGGCAAGAACGGATTGCTTTTTTAAGTATGATATAACATCAACACCTTTGATTTTTCTCTCTGATTTCACTTTGAATAAGCCTTTGCACATACGATTATTATTGATTTATGGCTGCAAAGGTAAGTATAAAAGTTTGTATAATAATACTTAATAATCAAACTTTAATATACTTTCCTTTTCATACTTACGAGTATGATGGGCAAAACAAACAAGAGCAAAACAAATGAAAATACAGAGTATAATTATTGCAAATTATTTTCGTAAGTATGATTTTATTCAGATTAAACTTTGTACCTTTGCAGTTGGTATCATTTAGCATTGAACATCAGTATGGCAAAAGTAGGTTACATATTCAAGGCAGCCGGTTATGACGGCTTCGACACTGACAAGGAGTGGATGGAGCAATACGGCTGTGTACAAGTGATAGAGGAAGAGAACGGACACGAGAAACTGCGCCCTCAATGGAAACAGCTGATGGCAAGTCTGGAGCGTGGGGACGAGTTGGTTGTCTCAAAATTCAGTAATGCCCTGCGTGGCTCCCGTGAGCTGGCGACATTCATCGAGTTCTGCCGGGTAAAGGTGGTTCGGATTGTCTCCATTCACGACAAGATTGACAGCCGTGGGGATTTGTTTCCGGAAACAAAAGCCTCCGATGTACTGGAGATGTTCGGTTCTTTGCCGGAGGAATGTGCCATGCTACGCAAGGCTTCAGCCCACATCATCCATCTGAAACAGAATATCAACCAGCCGACCAAAGAGAAAAGTCTTAGCAGGGCGGAGCGTGAAAAGACAATAGTGGCGATGTACAATAACGGGCATTCCATTGATGACATCTGGAAAGTGAGCGGATTCAACAGTCGCAGTTCGGTGTTCCGCATTCTCAATAAATATGGTGTTTCACTCAATCGAGGCAAGTTCAGCGGGCCGCTTGGAAAACGTAAACCGAAAGAGGAATAAGTTATATTAATGAGAATTATGGAGTATTTAAAAATTACTGATAGCTTAAAAAAGGAAATTGAGCCCAAGCTAAAGGATTACTTTCTTGGAAGATACTACAAGACTGAAACAAATCATTATCACGACAATCGTTTCATCCAATTGGAGACCATCCTCCACGATATCGATATACATTACGAATACTATCAAGGATACGTTGAATTACACCTCGAAGGAAAATTCAGCGGTTATGAATATAATACTATTTGGAGAGAGTTAGTTGAAGAATCTTATCAGCATCAAGAGCTAAGTTGGCATAGATGGGGAAATCGTAATAGAGGCCGGTGTAGAATCAATATTTCTATTCAGTCTGCAGACGATATCATCAAATGCTTTGAGAAAATATCTAAAATATTCGACCCTGTGTTATCTCCTTTATCAGCAGAGCATGGAGACGCAGAAGTCATAATGCAGCAAATGGAAAATTTAGAGATTCTTCCACCTGCCGATAGCATGCAAGTAGAAAAGCTTACTTACGGCATTCTAAAAATTAAAGAATTACCTTTCAATAACTTCATAATTCCAGAATATCAACGTCCATATAAATGGGGTGTAAAGAATGTCAATCAATTAATCAATGATCTTTTGTATTTCAAGGATAGCGAAGAATATAGACTTGGTACTCTTGTTCTTCATGAGAACAATATAGTGGATGGTCAACAACGTATAGTCACTCTTTCTTTGATTTTGTACGAACTTTTCAACAAAAAAGAAATAAGGATCAAGAATCCTTATCAAGAAGTACAAGATAGAATTAAAACATTTTGGAAACGTACTGAATTTACAAACGAGCATTCAATTGGACATGTGAGAGAAAACCTTATAGCTATTGAAGATAGATTGGATGATTTGGATGATAATTTTTTAGATTTTCTTTTAAGCAAATGTCAGTTTGTTGTAGTTCGCCTACCAGAAATATCTGAAGCTTTCCAATTTTTTGATTCTCAAAATGCAAGAGGAAAAGACTTGGAGCCACATGATCTATTGAAAGCTTTTCATCTTAGAGAAATCAAAAGACTCTCCGAGAAAGACAGTGATAACATCACAAAATGGCAGGATCTTGATCCACAAAGATTAGTCGAATTGTTCTTGACTTTATATAGAGTCAAAAGATGGGCCAAAAATAACAGTGGAAAGGAATTTACAAAAGACAATATTGACGCTTTTAAGGGTATATCTTTAGAAGATAAACGATATCCTTTTTATATGCAGCAAATTATATGTCATTTTTTCTCATCGTTTTATGCCAATGAACCATCTAGAAATATCGACCAGTCAAAAATGGAGTTTCCTTTCCAGATAGATCAAATATGTATTAACGGGAGCCGGTTTTTTGATATGATTCGTTACTACGATGCCATGTATAATAAAATCATAGACGAAAATGAATACAAAAATTATGACTCAACAGAAGATGAAAAATCAGCATATAAAATCGTTCGAATGTTAAACAATTATTCTAACAGGAATCGTACTGGTGATATTTATGTCCGGCAGTTATTTAATTGCCTGTTGATTTATTATGTTGATAGATTTGGTTTCGCTGAAATAAATAAGGTAGTGAGAAAAATCTTTAGATATGTGTATCAAATTCGCCTAATACACTACAGTGTTCAGCTCCCAACTATAGACAATAGTGCCACTAACGGCATTATGTTCAAAACTATTCGTGATGCTCAATCCCCATATGAAATTATAAATCTCATGACCCCGCAAATCGAATCATTAGCTTCAAATGCAGATTCTCAAATCAAACAACTCTATTTCTGATTATTATGAACGATATACAAGAACTCACCATAAAAGAATTGCTGAGCAGCAATGAATATCGCATACCTATTTATCAAAGGAACTATGCCTGGGGGGTAGGCGAAACAACTCAACTTATTCAGGATATAGCAGATTATGCGAAAGATTCACCAGCTAATAACTATTACATAGGAAACCTTATTGTATTCCCAAGGCATAAGGACAATAGTTTGTATTTCGAGACAATTGATGGACAACAGAGAACGACAACCATAACAATACTCTTATGTGCACTAAAACACAATTATTCAAAATATGACTTAGCATGGTATTCTAAGGTAAATCTCTCTTTTGACCATAGAGAAAAATCCAACCTCACGTTATTTGCATTGCACAGTAACCCCGAAGCTATCAATTATAGCGTTGTTAATGCAAATATTATGGCAGTGTATAACAAAGCGTGGAGCATTGTTTACAAAATTTGTCAGGACAAAGAAATTTCCGTTTCAAGTTTTATTGATTATCTACTTAATAAGGTAATCATTCTTCGTATAAGTGTTCCAAAAGACACAAACCTTAATCATTATTTCGAGATAATGAACTCCAGGGGAGAGCAGCTTGAACAACACGAAATTGTGAAAGCACAACTTATGGCTCCAATTAAAGAAGATCAGTCTGCTATGGCCGCTTTTAATCTGATTTGGGAAGCCTGTTCAAATATGGATAGATATGTTCAGCTGAATTTCTCCAAAACCACAAGAGAGCAAATATTTGACAATAATGGCACTGAAAGCATTAAAATCACATTCAAAGATTTAGCTGCATTATACAGTAAAAATTCTGTGCTTGGTAATGAAAAGAATCATTCTTTAATGCGGTTATTCGTAGATGCTGCTAACAACACACCTTATAGTAAGCCATGGGAAGACGGCACCGACAAAGACCAATCAGAAGCTTACCATTCATTGATTACTTTTTCCAACTTTCTTCTCCATGCCCTAAAAATAATCCGTCCAGACAATAAAGAAGTTGTGTTGGATGACAAAAGATTGACGAAGATTTTCAAAAGCGTGGTTAAAAGCGAAAGAGACGCTGCTAGTTTCAGCATAGAGTTTATTATGAAACTCCTTGATATACGTTTTCTCTTTGACAGATACATCATTAAAAGAAAACAAGATAAATGGAGTCTGAAGAAATTGTCGCCACAAAAAGCAGATAAAGATAAATACTATTACAAAGATACCTTCTCACAAACTGAATCCGAAGATGATAGGTCTGGACAAAACCGTAATATAGTTACACTCCTATCCATGTTTCATGTGTCAGCACCGACTCAGGTATATAAGCACTGGATGAATGCCAGCTTATACTATGTCTATAATCATAGGAATACAAACGCTTCTGAATATGCTGAATATCTATGGAATTTGTCAAAAGCATATATGTTAGATAGATATTTAGCAGTCCCTGAAAAAAAGGTCCCATTTGAGACTATTATATTCAAGAATAATGGAAAGAGTGTAAACCACAGCAAAGACATTTTATGGTCAAATATCAATATAGACGAGTATCCACAAAAAGGAGAACATGTAGAGAATTTCGTATTTAACTTTTACGACTACCTATTGTTGAGAGAGACTAATGATGCAGACTTTGAGTTTTCATACAGAACTTCTGTTGAACATTTCTACCCACAACATCCAACGGATAAAGAACCAATGGATTTTAACCATCTACATAGTTTTGGAAATTTGTGTCTTGTCAGCAGGGGTATGAATTCAAAATTCACCAATAATCTTCCAGGAGCAAAATATGAAAACTTTGGTGATGCCAAAGCTATGAAGACCTATAGTCTCAAATTAAAATCTATGATGAATACTATTAAGAAAGGAGAACGGTGGGACGAAACGAAAATAGTACAAGAAGAACAAGACATAAAAGAGTTGATTAGTAAAGCTCTGTCATCAAACGAACCTTTTAATGCCTTGTAAATTCATGTATAATTAACTTTAGTCGAATTTTATAGATTTATCAATTGAGTTTGGCAAAGAAATGAGCAAAAAAGAATACATACAAGCCAATAAGGATTGGCTGGAAGCGAAAGCCAAATAAGAGGGAGTAAAGCCACTCCCGAAAGGTATCTATTACAAAGTCATCAGTGAGGGGAAGAACGATGACAAGCATCCTACACCACGCAGTATCGTCACCGCCCACTATATCGGGTGGACTATAAACGGAAAGAAATTTGACAGCAGTCGGGGCGGCACTCCGATTGCCTTCCGTCTGAACGAACTGATTGAGGGTTGGATTGTGGCCATGCAACAGATGTACATAGGAGATAAATGGGAGATATACATTCCTGCAGAAATGGGATATGGCAAGTTCTCGCAACCAGGCATCCCGGGTGGTTCAACCTTGATATTCGAGATTGAATTGTTTGGTATTGCATAGTAGCATTAAGAGATCGAACAACTCAGCCTATCACATTGATATTTAGTTAAATACATTTGTTTTTCTTATGATTTTTTCGTACTTTTACAAGTAGCAAGAACAAAAATATAACAGCAGTATGGGAGAAACAATTATTGTATTATTGGCTTTCTGGGTATTCATTAAAATAGTAAAGGCTCTTCTCGTTGGATGGGGTAAAAGCGACTACCGAAGAGACAGATAGTAAGTTTTGGGATAGCTTTCAACCGATGCCAGTCCAACAGTGTCGGTAGCGAGAGGGGGACTGATAAGCAATTACATTTTCCCTCTTGTCATAAATCTTCCAAGCATATTCGGGTGGGCAGTAAGCGAGTTTCTTCTGTAAGCCCGATAATCAACAAAATGTTTTGACTACCGGGATAAAACGAAGTCTTGGAGCGGTTGGCAAATCTTTTTGTATCGATCGTTTCCGTCGGAGAGTCTTGCGAGAGTGGAGCAACGTGTAACATTGCACAACCGAACAAGTCTCTTCAGAAAGAATAGAAGAAGCCGCTTACGGGAAGGGTGAAAAAGTATAAGGGCGCAACCATTAGAATATAACAGGCAAATCTACGAAGCAAAAACAAAAGCGACCGAAGCCGCTTTGTTCTTTAAGGCGAGGCAGGAATTACTTCTTGCCTTTTTTAGTTTTCTTCTCAGGCTCTGCCGGAGCTTCCTCCTTGTCAGGCGTTGGATAGAACTTGTTGGCGACCATGACGATGCGATTATGTTTTACGCCGTCTTTGTCGGTCCACTCTTCGGGTTTGAAATAGCCCTCCACGGTCAGCAGAACGCCCTTGATTATCTGGGTGAGCGAATCGGTGCTGGTGTTGTTACGCCAGGCTTCCACGTTGATGAAAGCGGAAACACGCTTTGTTTCCTCTCCATTCTTCTCCTGACGACTTACTGCCAATGAGAAGCGTGCCACGCTTGCATTTGCAAACTGACGGATTTCTGCGTCCTTACCTACGAATCCTGATACTGCGAAATTGTTCTCAATCTGTTTCATATTACAATGCTTTAAGTTGTTATTAAAATTATTTTTACGCTGCCAACATAAGTGAGTGCAGTATAGGGTTGCGACAAGGATAGCAATCAAATACGCTTTATTTTTGTCAGCGCAAGCCGCCAAAACCACAGGCTCGATAAAGGAAGATTTGTGAAGCTACGCCATTGACCAAGGCTCTTTAGCCGTGCCCGGCTACATACTAACTTTGCAACGGAAAAATGTATGATAACACGACCAAAAGCGGTTGTGAAACGGGTTGATGAAAACAAATGGGCAAGGCTTCGTGAGTGGACAGCATCCGTCCGTAAATGCAAGTTTGAATAAACGCTCCGGCTGTAAGTCCAAAAGAAAAAGAAGAAGTATGATCGGAGAGGAACGAGTATTGCCACCAAAAGTGGATGCTGGACAATGCCTGCATTTATGTCGTAAGCCAACCAAGAGCATTCTGCCGTGGAGTGTGCCGCCCCGAAGAACAGACCGACTTGACGAACAGTCGAAAACCGCATCAGAATAGTCGCCTTCTACTTCAACGACCGACAAGACAAGGATGCCCAAAAGGGAAAGAAAAGCAGAAGTCCCGCTATCGCCGGACAAAGCTGCCTTGGTCGCCATTGGCGAAGTATGAACTGTCGTATCTATAAAAGGTGTATTGCCGGCTTCATCGGAATAATGCTAATTTACAAAAGGTAGTCAGGCTTGTTTCTACAAGCCCGGATTATAAAAGTCGATAGCCATTTATGGCATATTGGTCAATAACAGAAATGGCAACATAGAGAAACATTCTCCGTGCTGCCATTCGCCTGAAGCCTGTCATCATTCCAGATATGACCAGTCGGCTATCTCCAGTTCCTGTCCACAAGGAAAATTGTCGATGGGGTCGCAAATGAACGTACCGCAGAAATTGACCACCACGCAACCGTTCTTCAATGAGGCAGGTTCCGTCCAATCATCGTCCGTATGCCGAATGTGATACCATAGTTTACCTTTGGGCAATGTGTTGGTATCTATCCGTAGGTCTATAAATTCGCCCTCAATGGTCTTGCCATTAGCCAAAGTCAGAAGCATTGGTGTTTTACTTTCTTGTCTATAATCGTACAGCATAATATTTTTATTTTAATCGGTTATTTCAATGATTTCATCAATCCTGCCACAAAGGAATGCCCTCAATGAGGTTTTATCAACGGCATAGTATTCTGCAATATGCCCATATTGCTTGACAAAGAAACGTTTCAGCACATCCGAAAAGTCAAAGCGGTAGCCCATAAGTGGAACTGACCTTTTGAAATAGGTATTGCTGTTCACGCTGTTTGTCAGCCAATTCTTCTGCTGTCGGCACATAGGAACACCATCATTTAGTTGTTGTCTCAACTGATAGACCTTGCTGTCTTGCAGGGTTGAAAGTTCGGGAATATTCCAATCCACAAACCTTGTCGCTATCGGTGTCATCATAAAGCAATCCTCCATTAGTCATAGATTAACACTTCATCCCGGTATTCCACCACCTCCTTGCCGTTGGTGAGCCTTACCACTATCTCGTTGCCGTAGTCTCCCATGACTTCACCCTCTGTATGCCCCTTGTAAGGAGTCAGTAACGTGCATAAGCACCCGATAATGTCCGTATCTTGTTCGTCCTCGTAATACATAATCAGTGAGTTTTTAAGGGTTATCGGTATGACCATTCTCCATTAGAGAACACTTGGAAGTTCACATACTCGTTACATAGTTCGTGTGTCAGCACTCGAATGTAGATTTTGTCTTTGTCCTCCAAAAGAGAAATCATCTTGTTTATCTCTTTTTCGGGATAGTCCCATTTTGACGAAAACTCGCCCTCGATACTGTCTTCCGACCTGTCGAGGTAACAGTCACAAAATGTGTCTTCCAAAAAATTCTCCACCTTATCAAGGTCTTTCTCATTCTCCGTACTTGCGTAGAAGATGTTAGTCGCATAATTTGCCATAATCGCTTTTGATTTGATTTATTACTTTTCCCTCTGTTAGCATCAGCTACTTTCGGGTTTGATTAAAATTATGTCGCTTTGCAAGGTGTCCCGGCTCTTCCAGCAAGGCTTCATTGGCAAAATACTACCTCAGTTAAAAACCGAGTGTGGAGATTTTGGCAAGAACCGACAGGCTTGACCTTGCGAAGAAGAAAGACAGGACATATACCTTCGCGACACAATTCTTATTCAACCAGCCCGAAAGTGATGTGGAAAAGAGAATTTACTTTCTTTACAACAGTTCAATTGGAACGATATAACAGTCCCATAAATACATTCTTACAAAAGGGGAAATTATAAAAGGAAGTGCAGCGTGCAACCTAAAAAATATAAGAGGAAGCTGTCACTCAAAACAGCTTTACACAGCATATTGCGAGAACACACTGTGTAAAAACCATTCAAAAATCATCTTAACTGATACTTCTGTCGTATCTCCATTGCAAGTTGTTTGTTTCGGCTTTTAACATCTGAATCCACAACTGTGGTTCTTATACGTGTATCTCCGACATTTGATTGTTGCTTACGCCTCATGCAAAAAGCTGTTGCCTCTGCTTCAATCTGTTGTTTGGATTTATATGGATATTTCTTTATCCAATCCACTAAATCTTGGCGGTGAATGTATATCATCTTGCCGGCTGGCTTGTAAAATGGTATCTGACGAGAGGAGGTCATCTTATACACACTGCCCTTACTTATTTGCAGATACTCTGCCGCTTCGCTAATAGTCAGCATTTCTTTTTCATCCTCTATTTTGTTCTTAATTACATTGACCGCATCTTGAACAAGTGCTTCAACATCTGACTTCAAAACAAAATTACACGATATGCTGTTCCAAAAATGAGAAAGGATATTTTGTATATCATTTGCCAATGTTACACCCTCACTCCTATTGTTACCCTCTCTATTAACTAAAATGTCTGAAACTGATGTATATTCCATAACTCTGCTGTTTTTGAATGTTTTTTTATTCCCTCCGTTTGAAGTATTTAGCTTCGCCGGACTATTCATTGATTTTATGTGCAATCCATCACTGCAAATAGCAGCAATAATGCAAGAAAAACAGACTGTAAATCAATGAAATACCAAAATCTATGATTTGTGGAAAGCTGTTATTGATTTACAGTCTGTTTAGGATACGATTCTTGCCATTTGCGAAGGCAGTAACTTTGCACAGGAAAATCAGACATAGTCCGGCGACAATACATTGTCGTTGTGGCATAAATCTGTGGAAATACGCAAAAATGTTCTGTAAAGTACACTTCTAAGAAAAAGTTTATTGCTGGCGAAAAGAAAAAATCCATTTTATTTTGGTATGCCGAAAAAGTGGTTTAGTTTAGAACTTGATTAGATATACAAAAACCAAACTAAACTTATTTATGAAGGCTTTTCAGAAATAATACAGGACTCAGTCATGAAAACGAGGGACAGCAAGGGACAAAACGAAAGATGGCGAGGGACAAATTGTGTCCCCCACATTTCAGTGTCATTTTCTGAAAGGGTTTTATTGTTTTTCTTTCTTTTGGTATGCGAAATTTTGTCCCCCGTTTGTCCCCCGAAAATATCATTCAAAATTTCCCCATTGATACACAGTGATTTACACAATACAAATATCGTTTGCGTGGGCAAATAAACATTCTGCATCGGCAAATAGTTGCATATAACTAATTGATTATCAACATATTGCACAATATACAATAGAAAGTAAAAGAAGAAACAGTCCAACTTAGATAACATTGATAATCAACACATTAAATGCAAAGGAATAATAAAGTATTGTATCAATTTTTCATAATTTTGTCCCCCGTTTGTTCCCTGAACGGATACAAGGGACAAAATTCTGTCCCTCATACAATTTAACAGTGATAAATAGGCAAATTTTATCAGTACCACTAAAACTTATCCAAATTACAGATAATATTCGAATAGAACTGAATTGTTTTTTCAGCCAAAATAGATTCTGATAATCAATCGATTGGTATATTTGAATATAACAGCAGAAATCATCACCAATGAGATTTCATATAATACATTTGATAAATATTCCCAACCATTATTGCGAAGTATTCGAATCATGGCATATTGAACATCCTCTTAAGTCTCACAGTGATTTTTATAGGGTGATTTGAAGAATTCACTGAAAAATATTTGGAGTATTGCGAAATTATTCTGTACATTTGCGCCTCTTTTGAAAATTTACAATGCAGCAAAATAGAATGAACATATTATCCCAAACGACAATTCGAGGCAACAAATGCTTCGAAGTTCAGTCGTATGTTCTTCATGTTTGGAGCATTGAAACGCCAGAGAATATCATAAATACTTTCCAACGAACAGATATAGGAGATAAGATGCGATAGATGCTCGTATCTTGATCTTAAAATAAACAACAGAATAGTTGGAGAGTCCTTACCGAACTTTCCAACTATTTTGTTTTATGCCCATTGGTGACTGTTTGCTCCGTGCAATTCCTCCCCCGTCATTTCCGTACAATGAGCACAAGAACAACCAATTTTAATTAACCGCACAGCAATGTGCACAAAAGAGAGCAAAATGAATTACAAGTTTGACGGAAGCAAGGTGTATTTTACATCGGACACGCACTTTTATCATTCGAATATCATTGGCTTTTGCAAGAGGCCATTCAAGAATGTAGAAGATATGAATGAAACGCTGATCGAAAATTGGAACCGGGTAGTTGGTCAAGATGATATCGTGTTTCATCTGGGGGATTTTTGCCTGGGAGGATCCCATGAATGGACCAAGATTCTTAACAGACTGAATGGAAAAATCTATCTCATTCTCGGTAATCATGATCTAAAAAATATCAGGCAAGGGTACGCCAGCAGGTTTGAATTGACAAGCATGCAAATGCACATAGAGGTCGACAAGCAGAAAATCTACCTGAACCACTATCCGTTCCTCTGCTATGGAGGTGCTTACAGGAATATGTGGCAACTGTTCGGGCATGTGCATACGAGCAAGAATAATACGGGAAAAGACGCTTCACGGCTGGATATGATTTTCCCGACGCAATATGATGTGGGAGTGGATAATAATGACTTTATTCCGGTCTCATTTGAGCAGGTAAAGAGGATAATCCAAAAACAGGTTGAACAAACAAATAAAAATAAGTAATATGAGAATACAATATATGAGCGATCTGCATTTTGAGTTCAGGGAGAACAGCAGGTACATAAAACAAAACAGATTTCCGGTAACGGGCGATATACTCATATTGGCCGGAGATATTTTCTATCTGAGAGACAGAGTAGCTCCTTTGGGGAATTTCTGGGAATGGGCATCTAAAAACTATAGGCAGGTTCTTATTGTTCCCGGGAACCATGAATATTACAATTATTGCGATGCGATGGAACGGGGATTACAATGGCGATGGATGTTCAAAGAGAATGTCGGTTATTATCAAAATCAAGTATTGAGAATAGACGATACCGATTTCATAATGAGCACATTTTGGTCGCATATCGAACCGGCAGACGAATATTTCGTTTGGAAAGGACTTAACGATTTCCGTCAGGCCATGTATAAAGGGAAACTGCTCCAAACGGAAGCATATAATCAGATGCATGACTTCTGTTTAGGGCATATCAAAAAAAGTCTTGCCGAAAGTACGGCAGAACACATAGTGGTCGTGACTCACCACCTGCCTACTTTGCAGGTTGTTGCTCCTCAGCATAAAGGTTCCGTATTGAACAGTGCCTTTGCCAGTGAATACGGAGACCTGATCGGTAACAGCCGGATCAATGCTTGGATTTACGGACATTCGCATACCAATATCGACACAGAAATCGGGAGTACAAAAGTGATTTGCAACCAGATGGGATAAGCATTTGAAAATGAGCATGTAATCAATGGATTTGATCCGGGGAAATTTTTAACGATTGAAAACGAATGAGATATGGAACGACATAAGAAGACAATCTTTACCAGGCATCTTTTCATAGACTTGGCAAAAGAATGCGGATTGAATGCTGCGATATTCGAACAGCTCGGAAGCGGGCGCGATACAGAAATCGTGGTTGATAACGATACATTGAAGATGTTAGTTAAACTTCAGGAGCAATTTGCTCAACTGGAAGAGATGAGTGACGATGAATACAGAGGATTTTATACCGAATTGCCCCGCCCTACTCCGGAAGAATGGGGAGATTGCGAAGCGTCGATTGCAGACGGAGAATATGAGAGCAAGGAAGAATACCTCCGGGATTGGGAATTGTCAAATCCCAGGGAAATGGTATGGTATCATGTTAGCTCCGCCAGATATAAAGAAAATCGTACCATACAATTCTCGGACAGGAAACACTCGTATTTTACTATTGCGAATTATTCCCGATATGGAGACAGAATAGGTGATTGTTTTTATCCCGAATGGCAAAGGGATTTCTTTGTAAAGTTGGCCTTATATCTTCAGAAGCTAATCGATGCTATTATACAAGATCCGGAGGGGTTCAATGATTATGTGGCGAATCATCTTCCTTACCAGCAGCGAAACGGAAGAATTGCGAGAAAGGAGTTCAACAGAATCGAACCGAGATTTAAAATTGAAGTCGAAGACGAGGAGACTGCAATAAAAGCACTGGAGGATTCCGTCTGCAAGAATTTCGGGCGACTGTTAGATACAATGACGATATGTTCGTATTGCAAATACTATCGGATCGCTCATGAAGCCTATGACTGGTATTTTGAAAGGTTTGATACTACACGAAAGAAGCGGACCTTCCTGAATGGAGTACCATTGGAATTACAAGATGTCGCATATTACAACATGGTTAAATTCTGCGATTTGCAAGATGAATACGATCTCGACAGTGAAACGGATTTCAACAAATTCGCCTCAGACCATTATGGGGAACTGGGATTGTCGCGGCTGAATGTACTCGCATCGGATTTTGACAGCCCCGGTTGGAGAATCATTGTTTCCAACAGCTACTCAGCGTATGCGGATGTCGCGATAGAAGTCGCCACTGCGCTTTACAAGACTGGCGCTCCTTTGGAAATACACGACGCTGCCAAACTTTTACGAATACTCAAGGAGAAGGATCATGTGAAATTGATTCCGTACACATTTCACGACTACATGGGCCATCATGAAGAAGGAACCGTTTATCAACTTCCATGGGAATACGAATGTATGGATAGCGAGGAGAATGTTTTATCATTGAAACAATACCATGACATTATCTCTCTGGCAGAATGGGATGAAATAGAAAAAGTAAACATTGACAAAAACGGGATATAATCCCATAATTATTAGCAACATATTTGGCAGACAATGATAGTCTGCCAAATATGTTATAATTAACTATATAATTAAAAACAAGAGGAATTAATTAAAAAGAAGCGTGTAAAAGGATGAAACTTGACTCAAATTTTATAGCATTCTGCAAGCAGAGCATCGCATTGGAACAACGAATGGCGAAACAGGCGGGAAAACGGTTGAATGAAGCAATGCGCAACAATATCCAAGATATTAATGTATTGGATCAGATTGCAGACCAGCTACTTGACACTATGTCAGGGCTATCAGGTGCGGGAGAACGAACTTATATGAAATATATCAAATACTTGGGAACGTTTAACCCTCAAGCTGCAAAAGAAACAAAAGATGCCTATGAAGATATCATGGGATATAAGATACATGTAGCATACGCAGCGGCACGATTGGCCAAAGAATTGCACAAAAGACAGGTAGATCAAGCAGGTAAAGATTACTTTGAAGAACATTTATCGACTGTCGGACGAAACGGTTTCGACTGGAAAGAAAAAACCGTGGGATTTCTGTTTAATGTAGCTGAAGATACAGGTCATACCGTAAAAGAGATCATTAGAAAACTGAAAGCGATACTGGATGACTGGGAGAAGAACAAGGAAAAACATGACTGGATTTATGAATTTGAAGATATCGTAGGATCCTTTCCGAACGAAAAATACCACAAATTAACAAAGCAAGAATGGGACGAGATTGAAGAGGCTCTCGACCTAATGGACTTCCGCACAACTACCAATCGTGAAACATATATCGAGCGTTTCCGCGGACATCGTTTGGCCATCAAAGTCAAATTGAATGACCTTCAGTACAATATAGATATTACCCGCATTCTACACCCGACAGACAAAGACTTAGCGAAGATGGAAAGACATAAGAAAGAATATTATCTGTTATTAAAGATGCTGGCAGATTGAAGTTTTAAGACAATCAAAATTTAACTCAACTTAGTGGCATGAACCTACAAAAACAAAAGATGTAAGGTTTAACCGAGATGATGGAAATCATATATCTATCATGCCACATATGGTAAATCAAAAAAAATGAGAAAAGATTGCTTCTAAACGACTCAGAAGACTTGTAAAAACGCAAGTTTGACATATTATGTACATCTATTTTGGAAGTAACTAAGCTTTTGAATGGTAAGCTGTAATAGTCAAGACTTGTTCAGAAAGATGGCCTTTCACTTCAACGTTTCGCTTACTGCAATCAATCTCGCCAAGGGCACTTGCAAAAGAATGAAAATCAAATATTCGGTTTCTTCATGCAAGTCGGTAACACACAATGCCAATATGCTTGAACGGCGTGTTCGCCATTCAAGCAGACACGACATTAATTGACAAAATTTTCAAAGAACTACTTTTATTTACCGCAGAACCGCTTAGACTTGGCTAATTTTTAACGAACTATTAAATATATTCACAAATAAAAAAGCGACCTTACTTTATCCACGTATTCATGTATACGTTAATTAAAGTAAAATCAAAATAAGGGAAGAAAAGAGATGGCTACGCCAGACAAGTCAGTCGAATTACAGAATGTTACAAATGATAACTCTTCGAACGGGATAAGTTTTTTCCTCGCTGGCTCTGATTCAAGAATAAGTGCAGAAAAATGGACGGTTTTTACAATTTATTGCATAATATTTATACCTTTGCAAGTGAAATTGTGAGTGTATTTCGGCCATATAAAAAATAGGGAAACTCCAAGAGATGTCACAATATAGTTCCTCGTATAACTACGATTCGCTGGATGATACGTTCAATGCGGTGAATAGGAAGGGAAAGATGCAAAAAAGGTATCTTTCACCTGAATATTTAGCTGCTGCTCAGGAATATCGTGATATGAGAACAGAACTAAATAAAATATTGAGAAAGAAAAAGGCAGAGCGTACGGAGGCAGAGACAAATAAAGTTGACCAGTTGAAGCAATTGATGAAGGATAATGCTCAGCAACAGAAAATCTTATTGCAAGAGCATCTTAGCAAAGTGTCTTCAAAGATTTTATCAAGTAGTTTTCGTTTCAATCTTACTCCAGATGCGTCAAAAGATCCGCAGAAGCCACTTTATAGTATTGGAGCAACAGCTGAAGAGTTTTTCGCAATGCAAGTCCTTTGCAGAAATGTGAAGAAACTGTTTAAAATCTCCATGTCAAGTCGCCACGAAATACTTTCTCAGTTAAAGATATTATTAAGGGAGGATAAATGCCGCTTCTATATTATCCGAACAGATGTTTGCCATTGTTTCGAGTCTATACCGCATGATAAGTTGTTTGAGTATTTGGAGGGAAACAATTTACTTGATGTAAAGAGTAAATCCCTTTTGCGTGGACTCATACGAAATGAGTTTGAAACCAAAAATTTGCGCCCACTTGTATCGATCTCGCAAACAGGTATTCCACGAGGTTGTGCTATCAGTTCGCTACTATCAGAATTCTATTTGTCGAAAATAGATGAGGTACTTAGATGCACACTGCCTGGAATTGTGTTCCTAGCAAGATATGTGGATGATATAATTATCGTCGTACATCCTGACTTAGATGATGAGCACCAGTGGTCATTGAATGATTATGTCAAAGCTCTAACAGATACCTATATTAGACATGGTTTGACAATTCACACACCTACAGATGGGACGAACAAATGCTATATATATGATTCCAAGGATACAAAGAATCTAAAATTTGATCTTTTAGGATATACTATACAGTCCATCAAAGGAGACAATGATAAACAAGGCTTTTTCTCTTTGTCTAAGAACAAAAAGCAAAAGATACAAAATCGCATAACAAAGACTTTTCAGAGATTTGACAGTTTGTTGAATACTATGTCTTACGATATTGCAGCTCATTATTTGTTTGATGCATTACATGTATTGACATGCAATATCAATCTGTATAATGCAAAGCGAGGTGTGAAGGTTGGTGTTTTTTACTCAAACCAACTGCTGGACAATATAAAAGATTTAGAAGGGTTGGATAAGTATCTTCAATATAGGTGTAGCCAAATATCATTGGGTGGCAAAGCTGGCGTTGCCCCGGATAAACAACCACAAATTGAAGCGAATTTGAAAAAGCAGCTTAAACAAGTATCCTTTGTTAAAGGCTTTGCAACACCTCATAAGCGATATAAGGTAAAGAAAAACAGATTGCAAATGATTAAACAATCGTGGGTATGAGAAAGAGAAAGAAGATAAAGCTTAATTATAGCAAAGAGCGAGTCCTCTTTTCTGATGTCTTGCCCTACGAGTGTCCTATAATATTCTCAAACAGATATTTATATCGATTTCTTGCCAAATATTTATGGGTTGGTGAAGAACAAAAAATTGATAATATCACATGGAATGTCTTGAAACAATCTAAGCGTTTGGACCAAAAGGATGTGAGTGTTTTTGCTGCATTACTATTTGGATGCTATGAAAAGGGGAAAAGAATCGGGAAACTTCAACATAAACCAAACGATCTATTCTACCCCTATCAATTTAATATCGCTCACAAGACGAATAAGAACAGAACACTGTCAATTATTCATCCATATAACCAGTGGCAGATAGTAGAGTTTTATGAGCAGTATAAGTATTCTATACTCTATCTTTGCAATCAGAGCAGTTATTCTATTCGTAAACCACACAAGATTGCTCAATACTTCTACTATAGAGATCGACTTCACCGGAAGTTATCTGGGCATGAAAGTGATAAAGTTGAATTGTTTTTCAATGAATATGAGAATTTGAAAACTTACTTCAGTTACGAGAAGTATGCAAATATATACAAGTTCTACGAGGATTACAGGTATCAACGAGCAGAAAAGAAATTTAAATATCTTGTGAAGTTCGACCTACAGAGCTGTTTTGACAGTATTTATACCCATACCATAAGTTGGGCGACGGCAGGTGGTGCGAACAAGGTGAAAGTTTTGCCAGGATATCATGGTTCATGGGTTGGCGATGCATTTGATAACCTAATGCAGTCAGTCAATGCTCGTGAAACGAATGGAATTGTAATAGGCCCTGAGTTTTCTCGAATCTTTGCAGAGATTATACTTCAGTATATAGATCAAAAGGTTGAACAAGAACTATTGAAAAAGAATCTTCGTCTGAAATCCACATATGAGTGTTATCGGTACGTTGACGACTACTTCCTTTTCTATAATGACGAAAATGTCAGAAATCTCTTCATGGAAAGTTTAACAAAATGGCTGAAGGAATTCAAATTGCAGATTAATCCATCTAAAACAGAAGTGTATGAAAGACCTTTCATAACAAAGGTGACCATTGCCAAACAGCGAATTGAAAATTTGCTTAGCAATATATTCTCGATTCCACTTTGGGAAGAAATGGAATCAAATTTGAGTATGGAGAAAGAGGAAGATACAGAAGATGAAGATTTGGATAAAGACAGGGAAATATTAGATAAGAAATTCAATATATACCTGCCAGCAAATGACGTAAATACTCAAATAAAAGTAATAGTAAAGGAATGTGGAATTGAATATCGCGATATAGCAAATTATCTGCTAGAGAAGATAAGTCAACGCCTTGACGCTTTTCTTAATCGATACGAAATTGGCTTCAAGAAGTATGAGCGACTGATGTCAAAAGAGGAAACGAATAAGGATGATGTTGAAACTCATGCACAACGAGTACAAAGAAAGCTCACTAATTATCTTGTATCTCTGATTGATGTGACATTCTTCGTGTTCAATAGCAACAGACAGATAAATACAACATTAAAATTGCAGAAGATAATAAATTCGATCATTATCTATGCAAAACGACATGGGGATTTCAAAGTTAATCCAGCGGTTAGATTCCAAACAATAAGTAAGGATATTATCTTTAAGAAGATTCAGGATGAAATTGCTTTGGTGCTGGCTACAACAGATTCACATCGAAACACATTGCATGAGAGTCTCTATCTGTTAATATTGGCCAAAGAGTTAGGTTATGCATATCTGCTCTCACCTGAAGTTATTAGATCATTCATTGAGAAAAGTGAACTGCAGTATAATTTTTTCGCATGTCTTATATTATTATATTACTATGCGAATCACAAGTGTTATGATTTACAAAAGGCTTTATTGACAGACGAGATTTTGAAGAAGTATAGGCTTGTTGCAGAGTCGGAGCGTAAACGCAATTCAGAGCTCACGATTCTCACTGCAGATATGATGACTTGTCCCTTTGTGGATGATGCATACAAGCAAAGACTTCTTACATTGATGGGTATTACTGAGACGAAAGATCAGCAAATGATAATGCGCTTTGCCAAGAAGCAAAAGTACATTTTCACTCGCTGGACAATGTTTAATTTAAATAAAGAATTACAGGCAAAGATTTCACAGGAGGTATATTCGTAGCTTCTGTAACAGCTGTTGGTCCAACTATACTTTCACACACATAACCTTCAAGCTAGCCGAAACGACGCAGGAAGTTACGTTTTCCAAAATGGTTGGTTAGGATTGTACTGAATGTGAAATCTCTTGCCTTTTCTCAAACTCTTAGACGTAGAAGTGGGCATTCAATCAAATACTATTTCAAAAAGGTATCTTGACAACCTCTTTTGTTTGAAGTCCTTTGACTATATTGATAACATAACTGAGCTGTTTAGGGCACTTCAATATCCCAAAACAGCTCAGAAAAATGGTTTGACACAGTTTAGTTTTCACTACCCAATTCTTTTAAATATATTTTTTTATATTCTGTTTCTTGGGTTTGCTCTATTTTCTCAACTTGAAACCTGGTATTTCGTAAAAAAACTATTTGCATTTCATCCCATGTCTACATATCTCAAAAAGGTTTCGTGCCCTAGTTTTACCATTTTTCAAAGGTGAAATGATATAAACATTATTATACTTTTCCTGATGCCAATCATAGTTTGTACACGTCAAATTATGAGGAATATTGAATATCTCTGATTTTCATATCGCATTTATCATAATCATTACAAAAACGAGATAAAATAGGATCAGAATTTATCGGTGCTTTATTTACCATATCATCTAAAGTATCGAATAGATTTTGTATAAAATCCGTAATTCCTTCATAGTAGTAATCATCCCTAAAAATATATGAATATTTTCCTAGAAATAATCTCAATAATACTCTCTGAGCATCGGATAATTTAAATTCAAGCTCCTTCTCTGATGGTTCTTTAATTATTTTGTCGTAGTCTGATATTATTCTATCAGAAAGATAATTAAGTCGATCATCTATACCTTGCTCACTCATCTCACCAATAGAAGTGTCAAAAAAAGGTTCTCCATAATTTGGATGTTTCTTGCAAAATTCATTTTCTGCATTAATAAAGTACTGTAAATCTTTAACCATATATTTCCTCGTTTATCATTTTACAATTTATTTCTACAATAGCTTTAGCTTCCTCATGCTTATTTTGTAATTATTTACCACATACAATACACGAATATAAACGGGAACGAAATTTTCAGAAATTATATAATTTATCATTTAATCTAGTTATATAGTTGAAAATCTATTTTTTAAGTATTCCTTATTCATATATTTTATTATGAAAATCATTCCACCTTCTACTGTCTCTCTCATACGAATATTTCAATACCTTCATTGAAGAACGCTGATGTTCATCAATATTATCTAAAGACCAACTGTTATATTTTGAATAAACATATAACATTTTCAGACTTTCAACAGTTCCATTTCCAGATGCATATCTCTGCATAATGGCATGTTTAACTTCAAAACACGAATTAGTCAATGTGCTGTTCTGGCCAGAAGATATCATGACCATATTGCCCAGACAATCTCGTTTCCAAGCAACTTCCGGCCGAGATTCATCGTCCCAGTAGAATCTGGTTTTGTCACCATACTCATCTTTAGGATGCTGTGGGGCAATGTGCTCAATGGAACGATTTCTTCTGAATACATATTTTTCAACGACATTGAGTAACTCATTTTTAAAGAACAACTCTCTTTGTTCCCATAAATAGTAATCTATTCTCCAAAACCAATATCTATCAATGGTTGTGTATATTAGGTTATTATCAACAATGCTTTGCTCAGGATGCCATTTATTATCTATTTCTTTAAGTTTGGCAAGATATTCTGTAGCGTCAATATCAAGACTATTCTTGGTTGAAACAAAACATTCCAAATAAATGAGCAATTTGGGCATCCACATATAATATGTCATGGCCGATGAAGCGGAATATAGCATAGCGAGATACATCCTCACCTTCATCTTCTCTTTGTCATCTCCTTTATATAATTTAAATGGGTAAGGCTCCTCATCTTCATCGTTCATTCTAATAATGAAATAATCTGTAATCAGGCGATACAATCCTAGTTTCCGCATAAAAGTTTCTGCATCAAGACCACGTTTGTCAAAGGCCCACTTGAAAGTATCACATAGTTTTCTCACATCAAAGAAATCTGTAACAAGCATACCTTCCACTGCCTTTCCATCCTTTTCATATTCAGAAATATTCATATTGAGGCATATATATAATACCTGCAAAAGAAATTCCGAAAATGTCAGGAGTGAATGTTCATCAGTACGTCGTTTTACTATCTTATATGGATTCTCAGTATTGATGGCTATGTCACCAATAGCTATAGAGATAGCTTCCAAGTCCTGATTGTCATCAGAATCCTCCTCCTCTTCAATATCAAATTTAGTTTGATATTTTTCAAATGCATTATCTATATTTCCGTTTTGAATTATCTCGATTATGGCATTCTTATAACGATTCCTCAAGTTGTCGAGCTGTTCATTGTTATGTTTTCTAAGAATCATCTTCTCCATTATGCTACAAGCATTCCAAAGATGAGTATATTTCTCCTTATCAGAATGCAAACGGCGGATAATATCGACTTTAAGTATTTCATAATTTTCTAGGGATTTACCAGATGTATTCATCCTTTCAAAATAAGTATTCAACTCCATAGGTGAATATTTCTCCGGAAGTTCAGAAAGAAAGAATGTAAGTTTTTCGAAAATATACTTCTCAAAATCTTTATCTGAATCATTCTGTAGTATTTTCTTCAGGTGCTTTGAAATATAATTCAACCCATTTTCCATTTTTTCATTTAAGAACGAACACTTTATTCCCTTGATTTTTGCTTCAAGATATTTTTTGTCTTCTTCTCGCGCTGTAAATTGTAGACGCAAGATATTATTAGGTTCTGTAGAGGCATATAGAAAATCATTCCACTTGAAATGGATCCCTAGAAGAATCATTGCGGTAAAGCGTTGCTGCCCATCGACAAGTTCTATACTGCTTTCAGTTCTTTTGACTGTAAGCATTCCAATGTAATATGCAGATTCTTTGTCTCTTTTGTACGAAGAATAAAGGTCATCAAGTAGCTGGATTATCTGATCCTCTCCCCACTCAAATAATCTCTGATATAAAGGAATACTGAAGAATAATCCTGAATCTACAATTTTTCTTGGAGTATAAGCTTGTTTTATTTTCGTCATTTGTTATGAAGTGTTTTAAATGAGTCAATAAGATAGTTTTTTTCGTTCTGTTCGTAAAGTGACATTTCTTTATTGAAATAATCAGCTCTTATTCCTTTCAGATTTTTATCAAAATATGGGAGACGTTTTATTATATCCCGTGCACTTGCAAGGAAGAATGTTGGTGATGTAGCCTGATTTATCATTACTATAATTTCCATCTCCCCTGCTTTGTCCATTATGGATTGCTTATTGGCTTTACTTTTCTCATATCTTAATTGAGATACAATCCTTGTTATACAAGTTAAAGCTTCAGATAGATATTGGTTCCCAAATTTCATATAATAGGCGAATAAAAATGCCGCTATGACATCCCCGTACCACCAATGAGTCCGTCGCTTTCCTTCCGATAACTTTTTATTGTCATCGTTACCGTTAATATTTATTTCAATTAATCCAGAACATGAAATGGTTTCCCAAAGTATATGGTATTGCCTTGTCTCAATAAAATGATTATAATGTTGAATGAATGCATTTACAAAAGCGAAGAAATGTGCTCCTCCCTGGATTGGGTCCATAAAATCGAATCTCTCGCCAAAAGGAGGAATTTCAGGTATAGTTGGAGCTGCTTCAAACTCATTCTTAACCCTATTGGGTTCTTTTATATACCAATATTGTTTTCTTGTCCACTTACGGAGGCAATATAAATATATGCCTAAGATAATTGATACGCTTCTATCTCCATTTTCCCGTTCACTTTTCACAAGAAGCTTATCCCACATCTTTGCCAAATGGCGCTGTTGAGCTTCATGGCTTTCAGGAATGAATCTGAGATGATGTGATTTTAACAACTCATAATCAGTCAAAGCCTTTCCTCTGGCGTTCTGTGTTGAAAAGAACGTATAAGCAAGTTCAAGTGAAGAATCATTAAGTACTAGTACGTCAAACGAAATTATATCAAGAATTTTTTTTGCTTCTTTACTACGTGCTTTAATGTTAGGATAATGCCTATCAAGGTACATTTCTATAATATGCCTGTTATATCCTACATATTTTTGCGCCTCAACAGAATCAAATCTTTCTTTCAATAACAGAATGTTATCAATACACATAGCACGTAAAATGAGCGCCAAAGTAACAGTTCTTTGCTGACCATCAATGATATCATAATCATCACCTTTCTTTTGAAGAATCAATGTTCCTAAATGATATTTATGATTTCTTGGAATAAAAATATCATCCAGCAGCTGTTCTACATTTTTTTGCGGCCAGCAATATATACGTTGATAATCCGGTATCTTTAATTTTAAGGAAAACACATCTTTTAATGACATCGTATGAAGGACAACTTTGCTTTCAGTTCCTTCTATGGTATTAATGTTGACAGAAGCACCATCTTCAATTTCATTAAAATCAATAAATAATACTGTACAACCATTCTTTTGAGTATCATGATTTCCATCATAATATGTGTTTAGGAAATCTTCAATCAATGGATCGATCTTACTAATAAATTTTGTAAGATAATCTGCTAATTCCAGAAGATCTCCAATCTTATATTTATAGCGTAATCGTCCTTGTTTCATTCCATACCAATTATGCCATAAATAATCACCCGATTCCGTATCGATGTTATCACGAAGATATTTGTATAACCTCTGATTAAATGGATTACCATAATATTCGTCCTCCAGATGCAACTCCAAGTAGCCATTAATATATTCATAATGTACTACTTTAAAGTTAATCAGGGGTGAGGCAGTAATCAATATATACCTATTCTGATGCCAAGCACTTTCACTTTCTTGACAATACACCTCTTTATCAGGCCATTTCTTATTTGCAAATTTTCTGACTGATTCTACTGTTTCTGGATAGATATACAACATTTCATTATCAATTCGTTTAATTTTTATTCCTTTTTGGATGCCTTTTTACGTTTCTTAAGATGCAAATCCTGTAAAGCCTTTCCCATTGCATCTTCTTTTGCAAGCAGAAGAATATCATCATCCAACTGAAGCGCATAAAGTACCCTGAGATAAATGCCTATTGCCACTGTCGGTGCACCTTTCTCGATACGTGAAACCGTAAGAGGTGAACAGGGGCACGTTCGGCAACCTGGGCAATACTGAGATTTCTGCGCAGTCTAGCCAGCCTGCTCACCTACTATCTGCATCTTCTGCTCCAATTTCCTTGGCAACTTGGTACCCATTGTACCTTTTGTCATAGCTCAATATATCATATAATATGCAAATATAAAGGTTTTACTTTATTTTATAATGTGTTACAGAAATCAATTTTCGAATTTACTCTTGCCGTAATCTGCTTGGTCACATCTTGGACGTTGAGATGTTAAACGCTATTATATTATTCATAGAGTTCATATTTCACCTACAACAAACAATATATTATTTCTAAAAAGATAGCGAAACTCATTATGATTGTACAACCTTTGCCCTGATATTTATACAAAGACGACACTGATCAGTAAAATACTACAATAAATGTATATACACTTTTTGTTGCAACAATTTTTATAGTTACATTTTATGTATTATATTTGTGTTGGAAATCAAAAATAGAGCGTTATGGAAACTCCATTTATATTTGGAAAGATTGCTACCGAGAAGAATTTTACCGACCGTGAGAAAGAAACAGCCGACTTGGTTCAGAACTTTATGTCGTTAATCAACACGATTATTATCTCTCCTCGTCGTTGGGGTAAGAGTTCGCTTGTAAACAAGGCCGCAAAGTTAGCGATGGCGCAGGACAGCAACCTCCGGATTTGCCATATCGACCTTTTCAATGTGCGTAGCGAGGAGCATTTCTATTCGCTGCTCGCCCAGAAGGTAATTGCCGCCACTTCCACAAAATGGGAGGAGGCAATCGAGAGTGCGAAAAGTTTCTTTTCGCATCTTGTTCCCAAGATTTCAATCGGTACGGACCCTACTAATGAGGTTTCAATCGACTTTGATTGGGAGGAGGTAAAGCGCAATCCTGATGAAGTTCTTGATCTTGCTGAAAAGATTGCCAGGAAGAAAGGGCTGAAAATCGTTATTTGCGTAGATGAGTTCCAAAATATCGCGGAATTTACCGACCCAGACTATTTCCAAAAAAAGTTACGTTCACATTGGCAGCTGCATCAGAGTGTAGCCTATTGTCTCTATGGCAGCAAGCGCCACATGATGATGGAAGTGTTTACCGACTCATCCAAACCATTCTACAAGTTCGGTAATCTGATGTTTCTCAATAAGATCGAGACTCCTTGCCTCGTGGAATTTTTCAAGAGTCGTTTCACTGATACCGGCAAGAACATCAGCGATGAAGCAAGCCATTTGATTGCAAAGCTTGTAGATAACCATCCATACTACGCACAGCAGCTAGCACAACTGTCATGGCTCAGGACAAAGGATGTATGTACCGTTGAGATCGTGCGTGAAGCACACACGGCATTGGTGGAGCAGTTAAGTCTGTTGTTTGTAACAATCACCGAGACACTGACCACACAGCAACTGAACTACCTCAAGGCTCTTATAGCTGGAGAAAAGGCCATTAGTTCGACCGAAATAATGCATCGCTATCAAATTTCTTCAACGACCTCAATTTCCCGCTCAAAAGCTGCCCTCATCAAGAATGATATATTGGATAATAAGGCTGGTGAAATTTCGTTCCAAGATCCGATTTATGCCTATTGGCTGAAGGTAGAGTACTTCACAAAATAATAAGACTATGAATAAGTGTAACCGTACTTGGATTGCCTTCGCCAATAAGAAAAGATGTAGGCATGTTGATGCTATAAATACCTTAGGGTTTATTTCTTGGAGAATGGGGAGAGCACGTTTCGCCATAGGTGATATAGTATATCTGTTTATGTCCGATGAACGCTATGTTCGTTTCAAAATGATTGTAACAGTGGAGAACTGCAAACGTGAGGATAAAGAGTTTTGGATAGAAAAGGCTCCTGATGATAAAACTTACAAACTGGAATTGCTTGCAGAATCAAATCGTTCTCGATTGACAGAATCCGATTTATTGATACAAATGGCTATTCCGATAGAAACGAAAATTGTGCAATACAATTTTATATCAGTAACACATGACAATGTAAAATAAAAGGGGAATCCGCGCTAATAAAAAGGGATCTGCACGGAAGAGAACCCGACCGAAGCCGGCTCCCTACACTCCTACGCTTAATCCGTTACATCAAAGAAATAACTTAGCTCTTCATCTTTCAGATTCTCCATCGCATATTGGTCGGTCTATTCCCAAAGGGTATTGTAGAGTTCCGCGAACTCCGGTCTTTTTTCGTGGTATTGCCATATCTTATGGTTAAGCACCAATACCAGTTCGGTTAGAAATTCGTAATCTTCTTTTCCACTCTTTGAAAGCACGATTGAACGTGTCCTGAATAGCTGAAAGGCCAAATCGCTCTGCTATCGAAAAATCTTCCCAAAACGTTGTTTTTACTTCGTTACCGTTTTCTTTCATAAATTCTCTGAATGTCATAATGCTTGAATTTTAAGATTGTTTTTTTATTTTTCCCTCTTGTAGCATCTACTACTTTCGGGCTTGATTTAATTATGTCGTCTCAAAAGGTGTCATGGCTCCTTATGCAAGGTTTCACGGCTAAATACGACCTCTGTGAAGCAGAAGGTGGAGATTTGGCTGTGAACCCAAGGCTATGACCTTGCAGACAAGAGAGACATGACAAGCACCTTTGCGACACAATTCACATCAGGTAGCCCGAAAGGGATATGCGGAATAATGGAGGAAGTAAGAAAAAGGCTAAAACAGGGAAAGGTAAAACCGAGGATATGCCGCCAAAGCACATAGCCCAAACAACGACTGGTGAAAAGAGACAGAACTGAAAGGGCAAAGTAATGTCTCCTTTAACAATTTTGCTGGCCAAAAGAAAAATAGGTATGGCTTTGGAAGCTTATAAAAGCCGTTTAGTTTAGAACTTGAAGAGATATACAAAAAACAAACTAAACTTTATTATATTTGCAGTGTGCTTCGAATATCATCGTATGATGAGAACGGGATTGTTTTTCTTTCCGAGGGACAAAAAATTGGCCTAAAAAACATCAAGGGATAGACCTTATATTTGCTCTTTTTATCTTTTGGATAGCTAATTTTTGTCCCCAGTTTGTCCCCGAAGCATTTCATAAAAACATAATATATTAAATATCAATTTATTACAAGTCAAAAATGATACAAAACATTTTCTGCATCGGCAAGTGATGGCTTAGAATCTGCCATAACCAACTATAACCATTCAGAACAAAGTCGCTGTATTTCAGCGACTTTTCTATTTTAACACTTTCCAATCCGTATTTGGAAGTAACGGTTTTTATCCATATTTTTCTATCATATTTCTACCGCGACACAAATTCACGGTTAGCCCGAATGTCACAGTGACGCATTAGTTGACGTGTGTTGACAATGGTTTACATGTGTAGACAAAAAGGGAAATTAAAAAACAAAGAAAATGATATAGAAATATGGAAGTAAAGAGAATTTGTCAATGGTGCGGAAAACCATTCATTGCACAGAAAACAACGACCTGTTATTGTAGCCCTCAATGCTCGAAGCGAGGTTACAAACATCGTATCAAGGAGCGCAAAATGGAACTGCGCCATATTCAGGAAATGCAGGAGTTGCGCTCCAGTTTGGAGAAACAAGAATATTTCACTTTTTCGCAGGCTGCCCGATTGATGGGTGTGAGTCGTCAGTACATTTATAAATTAGTCAAAGAGGATAAACTTAGAGCATCCCGAATTAGCGGAAGAATGGCTTTGGTAAGGCGTGCAGACATAGAGTTAATGCTCAAAAGCAAACCTTACGAACGACTGGTTGCGAAAAACGACTTCAACATCTCCGAGTATTACACAGCCGAAGAGATTGCGGAAAAATATAAGGTCAACGCCAAATGGGTGTGGACTTACACTCGGCAACATAAAGTGCCGAAAGTGAGAATCCGCCAGTTCAACTATTACAGCAAGAAACATATCGATGCTGCCTTTGCCAAATACGAGGTAGATTCCGACCTTACTGAATGGTACACACCGGAAGAGATTCAGGAGAAGTACGGTATGACACGTGTCGCCATCCGTTCGCAAGTGTATCGGAACAACATTCCCTCCAAGAAAGAGCATGGGCAGATATTCTACTCAAAGCTCCACTTCGACCTCTCGAAGAGTTCCGAACAGGAGAGCAAGGCGGAATACTACACCGTCAAGGAGGCGATGGAGAAATTCAAACTCTCTCGTGATTCGGTTTACGGTATTCTGCAATTCCATCAGATCAACCGGGAGAAGAACGGACGGTTCGTCAGATTCCTGAAAGTGGAGTTTGACCGGGTAATGGGTGCCCGCAAATAGTCTAATTTATGGCTATCCGTAAATTATTCAAAAATTAATCCCTGCTGTAGGTAATCTGCATGACTACATTATAGAGTTTCGCCGACGAATTAATAATAACCATAAAAATATAACATTATGCATGAATGCAAGACCGTGACATTAAGGACACGTCCGCTAAAAGGCAGGATGATGTCTTTCTATCTGGATTATTATCCGGGGTATCGAGACAAAGAGACAATGAAAGTTATCCGTCATGAATCGCTTGGTATTTATATCTATGCCAATCCGAGGAACAAACGTGAACAGAATTTCAACGAGGTAATGACCGAGAAAGCCGAAGCCATCCGTTGCCGCAGGTTCGAGTCGGTAGTCAATGAACGGTATGACTTCTTTGACAAGTACAAACTCAAGGCAGACTTTCTGGAGTATTATCGCAAGCAGCTCCGTAAGCATGACCAGAAATGGGAGTTTGTCTATCTGCATTTCAATAACTTCGTACATGGCAAATGCACCTTTGAAGAGATTGACATCGACCTCTGTAACAAGTTTCGGGAATATCTGCTGAATGCCAAGAAGCTAAGGCGTAACGGACGTATCACACGGAACTCCGCATCAGGATATTGGTCTACTTTCAGAGGTTTCCTGAAAATACTCTACCGTAATGGGATGATAAAGACCAATGTCAATGACTTCTTGGAAAAGATAGAGACAGAAGATGTAATGAAAGAGGCCCTGTCTGTTGAGGAACTGTACAAATTGGCCGAGACACCTTGTAAGAAGCCTATTCTGAAAACGGCATCGCTGTTTTCCTGTATGACCAGCTTGCGCATCAGTGACATTCTCTCGCTATGTTGGGAAGACATCGTGGACTATTCTGCCGGAGGAAAATGCGTACACATCATTACGCAAAAGAACAAGGCGGAAGACATCATTCCCATCAGTGAAGAAGCTTTGGGATTGATTGGCTATAGTTCTGAAAAGAAAGGTTTGGTATTCAAGGGGCTTATGCGTAGCTGGACGCAAATACCGATGAAAGAGTGGATTCGTTCTGCCGGAATTACCAAGAACATAACATTTCACTCGTATCGTAGAACATTTGCAACGCTACAAGCAGCTGCCGGAACGGACATCCGCACCATACAGAGCATCATGGCGCACAAGAGTATCACCACCACGCAAAGGTATATCAAAGTCGTGGATGCCAACAAACGTGAAGCCAGCAAGAAAATTACCCTGACACGGCAAGACTGACAGCTGCTTTGTCCTCGATTTCTGCGGTCAGAGTATGATTTTTCACCTAAAATCATACTCTGACCGTGATATTTAGCATGATACGTGGTAACTATCATTCTTTTTATTGCAACTATCTGGAATATCGATTATATCTTTAGCGCAAAACGATTCCAAACACTTGCAGACCATGACGAATAAAAAACAAATTCAGACTAAAAAGATAAGTTTTATCCTCGCACTGTCCGTTATCATTTATGCGGCTATAGACACTTATCTTTTCCTTTGCCATGACATCAATATCATGCGCATAACGACTCCTGTCATCCTTGGACTGGTAATAGCTATCATATTATGCGGACTCCTGCACAAATTTTTCTATAAATGGCTGACAAAAAATCCTATCAACTTCTCTTTTGGCGAGCCATCTACCCCTATTGTAAAATCAGAGAACATCATAGAATCTATGGATGCTACTGAAACGCAGCCCATCAAGCAACCGATGGATTTGCCTGAACAAGAGTCTTCTCCATCCCAACAGTCGAATCAAGATACTGTAAACTCTGATTGTCCGCAAGATTCTCATTTGAATAAATATGATTCCATATTGGTGGAACTCAAAAAGAAAGAGATTGAAAGGCAAGTGGAAATCATGGATGCGATTCGGGAATATGTAACCGTCAAAACTGCCCCCTATCTCTCCAAAGAGGATATTGCCACCCTCATTGCCAATATAGAGTATATGGCTTACGATCAACCTGAGTCATATAAACCGATTCGTTCCAATATAGACAATCCGCTGAGGTCGCCGGGGCTTCGCCATTTGGCATGGAATGTCGGTGAACGCTTGAGAGTGCCCTTAGCGAAAAGAGCCATTTTTATCAAGAAATCATTTCCATACGAACTCGTAAACGCGACCCTTGAATATCTTAAACTTAATTTACGGGATAATGTCTCAAGCCAGATTCCCATTGATGTACCAGATAAAGGCGACTATCGCTTCCATTTAGATGTAGATAATGATGACTCGCAATAAAAAAAGTATGCAGACGAAATAATTAATCCGGTCTGTATTGTTCTGCAAGGTTTCATTGAGTTGGTTCGCAGCATGTTAAACGATTAAAACAATCATAATATGGAAAAAGACCAACTGACATTCAACGACCTGCCGACTGTGGTAGGCGAACTATGCGACAGAATCGCAAGTATGGAAAACCTGCTTACGGAGAAACTTTCCAAGCAGTACGAAACCAAAGAGAATACGCACGTCCCCATGACCGTACAGGAGGCTTGCAACTATCTTAAAATGCCGTTGTCGACCTTTTATTACAAGGTCAAGAAGGACGATATTCCGGTTATAAAACAAGGAAAGCATCTCTACATCTATCGTGACGAACTGGATAGATGGCTGGAATCTTCCCGGAAGAATCCGGCTCCGCAAAGTTTCGAGGAAGAGAATGAATCCTTGCTCGCCTCCCATCGCCGTAAACCGAACCCTAAAAACTGGTAGCGATGGAAAAGACAGACACTATTATTCTTTCTCCGGAAGAATTGGCCGCTTACATGGCAGAGTCTACAATAAGCGTAACAAGTACATACGAACACTCCCCGGTGGTTCTGATGGTGGACGATACTGTTATCGGAACATTGGGAAACTTCAGTGCTTCCATCGGGAAAGCCAAAAGCAAGAAAACTTTCAACGTTTCAGCCATTGTCGCATCGGCATTGAGTGGCAGCAGCGTTCTTCATTATCGGTCTACATTTCCCGAAAATAAGCGGAAGATTCTATACATAGACACAGAGCAGGGGCGGTATCATTGCCAGCTGGTATTGAAACGCATCTTACGTTTGGCCGACTTACCGGAATACAAGAATCCGGATAATCTGATTATGCTGGCTCTGCGCAAGTTTTCCCCTAAACTACGTCTGGCGATAGTCGAACAGGCCATTGGCACAATACCGGATTTGGGATTGGTCATCATAGATGGCATTCGTGATTTCCTTTACGACATCAATTCCTCCAGTGAATCCACCGACATCATCTCCAAATTCATGCAGTGGACGGATGACAGGCAAATCCATATCCATACCGTCTTGCATCAGAACAAGAATGATGAGCATGCCCGTGGTCACATCGGCACGGAACTCAACAACAAAGCGGAAACCATCATGCAGGTCGAAGTGGACAAAGAGGACAAGACTGTAAGCGTGGTCGAAGCCGTCCATATCCGTGACCGCGAGTTTGAACCTTTCGCTTTCCGCATAAACGAGGAAGCCATGCCCGAACCGGTAGGGTCCTATCTGCCCAAAGAGAAGAAGACCGGACGACCAATCAAAGGACCGTTCGATCCGGACAAGGAGATTCCAAAAAATGTACATCGTCCAGCATTGGATGCCGTTTTTGCCAATGGCAACATCAGCAATTACGATGATTATATAGAACGCTTGAAAGAGGGTTACGGATTGCAGGGTATAAAACTCGGTTATAACAAGGCGGTAAAGGTCGCAACATTGCTCAGCGACAAACAAATGGTTATAAAAGAAGGGAAAGATTATGCATTCAATCCAGAATACCATTATTGAGTTCAACTTTACTTTATTGTTGGGGCATATATATAAGAATAAAGCAAAGTCAGAGGAAGACATCATGTGAGATATTCATATTCTCCCCTCTTTTAGAGACTCGTATCATCCTATGTTTCCTATCCGAGTGCCAGTTCACTATACGCATCCGATATGGCTTGTCGTGAAGCATCAACAGGTAACTGTTGCGAGATATGCCAAGGTATAACCTCACTGCGTTACGGTTGTACATTGGCGCTCTCGCCTGCTCAGTTCCCTCGCCGGTGCGGTACTCGCAAGCTCGCACCTATTCAACCATTATAAAATAATTCAAATGAAAGAAGATATTAAAAATACATCGGACTCCTCGAAAGAAACCAGAAACGTCTTCATCGGAGCAAAAGTCACTCCTACTCAGAAGGAGCAGATAAAATCACTGGCCGGACAATGCGGCATGACTGTAAGTGACTACATATTATCACGTGCGTATAACTTCAAGCCCAAAGCAAGGCTCACGAAAGAAGAAGCGGTATTGTTACAGAATCTGGACGATTGTCGGTCAGACCTCGTAAAATACACCTCCGCCCTACACGGAATGTCCACAAAGCAACGTATGGTAATGTTCAATCAGATTCCGTTTATGGTGGGTTGGCTGAAAGAATTAGGCAATGTAGCCGAAAGTGTCTGCCAGTTCCTGAATGCAGTAAAAGAGAAGAATAAAATTCCGTCTAACCCAAAATCCGAAGAAGAATGATTGCGAAAGCCAAAGCCATATCGCACGGTATAAACGACATCCGTTACATTACCGGCGAATCACAGCACAAAAAACATCCGGAAAAGATTTATCGGGTATTGGACAATCTGTTGCCCTCAGAACCGGACGCTATGGGAATATGGAGCTCCATGCAGTTGACCCTATCCCAACATCGACCGATAAAGAATTCCGTTATCAGAATCGAGCTGAGTCCATCGCCCGAACATACCCAATTTTATGACATCGAAGATTGGCAAAATCTTTGGCAGGAATTCGCCGAGGAGTTCGACAAACAAGTGATTACCGGCAAGGATGGACAAGTCCGTTCCTGTCCGACCAATTTGGTGGGTAGCAAATACTCGGTTTGGCTTCATACGGAATCTAAAGGCGAAGTTCCCCACCTTCATGCAGCGGTTTGCCGTTTGGATGAAAACGGTAATATCAACAACGACCACAACATTCATCTTCGGGCGCAACGTGCAGCCGAGCGAGTGGCAAAGAAACGTGGCTGGACAACAGCGGCACAAATCAGAAATCGAAACATTCCACAAGTGAACCGGGACTGTATGGAGGTGTTGAAAGCAATGCCATCGTGGTCATGGGATGAGTACAAGAATGCTCTTATACGGAAAGGTTATACCGTCCATGAAAGAGAGGACAAGAAAGGTATTCTTCGTGGATATGCCCTCATGAATGGAAACACCAAATACAAGGCTTCAGAATTGGGAATCGGCAGAAACCTGATGGTCTCGAAACTTCCTGCGACATGGGAGAAACTGCATCATCAGCCAGCTACTGCCATTAGAAACAATACACCCCAAGCCGTTCAACAGGCAGCGATACATAAGATTGCTCCTATCGACTATACCCAATATCTCACATATAGTCAGGAGATGATTTCCTATACCCTCAGCCATGAAGGTAAGGATTACAAATTTTATATCCCGGAAAAAGTACTTGATTGTTTCAATGACGAATTTGATTACAGGTTTATTGCCAACTGTCAAGAACTTACCGATATGGCTGTAGCTATATTTGTCGGACTGATAGATACCCCCAATGTAACAACCGGAGGAGGTGGCGGTGGCTCACAAAGCGACCTTCCGTGGAGAGATAAGGACGAAGACGACTTGCTCTGGGCGCGCAGATGTGCTCGTGCCGCCAGCCGGTTCTTAGGAAAGAAACCGAAAACAGGATTAAAACGATAAGCGCATGAAGAAGAAATTTGATTTTTCCGCAGAAATGAGTGAAGCGGAATCCATAAGATCCACTCCCAAGAATGAATATCTGGAGGAAGAAAACCACTTACTCGATATCAATGTGCAAGAACTTGCTAGGCTGAATAACAATGTATATAAGCTGAGAACAGAAGTTGAAAATCTGTCCGGTTCTATACGTGAGTGCAAACCTATCATTTCTGAAGAAATGCATAAGTTGGCAGTTGAATTTGGAGCAAGGCTTCTCTGCAATTTTCTTGATCAGATTGAGAGCAAATGCAAGGAAGCCGAGCGGAGAATGAAGAAAGCCGACAATGCCATCCCCCTCCCATATACGGCATTCTACATTTTGATTATCATTGTAGTCGCTCTATCTTCTTTTTTCGTGTGCATGATAGTGGCTAATGCAGAGATTTTGCATTCCGGATTGATTTGGAAGGCTACTACTGGTTGTATTCTTATGGCTGTCTCGGGGATTGGTATAACGGTAGCAATACAGAAGTTTTTGGATAGAGGTAAATAAACGAAAAGTCTCAATCGGATAGAGATTACTACCAGTTGAGACTTTATTTTCATGCTTAAATTAGTCTTCTAAATCTCTTGCGACTTCAGGGAAATTATCTTTAATAGTTCCTTTGATACCACCATGTATAGAATACTGCCTGACTTGAGTAGTTTGAACTTTTGAAGACTCATGATCTTCTTTGGAATACAGAATAGGAACTGGTTCTGACTGATAGTAGTTTAACCTGTCTGTATTTATATATCTTATTTCATACGCCTCTTCAAAAGGAGTTATGAGATATATCCTTATTGATGCATCAAATGTGTATATCTGTTGACGGCATAATTCTCCGGGCAAAATAGTCTTTGTTTCTCCTTGCCGTATTTGAATATAATCGCTTTTCGGTTTTAACCTTACATCTAAATGATGACGAGCCTCATTTATCATAATGCGATACACTTCTACCGGATATGAATTGTTTTTAATCTGGATCTTCAATCCCCACATCGTATCATTCTTCAAACTTATCTGAATTTTGGGATATATGTTACTTCCAGCTTAAATTCGCTCTAATTGATAATGACGTGAGTACATCTCAGCCATTTGCGACAAGCTATTAATCTGCTGCTGAGTTCCTTTCTGATTTCTTAAGACAAGAATAAAAGTTGCAGCTGTCGCCAAGGCTCCCAAAGCCATAATACAATCAACAATAATCTCAAATAACATAATTACTTTCTAAAATGATATTCAAATATACAACATAATTCTGAATCACAGAACAATTGAGAGCGAAGAAATTACAGCATTAATTCCCTCGCTCTATACATAACTTTATTTACCCAGTGACTTGAACACCTTAGCAATGCAACGCTTTTTCTGCTCCATATTGGGATGAACATATAAGTCCAACGTAGTTGAAATATTGGAATGCCCTAATAATACGCTGACTGTTTTATAGTCACAACCGACCTCTATACAACGAGTCGCAAAACTATGACGGAGTCCATGATACTTCAGCTTGGGAATATCAAGTTTCTCCATAAGCCTTTTATAGTAGTTACGGTACGTACGTGGTTCTGTCGGACACTCGTCATTGGTAAGAATGTAATAGTCATCATTAACTACTTTTTTCAAAGGCTTTAACATAGTAAGCAATTCTTTGTTTATCGGGATTTCACGGCAAGAGTTTTTTGTCTTTGGCGTGTTGATGACCAGCTCTGTATGTTTTCTCTCTCCTTCTATGATATAGATGCGTTCTATCGTCCGGTTAACGGTTAGAATTCCATCATATACATTGATGTCGCTCCATTTCAAAGCACAGATCTCCCCTATACGCAGACCGGTACTAAGGCTGATATAGATACCAAGTCCCGGAAAGGAAAAGTGGCTCTGAATATAGTTCAGAATCTTTTTATGATTTGCCACGGACAAGACCTCCAACTTTTTACCAGCAACGTCTGTTGGGTACTTAATATCCCATTCGTAATAGTTCATCCATTCGTTTTTCACTCCGAATTTCATAACCATCTTCAGGACAATAAGAATGTCCTTAACAGATTTCACGCTCAATCCGCCTTCCAACTTTTCAAGCACAAAGCCTTGTACATCATTTTCATGAAGTTCGTTACTCTCACCAAACTTTGGCAAAATGTGATTTTCAAGAATCAACATGTAGGCTGCCAATGTCGATAGTTTCACATACGGTCGCTTGTCCTCTCGCCATGCGTCCGAAATTTCTCTAATTGTCTTCTGAATCATAATTTTGAATTTAATTGGTTCTAATAATTAGAGAAATATAATAGGTAATGTTCCCCATTTGAGATTTCCGGAATTTAGTGGGGAGTGGGAAATCTATCCTCTTACAGATTTTATGAGTTTCAAAAATGGAATGAATCCTGATGCCAAAAGATTTGGGCGTGGAACAAAATTCATTTCGGTGATGGATATTCTTAATAACCAATTCATTTGTTATGATAATATCCGTGCCTCTGTTGAAGTTGTGGATGGCGATATTGAAACTTATGGTGTAAACTACGGCGATATCTTATTTCAGCGCAGCTCTGAAACGTTAGAAGATGTAGGTCAAGCCAATGTCTATTTGGATAGCAAACCCGCAGTGTTTGGTGGTTTTGTTATTCGTGGAAAAAGTAAAAGTAACTATTATCCTATGTTTTTTCGTTATCTTTTGGCTTCACCAACTGCACGAAAAAAGATAATCGTAAAAGGAGCCGGAGCACAGCACTTTAATATAGGTCAAGATGGATTAAGTAAAGTTTGTCTTAATATTCCTTCAATTCAAGAACAAGAGAAAATAGCAAAACTATTTGAATGTATAGATACTCGAATCGCTACCCAAAACAAAATCATTGAGAAACTGCAATCCTTAATTAAAGGGCTAAACGATAATATCCACAAAGGTATTAAGGGAGAAACCGTCTGCTTTTCAGATTTGGGTGAAGCTTATTCTGGATTAAGCGGAAAAGGCGGTGATGATTTCGGATATGGTGAGCCATTCATTACTTATATGAACGTGTATCAGAATACTTACATCTCGGAAAAGGATTATGAATTGGTACAAATCGCTCCCAACGAAAAACAAAACAGTGTGCAGTACGGTGATGCCTTATTCACACTCTCATCTGAAACTCCGGAAGAAGTTGGTATAGGTGCAGTATATTTGGGCAATACGCAGAAACTTTATTTGAATAGCTTCTGCTTTGGCATTCATTTCTATGATGAACGTGTATTACCTCAATACCTTGCCCACTTCATTTCAAGTTCTTCATTTCGTAGGGCTATATATCCGTTAGCACAAGGGAGTACACGGTTTAATCTTCAAAAAAATGACTTTATGAAGATGAAGTTTTTACTACCAAGCTTAGAGAAACAAGGACATATAGCTAACACTCTTGACGCTTTGCATTGCCGTTTGGCAAATGAAAAGTCATTAACGGAACAATACATTTTATTGAAGAAGTATCTATTAAGCCTAATGTTTATATAAACATTTTCTGAAGCAAATACCGTTTCTGCTGTTGAAGACAACTTATGTATTCTTGCTCATTATCCAATTTTCTCTCAGTGAGTTCAAACATACTACAGATTTGTTGTTGAACAGACATTGGTGGGATCGGGAATCGACTCTTACCTAACGCAGTTTGGTTGATACTTGCTTGTGAAACTGCTTTATTGCAAATAGTTTGAAAATGGTTTATTGCCCAATCAGTACAAAGAAGTAAATGCAAAAAACGAGGTCTAACTATGGTTGTATTGGGTATAATTCGCAATAAATTCATGCCATGATAAAGTCCATAATCTTTGTCAAGATAGGCTGTATTTCCTATATACTGAATACTATTGATATTGCTAAACAGAATATTACCTACGTTTAACCTATAGCTTTCAGGAATACACTCTACATAGCCAATTCGTTGTATATCAATACAATGTTTGCTAATAGTTTCTATGCGAGAAACCTTATAAGGGGTTTGATAACTCACTTGTGTTCCTGAATAGCCACTTTTTATTTGCGCCAAGTCATCCAGTCTATATAAAATCCAATCATTCTCTGATGAAAGCAATTGCTGACTAAGCCCTTTAATTAAGGATAAAAAATCAGCAATTTCACAGGAAAGGGATATTCCCCATATTCTTTACTCTCCTTGCTGTTCCATCAACTCCTTATAGTGCTGTTCATATTCTTCATCAGTAAAACTTTCAGCACAACTTTTGGATCGAGTTAAAATTCGTAGATTCTCTTGAAATAATATTTCCTGTCGGCTCATTTGAGAACCAAAATATTTAGGAGAATAAAATCTATCAATCTCTGTTTGCTTTAAATTTTTATACCCAAGAGAAACGGCCATTTCTGAAAGTAAGTCAAGTCTAAAAGAATTACTACTATCAAAATGAGGTGATTTTTCGTTTAAACTATCTAAATATTCTCTCCATGCATGTCTAACTTTTTTGTTTTCCTGAAATACTACATCTATTGTATTTAAGGCATCAACCCATTCTTTTGTTATTGGGGTTGATTTTCGATCTGCCATTAGTGTAAGGAAGACTCTTAATTGAGCATCTTTTTTTGCTTTTCTATTTTGGTACTTTATTCCTAATACCCAAACAATAATTGGGATAATAGCAACAGCAATAATCTGACCGATGCCGATAATGATTTGTATATATTCTGTTGTACTCATAATGCTAAATTTATGCAAAGGTAGTCTTTTAGATCAAAACCTATTTGTATAATTCGAAAAATTTTATCTTTAATTAAATATCACACAAGCTAACTATGCAAAATAGCAGAATACACTGCTTCAAGATTGACTCTTCTACACACTTTGATAATAATATAATGAGGAATATTCCGTTTCTAATGTGATGGATGTAGAGCATAATGTTACAAATAATGCGATGTTTTGAGGTATAACCGTCTGGTTATCATAATGAAATTAAGGATTGTTTATTTGTAATGTCCGCAATTAGTTTGAAAATGCTTCACTCTGATTCTTGGGAACAATTCAAGATTCAAGATATTGCATCAATAGGACGTGGTAGAGTTATTAGTTCGGTAGAAATTAGCCAACAAGAAAATCCGTTATACCCTGTGTATTCTTCTCAAACATCAAATGACGGAATTATGGGTTATCTTGATGATTTTATGTTTGAAGGTGAATATATCAGTTGGACGACTGACGGTGCAAATGCAGGAACGGTATTTTATCGTAATGGAAAGTTTAATTGCACTAATGTCTGTGGCTTGTTAAAGCTCAAAAAAGGATTTGATGCCCATTTCGTTTCATTAGTCTTAGCAGAAGCAACAAGGATGTATGTCTCAACTAATTTAGCAAACCCGAAACTTATGAATAACACAATGGGAAACATACAAATCCGTCTGCCAAAATTAGAAGAACAAAAAAGAATCTCCGTTGTTTTCAGAAAGTTACATGGACTATTAGAGACACATAATAGTTTGATCATCAAGTATTCAAAGCAGAAACAATATTTGCTCTCGCAGATGTTCATATAAACATTTGCGAGAGTAAGTATCTCTTTTGTTCTTCGTATCTTATCTTTGTTTTTGCTTCAATATCCAATTTGCTGTTTAACGAAGTCATTAGTGAGGCTATTATACTTTGTCTTTCTTTTGAAGGTAGTTCAATTACAAGCGAAGCTATTTCTGAAATATAATGCCTTTTATGTCCTTCCGATTTAAGTTCCCAATATGATAGATATTCAAACATAAATCGAAGATTTACATTCGGTTTTGCTGTGAGTATTTTTATTGCCGAAGACTTTACCTTAAAAGGGAATGATACATATTTTGCATCCATTGTGAAATCGTCAAAGATTATACACTCTCCTTTTTGATATATGCCAAATTTTTCGTCTGTATACCCCAAGATAAAACCTTTATTCGCAGTTAGAACAGGGGTTAAACTTGTGTCGGTAGAGTATTCATCATTAGCTACAATATATGCAGTAGGTTGTTCGTAATCAAGTAGCTGATTGATTTCAAAGCTCTCTGTATATTCATCTTTCAATAAGGAGAACATCTTTTTTCTAATTGCGGACTTTAATTTTTTCAAATCCTCAATGATTTTGTTTTGGGTGGCAATACGCTCATCTATTAGTCGTAACAGTGTAGCTATTTTAGTTTGCTCCGCTTTGGATGGAATACCAACATAACACTCGGAAAAATTCTTTGTGCTGATGGAATAGATTTTTGTTCCCTGTGCTATTCGTCTAATCTGATTATGAAATGCGGATGACGAAAAAGCATATCCTTTGAAGCCGACAATAGTTTTATTTTTATTGTCTCGCCCATGAATTGTGTGTAAACCACAAACAATATCCTTATTATCAAGATTAAACAACTCAATGACTTTAGCAACCTCATTCGTATCTTCCGAAGCATCAGCAAAGGCTACATCTCCCTCTTTACACAATTCAAAGTTTTTAGGCATATTACCTTCTTTGACATTGGGTAGTTTATCTCTTCTCAAATCCACCATAGTAGGAAGCCCAACATGAATGAGTCCATAATGTAAGTTCATCATGGCTTTCTCCCCATATTCAAGTTGTTCCCAACTCAGAGAATTGGTTGAATAGAAATCCAATAGCTCAGACACTTTACATATTTCCCACTCTCCACTAAATTTAGGGAATCTCAAATGGGGAACATTAAGGACTTTATTTTCGTTATTATCTGTCATAATCATTATTCTTTATCGGGATTGATATCAAACGGCAACAATTTGTCGCCATTATTAAACCGGTCGAAATCAGAGATAAACGAACGGTCTTGAATCACTTTATATTTTTCATACTCACCATACGCCTTCTCTCGTGCTTCTTCTTGAGAAACTTTACCAGCTGAATCTTGTACTTGATAGTCCATTGTAGCAAGAAACTGTTCAAGACGCTGCTTCCATTCGGCCATCGTTGTAATGATATGGCGTTGGGCACGCTGCTCTGCAAATTCAAGAAATACGTTAGTTATGCCGTTGAGTTCTGAAACCTCTTTGTCTGACAAGTAGTTCTTTGCCACAATCGTATCAGACTTCTGGACTCTGCCATCGGGAGCTTTCTTCCAAGTGGTCAATCCCATGTGCGGCATTTCCGAGTCGGCACGTTCATATACTATTTCGGCAGCGGTACGATGAGTTACAGCCAAGTGCATCATATTTTGCACCATCTTGAAGAACAATTTGGTACAATCCGATTTCGAATCGTAATCGGCACTGCATTCGGCATAGATGTCTGTTATCTTTTGGTAGTATCTGCGCTCTGATGTGCGTATCTCACGAATACGCTCCAGCAAATCATCAAAATAATCTTTGCCAAAGTGTTTTCCCTGCTTCAAGCGTTCGTCATCAAGGGCATATCCTTTAATAATAAACTCCTTCAATACAGATGTAGCCCAGATACGGAATTGAGTGGCCTGATAGCTATTGACACGATAACCTACCGCAATAATGGCATCCAAATTATAGAACAGAGGTGTACGTTCTACATCCCGTTCTCCCTCTGATTGAACTATCCCAATTTTTCGGATAGTTGCCTCTTTTGTAAGCTCGCCTGTTTCGTAAATCTGACCAAGATGATAGTTGACAGTCCGTACATCCACCCCGAACAAATCGGCCATACGCTTTTGTGACATCCAAAATGTTTCACTGTTGAATATCACTTCTATTCGTGCCTCGCCTTGCGCCGTTTTATACAGCAAAATGTTAGAACTCAACGAATTTTGCATCAATTCGTTTGTCGAAATTGTTCGAGTAAAATAATCGCGAGCTTGTTGTACCAACACTTTTTGGGCATCGGCATTTTCGGCAACAATCATACACGCCATACGCGAAAGACGGAAGATATTGACCTTACGGAATGAGCCGCTTCCAATCCTTACCATATCAACCGCTTGGTTGAAATGGTCGTCTACATTCATTCCTTTTTCACCTGCCACCTTGATAGCCTTGTCTATGACTCTTTGGAATTTCCAATAAGCCGAATAGCCCATAGCAGCGCACAGGTCGCGAGAACTCCAGTATTCGTTTCCGCCCTCATCCTGACGGCGTATATTGTCGAATGATGGACGCATTTCGGGGATGTTGTCTATCTCTGCCATAGTGTAATTATTCAACCAGTCCCAATTCTTTCAAATAGCCTTCTATTTCCTTATCCAGTTCGGCTCGCTTGGCTTCCAATTCCTTTATTTCAGCCATGACTGCTTTGATGTCAATAGGCTCTTCTTCCTCAAAAGTATCGACATAGCGAGGAATATTCAAATTATAGTCATTTTCGGCAACCTCCTGCAACGTAGCAAGATGACTGTACTTTTCAATTTCCTTGCGGTCACGATAGGTTTCTACAATCTTCTGTATATGCTGAGGGCGGAGTTTGTTCTGGGTCTTGACCTTTTCAAACTCTTTGCTGGCATCAATGAACAAGATATTATCGTCTTCCTTACGGCATTTCTTCAATACGAGAATACAGGTCGGAATACTTGTACCATAGAATATATTGGCTGGCAAACCGATAATAGCATCGATATAGTTTTTCTTCTCTATCAGGAAGCGGCGTATAACACCCTCTGCATTCCCTCGAAACAGAACTCCGTGCGGAGCAACGCAAGCCATCGTACCACCTTCATTGAGGTGATGAACCATATGCAGAATAAAAGCATAGTCGGCTGTTTTCTTAGGTGCAAGTCGTCCTGCTTTACTGAAACGGTCGTCGTTGTTGAATTTGTCGGCAGCACTCCATTCGGCAGAGAACGGAGGATTTGCAACCACTGCATCGAACTGCATATCATCGAATGCGTCCCATTCAAGCGTATCGCCATTCTCTATTTTGAAGCTGCTGAATCGGATACCGTGCAGCAACATATTCATTCGGGCAAGGTTGTAAGTAGTCGGATTTTTCTCCTGTCCATAGATATATGCCGCCTTACCGATACTTGCTGCACGGAGCAATAGTGAACCACTACCGCAAGTAGGGTCGTAAACATTACGCAAACGGTTATGCCCAAGAGTAACAATCTCCGCCAATATGCGGCTGACCTCTTGCGGAGTATAGAACTCACCGGCTTTCTTGCCTGCGCCGGCTGCAAACTGGCTAATCATATATTCGTAAGCATCGCCCAAAATATCAATTTCTTGCGAGGCCTCTACACCAAAGTCAATATCGTCCAATGCAAGAAGCACATTGCTGACGAGCGTGTTTTTATCATCTGCTGTTTTTCCCAATTTAGGCGAAGCCAAATCAATGTCCGAGAACAATCCGCCAAAATCCTCTTCACTATCCTGTCCCAAAGTGCTGTCTTCTATACGCTTCAACGAGCGTTCCAACATAGGAAGAACATTTTCTTTCCGCTTGATAGCCTCAATTACGGACGAAAACAAGAACTTCGGTTCAATGAAGTAGCCTATATTTTCCAAGCACTGGTTCTTAACCTCTTCCTGCAATTCCGGTGCATCCGAATCGGTCATTTCCCATAATTCCTTGAATGTAACTTCATCATCATCCAACGCACTGTTAGCGTATGTTTCTATCTTCTCCGACAGGTATTTGTAGAAAATGAATCCCAAGGTAAAATACATAAAATCGCTTGCCGACATATTGCCACGCAAACGGTTTGCGACCTCCCAAAGCTGGTCACGGAGTTTCTGTTGCAGTTCTTCGCTCATATCTTTATTGCTCTATATTATCTTGTTTACATCACTTTCCGGCAATGGTATATTGCTCTCTATTATACTTCTCAGGTCATCTAGCACTTTCCCTTTATATGAGAAATATTTTGCCCCTTGATATGCACCCGATGTATTCCGTTTCTCTTCCGGCATAAACGTACCGACAAAAGGGGACAATTTATAAATACGACCTTCGTATTCAACGGAATCATCGCTTGCCACCTTGACTTCCGTATCCGTAGGAATAAAGGTAACGCATTCCCCTATTTTAATACCGACCATGCTGAATTTGAAACGACCTCGCTTTACGGTTCGCTTCTGCACGACAGGCAATGAATCTTTTTCGTTATGGCAAACCGGTTTATTATCTACATAGACCGTAACAACCGCATCATCAATCATCTTGGCTATGTCATTGAATATATCCAAAGCTATTTGTGGCGGCACATTGAAAAACTCCCGATTCTGACGAATACGCAAATCCGTCAACCGATCAATAGTCTTGTGTACATGCTTTTCAACATCGTTATATTTGACCGTCTGAATGGTTGCATAAATCTCAAAAGGCAACGGAACAGCCGTGTTGTCAAGTTCCTTGGAACGTATATCTACAGGCCGCGCACTTTTACCGATCTTGACCCAATCCTCACGAAAACTTGGATTAGTCAAGATATACACATATCCGGGTTCATTTGTCTTTACCATATCAGTATTTCTTTTAATCCCAACTGAAAGTGCGTATGATATTACGCAATCTGTCTAAAATCCTCGTCAACGCCTTTCTCGTCTTTATCAATCCGAGATGCTTCTCTTTCAATGCTTTTTGTATGATTTCCGGCTGCTCTTTTTGCAGGTAGTCATATTCTTTGAGGAAGTGATTCAATACCGATGACGATATTTCCTCTTCCTCAGCCAATGAGTTGACGGCATTTTCTCGCTCAACGGCAATATAGTGGTTCAACCGTTCTTCCAAATCGCTTGTACCGTCAGCTTTGTCTCGCTGAATCATGAAGTTTTCCTTATCGTCATCCACATTCTTTTGAATGAAACCATCGATAAGTTTGGCTTTGCTGCGCATTTCTGCGTCTTTAATCATCGTATCAATGATATTCTGACGGCGTTCTGCGTAATCGGCACTATATGGGTCAAGTTCTGCAATGAGTTCAAGGATATATGCCACATTGATAATGTCGCTATGTAGGAGTTCAAGGCAGAAATCCACATCACCGAAGTCTCCGTCATCCGGAACATCTGTATCATCATCCGGTTTGGGTGACGGTGCTGGATCAACGAGTGCAAAAGTATCATGGATATCAAGATACTTACTCCTGAAATCCATAAACTGCTGTTCCGTCATGCCGAGATCATCAGCTTCTTCGCTATAATCCTCATATATTTGAATCTCTGCGTGTTTACGGATAATATCACGAAATGCCAAAACAAACTCTTTCTTAGCCGTTTCGCTCTGCAAAAGGTCTATGCAGTTTGTGTCCGGGTATTTCTTCAGAAAATCGGATGCAAGTTCCTTGTATTCCTGTTTGATTTCTTCAAACGGAGGTCGCACTATTTCTTCCGGATTGTTGCTGTTACTGAATAATTTGATAGCAGCATCCACATTGCTCTTCAAATCACGGAAACATACAATCTTTCCGAAGCGTTTCTTTTCGTTCAGCACACGGTTCGTCCGGCTAAATGCCTGCAACAAGCCGTGGTATTCCATGTTCTTATCTACATAGAGCGTATTAAGTTTCTTGCTGTCAAAACCGGTAAGGAACATTCCGACAACAAGGCAAAGATCAAGCGGCTTCATATCGGCTCGCTTCTTTTTCATGCGCAGGTTGATGTCATCGTAATATGCACGGAAGTTCTCAGTCGTAAACGATGTGCCGAACATTTCGTTATAGTCATCCATGATGGCTTGCAGCTCATCGACTTCGCCTGCACTGTCATTCAGATAAGAACCTGTACCCATTCCTGTCAGTTCATCATCCTGACTTCCATTGGCTGCATAGGTAAATACTGCACCTATACGAATCTTAGGATTCAGTTCCTTGAATATCTTGTAATAACGGATAAGCATCGGCACTGACTGCACGGCAAACAGCGCATCGAACTCTCCGTCAAATGTTGACTTATTGAAATTATTAAGGATGAATTGGGCTATTTCCGTCATGCGATTGGTACTGCCGTTCTGCACCTCCTCACTGCCATGATAGTATTCCACAAGAAAACCGAGAACATTCTCATCAGCAATGGCATCCTTAATCAGATAGCGATGCAGGCAGTTGCCGAACACCTCTTTGGTCGTATGACCATCAACTGCATTCTCTGTAAATATTGGAGTTCCGGTAAATCCGAATATCTGGGCATTATCGAAGAATTGCATAATCTTCTTATGACTCTCCCCGAAATGGCTACGATGGCACTCATCGAATATCATCACGATACGAGAATGGCGTATCGAATCTATTTTGCTGCTATACCATGTCTTGCTTACGGCTGCATTGAGTTTCTGAATAGTGGTAATGATAATCTTGGAGTTGCTATGCAGACGTTTTACCAACTCGTCCGTATTGTCCGTACCGTCAACGGCTCCCGGTTCAAAGGCTTCATATTCCGACTGTGTTTGTGTATCAAGGTCATGGCGGTCGACAACGAACATTACCTTATCTACATCATCTAACTCCGAAACGAGTTGCGCAGTTTTGAATGAAGTCAAAGTCTTTCCTGCCCCTGTTGTATGCCAAATATAACCGTTATCATTGGAGTTCTGCACTCGATCCAATATCTTTTCTACTGCATAGAACTGGTATGGGCGCAACACCATCAAGCATTTATCACCTTCATGTAATACGATGTACTTTCCGATAATCTTACCGAGCGTACACTTTTCCAAGAAAAACACAGCAAACTTATCCAGTTCATTGAATGGCAGGTTTGCCGCATCCGTCCAGTTGAATGTAAATTTATATCCGCCATTGGGATTATTGGCGAAATAACGAGTGTTCACACCATTGGAGATGACAAACAACTGAATATAATCGAACAACCCATGAAAGGATGTCTTATGATAGCGTTGAATCTGATTGTATGCCTGTTTGAGTTCTACTCCCCGACGTTTCAATTCAATCTGAACTAAAGGGAGACCATTGATAAGAATCGTCACATCATAGCGACACTTCTTTCGTCCCTCCACCGTAATTTGGCTCGAAACCTGAAATTCGTTCTGACACCATTGGGTACGATTAAGAAACTCTACCCAAATGCGCTGTCCGTTAGCCGTATCAAGAGGATATAGGTCGCGAAGCTTCTTTGCTTTTTCAAAGCGAGTACCACCTTCCAGATAGATTAATATCTTCTCGAACTCTTCATCCGTAAATGAGTTACGGCCAACTTCCGCCAGTTGTTTCTTGTTGTGAATTTCCAACTGCCGCTTGAAATTGGCATAAAGATTATCTTCTTCGGTAATCTGAACATACTCGTAGTCCATTTGCCGAAGTGTGGCTATCAGTCCGGCTTCCAACGCCGCTTCGCTCTGTATTGACATATTCTTGCGCCCTGTTATGGTGTTATTACTTATCTATTCCGGCTTGCAGTATTCTGATACCTAATGCATTTTCTATCTTGCACAAGGTTTCTAATGACAGATTCTCGCGACCTTTCAACACCTTGGAGACATATTGCTGAGTGCAATTCATCTTCTCGGCCAACGCTCGTTGTGTCATACCAAGTTCCTCCATTCGGTTTGACATAGTTGCAGCGATAGCTTGCGAATGACACATCCACTTTTCGTCTTTATTCTCCTCCGTTCCTTCAACCAATCCTAAAACCGTGTCTATCTGTTTTTCAGCCATTGTATACATCAAAAAATACCTTTGCCTTACTCTGTAGGCAAAGGTAGTATAAATAATCGAGATGACACAACTTTCAGGTTGTTGATTGATTTTTTTTGAGCAAAGAATATTCCTATTTAATTGCTGTTATCCTTAAATCATATCTACGGCTACCAGCATCAAGAGCAACATCATACTCTTTCAGTCCTTTTTCAACTGCAATCAGATGTAATTCATCCTTATCCTTTGGGATTATATCTGGACCATAATAAATTGCATTCAAACATCCGACATCTGGAATTGATGCATAATTATTCTCATCCTCTAAGTTATAATACAGCATTCTCCATTCATGTTCATGTTCGTATTCTTTTTGGTCCTTATAAAGATAAGATCGATACCAATATAATTGATTGACTGATATCATGGAAGACAAAAAGTTCAACCAATTTTTATCTCCAACTTGCTTAAAATACTCGTAAGTATGAATATTTCCCTCATCCAATGTAACGTCAGGTCTTAATTCAGTATAAATCACAGGAAAGAGATTTACATCCATTCCCAATGAGTTATATTTAAAAATACATTTTCTAAGATCGTATTCTAATGCAAATCCCTTATACCCATCAGCATATCTATCCCACATATATTTTGACTGTACACTTTCTGTAAAACATGCTATTTTTGCACTATTTCTCGGATTTCTAAAACGCGACTCTTGCTTTTTTATCGCAGACCCAATGTTGTTACAAAAATCCATATATTCATCTGTCAATATTTTATCTATAATTTGTTCATCCGTATATCCACACTCTCTGTAGTAACATATTTGCGTTGCCTTTTCTGCCCTTATATCAGAGGATTTCTGGGTTATATGCGACAATGTTATGCGCAATGCATCCTTTAATGCCTTTTTTAAATCTTCGCGAATTTTGTCTTGATCTATATATAAATATGAATCATACTTATCCGGAAACATTCCTGCATGGCATAATGAAATAGTTCCGGATTTTAATGATTCAATAGTATAACCTTTATCGTCTATTTTACGATATCTAAAAAGTTTTTCTGGAATATTAGGAAGTATCAATTTGTAAATATTACTCCATACATCTGAAGTTGCAGCTTTATCTATATTGAACGGAATATAGGATTGCTCTATAATTTCCTGAAATTGTTTTCTAAAATCTAGCATCTTTAAGTCGTGAATTGTTATATCCTTTTATTTCATTAACTCAATAACATCTTCTGGCAACATTGCATTCCCAGCATCATCTTTCGGAGCACTCTTAAGAAACAGCACCGGAACGATGGTGTAGTTCTTGATAAATAGTAACAAATTAGCTTTACGGAGAAGTTCGCCTGTCAGTTGTTTGCCATTCTCTTGGGTTGTCCATTTGCATTCGTCAACCAGCAGATACTTTTTATCGAGCGATTCTGCCATCACATCAAATTCAACTTGTTCCGGCTTTTTGTCCTCATTGAGAAATGGGTAGCGCCTTGGTTATCGGCATTATGAAGTAACTCATACACAAAATGTGCTTTGTCTTTATAAAGATTCTGGGCGATTTCCAATGCTCCACGATACATAGGATTCTTGAAGATTGTCCAAGCCTCCCGACCTTGTTTACTGAGTACCTTGAAATATAATTCCTCCTCCTGATTCATAACTGCTCCTTGATTTTTCTGATGACGTCTTCCACCTCTTCGGTCATTATTGCACCATTTTCATGATCGCAAGTCGTGAAAAGATTTTCTCCGAGGGTATAACCTATTTCCTCGTAGAATTTTAGTTTACGCTCCCATGAAGCCTTGTATTCCGGAACGACAAGCATTCCCAGATGTTCCCAGATGATTCTATCACCCCATGGGGTTTCAAAGGAAAAGTCGGGAATGCATCGGTGGCCATTTTCTTCCAGTAGTTGCTCGTACTCAAATTCCACCCCAGCATTTACCAATTGGTTTACAATTACAACTTCTGACTTGCTACGCACAAACAGACCTTTCTTGGCTGTTCCATGAATCAGGCCCTCAACATAAGGAATATTAAGACGTTCGGCTCGAACGGAATAGTCAAATAGATTGGTATTTCGTCGCGCGAGCACTGAGGCTTGTGGTTTAGTAAATTCTCTCAACCAACCAATAGAATCTTGAACAAGCAGGACTACACGCTTCTTTGCTCTGGTAAGAGCTGTATATATCAACTCACGACTTAAAATGCGGCCGGTTTTGGGCAATACCACAAAAACCGTATCAAAATCGCTGCCCTGACTTTTATGGATTGTAATAGCGTATGCAAGCTCAATAGCAGCATCCTGGTCTTCCCCTTTATCTCCCCTGAAGCCGAAGGTTTCATGAGGTATGCCAACATACATAACATTGATATGTCCTTTATTTATAGACTTAACAAAGCCTATCTGGCCATTGGAGAGAGGATATTTTTCTTTTGATGGATAGGATTCTCGTAATATATTTTGAAGTTGAATGACTTTATCATTCTTATATATCTTCTGGGTTCCGATTTCCTGATAATCCCCTTTGCGATTGATATTATTTCCAACCCATGACTGAAGATAGGAATTCAGTTGATATGTACCCCATGCGGGATTTATTACTGGAGCAAGAATCTGAAGATTTTCGAGCGCTGCCGGATCTGACTCAAGCGATTTTAAGTCGTCAATACCTATTTTTTGCTTCAAGGATTCTGGCAGTTCGACATCGGAACAAGCGAGTTCCTTGCAAATTGCACCCCTAAGGATTTGAGGCAGATCCTTTTCATCGTTCCAGTAATAAACTGAAAGATCGCCTTTGAGATTCTTGCTTTCGATTTTCCAAAATATTTCATCGGCAAATTTCTCCGGTTTGTTTCCACTGAACCAAGAGGCCAAAGTCAAGACATCTGAATCTCCACTGGCTATTGTGCGCACAACGGTGCGGAGATAGGTAATGGCAGATTTCAGATTGGCGTCCGCGTCATCACAATTAAGATAATGGCATAAATCCGAGAAAGCCCTGCCCGGACCTATCGGAGGTAGCTGATAGGGGTCTCCGATAAGTATTATTCGGTTTATGAACTTCAGGTCAAGCGACATAATAAGCGCATGAAACGTGTCGGTAGTTAGCATCGAACATTCATCAATGATTATATTCTTAGCACGTGAGTATTTGCGCGAGTCTTCAGTTAGACGCGGTTTCATGTTTTCAAAATCGAAGGCGCCGAGACTGGCAAGAAACTGAGCTACGGTTTTTGAACTCACATTTTCGGCCATATTACTGAGCCTTACTCTCGCCTTTCCAGTGGGAGCCAGCAGCAGAACGCCTTCTGCTTTTATCTTGTCAGAACAGAGAAAGGATCTCACTACGGTAGTCTTACCGGTACCTGCGCCTCCCGTGAGAACTGAAAGGCGCTTTTTGTCCATCATTTCAAGAGCTTTGGCCTGCTGCTCAGTAGCCTGTTGACTGCGCTCGTTTGTAGGATCATAATTCTTGTCTGACATAGCGAGGGATAGCCAGTCCTCACCGGTAGGCTTCTTAACATCTCTCTTTGCTCTTTCTCGTAGCACTTTCCGAAGAAACTCCTCCATTTGATAATATTCCTTGAGTTGGATAGCAGTAGGGTTCTCATCAGGAACATAATCGAAGGATACTTCAAAAAACTGGCGATGTGTGAGAAGTATGTTTTTCGGGAGGCGAGCTTTGTCTTCTTCCGTCATTATGTCGCGCAGATAGTCCTCCATCTCTTTTATTGACACAAGGGTATCACCATCTGTTAGAACGGAATAAAGCCTTTCAACGACTAATGATCTAAGGCGTCGAGTATCCAAAATGGACTCCGCTGCGAACGGAGGCACTGGAACATTATCACCCTGAATTGTTGGGTCGGGGAAGGCTCCAAGATCAATTGTACGCGTTGAAACTTTCTCTATAAAATTCCGAGCGCACCATTCGCTGATGAGGTATGGATTGCTTAGTATATCAGACTCTACATCATCTATAAAATGCTCAATAACATCGGATTCAAGTTCAAATCTGGATAAAGTGATAAGACGCTCACGTACATTACTTGTTTGGCCCTCCCAACTTATTCGATACGTAGGAAGAGACGAGTTGTAAACAGCACTATCAACTTTGATTTCCTTATTTAGCAACTTTTCAAAATGCCCCCAGGGATTGTCTTTCGGTCCACATCCTTTTTTTCGCAGGTCGCTTTCAATCAGATTGCCATAATCTATTCCCAGCGCTTTAAGTGCTGAAGCGAATGAAGGGAAGGGAGTGATTTGTTTCTTGACATGCTCAATACGGGCATCAATCCACCTGAGTTGACATTGCCATCCCTCGATTGAGCCAGCCAAGCCATGTCGAATTACTGCCTCCAACGAACGCCGAGCAGCTTCAAGAATCAATAGCATTGAATGATTGCTTATAAAATCACAACCATATGATAGTTCATCAAATATCTTTCCGCTACTGTCAAATTTATCCAGCGATAATTTGATCTCATCAAGAGCCTGTATCTTTGACAGACCCTTCCCTTGGAATATATTCTCATCCAACTCCAGATATTCTTTATAGGGGAGAATGAAGCCGCGAGATTCTTTCAGGTCTGGGCGAATGGAATGAGAGAACATTATCTCCCATAAGGGATATGTATAATCGGCAGTTGTTTCGTAGTCTTGAACACCACAATTTTTTACTATATCCCCCATTCCCACAATCATTCGTAAACCTTCATCGTCAATCGGATTGCCTTTCTTACAATAAAAGACGCATATCGATTCCTCGGTTATCTCTGAGCTGAACCATTTAAGCACATCATACAATCGCTCAGGATTATAAACCCAAGCCGAACCGAAAGGTGCACTTTCGGCAGGGCGAAATTCAGGATGCTCCTTGCTAAGGTCTTTCTGTGCATCCATATTCAAGTAACGGAATGGTATTCCAAGAGCTGAATAAGCTGGTATCATTACTTTTGTAGGTAATAACTTAGAATGTGGATTGTCTGAATTCCAAGCATATATGTGAATAAATTCACGCTCATAAGCCTTGTAATTCATGAATCCCCCATTCTCTCCAGCACAAGCAGGACGTTCTTTTGTAGTTAATTTAGACCAGTCGATTCCACACGACAACTGCTCACAATCTACTTTTGAGTTGACAATATTAGGTAGTTGTTTACAGAATGTATTACAACGAGGATTTGCACATACATGCGAATTCCAACCATTGTCGTGCCAAGGTACTCGAACAGATATATGTTTCATTTTTTTAATCTTTTTACAATGTTAAATTATTGTTATGCAAAATCATTATTACAATTATAAACTCATCTAACTGAAACTACTCCATCTTACATCGCTCATCCAACACTCCGGCAAACATATCCATCTCTCTCTTGGAAATCCCCAATCGTGTTGCCAATTCTCGCCATCCTTTTATAGCTTCAGTTACCTCAACAACAATCTTTTCTGCTGTTGTACGGTTTAGCATATAGTCTTCGCAAGCATCCAGCAAAATACCCAGTTCTGCCTTATTGGAGGTTGATGAGACAAGCAGACTCTGATACTCATTCAAAGTAGGGTTCATGTCATATGCAGGAGAAAGCGTCCAACCTTTTGCAGTCAAAAGAAAACCATGATTACGGAAATGATCATCGCTATTACCAATGCAGATATTGAAAGCCACACGGCGATAGAGTTCCTGCAGATTCTCTTCCACATTCGTGCAGTTCTGGATTATGAAATCGACTATATCCAGATAACCATGCCCTGTAGTTGCATTGTCACCGTCATTGAGTCCCAATAAAGTCATTGCAGAAGCAAAGTGAATCCGTTTCCCCTCTTGGGTTCTGTCGAAGCGTTGAGAAAGCAACGTGTGATATTTCTTTCCTGTTGCCAGCACTTTGGTCTTTGCGGCATTTATACCGGCTTTTGCAGCAAGAAGGTGACTGAAATGCTCCCAAAGTCCGGCATCATAATCATCCTTGCGAGAAGGGAACTTGGCTATATAAAGCGTTTTATCCGTGTCTATCACACTGGCTTTAGGTCTTGCACCTCCCAATGAAGAACCGGGCTGCACGAGTTGGGCAACCCATTTCCTGTCAGGCAGGACATTCCCCTCTTCACTTTTCTCAATTTCCGCACTGGCCGCAATCAACTCCCTTATATCCGCCAGAGGTGGGATTTTCAACAACTCACTTACATTTATAAATCCTCCGTCTTTTAACTCCTTGAAACGGAAAGCACCCATTCGGGAAAAGTCATCGATACCAGTCAAAAAATCGAAAGAAGATAGTCTCCGTACCGGTCGCCCCTCTTCCATCGCAGCAATCTGCTCACGTCGCAACAACAGCGTTCGTCCCCAACGATCCGGCAAAGCATCCGAGAAACATCCGAATATATCTTTCTCCGGTTGCGTATATTGCTGTCCCGGATAATTATTGAGGTCATCACTCAGAAATAAATCTCCGTGTTTCTTCAGCCATTCATCGCTGAAGGTAAAGCAATAGCTGTCCGAGCCACGAAGAGATTCATAGCCTAACTCGCCAACGAGTTCTGTCTCGTTGAGCCAGTCAAAATCGGCATAAACATATAACATCTTCATCGTTTACTCCTTTTTTGAGGCACGTTCCCTTGTCTTCAAACTCAAATCCTGCAAGGCTTTTCCCAATTTATCTTCTTTGGCTAGCCACAGAATATCATCGTCCAGTTGCAGAGCATAGAGCACTCGCAAATAAATTCCGATTGCCACAGTCGGCGCACCTTTCTCTATTCGGGACACAGTCAACGGAGAACAGGTGGCACGTTCTGCCACCTGAGCTACGCTCAAATTCCTGCGCAAGCGAGCCAGTTTAATCTGCTCTCCCACAACTGACATTTTCTGCTCCAACTTTCGGGGCAACTTGGTTCCCATTGTATTCTTTGTCATATTAACTCATCATATAATATGCAAAGATACTACTTTATATCTATTTAATGATGTATTGCGGACGCAAAAATCACAAATTCAAAAGATACGACTATTAAATACTGATTTTGCTACCAAAATAGAGATTTCAAAGAAGCAGACTTCTACCTTTATCTATGATTATTTCCAAGATAAAAGCCAGCTTCTTCAATTTAAGCATCACTCGATGGGCTTCACCAATTCTTCATCCTGCCATTCCGCAAGAGAAACAATCGCATTGTATTGCTCCAAAGTCAAATCCGATTCACTATCGTCTGAGCATTCGTATTCCCACGGCAGTTCGTAAACAGTACCTTCTTCCTGATAACCCATATAGTTATGGTACGTATTAGGAATTAACCGCACATAATCTTCTTCGCGCAGAATCCTCAAAAGTTTCTCGGCATCACGAATCAATAATGGCACTCCGACCTTATATAGAGCAGTGGCAACCTCAATGGCCAGCTCGACATTTGCCGAGTAGCTATTAGAAACAACTATCATCCAACCCTGCTGTGGCACCTTCGATGCAATGATGTTCAAGCGCGAAAACCCCAACTCGCCATAGTGGTCTGTTGCAAACCGTATAAAATCCTCCGGGCTGTCAATGTCATAGAGTTTATCTACATCTACGAATTTCACTCGTTTGTAATAGACTACATCTCGCAGTTCTTCCGGGATATTCGGTTGTTCTTCGTAGAGACGGTTTCCAATACTTCGCTTCCGGTAGTATGCCTCATAAGCCTCGTTAGCGATACGATAATATGTGCAATATTGCCGAATGGTCATAGTCTTCAGATGAAGTGCGGAATGTTCCTTCGCAGAATCCTCCAAAGCCTTTATCGCTGTTTCCCGATCTTCCACATTAATCTTAAAGCTCGGAGCTATCCTATTGAGTTCCTTTCGTGCAATCCGCCCAATCCGTTGCTGGCACGGCAGATTGTGCGCCACATAGTCGTTGAACCCATCAGGATTTGCAACAATAACATCAACCAGCCTCTGCAAATAGCAGAAAAGTCGGGCAAGGGAATCCTGATACCATCCGTCATCTGATTCTCCGTCGGCACAAGAGGAGCGATTTGTTATGACGAAATGCGCATGTTTTCGGTCTGTAATGCGAATCGACCGGAACTCTTCGTATTTATAAGAGGTAACATGAAACCACTGCGTTTCCGTTGGATTGAACGCAAGCCAGTCCGCAAGGAAGGCTTCTTTGCTTTGATACTCTCCCGAAGCAATCAGTTCCTCGACATCACCCCATTCCTCTGGAGTGGGTCGCGGTACCACAATGTAGAAGCCACGGTATTCATCATCCCCCATTACGGTAAGTTGCTCGAACTGATGCTGAATTTCAACTAGACGTTCCAGCATATTGCCGCTAACTGTGATTTCACAATGACGCATTTCACCCATTGCTTCTATATGCGAAGCGTTCAAGCCAACCTCATTTGCCAAATCAATAAAGAGTTTTCTATCTATTATTCTTTCATCCATTGCTTAATGCTCATTAAATTTCAACATGCTTTTTCGGATCAAACCCATTCACAATGTGCTCATTCGCAAAAATATATCCCATCTGATTACAGATTACTTTTGTACTACCAATCTCTGTGTCTATATTGGTATGTGAATGTCCATAAATCCAAATATCTATCCGACTGTTGGCAATCCAATCACCATATTCGCTAGCAAATGCACTATTCAGTACGGAGTTCTTGTGCTGTGGATCAATCACCTCCAAAGTAGGCAAATGATGAGTAACCACCACAATATGACCAGCCGTGCTCTCTTCGACACTTTTCCGGATAAAATCAATACAGGTCTCATGCATCCGATTGAATTCCTCTACCTGTAGCAATTTTCCGTCAAATTTGATTTGGCGAAAGTCATTCATACCTTTCCACACGAAATACTCGTCATTCGGGTTAATCCGTGACCATAGCGTACTCAGGACAAAATCGGTATCATCGATACGGATTACCTGATTCTGATAGAACCCTACATTCTCACGGAACATCCACTTCCATTGTAGCCCTCGTTCCATCACGTCCGAATAATTATAGTATTCGTGATTGCCGGGAACAATCAGAACCTGCCTGTAATTATCCGAAGCCCATTTCCAGAATTTCATCATAGGAGCTATTCTATCCCTAAGATAGAATATATCTCCAGCCAAAACCAGCACGTCACCGGTAACAGGTAATTCATTATGCTTTAAATATCTGCTGTTCTCCCTGAACTCCAGATGTAAATCGCTCATGTATTGTATCTTCATTGCTCTTTCATTTTTAATTGTTCAACTTGTTTTTCAATAATTATCTTCATCTGTGCAAATGAAACCGGCATAAAGTTGTTGTTTTCAACACCTACGTCATATTGTGTAGGATAGAGATACTGAAGCCGGGCTGCATCAATTCCAGTGTTATTCTTCCTCGTATGCACATGGCCGAACAGTTGCCATACATCTTTATAGCCGCCATCAAAGCACAGAAACGGATAGTGATTCAAATATATCTTCTGTTTATCCACTTCTATATGCATCTGCATGGTCACATGCTCAAACCTATCGACATACCCCTGCCTCAAGTTCTTTAAATCATGGTTGCCGAGAATCAGATATATCTTGCCATTCAATCTATCAAGAATTTTAGTCCATTCAGCTGAACCGCCCAGACAGAAATCACCCAAGTGAAAAACAGTATCATCCAAGCCAACTGTATTATTCCAATTGGAGATAATCGTTTCATTCATCATTTCCACATCCTCAAAAGGTCTGTTGCAGAAACGAATGATATTTCCGTGATAAAAGTGGGTATCAGATGTAAAAAATACCTTACTGCCATCAAATTTATAATTCATTTCTTCTCAATTTATGTGCATCGCTGCACGTTAATAATCTGTTTGTCAATCACCCATCAGACGGAAATGACAGAAAAGCATCGTAAGATAACTGTCACAAATGGGTATAAAAACAAAATAGTTGGAAAGTTCGGTAAAGACTCTCCAACTATTCAGTTTATATTTTCAATCAGGGGTAGAATAAACTACACCATGCTATGTTCTTCGTTGGAAAGTATTTATAATACAAGGTTCAATGCCAAAGACATGAACACACAGTACAGATTCAGGGCGTTTGTTACCCCAAATTGTGACCTTCGATAATATGTTCATGCTATTTCTTTGCATTGTTAGTTTTTATATCGTTTCAAACTCAGCGCAAAATTAGCAAATAAATTCCATATCACACATCGCTTTCTGAGAAAATCCACGTAACCTTTTGCCTATATGCCGCATAATAAAAACTGAACCTATGCAATTAATACACAGATTCAGTTCCTTATCATTTAGCTCACTCCATTGATTCCCGAATAATCCGCCGAGTCTCTTTCTTATACTCCTTGCGGTCATATTCGAATCCCCTGCACATCCAACAGCTACACGGAGTACCTGTTGTTTTGTAAACTTGTGCCCATTTCTCTTTTGCCAATTCAAACCAACGGGGATGCTCATAATAGCTTCCATCCTCACGAATGATGCAATGACCATAAGCGGCATAAAGAATCATGCGAGCCTTAAACACACGAGCCATTTGTTGGCGTCTCCAAAATTTGTTTCTTTTGTCCATCGTCTCTTTCTATTAAAGTTAGGATGAACGATGATGTTACTTTGGTGAGACTTAATATATCCATAGAATTATACTTTTAATAATCAAATTATTGCAGCTGTATATCATTCTTAATCTTCCATCTGATTAGAGAGAATCTTCATCATCCTCTTCCTCAAAACCTTCTGATGCATTTGCTATCAGTGCCTTCCCTATTTCCAATTGTAGGTATTTCGGAAGACGAAGCAGTTTTGCCATAAGATGGCTATAAGTGAACTCTACTTTAGTGTCGAGTATTGGTTCTTCTTCTATGCTCGTATCAATTTTCTTAACAGCATCAGCATCTTTAATAAAGTCGGAAAAGTCTGGCTTCTCCATCCAATTTTCTATCATACCGTCATGTTTGATTCTTAAACGGATATAATCCCCACAATCATCCGCCTCCGGAATTAAGCCATTAGGTACATAATCGGTAATTTTACATATTACCTTTTTATCTTTATCAAGCAAGAAATAGGTTCCGCTATCACATACCTTAGCTTGAAGATATAAAGTTCCATATTCTGGTTTCCAATCAAGAAGTTTATGAACTTTCAAGTCAATTATGCCAGACCACATCCCTTTAGAAACCAAAGGATACTTGTTTTCATATAGCTCACCAAGCCAATCATCTGTATAGCTACACATTTCCTCATTGTATGGGAAGTATATCACCAGATAGTGAGCCACCTCATTCAAATTCTGTTCTTCAATTCCAACTAATATCTGTTTTGCCATAATCAAAATTTTTAAATAGTAGTCAACAGACTCACATCAACATCAGGAATGATAACGTCCGCAAGCCTGTCTTCGACAAGGAATCCCATATACAACGGAATGGTGAGTATATCTCCCTCACGTCCTACATTATATTGCCCCAACTTGATTGCATTCTTGACATGATACACATCCTTATTTTTAAGAATGGTAGCCATACTTTTTGCCTTACCGGTCTTAGCCTTGACTTCAAGGATGACGCATTCGCCTTTGAACCTTACCAAGAAGTCCAGTTCAAGCCCACTGTCCTTATGGAAATAGTATAGCTTCTGTCCGGACTTACACAGGAAATCCGCCATGAGGTTCTCAAAGATAGCTCCCTTATATCCAAGAAGATTCCCCTTCAATATATCAGCCTGAGTGCCATAGTCGAGCATTGCTACAAGGACACCTATGTCAGTAGTGTACACTTTGAAACAATCTTTGATGGAATTGCCCTCCAACGGCAGTTCCGTAATCTGCGTGTTATAGCACCTACGGACTATTCCGGCATCCTCCAACCATTGAATGCTACCGATGTATTGAGAAGACCTTCCTCCCTTTTTGACTATGGAATATTGGAATTTCTTATTCTCCTTGGCTAATTGCTTCGGAATGGATTCAAAACATTCACGGATATTAGATTTGTCCGCATCATCTGCATATTTAACCATATCCTCTTCGTATCCGGCAATAAGATTACGCTGCTTCTTATATATGAGTTCGATATTCTTGGTTTCAAGGAAGCAATTCACCACTTCCGGCAGCCCTCCTACAATAACATATCTGTATAGCAGCTCCATCATTGCCTTGTGAATCCCATCGGGAACAGCCTTTTCGTTCTCAAAACATGATTTGACAGAATCGATAACAGCCTCACCGATTCCGTTTGCCCATAGAAATTCCTCAAAATCCAATGGGTACATATCAATTACGGTTTCATATCCGACAGGAACAGAATCTTGCCCGACATCCTCTTTCTTTTTCTTGCTTTGACCATAGCCTTTCACTCCTAAAAGAGAACCTGTGGCAATAACATCAAAACGTCCGTCTATATAAAATGACTTCAAGGCTGTCCTTGCTTCCTTACATTCCTGAATCTCGTCAAGGATAATGCAGGTTTTCCCTTCAATGAACCGACTGCCTTGAATCAAAGCAGAGAGGTTGAGAATGATGGTATCGACATCTATATTGCCAGTAAAGGCAGACTTCTTGTCAGGTTCAAGAATGAAGTTCATATAGACCACACTTTCATAATTCTCCCTTGCGAATTTCTGGACAATATATGCCTTCCCGCACTGGCGAATACCTTTTATCACAAGGGGCTTTCTGCCCTCGGCCTCTTTCCAATTAGCTAAATATGTTTCTATTTTCCTTTTAAGCATAACGCAATCTTATTCTTTCCGCTACAAAATTACACTTTTTCGAGCGAATAAACCAAGGTTAAATACATTTTTTCAAGCGAATAAATCGAATTTAGTTACACTTTTTCCAACGAATCATCCCTATTACACAACATTTTTTCAAGCGAATCACAGCATAAATTATCGAAACCAACTTTACTTTATCTCCGTATTCATATATACGTTCATTAAAGTAAAGCTAACAAAGGGGAGAAAAAGAGATAGCTTCGCCCAAACCAAGCCGAACCAGACCTATAGACTTTCTCTTTTGGCTGCAAAATATGAGCAATCTAAGTATGAAGATTGAGCAAAATACAACTCCAAGCAAAGCAATACTCACCTCCTACCAGGTCACAAGAAAACAACCCGGAAATCTGTGAATCTGTCTTCCATTTTGCAGCCTGAACCGGCGAAATAATCCCCGATATACCTTATCTTTGCGAAGCGGAGGTTTCGAGGCGAAAGAGAGCGATTTTCCCCATTTTCCCTCTGTTTTGAGACTGGCAACGAAGAAAAGTGTTAAATCTTCGATTTTTGACGAAAAAACAAGTAATTTTTTGAGCAGTCTATCTTTTAAGCCATAAACTACTGATAATCAATTAGCATAATATGCTGCATCGTAATTTAGCTTGCAATGCTGTATGCATATGAGCTTCAGGCTCATCAATACAATAAACGGTATTGTCAAAGTACTCTCCTTTAATAACTAGATCAAGTATAATATCAAAAGCTGACTTTTCTCCTGCAGATAAATTTTTATAATGAAAATTGAGAGATCGCCCTTTAGTAAAATAGAAACTTCCATTTACTAATGGTTCTCCAATAGACGATAACTGCAAATCATCAAATACACGACTTAACGATTCTGCAATTTTCCCAATAAGTTCTTGTTTAAGAGACTTTACTGTTTTATCTTCATTTGCAGCACTAAAAACACCAGAAAGTGTATGTGAAACCAATCGTTGATAATTTTCGGAAACACTGGCATCTGTGGTCATTAGCGTGTTAAATTTAAAATTATTTTTAGGATCATTCTGCTTTGATAAGGTCTGAGTCGTAAAATCAGGTTCGTTTCTATGTGCCGTACGAAAATAAAAGCATCCTTTAATGTTATCTGCACTATTTAATGCTTCATCGTATGCATTAATTGTTACTCTACCATCATACCATGTTGAGGATTTAACATCTTGGACATCTCCACTTTTAACAAAATAATCCACATCAGAACTGTTCCATGAACGATATCCTTTATACTTATACCAATGATTAAAGGCCTCAAAAATAGATGTTTTTCCACATCCATTTGGTCCCACCAAAACCACTAATTTGACAGATTCTGGTATATCCTTAATCGTTAAATCTGTGAATCTCTTAAACTTATTCAGATGTACTTCTTGTATCTTCATATTCGGTTGATTTTTAATCTTATTTGACCCGTTAATAGCTTTTGCATCATGCCCGATTTTAAGAGGCTATATTTGTCCCGTTTGGCTTCAAGGTCGGCTATCTCCTTATCCATATCGGTCAGAATTGTAGCTATTGCTGTCTGTTCTTCTCTATCTTTGGGTATGGATATTGTCAATTGACTATACTCAAATATAAAGTATATTGATAATCAGTTAGTTACTGTTATCAAGATACAAATGATATGCAAATGTAAGTATAAAACCATATAGAAAAAGTACAAATGGACATTACTTTGTATGATAACATCCTTTTCTACAGATTAAGGGTTAACACAATGTTATACTACTGATATTCAGCATATTGAAGCTGTTCTTCCTTGCATTCAACAAAGAGTGTTAAATTATATTAAATCCTACAGGGCAATTATGATTCGTGCAAAGATAATATTTTGCAGTCAAAGGAAGAAAGACTTCTTGAACCACTTCTATGGTTCTATACTTCTGTTTCTGACGTAAGCTGACCCGTACGGTTTTCGGGTTTTAGACGGACATATATACAGTTTACTTTAGGTTAGCATATATATAAGAGCTAACCAAGGTAAACTAAAGTGTTTTTGTCCTGTAGATACTGCACTTTGTGGACTCTTTTCTCCTTTGACTGCAAAAACCTCTTATAGCCTTATCTCCACCTATAACGTCACTTCACACTGCTGTACCATGCAGTCTGCCATGTACCACCCCATCGGGCTTTGATAAGAATTGTGTTGCAAAGGTACCTGTCATGGCGTTCATCCTGCAAGGTCGGTGCCTGTGGTTTGTCCGTGAAATCTCCACGCTCTGATTGTGGCAGAGGTAGTATTTGACGGCAAAACCTTGCATTGATGAGCCATAACACCTTTTGGGGCAACATAATTCTTTAATCAATCCCGATGGTAGTTGGTTCTACATAAGGGAAGAAAATAAAAATTTTATCTTATGGCTAACATTTGCGACACTCAGTACAAGGTGACAGGCTCACGCAAAGCCGTGGCAGACCTTTGGAACACACTCCAAGAGTTGGAGGTGAACAGTAATAATGTGTATCTGTATCTCTTGGCAGAACACTATGGCATTGACTACGAGAAGAAAGGCATCTCGGTGAGAGGACACATCTATTGGGCAGAGTATGAGGAGAACGTGGAAGACGATTATGCCCTCTTGTCCTTTGACACCGAAAGTGCTTGGTCTTCATGCGACTTGTTCTTTGAGGAGGTGAACAAGGCACTTGGCGATGAACTTTCAATCAGTTGGCGAGAGGTTGAGCCAGGTTGCGACATCTTCTATACGCACGATGAGAACGACTTCTTCCCCGAAGAGTGCTACGTCACTGCATACGGAGAACTCTTTGAGGATTGTGAGGGTGCTTACTCCACCTTTGGTGATGCTATCAAGTTGTGGTGTGAGAAGACTGGTGTCTCACAGGACGGAAGAAGCGAACAGAAGATGATTGACTTCATCAATGAATACGAGTATGAGGCAGAGGACACGAATTTCTGCATCAATCCAATCACATTCGGCTAACAAGGAGGAACGGATATGGCAACGATAGACATGGAGCAGTTGGACGGCGTTGTAGGGTGTTTCTGCACCTTGCTTTATCCCCGAAGAGGTCAGACAGAGGGAACGATTGTCGAGGACTTGGGTTGTGAGGTCATTGTCCAGCTCATCAACGGCAAGGAAGTGACGGAGTACAAGGATGATGTTGTCATCTGTGAATAATCAGGAGAGAGTCTGTTGGCTATGTGGCTTGCAGACTCTTTCTTCCTTTGACTGCAAAAACTCTTTTAGGACAATCCTCCAATGAGGTTATGGCTGTTGTAACTGAAATACCTTGGGAGCAAGTTGTGCGGTTTGCTCACTTGCTCCAGTCCTGTTATAGAAGCGATGCTTCGACACCTGTATAGCGATACGTCGCCAAAGTCCCTTCGCCGTTTTAAGCGTCTCTGTACCTTGTTATAGGAATGGTCATTTCGCCTTTTGGTTTTACTCGTCTGTCTTTTGCGACTCTTCCTTGTCGGACACAGAACTTGGTCTTAGCATGATGACAGTGCTATCGCCAATCCTCTGATGTCTGTCCTCTTTTGGCTTGATGCCTCTATTGCTAAGCTGACCCTTAGGCTTGTCGTTCATCGTGCATCAGTGTTCATGCTCCTCACTCTTCTGATGATACAGCTGTAAGGTCGGATTTCCCGCTTCGTTTCTCCAGGCATACAGCCATAGCAGTGCCCCTGTCTGTTGCATACGGATTGCCTCCTTGCTTACAACCTTTGTTCCATTGTTTGGCCCCGTCTTTTTCTGAATTGAGCTATTTGAAAGCCACTTATTTTTACCATGCAAAGGTAGCGTGATGCTGCGAAGGACTTCCTCCTTCTTGTGTGGCCGCTATCGCTGTGACCAATAAAATAGTGCGTAATCTTCCTTTTTCTCCCTTACCGCCAACGACAAAAAGAGTATTGCGAACGATTTTCATGGTGCTTCCCACATGGTGCCACATCCCTGCTTTTGAATGCATGTAAAAATTAAGTTTCACTTTTAAATTCAATTCAAAATGAAAAAGATCGAGAACAACTTCACAGTTTCAGGTTTCGTAGGTAAGGATGCAGAAATCCGTCAGTTCGCAAACGCCAGCGTAGCACGCTTCTCATTGGCAGTAGGCCGTCAGGAGAAGAACGGCGAGGAAACCAACCGCGTATCGGCTTTCATGAATATGGAGGCATGGCGCAAGAACGAGCACACCGAATCATTCGACAAGCTCACCAAGGGCACGTTGCTCACCGTCGAGGGTTTCTTCAAGCCAGAGGAGTGGACAGACAAGGATGGCGTGAAGCACTCCAGAATCATCATGGTTGCAACCAAGTTCTACGAGTGTCCCGACAAGGAGGAGACTCCTGCGGAAGAGCCGGCCAAGCCAGCAACCAAGAAAGGCAAGAAATAGCCTTTCCTCTCCATAACAAGGCGACCTTCGGGTCGCTTTTGTTTTGCTCAGGGACATCAATCTGCTGTTATAGCGTGTGATAATCTTCTCTAATAACAACCATGTGCATTTATTAACCATAACGGCAACGCCGTCTTCCTTTATTCTAACCACTTCGTCCCTCACCATTTGCGAAACGTCACCAAGATGGTTGGCATACAGATATTCCCGGCTGATGGCGACAAAGTCGCTATTAGCCAAGAAAGACAGTATGCCAAGGTCTGAACGCGAGAGGACTGCCATCTATGCCACAAGATGCCGAAGCCGAGGCTTCTGATAATTGTGTCCTTTACTGGCTATCCACTCGCCTTGATATTCAGACCGTCAATCTTGCGACAGCTTCACTACCCACCCACACCTGCTTTACTATTCTTCTTCTCTTTGACTGCAAAATATTTTCTGTTATAAGCGGTGGTTTCGTCCAAGTGCGTTGTATCGCTTCGCCCCACACCTTCAGAACGGCATTACTGTACGGACACCGCACGAATCCCATGTGACAGGCAGCCAACAATGTCACTATCAGAAACTGACACTTCTGATAACTGCCTTTATTGCTGTCTGGCTGTCCCATTATCGGGCTTCGGCAATGTCCGTGTAATGCCATTCTGCCCACCCATACCACCTTTACCACTAATCAACTGTTTTACAATTTCTCTTCTGCTATACAAGAGGCAGTTCTTGTCCACTCAGGCATATTGAATGTGGCAGACATGTCTGCTACGTCCAATCTGCCTCAGTGTCCTGCGGCAAGGACAAGGCACATTTGTCATGCTGACAGGAGTGCCCGATTTGTCCGTTGCGCAACTGTCTCTTCTTGCCTGATATACGTTACTATCTACTTCTAAATTATACTGCTTTGCCCCACGCCTTTGCGAAGCGTTACATGGTCTGTCGTCATACAGACATCCTTGGCTGATGGCAACACGTTGCTATTAGCCAAAGCTGACAGTATGCCGAAGTACCGACGCGAGAGAATTGTCTGTCCGTGCTACAAGCTATCAAGGCTGAAGCTTTGATGACTTGCATCCCGGTCAGCCAACACACTCGCTTTATGTCGGTACAGCAGACCTGCAAACACTTCACTGCCCACCCTTACTGTTTCAATCTTTCTTCTTACCTCTTTATATATAACACATCATTCCTCTTGCAGCCAATATCAATAATCTTCTTCCAATCAGCGCAGTGGTAGGCATATTTCCTGCAAAGTTAGCCGCGTCTGAGACAATCGTCAAATTCTGCTTGAGGTCTTGTGACTGTGAACAATCTTCCTTTTCCTCGGAAAAGAGTATTCTTCACACATAATTTGTCTTTATGTCTTTTCTTGCGGCTTGTGGGAGCAGAAAATATCCCTCCACAGGCTGAAAGGTCTCGAAAGGAGGGAAGAGAAAGAAACGGTTAAGCGAACGCAGAGGGAATTTATTCACTATGCTGAGCGTAAGTTTCTTCAACGTAGTTAAACAAGTCCAGCGACATGGGCGACAAACTTATTTGTATCACTAAAAATAGAAAGGCAATGAAGATTATCATCCTGCATGATGCTGACGCACGCATCGAGTATCTTGACGTAGCCGACCACCTTCTCGGCTCAGACATCGAGGAGTTCCTCACCAGACAGGGCTTCTCAGTGAACAACATCACATGGCTTGTCACATCGGCAGACCATATCCCAGTGGTTTACCACAAGTATGACATCGACTGCAAGACCGGCGAGGCAACCCACACCAAACGAGAGGCAGAACTGCAAGACCTCACTATCCACGGACAACTCCAGGCATTGCAGCACCGGGAGCAGGACGAGCTGAAAGCGGCTCTTCGCAAGTACGGCACGGAGGTGGACGGAGGCTTTGAGGTGCATTTCGAGGGAGAGCAGCCCATCGTGGCAGGTTATCTCTTTGACGAGCCTCGTGACATCGTCATAGACGCAGCACGTTTGGATGCCGACGGAAACTTGTCGCTTCTTGGAGAGGACAAGGAAGTGAGGGATGGACAATACGACATAGAGCCAAGCGACATATTTGGCGGTCAGTTGGACTATGTCACGTCGAGTATAGGTGCATGGATGAAGTAGGAGCATGTATGACCCAGTGCATCGTATATGACGAGACGACCAAGGAGAGCGAGACCTTTTGCTCATTGACCGCAGCCAAGAAGTGGATGCGAGAGCGCATCAAACAGAAGCATGAGGTAAGCGGACAGAAGTACAGAGTCTATTCCGACGGAGAGTTTGTTAATTGCGGCTCTATCAGTCTCACAGGCAGCAACAAGTCTTTTGTCGCCAATACAAGGCAGACGAAGAAAGGATATTAATAACAAGGTAACGGCAAGCCTAACCAACTTGCCACACATATATTGATATGGAAAAGCAAATATTGAGTTTTAATGACTTGCCATCAGCATTGTCATTAGTAATAAACAAGCTGGAGATTTTAGAAGAAAAGTTTTCCACACTAATGACTCAAATTCAGCCCGATAAGGGATTGGAATGGCTTAGTGTTTCCGAATTGAGTGAGTATCTCCCTACCCATCCAGTTGAACACACAATCTATTGTTGGACAAGCAATAAACAAATACCATTCCATAAGAAGGGGAAACGTATCATGTTCCTCAAATCTGAAATTGATGAGTGGATGCAAGATAACAAGAGTAGGTCACGAGCAGAAATTATGAATGAAGCAATAGCTTATGTTCAATCAACAAGAAAAGTCATTTAAATAACAAGGTAACGGCAAGTCTAACCAACTTGCCACTATAACATTTTCACATTATGATTTACACTCACACTATCGGACGCATCGGAGCAAAGGATTGCCGCGTCATCACAGGTACACACGGAACATTCATGGCTGTTGACATCGCAGTGGACGACTACAGTAAGGGCAAGCAAATCACCACTTGGGTAAGGGTGAAGAGCAGCAAGGAGAACCATATCCGTTTGGCTGAATACCTCACCAAGGGTCGTATGGTGCTTGTGGAAGGCACACTGACTTCTTCCATTTGGACAGACCGCAACGGAGAGAACCACATACAGCATAGCATCATAGCTGACTCCATCGCCTTTGTCAATGCAGGGAAGAAGGATGCAACCGACACACCTGCAACAAAGGCACGCAAGGCAGCCAAGGCAGAGGGCGAGGCTCCCGTACCGCCAGCCGATGCACCGCAGGACAAGAGCGAAGACCTTCCCTTCTGAGGGTAGTATCAACTGAGAGTAGTACGTACTAATCGTAGTAAATCCGCTTTTACTATGGTTAGTATGTACTATCAGTAGTAGAATAGTAAAGTAGTATTCACTAATAGTAGTATCATGTTATGACACAGATAATTGCAGTATTAAATCACAAGGGTGGTGTAGGGAAAAGTACGACCGCAGTAAGCCTTGCGGCAGCTCTGCAACTGAGTAAGAAGAACGTCTTGGCTATTGACATGGATGGACAAGCCAACCTCACGGAAGCCTTGGGATTGTCCATCGAGGAAGAACAGACAGTCTATGGCGCAATGTGTGGACAGTACACCTTGCCGTTGGTCAAGTTGCACAACGGCATCACCGTCTCACCCTCATGCCTTGACCTGTCTGCGGCTGAGTTAGAGCTTATCAGCGAGCCGGGACGGGAGCTTATCTTGAAGGGACTTATCACCAAAGCCATCGCCAAAGAGCATTTCGACTACATCATCATCGACTGTCCACCGTCATTGGGCTTGCTGACCTTGAATGCCCTCACCGCAGCCGACTACATCATCATCCCTGTTCAAGCGCAATACCTTGCCATGAGAGGTATGGCAAAGTTGATGGACATCATCCGCATCGTTCAGGAGCGGCTCAACTCCAACCTTAAAGTGGGCGGCATCGTCATCACCCAGTTCGATCGCCGCAAGACGTTGAACCGAAGCGTGAGGGAAATCGTCAATGACAGTTTTCACGAGAAGGTTTTCAAGACCGTCATCCGTGATAATGTGGCTTTGGCAGAAGCACCCATCAACGGCAAGACTATCTTTGAGTATAATCCCAAATCCAATGGTGCCAGTGATTATATGTCTTTGGCAAAAGAAGTGTTAAACTTAAAATAGCATAGCCATGAGCAAGAGCAGTATGTTGAAAGAGGGAATGAAAGGCGGTCTCAACGGACTCCTTTCTTCCACAAAGAAGCCGAGTAAGGAGCAGATAGTCACAGAAACTACACCAGCACCACCTGTGTCTGTTTCTGAGACTACCGAAGTGCCGGTGCATTGCAATTTCCTTATCAACAAGAGCATCCACACGAGGATGAAGTACCTCGCCATCAAGAAAGGGATGTCCTTGCGTGATATTGTCAATGAGGCAATGACAGAATACCTAAAGCGGCATGACACATGAGTGCCGCGCGGTATCATCGCCGAACAGACGATGATACCGCTATCTCTTCTATAAACAGACTTTACTATCCGTAGTATGGTAGTAAAAACTATTCGACTATTATACTATTCGTAGTCGATACTACTTTTAGAAAATACTATCCAACTCATTTTTAGGGCAATAGTTTTCTCTGCTTGTAGGACTGTCTCCATGCTGATAAAAGGCAATGTCGTTCCCTATTACAAGATTTTCTCTTTTTCCCTCATATCAACTATCGTCCTTCCCCATATACAGCTTCGCCCCACGCCATCCCGCCCGTTTCCTCTTTTACATAACAGATTTCTTTTCGCCTGCCTTGCCGCTGCGGATATTGTTTTGCAAAGGTAATGCTGGCGATTGTTCAAACACCAAATCGTCCATTGCATTTGACCGAAAAATCTTCCTCTGCGTGCAGAGCGTATTTTTCGCTCCCGATTTGGCTTTTTGATCGCCATCACTCTTGGAAAGCAAAAAATATCCCTTGGGCAGGCAGGAAAAGCCTCCGAAATAAGGGAAGAAAAAACATAAGAGCAATGGCACACAAGAATGACTATCAAATCCAAAAGCAGTTAGACAAGCCTCAGACTTGGTTCTGCAAATACTATCCCGCACGCATCCGCAATGTGGGTGAGAAGGAGATTGCCGACAGACAATTAGTGTTTGACTTCAAGGACGGAAGAGCCTACGAGGAAGTGGCGCAGCGCACCGCAGAGAATATGCTGACACTCTACGGCAAGGGTTGCGTGAACATCGTCTTCGCCCCCGTTCCAGCATCCACAAGCGAGAGCAACGAACTCCGCTACAAGGCTTTCTGCCACAGGGTGTGTGAATTGACAGGAGCGGAAAACGGCTACGAGCACGTGAGGGTATGCGGAGAGCGTAAGACCATCCACGATAACCGCAAGAACGAGGATGAAGTCCGCAAGGCGAATGTCGTTGAGTTTGATGAGCCGTTCTTCGACAACAAAATGGTGTTGGTCTTTGACGATGTGATAACCAAGGGTCTCAGCTATGCCAAGTATGCCAACCAACTCGAAAGGCTCGGGGCATGTGTTATTGGCGGTATGTTCCTCGCACGCACACATTATAAAGTAAGGTAAAGTATGACAAAGTACGACAAGGCAGTGTCCGTATGCTTCAGCGGACACCGCAGCGTACCTTTCGCCAAGCGGAGGGAGTTGAAGCAATGTCTCAAATCGGAGATAGCCAAGGCGTATGCCGACGGCTACCGGTATTTCTATTGTGGCATGGCAATGGGATTTGACCTGCTGGCGGCAGAAGCCGCCCTTTCGTTGCAATGCGAGTTGAAGGACTTGCAGGTGATAGCCGTTGTGCCGTTCCGTGGTCAGTCTGACCGGTGGAGCAAGGAAGAGCAAGCCAAGTATGATGCCATCCTGCGCATCGTGGATGACGTGGTCGTATTGAGCGAGCAATACTACAATGGCTGCCTTCTGAGGCGCAACGACTATATGGTCAACCGCAGTTCACGTCTCATAGCCTACTTCGATGGCAATCCCAAGGGCGGCACGTTCTACACCGTCAGAGAAGCCAAGAGGCAGGGATTGGACATAGTGAATCTTCATAATAGTGTATAACCCATAAAACAGAAAATGCTTATGGACGATATTGTTGCAATCATCGTTTGCTACTTCGTGTTCGGAGCTTTGGGCAATGTGCTCAGAGCTTTGTTCGGCGGAGAGAGACGAAACGACTTCCGCCGTGACCGCTAAGCGTCTTTAAACCAAGATACGCTGACAGCCATACGTCTGCACCTTACCCCAAAAAGATGCAGCGGATAATTGTGTCCGTAGGCAAGGATATTCAGATTCCTCACCTTAACATTTTGATAAAAATAAAGATACTGCTGCCTATATTTCAAGACAGCAGTATAAACCTTACTCTGCAGGTGCCCATTTGCAACGCACAGGAGAGACGATTGCACCCTCTGCTTTCAGCTGCTTCATGGCTGCATCTACCTCTTTGCGGTCGAGACCGCTGAGTTCTGCGATTTTACCTGCGTTGAGAGGCTGACCAGCCTCTTTCATTGTTGCCAATACTTTTTCTTTTGCGTCCATTGTTTTGATGATTTGATGTTTTGTTTATAATCTTGTTATTAACTCTTGTATTTTGTCTTCCCTTATAATCTTCGGTTGTGCCTTACCTGCCAGAACGAGAATTTTCTTCCCGTTTCTGTAGATGTGCAGCTGTCTGCTTCGTACCACTGCTGTCAAGGTCTCATCATCCTGCATGGCTTGCCATATAGGATAATACACACCTTCTGGTTCAAACAACTTCTTCTGAAGGTGTGAGCACATGTTGGTTGTATCTATTGTCATATCGTTACGTCATATCATTAACATGATTCTGCCAGCTTCTTTTGTGAACATTTCAGGGAAACGGCAGATTGTTGCATACACCTGCTTGCTTGTCACAGGCTGACCGTCCTTTCTCAGGTGCAGCCTATGACGATTGATGGCATCGGCAATCTGGTCGGTTGTCATGCCGCCATTTCGCTTTACCATCACATATACTATGGCTTCTTCTATCTTCATCCTTTATTCATCTGTTTTTCAATCCATGCCATCAATACGGCAACAGCATATTCCTGTTCTTCCTTGGTCAGTGCCCTGCCTGCTGAGATGTGATGCCACTTGAAGAAGCATCCCCGGCAACAACAGCCAGTGGCATGTTGAGCCAGGAAAACAGGATGCCCACGCATGGGAGTCTGCTTGCCGTCGTTCGGTATGACAGCCGGAGCAAGTCTTTTTGCCACAAAGTCCTCTGCGTGTTTTCGTATCGTCGGCAATCCCTTTTCCATTACATACTCCCTGTCTTGCTTGGACAGATGGAACCGGCTGCGAAAATCAGACTTTGCCAATCTCTCAAAGAGATTCGTCAGGTCATACTCTTTCTTATCACCAGGAACGCTTTCTTGCGGCTCTTCCTCTTGGAACAACGATGGATATATGTATTTCTGTGACATCATTATCTGTTGCTTCTGATTTCTAATGTTATATCCATATATGACCGCTTGCCGTCTATATAGTCTGCATAGAGTATTTCTTCGCTTCTGCCTTTCAGAATATGGCACTTACCGCACAGCTCACAGTTGTGCAGACATCTCCATTCATTCAGAACGTAATCCAAACGTTCCTCTCGTGTAGATGATTCAATAGAGGGTGTGCTCATAATCAGTGTCTCCCACAGCGTGGTCAATCAGTGCCTGAAACTCTTCTTCCGTATAGTCTTCTTCCCAACCATACGTTACGTCCTTTATGCCCAAAGTAAACCCTAATGCCTCAGAATAGGATATGCCAATTTCAGCTGCAAGGTCTCTTGCCGCTTGAAAAATCTGCTCTTCTTTGCTTAAGGGCAGTTGTTTCGCTTTCTTATGTTTTTTCTTTGGTTTCCCCATTTGAGTATATTCGTTTAATAATCAGCGTTGATGGGCATCTTGAAATTCCTGTATTTCTTTCGGAGTTCCTCATTTTGCGCCTTCATTTCCTCATACATATCATTCAGTGCGTCAGGAAATCCCCATCCACAAGGGCTTGCCCAACGAAGGCATTGCTTGATTCGGGAATCATACTTGTCCCAAAGGTCATAAAGCACGATGTGGCGCAATGTCTTGTCGAAATTACTCTCAACAGAATCATAGAATTGCTCCCACATGTCTCCATAGTCATAAGTGAACTGACAGGCATTCTCCATATAGAACACCATCAATTCTGCGACTGAATCTTCCGAAGGCTTCAGTTTCTTGAAGTCGGACAATGCCTTGCGGCACACTGAGAAGCGTGTCTTTGGCTCTCTGTTTCTGCTCGGATAGAACTCTTCCCGTATGATGTGCTTATACTCTTCCAGCTTCTGGCCCTCATTCGGCTCTGCATAGAAGTCAAGATATTCCTTTGCCTCTTTCCGTGCAGAATAAAGTTCCAATACCATTTTTATTATTTCACTCTTGTCCATGGACATGAGGACAGACTTTAATTTAGATTTTGACATTTCTGCTCTTTTATCTTAAAAACGGGTCAATCGTTGCCAGCAACTCTGATTTCTGCATCACACCGCTCGTCCTCCACAACACTTCGCCGCGTCTGAACAGCATCAATGTGGGCACAGACTGTATGCCATACTGACTTGCAGTCACCCCATACTTGTCCACATCTACCTTGATGATGCGGATTCTGTCACCCAACACTTCCTTCACCTGCTCAAGGATGGGGTGCATCATCTTGCATGGCTGGCACCAGGTGGCGAAGAAATCGACCAAGACAAGTTGGTCACTTGATATAACGTCTTTGAATGTTTCCATTACGATTTTCTGTAAAATTATGCTATTTTCTTTCCTGTTATCTTACAATACTGCCCTGCAAATGTTAAAATCGAGAAGAATTCAATGAAAAACCTTCGTTATTTCAAAGAATATTCGTACCTTTGCAGCGCTCATCTATAGATAGAAGGAGTTTCGAGACCCGGTTGCCTTTGATGCAATTCGGGTCTTGCGTTTTATAGTGGTGTCTGCAATCTCTTTTTCATCTTCTTTTCCAAAGCCTTTAGTCCATACTCTTTGTTAAGATGGTATGCTGTCAACAGATAGAATCCGTTGCTACGTTGTTGTTCCAAGACAATAACATACTTTTCCACTTTATCATAGATGTATGTTTTCTTGACCTTACGCTTTTTGCCGTCCCTCTCTTCTATGGTAAATACATCCAGATTGTCTGGTGTCAATTCTCTCACATGGTGATTTATCCAATGAAGCCTTTGTGAACGAGCCATCTCGAATACTCGCTTTGGATAAGTCGTACCGTCTTCGTTCTCAACCATGATTTCTTCACAGGTAAGATGCTTGAACAATCTTGCCATGTCAATCTCGCCATCTGTCTTTATAGGATAGATGCGCCACCCTCTGAATGAGAATTGACAGTTATCTTCTATATCACGCTTGAATATTGCATGAAGATCATGCTCTCTTTCTCGTTCACTGAGATATGCCAGTTCCAGCAGCTCAGGGTATTTCTTGATAATATTCAAACTGCTCATTGGCTATTTCAGTGCGATAAAAAACAAATTAAACTTCTTTCTAAATTTGGGAGTTGTGGTGTTGAGACTGATATTACTGTGTTTTTTTATCTTTTCAATCAGCTTCATTTTGGCTCTCACCCTTCCTTCAACTTCTCCCTTTTCATATCTAAGGTTGTAGTTGATGGCTCCCATTAGAACATCTGCCAATTGGATGAAGACACTTTCGTGTGAACGTATAAACTGAAACCTGCCAATGGAAGAGTTGTATTCCATTATTTTTCTGAGCCTCTCCAGCTTATCGCTACTGCATGTGTCCTTGATATCCATATATATGTTATATGTATAATCCATGTCCATCTTGTGATGCAGCAATTGGTAGTACATGCGAAAGTAGAAATCATTAAACGTATAGTCTTCTCGTTTCTCGTCAATCTGACTCTTGTCAACAACCACAGCCCTAAATTCCATGTCATTCATAAAGAACCAGTCTATAAGCTCTGCATAGACTTTATACGTGGCCTCGTGGACATTTGTCCATTTCAGCTCATCACTATAGCCGTGCTTCTTCTTAATATCTTTTATGGCATCTTTTGCCATGCGGATTTGTGTGTATGCTATACTTGTACATCCCAAAAGCATGTAGGGATGACCGTCATGCACCATGTGGGTGCTTTCATCACAGTAGATGTTGAATGTCTTATTCATTGTATCTGTTTTTTGTTTATTCTTTATTCCTTTTCTTCAGCGGTCCACTATGAGGTCCACGGTTCAGCGTCACACCATGCTTGTTGAGTATGCGGAACACGGAACTTCGGCTTGTGAAGCCGCTGATGGCAAAGATGTCATCTATGCTGTGCCCCTCGTTGTACATGTTCACGATATTCTTCTCACGCTCCAGTTTCGACAGTGCCCTTTCCGACTTCTTGGGCGGCCGGATATTCTGTTGCAGATGGATGATGTGTGCCGATGCCTTGCGCAGCACGGCACACTCCTCAGAGAGTGACCCGAACATACGGATGACCTGTGAGGGCTTGGTGTCGGGGAAAAGTTCGTCAAACGTATCGATGCGGTCTTGGATGGAGATGATGCGAACCACCTTCACACGGCAGTATTCTATGAATGTAGCCAGTTCACGGGTGCCACGCAGTGCGTTACTGAACCTCGACACCACCAGCTCGTCGCCGCGCTCCAGACTCGATATGAGCTGCTTCCACATCGGGCGCAGCCTCTCGTGTTCGGACAGTTCCTCTATCACCTGAACACAGCCGTATTGCTGCATCCAAGCCTTGTCTTCTGCATACTCTTCGCCATTGGTGGCGATAAAGATGTAACCTACTTTTGCCATACTGTTGTACGCTATTAAATGAAATCAAGTGCAAAGGTACACTATTTTTCCGAGAAACAATCATACTTGAACGAAAAATCATACTTAAACACGATAATTTGCCATTTTCTTTTCACTTGATTTCATTGAAAATCATACTCGCAAGTATGATACACAAATAAGATTAAACTTACTGTCATTCTTGCAAATATATCGCTGAAACGCATTAACTTTGCACCGTCAATTTCAAAATCAGACTCAAAATAATGGCAACAATGAAATATGAAACCCAACTTTTCGGAGGACAAACCAACCTCCATTGCATGAAGCAAATATTGCATAATGCAAAATCAAACTCGCATGGCTGTATCAGACTTGCCATTTGTATTGCCACTGCGTTTGCCGTAGTCATGCTGACAGCATGTTCAGACGGAAACGGCACGAAGTCGTTCCATTCGAGCGATGAAGCCATCAGAGAGTATCATGGCTTTCTGACCACTCTTCGACAGAACGGCAAGGTCTCAATTCAGACATTAGTTAAGATTGTCAACGAATGGCGCGTGTTGGACGATTCCGTGACATCGTGCATCTCACGTGACACTGTCAGGAAAGCCCACTCATACCCGTTCACGGTATATCATGAGTTGAACGACTCCATCCACATCGAGCTGTGCCGTATGGCGATGTCTAAGCAACGCACCTTTCACGACCTGCTCTATCTCAGAGAACAGACCTCTTCCCATGTTGGTGATGAGGAACTACAGCAAGCCGTGAAGGAAGCACAGCCATTCTTCGCTTCCTTGGATAGCCTGCCTATATATAATAAAGGTGGTAAACAGGCGGTACTGAAGCGTTACCTGCTGTTCCTGCAAAAATCCGCCAAGCAAGGCATTCACGGCAAGGAAGACCTGCTCGCTTTCATCAAGGAAGAGCATTTGTATTTCAAATCCTTCCTGCAATACCTGCCGGATTTTGCTGACGATGACATCGGTGACATCAGACGAAACACCGAACACTGCTGTCGGGAGATACTCCGTGCCGCCGACCGCAAGGATTTGTCCCACAAGGATGCAATGATATACCTCTCCATGCGCACCAACCACCGTCTGCTGCGCAACGCACAAGCGGCTATCGAGGATCTGAATAGTGGCAGGGTAAAGGACGAGCACACCATGCACGCCTACCTCCTGATGATGATGCAGCCGTTCATGACGATGGATGACCTTTCCGTGAGCGTGCTCTCCGACAAGGACAAGGCAGACCTCTACAAAATAGCCGATGCGCTCCCCAAGGAGATGGACGGTCTGGCCAAGAAACTGCACCTCGACAAGCAACGCCTGTCGGATATGCCCATGCTCATGATGAAGATTTATGTCACAAGATTATAAACACCCCAAACAGAGAATACGATTATGTTAGAACAGTTTTGCGATGATTTCCTTGCCGTCGTGCCTTTGCAGTTGCCAGAACTGCTGGACAAGCGCAAGATGGAGAAGCCTGTCAAGTATGACGATTACGTGCTTCTTACTTTCCAGTTGAACACCCCTTTCACGATAGAGGAGGTGATGGATATGCTCGAAGACGAGATGGAAATGATAATCCTCTATCACCACATTCCAAGCCGTCATACGGAGTTCGGACACAGCTGCTGTGCCTATTCCAACCCTTCTTTCGGACGGATGTTCAAGGTCAACGGCTCCACAGATGAGCGTGGCATGGTCAGCCAGATAAAAGTGACCATCTATGACTCGCTGGAGCACATGTCGGCAGATGTATGCCTCGACCTCAGTCTGCATTGCAAGAACGGGTTCTTCAAATACATGAAGCCCAAGGAGGAAGTCCTGCTCGACTTCATTTGAAAGTTACATTTGCCAGATGACAGTCCTGTTCTACCGCAACAACGCTCCATTCTGTTGTCCACAACAAAGGCCAAAGTCATGCCACAAGCTCCCGACCATCTGATGAAGGAAACGCTTTACATGAAGATTATCCATCTTCTCGACCGTCACCGCACATGGCTGGAGATTGAGAGCATCGCCACTGTCCGCAACCACACGATAGTCAGGAACGGCAGAATGACCGACATCCTCAGCCGTGTGCTTGTGGTCAAGGCCATCCACCATCATTTCCCCTACACGAGAGGGCAAGTGTGGCAGATAGCCGAGTACGACTTGGAACAGGCTATCAAGAGCCTTCGGACAACCGACGGAGCTTTCCGTCAGAGAATAATCAAGGGAGAACTGACACTGGAGGATGTGGAGCGTATCATATCCACTGCCACACACGGTGTCGTCCAGCCCGACCTGAGTCCACTTCCATTATTCACATGCTATACATATTATGACAAGTAAGATACTGTTTCTCATCCTGATGTCAGCGTTCTTCTTTGTGACGATGATTCTGCACAGAAGCCGCAGACAGTTTATGACACGGTTCTATCTGCGCATGACCGCGCTTGTGACAGCAAGGAAGCTCTACCGGTTGATGCTGCTCATCCTGCTGTACGTGTTCCACTTCCTCTACCTCTGTGTACACTATAACGACATAGGCGTAGTGGCTTCCACCATAGCGTTTGCCATATTCTTTGTCTTTATGGATGTGGAGAGGTGGCTACAGCGTCTGCACGAGGAGCGGACACCCTTCTGCATCGCCGCGTTGGCGGCAGTGGTGTTTGTCTTCACTCCTCATCTGTTCACGCTTGCTGTCACCATCTCCTTTGTCCTTCTGGCATCACTGTTCTATCCCTCGCGCATAGTCATATCGCTGTGGAAGAACAAGGCTGACCGCAAGATGCTCCTCGAAGACACAGAAATGCTCATCATATACTACTATTAAGTATCACCTGTATCATGCCGTTCCTTTTGTATAATGGAGCTGGCGACAAACAACAGTATTCACCAAACAGATTATTGAAATGAAGAAACAGAAACATAGAACGAGTTCCGGCAAGATGTCTGAACGGATGTCCCTGTTGGAGTTCTTGAAAGAGAGGTCCGGGATAAGGCTGTCGAAGCTCGAAGCCTACCTTGACCTTGTAGACAAGGCTTCTGTACAGTACATCCCCAAGGATCTGTGCAAGCAGGAGTTCAGCCTGTCCAACGGGCAGTTTGTAATCACCATTACCGAACTGGCAGGATGCTGGCATTGGCACCGCGCCACTGTCCGCACCTTCATCGAGCAGTTGGAGAAGATGAACCAGATTTCCGTCACCCGTCTCACGAAGAGCCAAATCATCACCATCCCGATGTTGGCTGAGACACCTGCCGTTTCTCCGATTGACGCAGCCTTGGATGTGTTCCGCCAGAAGATGTGTACCGCATTGGACGAATGGCGAAGCGGCAAGATGTCCGCATCGGCTTGCGCCTCGGAATGTGAACAACTCTACGAAGATGCAACAGAGGAAGTAGCCATTATCTTGCAGAAAGCCGACAATGGCAATTCAATTGGCAAGGTGCCATGCGGAAGAAACATTCCCGAATCTGTAGGACACGCCTTTTGTATGACTGCACTCACAGCTGTCTGCGAAGCCACCTTCCATCAGGTGCTTTCGCAGGAAACAGATAACGCCCTCGTTACCTCCCTTCTTCCCTTCTTTTACAAAGACCTGGGAGGAGACTGGCTCTCATTCATCGAGGCGGCAAAGGCAATATCAGAATTGGCATTGGATGGCAGCTCACCAGCCTTGCATCAGGAAAGCGCAGCCATCAAGTCACAGTTTCAGTCACTCTGCCGACCGTTCCTTGCCATTGTAGCCAACCAAGAGGGCTCCTGTCCATCAAAAGGCTGTATTAACCTCTAATAATCACCGTACAACGCTTCTTCTTTTCTACTGGCACAGTGTTTACACGTCTGCCATTGCTGTAAAATAATCGGGCTTGCCCGTTGGTCGGAAATGAGGGAATTTGGGTAGCCTAATACCCCTCTTGGTCTCCGACCATCGGGAGGCTGTCCTTACAAGCAGCAAGCTGGAGACAGGAGAGTTGTACACACATAAAAGGAAATAGGTTATGGCAACACCAAAACAGGTTATGGATTTCCGACCATCTAAGGGAATCACCACAGCACAGAGCAACGAGCACCAACGCCGTTGGACGGAAAAGGGTTGGGGATCCGCTGAATCAACAGGCAACTACGACCGCAGCCGTGAGCGGCTCAACTTCGAGGTTCGGGGCGGCAAGGTTTGTCCTATAGACAAGAGCCGAAGCATCCCGGAGCGCATGGCAGACATCCTGCGGAGCCGTGGAATCAAAGACCCCAACGAGGGACTGGCAGAGCCACGCTTCCGCACAGTGGTCAATTTCATCTTCGGAGGCTCACGAGAACGTATGACAGAATTGGCATTCGGTGACCAGAAGGTGAATCTCACTCACGGAGCGGACAATTCGCATCTAACCCGATGCAAGGACATTGAGGAATGGGCAAAGGATGTTTACCGCTTTGTTGCGGACAAATACGGTGAGGAGAACATCGTCGCTTTCATCTTACACTTGGACGAAACCAATCCGCACGTTCACTGCACCCTCTTGCCAATCAAGGACGGCAAGTTTGCATACAAACAGATATTCGCCGGAAAGGACAAGTACGAGTTTTCTGCCAGGATGAAAGCCCTGCACAGCGAATTTGCCGATGTCAACAAGCGTTGGGGCATGGAGCGCGGAACTTCCGTCTCAGAGACGGGAGCACGCCACCGCACCACCGAAGAATACCGCCGCCAGCTGTCAGAACAGTGCACCACCATTGAGCAGTCCGTCGCCACCCATCAGCGGACACTCGCCTCGCTCCAATCGGACATCCGTCTGGCAGAGCGGAGAGTAAAAGGACTCACCTCAATGGTCAACAACCTCTTGCAGGAGAAGGCTGAGAAGGAGGCGGCACTTGCTGAATTGCATCGGCAGATTCTTGCAGGTCACGACAATCCTGATGCTCTCCGTCAGCAAGTCCAAGAGCTGGAGCAGGAACTGTCCGCTATCCAGTCGAAACTGGACGACAAGCAGGAGAAGCTCTCAGAGGCTGACCGCAAGCTCGATGCCCTGCGTGAGGAGATGACCGCCATGAAGGAGCGCACGGAGGAGTTGCGGCAGGAGGCACACAGATATTCCGATACTATCCGACAAGGTGCGGACACCGTTCTCAGAAATGCCCTTCTCGAAAACATGGTCAGCGAGTTCTCCGAACGTGTGGCACGGCTTTCCAATGAGGGCAAGGACGTGTTTGACGGTTCCCTGCTTCAGGCCTTTGCGGAGAATGGAACGGAGGTGATGTACTGTGCCACGCTTCTATTCCTCGGCTACGTCGATGATGCCACCACCTTTGCCGAAGGTCATGGCGGTGGCGGCAGTTCGTCCGACCTCAAATGGGGACGTGACGATGACGAGGATGAACGCGCTTGGGCACGCCGTTGCATGATGAAAGCTGCACGCATGATGCGCCCCTCTTCCGGCAAAAGGAAGAAACGATAAGCGGCACTGTCACGTATCACCTGTTATAGTATTCACCAGATTAAATTGAACAACATGAGAAAAATACTTATTCTATCCCTTGGCTTCGCCCTTTCATTGGGTGCGCAAGCCAAAGACTATCACCGCACGGCGGACACCACCACCGTTGTATGCAGACTTTCGGCAGACGGTATGCTTCGTCCGCTTAAACCTTCCTACATGAAAGGGGCATTGGTAGCTTCGCCATGGACGGACAACTGGTTTGTCCAAGCGGCAGGAGGAACTACGGTCTTCCTCGGCAAACCGCTCGGATGCAACGACCTATTCGGTCGCATGAAACCGGCATTCTCCGTGTCGATCGGCAAATGGTTCACACCTTCCGTCGGCGGTCGTCTGAACTATGGCGGTATGCAGTTCAACGACTGCAACAACTCCTCGCAGGACTACCAGTACCTGCGTGCTGATTTCATGTGGAATGTCCTCGGCAACCTCTACAAGGACGATGTACACACTCTTGCCAGATGGAGTGTCATTCCATACGTGGGCGTGGGTATGCTGCACAACAAGGTGAATGCCCACAAGCCCTTTGCCATTTCCTACGGCATACAGGGGCAGTATCATCTCTCCCCACGCATTGCTGTTACGGCAGAGATAGGCAACATGACCACCATGCAGGATTTTGACGGCTATGGCAAGGCACACCGCCTTGGCGACCATCTGCTGTCCGCATCCCTCGGCCTCTCTGTCCGCATCGGCAAGACTGGCTGGAAGCGAGTGATAGACGCTCGCCCGTACATCGCACAGAACGAATGGCTTTCGGCATACGCCTCATCCCTTTCTGACAGCAACAGCCGCTATCACGCCCAGCACGATCGAGATTGTCAGACTCTGGAGCAGCTGCGCAAGATTCTTGCCATCGAGGGACTTCTGGACAAGTACGGCCACCTCTTTTCTGACGATGCCGCTTCTTCCGTCACAAATGGCTATCCTCGAAACGACTACAGCGGTCTCAACTCGCTGCGTGCAAGAATGAGAGACAAGTATGGTAATGGTCAAAAGACAAAGGTCATGGAGTCCGCCTCTTGTACAGAAGAATATGGCAATGCTGAAGGTGAGCCGGAAGACGATTACCTATCGCTCATCCACTCAGGAAAGGCTTGCATAGGTGCGCCCATCTATTTCTTCTTTGAACTTGGCACTGACAGGTTGCTCAACAGGTCACAGCTCGTCAATCTCGACGAAGTAGCACGCATCGCCAAGAAATATGGCTTGAAAGTTAAGGTCATCGGCGCTGCCGACAGTGCCACAGGCAGTGAAGCCATCAATGATAACCTCAGCCGTTCCCGTGCCAGATTCATTGCAGAGGAACTGATGAAACGTGGTATGGAAAATGGCACCATCTCTCAGATTTTCGATGGCGGCATTGACGATTACTCGCCCAATGAGGCGAACCGCCATACCAGAATCCTGCTGTATCTATAGCCAGACATACAGCTCCGAACAAGAGCACTAAAACTTTTTTTTCATTGATAAATTTTAGAAAGGGAGGGCTTGTCCGTGATGGATAGGCCCTCCCTTAATCATATATGTATTAACGCATATTCTATGCGCATATCTTTTTTTTATCCGTGTTTCTCAGTACTTGACCAGTCAAGCAGGAAGTCATATATACTCATTATCTGTATGCCGTTTTCGTCGCTCCACTGCTTGGTATGTTCTCCCACGATCAGCAGTTTGCGGAAAGAGTCATCTACAAGACGCAACGACCGTTTCTCCTGTTCCATCTTTTCTGCATCGGGCATACGCCACGCCGACTGGATGTAGATCCGCTCGCTCCCTTTGTTGCAGACAAAATCCACTTCCAATGTCACCCTCTGCTGCTTTCCTTCCGTATTCCTCACTCGATGATAGACGTTACCCACATCCACGAGCCATCCTCGCATACGCATCTCATTGTAGATGACGTTCTCCATGATATGTGTCGGCTCGCTCTGACGGAACGACAGAATAGCATTCCTCAGACCTACGTCCTGATAATAATACTTGGACAACGAACCTATGTATTTCCGTCCTTTGATGTCGAACCTTTCGGATTTTTCGATAAGGAAAGCATCCTGCATATATTCCAGATAAGCCGACACTGTCTTGTCGGTTATGCTCTGCACATTGCTTACGGACTTGAACGTATTGGCTATATTCAGTGCATTGACAGGTGCTCCTATACTGGATGCTACGGTCTTCGACAATTCTTCAAATTCAGGTCTCAGTTCTATGTTGTTCCGCTCGTAGATGTCACGTAGATATACCGTGCGATAAAGGCGACGCAGGAAATCAGCCTTCTTCTCATCCCCAACCTGTGTAAGTAGTTGCGGCAAACCTCCGTACAGTCTGTATTCAGCCCAACCGTCTTCTTTCGAACCATCATACACCGTCATGAACTCCTTGAAGGATAGTGGCCACACATGTATCTCGTCACCTCTGCCTCGGAATTCCGTCACCAGGTCAGAGGACAGGAAACGCGAGTTGGAGCCTGTGACATACACATCCGCCCCTTCGGTAACTGACAAGGAAGAGAGCACCTCTACAAAGTCTTCCACCTCCTGCACCTCGTCGATGATGATATAATAAGTCTCATAGTCAATCATCATCTTTTCCACCCAGTCCAACAGGTAGTCCGGGTTCTTGAACTCTCTGTTCTTCCTACTCTCCATGTCGATGACGAGAATATGGTCTTCTCTCACGCCCTCATCCAATAGATGCTGATGAAAGAGTTTCTTCAGAAGGAACGACTTGCCTGAACGTCGCAATCCTGTGATTATCTTTATGAGCCCGTTGTTCTTTGAACGGCTCAACTGTTCTATGTATCTATATCTGTTTACTATCATATTTTACGAAAAACTGTCACTTGTGACACTTTTTCGGAGGCAAAGTTATATATTTTATCCTAAATCAAAGAAAGAAATAAAGAAAAATGCACTAAAAATCAATGATTTTCCTGTTTTGTAGTGTCTATTCCACTTGCCGATGCCCATTTTTCTTTGCAAAGTTACTGCCCGGGCGAATGGTCAAGTACCGCCATGCTAACAGGCAGAGGACTGAACGACAGCTTTCCGCAAATCAAAGATTTGGGTATTTCATTAACTCCTCCGTCTGTTTTCTTGCCTTATCGCCCTCATTCCGCAGTCTTTTGATGCACGAAAAATCAGTTCCCGACAAGAGGAGCCGAAAGGCTTCAAAAGGAGGGAAGAAAAACAAGTTGAACAAATAATTTCTTTGCGTATGGAATTACACAGATTATCAGAAAACGAGCAGGCATTTGTCGAGTGCTTCTCACGGTTCGTAAACGGTCAGATGGGGTCAGCCGCCAAGGTAGGCAATGCCCTTGCAGATGACCATCGCTATCTTATCAACGAAAAGGGCAAGGTGGTGTTTGCCTTCTTGGAACGCCTTGCCAACGACTATCAAAAAGGTCGTTATGACCAGCGTGACGAGTGGGTGTGCCGATTGGCAGCAGAGGCCATCGAACACCTTGTAGAGAACAGAATGTATTACAGAACACTTAACAACGATTGACTATGGCAAGCAGATTGATTACACCCGTATTGGAGGAGATACTGAAATCCTATCCTCTGTATTCACAGGACGGCAAAGGCAAGGATGCCGTTTGTGTGGCAATATTCTTCATCGGACACGTCCGTTGGTTCGTACTTGAAGGACAGCCGGAAGGTAACGACACCACGTTGTTCACCATCGTATGCGGTCTGCATGAAACGGAGTATGGCTATACCTCCGTCAATGAAATGGAGAGCGTAAAGGTGGATGGCTCCAAATATGGAGTGGACGAGATATTTCAAGTGGAGCAGTTGGACGGCTTCAAGCCGGTGAAACTGAAGAGCATTCCAGACGAGGATTTACAAGCATTCCTTCATAATATGGAATGACCCCAAATTAAATCAGCCGCAGGGACATTACTCCTTGCGGCTGACTATTGTTAGTACCTACTATGAGTAGTAAAGCCTACGATTAGTATATACTACGATACTACTCTCATCTTCGGAAAGCGGACTTGGCAACGTGCTCCTCTTGTACCTCTTCCTTCTGGTACTCCTCCATGTCAAGCAGTTGCTCATACGCAGAGCTGATGTTTGCGTCCATAGAATGGTTGTGGCTGAAAGGGAAGGTATGCTTCACAGAGAGTCCTGCATTGGTCACAGTCCCCACATCCAGGCTATCCTTATCCTTGTTATATTGCAGGTTCAGCAAACCACCATTCGGCATTTGGAATATCGGCATTTTTCGCTGCGCCAATTCCGAAAACTCTTCGGCGGTCATCTCCCTCGCCACAGCCTTCACGTCCTCACTGGCACGTCCTATGCCATAGCGAGTGATATGGTCACGCACTTCTTGCTCCGTATGCTTCAGGAACACCTCATACGTACCGCCGACACTCCCGTTATAGACCACTGCAAAGTCCTTGTCCTCTATTAGCAGGTCATCGCCTCTGTTCTGGCACGGCTTCCTGTAGGTCTGCTCCTCGTCCATGCCGTTCCCGTCATAGTATTCCTTGGCAAGCGTCAGCAGTCCTTGATAGTCACCTTTCTCCTTTAGCTTATCCAGTTCCGATGTGTCATCCGTTGATTGGAGATAGGCGATGGAGGCATAATAGACGTTTTCTTTCGATTGTGAAGGCTCTGTCAGGCTTTTGTACTGGGCAAAAGCCTCCTGATAATTGGTGTCAAGGTCTTTGCCGTGGTCGTAAGGAACAGAGAGTTTCACTTCCAGACCGTTACTCGTCGGCACAGCAATCTTTACAGAGTCCTCCTTCTCATGATGCTGGATATATACAGCAGAACCATTATATGCCAAGACTGCATGGTCGCCGTCATCTATGGATAGATAACTTTTCCCTTGCCCGTTTTCCTGCTCAGCCTTTTTCTCCTGGTCTATCTCCATAGCAATCTTGTCGATATGCTGCGTGAGCATTGAGGTAGCTTTTTTCACATCGAGTAGCGTGGTCTTGATGAACTGCGGCGACTCCTTCAGCGAATCCAGCCAAGACTTCAAATAGGCAGCCGAATCTCCTTTCAGATGCTTTGTCATGCCATACCGCTGAGCGGTCAGCGCAGCCGTCAGTTCTGCCACCAGTTCCTCGCGTGCATACTCTGCCGAGCCGAAGGTAGCGGGCTTGATGCGGTCTAACTGTCCCTCCGCACCCGTGGAGTGTCCCATCTCGTGGAAAAGGTTCGAGTAGAAAGACTCCCCATCCTTGAACTGCCTTTTCTCAGGCATCACAATCTCATTCTTGCTGATGGAGAAATAGGCGGAATCACCGAACATCGGTTTGATGGGACATATCCAACGGTTGTCCGCTATCATCCTATCCACGGGTTCAAAGGCAAACTGCTCGTCCTTCTCTACCTTGGGCATCGAGTATTCCTGTTCCAGTTTCTCCCAAAACTCTGGTCTGACCTCCTTCAGGTTGGTCTGCGCCACATTGAAGACATGGTAAGTCTGAAGCTTTGGATATACATTGTACTTTTCGCGCTCTTCCTGAGAGAGCAGTTTGTAGTCCTCCCACTTGATGTGTTCCTTTGTTTCCTTATTGACCACCGTAAACGTGGTGAGCATCACGGGGAAAGAATGCTCACCTTTCAGTACTGACACACGGGGCTTCTGTTCCTCGTCTTTCTTGCCAGTTTTGTTAAACTGCTGTATGCGGTCGAAGGTACAGAAGCGAGGAATCTTGTAACCCTCCTTCTCGCAATGCAGGAGCAACATCATAGCGTTCATGCCATTATATTCTCGTCCGTTCAGGTTTTTCGGCCATTGCAACGCACCTTCAGTAAACCAGGGCTTTTTCCATCCGTCTTTGCCCGACAGCGACTGAATACGCTCAATCATCATATCGGCAAACAGGTCGAGTGCCTTGTCTTCGGCACTCGGACCTTCCTTAGCATAAGGCTTTCCCATAGTCAATTAACCATTATAGGGCTGCGGAACATATTCGCTCATTTCAGACACTCGGCAGGAGAAGTCCAGTTTGTCATTGAAGACACTGACAGACAATGCCCCTTTGATGTTCGCTTTCACGCCTGGTTGCAGCCATGCCTCGCATTTGCCATCGAATAGGAAGAAACTTACCCAGATGTATTCAAATCCGTCCTGTACTTTCTCTGCGCTGAAAGCGGAGAACTGGCAGTACGGCACACCATTCTTGTCCGTCTTGTCCTCAATGCTCTTGCCCACCTTGCCGCGGAACTCCATCACGCCCTTGATGCAGTCCTCTGCCTCGTCAGGCTGGTGGCTGATGCTGCTTGCCGACAGGTTGAAATAAAGGACATCGCCCCATTTTCTTGGTACCAATACACCGGCTACCTCAATGCGTTCGCCGATGTTGCAGCTGCCCACCTCCGTCAGTGTCCCATCTTTGATGACCGACACCTCGATGGTCTTGTTAATCCCGCTCTTCGCTGGAATGACTACGTTCATGGCAAAGCTCACGAATGCCTTGCCCTCCTTGTTCGTGCGGCAGGTCGCAGCCTTGCTGACCGTTCCGCACACTGTTACATTACATTTGATCATTGCTCGATACTATTTGAATTATACATATCCATCGTCCAAGTGAAATGTCTTAGCAATGACAATAATCTCTTTTCAATCATCATATACTAGCGCACGTATCAGTTCATAGACTATCCACGCTGCTATGATAAGTTGGAAGCCGAGATAGATGATGGCCACGGTCTGACCGAAAAGCCATTGGGTAAGCATGAAGTGTCCTGCCACAGCTACCATACCCACCAGCAATGTACACAGATGACTTGCTATCCTTTTCATTTCCTTTGCAGATTTTGTTGTTGACTCTCAGCCTCCATCCCTTGCTCGAAGTTCTGCGAAGCCTGCTGTGTCGCCACGATGCCTGTCACCATTCCCGCAATCTTCGTCCGTTTGCTTTCTTCCGACAGATTGGCATTGCCCAAAATGAGCGACAGGCGGTTCATCTCCGAGGAGGTCAGTTCACGGTCAATCTTCACCGTACCGCTCTCTGCATGAAGCACAGTCTTGCCGTTCTCACCCACAGTAATGGTGCATTGCCTCATGCCTGGAACAAGCGAGGTCAAATCTACGAGCCGGTTGGCTGCCATGGCAGAGATAAGTCCTTTTTGTCGTTCCTCATCATTGCTGTCAATCTGCGCTGCCAACATCATCAGCGACATGAAGGTGGTCATCGCCATGTCGAGTATAGGGTCATTCGTTCCCGAAATGCCCACGCCGCTGTCCTCCGAGGAAAGGATTTTCTTCATCCAGTCCTCCGACGAAACCTTCTGCTCCTGTGGCGCATTGCTCTTGTATTTTGCCAACAGGTCATTGCCGTTATGCAGGGCCTGTAGCTTGATGTTGCCTTTCTGTCCGATTTCTGCCAGATAAGCGGCTGGATCCATATCCCTTTTTGAGCCGTCAGCCGATACACTCTTCACTCCGAAATGCAGATGCTCGCCAGTGGTTCTGGTGCCGGTATTTCCCGACACCCCCAACTTCTGACTGGCATTAACCACGTCACCTACCTTTACTGCTATGTCAGACAGATGCAGGTAGGAGCATTGCACCTTGCTGCCATCCTCACGGCTGTATTCCACGGTGACGGATTTCCCTCCTGCCGTGTTCGCATTATGGTTCACCGCCACCACCTTGCCGCCGTTCTCCGTGGCCAACACCGCCTCATGGTTCGTCTTGATGTCAATGCCCTTGTGCATCTGCTGCTTGGTGGCATCCATCGGATCCTGGCGATTGCCGAAAGGCGAGGTGATGAAGAGAAACTCCTCTCGCTCCACAGGAAAGGAATACCCGGCAGACTGCGGTACATGGGCAGCAGGCATTTCTCTACGAGGATTATTCTCCACCCCGAACGACCGACCTTCTGCCCGCATCTCAGCCATCACCTCACTGTCATACTTGTCCAGTCCGTTGGCTTCAATGATGCGCTGCAGACTTGCAGCATAACCGCCGCCCGTGGCATAGCCGGCACGCTCAATGCCCTTCGTCCATCCCTTGTAGTCGTCAGGCGACAGCGTGAAGCACTGCGCATAACGCTTGTTCTGCTTCAGGAACTGCGAGTGATGCTCATAACTGTCACCCACGCTTTTGTACTTACAGAATTTCTCGTTGGGCCTATCATCCGTATAGACTCCATACTCTCCGCCATTCTTCAACCACGATGCCGTAGCCTTGATGCCAAAGTGGTTGTTGCATTCGCGCGACAGTTGGCTCTGTCCGTTGCTGCTCTCCAGTATGGCTTGCGCCAAGATGACGGAGGCAGGAATCCCATACATCCGCATCTGTTCTTTGGCTTCCTCCGCATATTGTGCGGCATACGCTGCGTTCTTTCCCATAAGCCTATCTCCTTAGACTGGTGTGTTGTTCTGTTTCTTGACTTTCCTGTGCCATCTGCTTTCCTGTCTCTTTTCCAGGTGACACCATCTCCGTAATTCCACGCTTCGATGATGTTGTCTGCTTCGGCATTTCCAACTGGTCACAGATGGCCACCCGTTCACCAGCACGAATGAGCTTCGGCAGATAGGTGTCGAGGGCATGATATGGGAATCCTGCCATTGCCAACGGCTTGCCTTCATCATCCTTGCGCCCATTGCTCTTTGTCAGCGTAATACCCAATATTTTGGATGCCTTCACCGCATCATCCTTGTAGGTCTCATAGAAGTCACCGCAGCGAAACAAAAGAATGGCATCAGGATGCTTCTTCTTCAAGTCAAGATATTGTTGGACAAGGGGAGAGACAGCAGCCTTGACAGCCTTTTCATCCTTCTTTTCTTCTTTCTTTTCCTCTTGTTTCTTCTCTTCCCTTTGTTCAGAGCTTTTATCTTCCTTAAGTACCACTTCCTTCTGTTCATCATGCTTATCGACAATTGCCGTCTCCGCTTGCTTCACCTCCGTCGCTTCTTCCTGCTTCTCTTGTGTACTTTGCTCGACATTGTTGTCTTTCTGCAATACATCAGCAAACAGCGAGGCGGCAAGGTTCTGCTTGTAGGAATCCCTGTCAGGAGCCACCCACAATCGTTGCCATTGTGACGGACTGACACTTCTCGGCTGCAACTTCTTGCCGTCAATAGTGGCTGCACACAGGCATTCGCCCGATTTGGCACGGAATACTGCCACACGCTGGATGCGGTTCAAATCAACCTCCTGCTCATTACCTCCGAAGATGTCCACCTTCAGGTCGGGTTTCGCCTCTGCCATAGCATAATACTTCTGTGCCAGTTCCTCACGCACACGCTCGATGTTGTCCATCGACTGCTTCAAGGTGGTGAAGAAATGATTGAGGTCTCCTTTGTCGGGATAGACGGCAAAGCCCTCCTTACCTTCGGGCTTGATGTACAATGCCCACCGCTCCTTGTCATCCTTTACCAACTGCACATTGTCGAAACCGATGTCACGGCTGTGGGTTACGGCCTCAGAAGCATCCAACGAGGATAGGTCTTCGATAGACCAGTTGCGCAGTCTTGATACCGTGATTTTCTTGTCGGCGAAATAACTGTCGTCGGGACGGAAGCCCAAGGCTCCGTCGGGATTGTAGAAACGCACGTTGTCATAACCCTCTTTCTGCAAGGCATTGGTGAAGCGTTGCTTGTTCATGCCCTTGATCTCGTTGTTCACCTCCAACGATGCACCCTGTGGCAGCACCACATCGGCGGTCTTGCTGGCATCATCACGCACGATGACCACAGTACGCTGCTCCTCGTTGGGATGCTGCTTGATTTCGTCTGCTACGAAGTAGTGGTTGGGCAACTGCACCTGTATCTGCGCCGTCTCTCGCTGATGCTGGTCGGTGGCATACTCCACCTTTTCACCCAGTTCGGCTTTCTTCAACACCTTCAGCGCACCGTTCACCTCACTCTCGATGGCATCAATCAGACAAGGGTCTTCCTTCAGTTCCCTCGTCCAATAGTCCACCATGCTAAGGCTGTCCTTTGACAGACGGGCAGGCAGTCCCAGTTCGAGCATCTTCACGCCCGAAGCTATCTCAGTGATGAGTCGTTCCTTCTTCACGGCATCCTCCGACGGGGCTTTGCCGTTCTTCATGACCATGCCCTCACGTGCCAACCGCTGCTGATGACCGGTGGCAGACACCAACTGACGCATCATCTCCTGTACATAGTCATTGTAGTGCTCGAAGTCACGCTGCCGTGGCAGGTAGATGACATCCTTCTCGGTGTCGTAGTGCGCCACACCCGTGCCGTCCTGACGTACATTCACGAGGTTGTCCTTCATCTTCTGAAGGAATCCGTTGACGCACCCATGCAGCTGCTTGTCCTCCTTGTCGCCATAACCTCTATCCTCCACCGTGCCATCCTTCTTCAATGCCGTAGTGTAGGCTGTTTCGTTAGCCATAGGCAGTAGCGTCTGGTCGATATTGAACAGCACACGGATCTCACGGTTTTTCACTCCCTTGTACTGCTGTTTGTCCTGTTCCGACAGTTCTGCGTATGCCTCCTTGGTGATGACATCGTCGGGATTGTTGCGGTTGACGTACTTATTCCAATTGTAATACAGGAACGGCACACCTTTCTCATGCTCCCTCACGCTCTCACCCCGTGCCTTCGCTTCGGAGAACTGCGTAAACAGATTGCTCTTGCAACCCTTGGCATCGGAGTCAAGGGCAAGGACAAGGGCATTGAACGGACTGACCGAAAAGCCCTTGGGATAGAGCTTCGGATAGAGTTTGCCGCTTGCATTCAACCAATGTCCCTTGGCATCCACCGCACTCGTCAGTGCCTCAGTGAGCAGCGACACCTGCTTCTCCGCCGTCCGCTTCTCAAATTCTGATTTCTCTTTCATGCTTTTATCTTTTTGTTTATCTCAATCACATTCTATAATTGGCTTACCAAGCCACCGTTCCCGACAATTTTGTTGTCGGGCTTCACTGTATTCCCCTCGGTCGCACCACGCTCTCCCGTGCCTGCTCTTCGTACTGCATTGCTGCCATCTGTCGCATCTGGTCGTTCTTGGCAAGTATGGCGTTAGCCAATGTATTCAGCGGCAATGCCCCCGACTGATGCGCCCCAATCACACTGTCAGGCAGTTGAATGGTACAAGGCACATGGTCAATGTTGGCAACGAGACACCGCCCTTGCAGCATCGGGTTGCTGATACGAGGATTGAGTGGTTCATCAGGATATTGGCGGTACTGAATGCGAGATGCAGCAGGACTAACTGTAGGTGCAATGCCTTCCTGCTGTTTCCTGCCCAGCACCTCATGTCCCGCTTTGTTGAGCAGATTGGCACCTCCCATACCCATCAACAGCATCTTCAGTATAGGATTCTTCACGAACATTCCAGCCACGATAGAGGCCAAAGGAAGGAGGCTATTGTCCATATTCAGCGATTTTGTCTTGCCAGTGAACAGTCCCACCAGTACATCGGGCAGCATCGCCAACACATAACCAAGGTTCTTGCCGATGTCTGAAAAGCCGTTCAGTCCAAAACTCTGCAACAGCCCGTCCCATCCATTTTCGTTTGTTTGTAAGGCTGTTTCCTCCTGCTGGACTACAGATGGTGTTGCCTCTTCAGTCGATGAATCAGGAGTTTCTTTCGGTTCTGCCTTCTTCTCCTTCTCAGCCTCTGCATCCAGTCTCGCCTTAACCTCCAGATACTCGTCTTCCTGTCCAGGCGCAACTATCAAGGGCACATCCTTGTACTTGCCTGTACGTTTGGTTGCTTCGTTTCTCTGAGGGTCAAGGAACGTACCTTTGTTCCAAGGAAAAGAGGTCTGCTCGGTTTGTTTCGTCCAATCCATAAAAGTGATATTGCTCGTGGGAATCTTGTTCTTGAAATGGCTGTTGGTAGCCTTGATATAGCTGTTCTCGTGGTTCTTGATGACTTTTGCCTGTTTGCGGAATGAGGCGAAGACGTTGGTGCCCGTACCGAAAACTCCCTTGCTGATACACTCCTCGACACAGACCTCTTGGCTGCTACCTTTCTTGCTTAGGTGCTCCATGCCGACATTCATCACCATATCGATACCGACAAACTTGGCGAAGGTTGCCCATGAGCCAATCCCTCCCATGGCCACGACATCGGCACCCGCTCCGGCTGCCCATCCCGCTGCCTTCTCTGTTCGAGAGGGCTTATAGGCTGCCTCTCCTTTGGCTTCTATCTCTGCGGCAAGGGGTGACTTGTTCAGTTCGTAGGGCAGACCGAACAGACTGCTTTGTGCCGCCTTGCGGATGATATAGTCGGCAGAAGATGTTGGCATACGGTCTTTCACCATTTTTTCTATCATCAGCTGCTCCATGCGGTGATCGATATAGGCGTATGCCAAATCACAACCGAGTTGTTTAGAGAGTGCATCGTACCGCTCTCGTCCTATCTCCGTCACCACCGCCTTGCGCCATTCCTCAGCCATCACGGCAAGGTCACGCTGCATATCCTTGTTGCCGACAATAGCCTCCTTGCACATCGCCAGATAGTCTTCGGTGGTCTTGCTGTTCCACTTGCCTGTAATCTTCAGCGTGGCGTATGGGTCATCACCAGGCATATTGGCAGTGGCCAATGAGCGTAGGATGCCAGCCGTACTGTTGGAGTAGGCTCGCATCTCGTCTGCCTGTCTGTTGGACAAGTCCCGTTGCACCCTGCCCATCACGGGGGCAAGGTGACACCCGAAGTAGTCGCCCATCAGACGCTCTATCTCTGCGAATCGCTGACTGTTCTTAACTGCCATATACCTTGTTTATATATTATACTGCTGTAATATCTGTTCCTTTGTCTGCTCGATGGCATTGTGATATATCTCCATCTGCTTAGGATAGTGTTCCTCCAACCATGCGTCCTTGTCCACTTGGCAGTGGATGAACTGCACGGCCATACGTTCCTCAATCTCCACGGAGGGTTCCCCCTCTTCCTTACCATTGAACCATGCCTTTGTCCACCATCTCACGCCAGCCCGGTCGGGATAGACGCTCACTATCCTCGGAATGTCGAAGCTCTGGATATCCACGTCCAAGTCGGCAAGAGGGTCGATGATGCCGTCATGCGTCAGGGCTTGCTCTTGGAGTTTTTTTTTAACACCTCGTCCATCGTGGAGAGATATACCTGATGTCGCATGGCAAGATAGTTGAGAAAGTCGGCAATGAGCAGGTTCTGCACCTTAGTCGCCAAAGGCATACAGCGGTTGCCGATGCCCAAGGGATTAGCCATGCTCGGCATGGTCTCGTAGAAATAATGCTTGCTCGCTCCCAACGAGAAGATGTTTCTCAACGACTGCTCCGTATGTTCGGGCAGAGAGTATGCTCCTTGTTGAAGGTCCTCGAAGTAGGAGGGAAGGAAGCGGAGCATCAATGCCTCTATCTCCTGACGGTCGGTGTCGTAGGGTGAAGGGATGTTCATGTCCAGTTCATTGATGCCCATTTGGGAATTGTGCTCCAATGCCTTGATATTGCCGTAGAGCATGGTGAGGAACTCCAACGGATTGATTTCCTCTCCGTCAAACCTCACCTCCATGTGCAGCAGGTCGCCACTGATGGCGATGGTCTGACCGGCCTTGACGCTTTGGGAGAAGTTGGCGAAGACATTGGAGAGATGCCTGTAAGTCACTTCGTATTTGCCGTAGCGGATGGTCTGGTAGATGCCATGCTCCGCGTCCGACCCAATGGCAGAGACGGTTCCCGTTGCCACCGCCGACAGCAGGTAATGGTTCACTGAGAAGTCTATGCCGTGATGGAAGAATGTTTCTCCCGTCACGGGATTTTTCTGCTCTCCGTAACCCAAGGACATCTGCACGTCCTGCTTTATAGGCTCCTCAAACGGCATACAGTAGCCGCTCGATGAGCGCAGTATCATTTCTTCTGTATATCTCATATCACTGTATATTGGTTATCGTTTCATCCCTCTGCTTTGGGTCTCTGCTTCTTTCATGTTCTGCCCATGTGAAGACGTACCGCCTCTGTTAGGCAGAGTTTGCGCCACCTTAGAATTGTTCCCGATGATCATCGCTCCAAGCAGGGCACCCGCAATCTTGCTCATCCAACCAAAGCGTCCGAATACCATGAAGGCGGCAGCCACCAGTCCGACGATGCTCATACCCGACACGTTGCCCTTGCCGATATTGCCAAAGAGATTGCCTATCATGTCGCATCCTACGCCTCCGAACATATTCCTAAAGAAATCACTGATGCCGCTGAACTGGGTGTCCATCTTTCCGGCTACAGTGTTCACCGCATCAACGGCTTCACCAGCCTTGCCCGTCAGACGTTGCACATCGTTGGCGGTTTGTGCCACCGCTTCCGTGGCATTCTCGCCGATGACAGCATCACCTACGATGCGTGCCACGCTCTTGTCTGTGGTCAGCTTCTCCCATGTCACATAGCCTGCGGCACTACCCACTGCGGCCGTCTGCATAGCCTTGCCGGCTCCCATAAGGGTGCGTTGCGGGTGGAGTGCCGCACTGCCTAAGGTCTTTCCAGTTACTCCGATGACATGGCCAGTACCTCGTGCCGCCTTGCCACCATATTTCAATAATGAACTCCAAAATCCCATATCTTATCGTTTTTTAATCACGGTTTGACTTCGTCTTCTTCTGTCACGACTCGGCATAGCTCGAACAAGTTCGGCTCTGCTCTCGCTGCTCCATCAGTTTACGTTCTTGCCCACCTGCTTCCACCGCCTCTTGGCAGCCGCTGCTATCTCGGCTTTGTTCGCTTTGGTGGGTCTTGCCCCTTCGTCTATCTCCATCCAAACATCGCCCATGGTGGTGTATTTCACCGCCCTCGTCAGTCGCTTCAACTGCTTGTTCATCTTCTTCAGTTTGGGTCGGATGCCGAAGACTATCTCCACACGCTCCTTCTCGGTCATCTTGTTGCCCGACAGGCATACCGTGCGTATGTCATTAACTATCTCGATGCTGTTCATAATCAGCTCGCGGTATATCTTGTTGCGCTTGGCTGACAGGGCTACGGCAAGTCCGTTGGCAGGATGGGCATCCAACTGCGCCACCAATCCACCCATATTGTCCACCAACTGACCTATCTCGTGATAGAAACCATATATCTGTGCGGCATAGCTGACGATGGAACGGAAGGAGTCCAGATAGTTGTTGAACTCCCGCTGCAGGTCGGTAGTGGCTTCCACTTCCTCCTTGGTCCAGATATGGCCGGTGGATTGTAGCAGCATCACTTTCTCCTGATTCTTCAGTTCTTTCTCCGCCTTGTTGGTGTACATCAGAATCATCCCCGCAAGAGTCGGGTCGTTCTGCGCCCGCACTCCTGCAAAAGATGATATAAACATAAAAATGGCAATTGATATGAAATACTTCATGACTGATTCCTTTATCGTTAATCACTGATGGTCATACGTCCTGCTCTGCGCCATCTGCTAAGGGCTTGGGTGGCTATCTCTCCATTGCTTCGGTCTATCATCCCTGCCGTCACGCCGTTCCACACATCGGTCATGGTGTAATATCGTATAGACAGATAAAGACGATGCAGCTTCTTGCTGAAGGCACTCAGCTTGTCGTTCAGTGCCCACAGCGTCTTGCTCCTTTCCGCACCAGTCAGCATGTTCTCTTTGCCTCCTTTGGCGACTGCATCTTTCAGCAGTGTGAAGACGGACACCAATTCCGTGGCGGTCTCCATATACAGGTTGTTCATCGAGAGGGTGGCAACGATGCCTTGCGGATTATTGTTGATGGCCTTGCGCATCTTACACAAGGTGATGAATATCTTCACTCCATCGTCGTACAGATAGGTACAGGCTTTGAGGGAAGAGGCATAACCACTGGCGGTTTTCAGATAACTGTTGTACTTCTTCTCCCATTCGTGTATCTTGGTGAACTCTGCGGCGATGGTATTCTGCAACAGGGCAGTCTTGGTCTGACCTTTGATTTCCTTCTCTATCTCACCGTTGATGGCTTCGTTGCCCTCTGCTAATGCCATCCATTCCAAAGGGTTGGCAGTCACAATCTGTGCATGGGCTGACGGCACGCTCAGTACCAATGCCACGACAATGAACCAAATCTTATCTATTCGTAATCTCATATACGCCCTTTCTTCGTTTGTTCGTTTCTACTCTTGTTCGTATCACACTCACCACGTCATAGCTGTTGCTGATGCCGGTCATTTCCAGTTTCGGTGTCGTTCTATCCATCGACAACACGGTCACGCTTTTCAGTCCGCATAACTGTTGTATCAATGTCTGATGCTCGGCAAAGTCCACCACTCGGTACAACTCCATGTAGTTCACGCTCCGCTGAAACACTCCGTGCTCACAGATGAGTTGCTCGCTCCCGATATGGTAGCGGATACTCCTCAGATAGATGAATCGGTAGAGTAAACAGAGGGAGAACAGGAGGCTGAAGACAAGCAACAGGGTACTATATGCACAACCGGGCAATCCTCCGATTAGGAGCATTGCCACGCACAACAGCAACAGAGGCAGTTCGTTGATGAAAAACTGTCCGATGCTGGGGCACAAGGTGATGATGCTATTATCTTCTTGTCTCATACGCTTCTATGATATGTGTTCTTTTCTTCTTTTTCCCTTTGTTTCTCTGCCTTGCCGGCTGCGATAAACTCGGCATAGTCGAAGGTATCTGGTTCGCCCTTGGCAATCAGTTCTGCTGATTTCTTGTTGAGCAGCGCATCGTTCCAGTCCTTGTAGCAACCCAATGGATGATAGGCTTGCACATGCTCGTGACGGAAGCCCATCTCTGCTGCCACCTTCCTGAAGTTTGCAACAAACTGCCGCCCTGCATCGTCCTTGTCAAAACCCAAATAGTGCCGTGCGTTGGGAGTAACGGACAGAAGTCCTCGCATCTGTCCCTCGGTGGGTGTGCCGCCCGTAGATACATACACCATCTTTACAGGATTTATCTGATACTCTGCCATGGCATCGTAGGCACTCTCAAACCATACAATTTCGCTTGCTTTATCCAACGGCTCGCCCGTGAGGTTGGCAATCCACAGTCCTTCACTGCTGTTGCTTCCTTCTGCCTTGCCCTTGTAACCGCCGCTACCGTCCATCTTCGGTCGTCCTCGTTCCTCAAAGCCCACAGTCTTGTCGGGTGTCTTGGGCAGTACAAGCGGAAAGGCAAGGTTGGCAAAGGTAAGTCCATCCGTCCGATGCTTAGTAGCCAGACAGAAATGCCGATGAAAAGCATACTGCGTATAGAGGTCGATGCCTCGGAACTTAAAATAGGGATAAAACCTTTTCTGCGTTTCCCTGTCCTGCGGATTGAACTTGTGGATGTCGTAGTCATTCAGGTTGAATGGCTTTCCGTCCTTTCTTGGTTCTGTAATCTTCGATGGTCTGTCCTCTATGGGTTGGTTGAGCAGTCGGTTGCAGACGAGGTTGACGAGTCGGTCAGGAGACATTCCCACCTTGTTCTCTGAAAACATTTCTGGATGCTCCTTGATGAACGAAATGACATTATACACCTTCTGCTGCGGTGGTTGGAAGCAACATTTCCCATTCTGCGTGACAATGAACTTATCACCACGCACCCGTCTGCCCTCACTGTCAGTACGCACATACGACGGATAACGCAAGCCATCTCTCTTGTTCAGATGATACCCTGCGTCCACCAGTACTTCCTGTATGCTCAACCTGTCCAGAAAGTCATCGTATGTCAGTTCACTACTCATTATAAATTATAAATTGTAAATTATACATTGTTAATATCCTCTCCTTATCTCCGTGGCAACATGATTTGCTTCTGCCTCAAAGTACCTTGCCGCAATCTCCTGTGGCGAATCCACTCCCGGTTTGAAGTAAGGACGTGGACCGCCATGATGCTCTGCATAGAACTCCGGGGCTGGATGGTGATGATGGTGGCTTATGTCATGCGCCACCTCTGCTGTAACGACTGCTCCTGCCGTCAGAGCCGCCAATATCTTCGTGCCCAGTCCGGCGTTGGTTTCGGGGCGTGTCTTCATATCCACTTCACTGAAAACCTTGGAGAAGAGTTTCATGCGATGGTAGTCATCCACCGCCAAGAACTTGTCGTAGTCCTTCTGCTTGATTTCGTGCGTGATGGCTTCTCCATTGATAATGGCGGTCATGCGATACTTATCTTCGCCTTTCTTATCTCCCTCCATCGGAGGCACTTTCTCCACCATGATGTCACCGACTTTCACTTCACGCCCATGCGCTCCCTCACGATACCAACCCTTGTTCTCATTAATCAAGGCAAGGTCTTCACCTCTCACCATGGCATCGCCTTGCAACACGTCACGTCTGACAGTCTCGTCCTCTTCCAACGGAAGCAACCGTTCCTCGTCTTGTTGCTGACGCTGCTGCAACTCCTGTTCAAGTTCGGGATGCAGATGCAGGTCGATGCGCTCCTTGCTATTCAGTGTGTCCATCAGGATTTTGTCAGCAAAGTCGTCCTTGATGATGCCATTCAGCAGTTCCAAGCGTTGAACGACGGGCACTTCCTTGATGGAGTTGGAGGTGAGTTTCTTCAGTTCCTCATCTGTCAGGTCATACACCATGTCGGCATTGACGCTGTTCGACTGAATGGTCAGCGTCTTCGCATTCTCATCAATGATGATGCCATGCGATGCCAGACACTCCTGCCACTTCTCATTGGTGAAATAGACAGGCGAGGTAATCAGTTCCTTATAAGGCTTGGCTGGCTCCGTGCTTCTCGTGCGGCTGATGGAAGGCATTATGATTCCCTCCAAATCTTTCAGCACATCCTGTTGCTGAGGGCTATAACTCTGTTGCTGTCCCTTATAATAGAACCCATAACCGCCGCTCTGCAATTCGCCAGGCTTCATTCTGCCGTCCCAACGTTCAGGCACAATCGGGGCTTCGGGGAAGAACAATCGTCCTCCAACTCTGCGAAGATGGAATCCCTCCTGACTGCGTGGTGTCCAACCTAAAAAGGGTGGTGGCATATCGATGCGCCCCATCCGTCCATACTCGCCGATACCAACACGATAGCCGTGCAGCCCCATAGCTACACGACCGTTGGCATTGCGTGCATGAACGAAGTTCTTGGGCATATAGAAGTCGTTGCCCACAATGCCCGTAAAGGTATTGTAGGCTAACTTGTTGGCATGATTCGTACCCCAGTCGGTCAGAGCCAACATCTGCTTCTCGGTGATGTTATAGGTAAGCAGCGGACTGTCATGCCCTTGCACCACAAGCTGATAGCCGCTGCCATTACTCACCACATGAGCCTGCATACCATTGCGCATGAGCAAGTCACGCATCTCTGGTTGCAGGTCCATCTGTTGGGGATTCGTATTCTTTCTTATCGCCATACTTATTCTTCACTCTTCATTCTTCACTCTTCATTTATCATGCTTCACCGTTCTCTATTGCCTTCTCCAGTTCCTCATCTTTGTGATGGACAAACTGCTCCGCACTCTCTTCACAAATGCAGAGTCCGTTGTTCAGACAATAGCTCTCATATTCTTCCTGCCATTCAGCAGAATGATGGTTGACATACTCCAACCAACCGTACTCGCCGCTCTGTATCTTCTCGACGAGCACATCCTCTGGATAATATTTATTTGATGCCATATACTTATTATATTATGTGTAGATTATTTGTGCATGGAAAAAGAGGCGCGGTTGCGCTCTCCATTCTTCTTCTGCTCATTCCAAAGTTCTTCCGTGTATTCCTCTTCAGGCACATAGTCAAGATTACCGTCATCGCCCATTACCCAACAGCCATAGCACCCGAAGGTGTATTTGTCCCACTCTCGCTTGGTGTTCTCCTTCCACTTCTGACTGTCGCCTTGATTAATCCTTATGCCGGTCTTATCGTTCAGGTCAATACCCACCGTCACCTGTTCGTCCTCCATGATGAGCGTGAGCGGCTCACCCTTCTGCATCACGGTCAGTTCTGCCGAACTCAGTTTCAGTTCATCCTTCAGCACCTCCAAGTTGCGCCCGATGACAGGCGTAGGTACCGACATCACCTGATTGGTCTCCGTGTCAATCTGCACGAAAGCCTTGCTGCTCCTGCCATCAGCATCCTTAACATCGGCAAGGATAGCCTTTCCAGCCAGCAAGTCCTCCTGCTGTTCCTGAGTAAAAGCCTCCAATGGTGATTTCTCCAACTGCGGATAGAAGACCACATCCACCTTGCCGTCCTCCATACGGACCAACGCAAATCGGGTGCGGCTCTTCAATGTCTCGCCCTCATCATTATTCACCTGAATGGGCAGCAACGGTGAACGTCGTCCCTGACCAATATCTTCCAACGCCCACATGGGCAGGTCTTCAATCTTCTCTTGTGTGAGACCAAAACGAGCCAGTGTCTGATAAGGCACCTCGCTCTCTTCAAATCGTACTTGCTTCATACTTTAACTTTGAATTTGAAATTAAACTCATGCAAAGTTATATACCTATTCAGAGACAAGCAGAATTGCATAAGATAATGCGTGTTATTTTTGACGATTATTATTATTTGAGTTTGATTTCTGCTCAAAAATCAAACTCGATTGCTATATTATGTTACAATCTTCTTGTCTTCCCTTTGTTCTTTATGCCAGTCAAAGAATTGCTTGTTACTTTTGCACCATGAAACGATTTCTACTCATCACAATAGCAGCAATATTCTGTTCATCAGCAACAGTATGCGCTCAGTTCAATACCGTCACACAGACTAAGGTACACCGCAAGGCTGTGCCAAAAACGACGCAGTCCGCAACATCCGAACAACTGCCTCCGTGCTCGCCGCATCAGCGGCGAGACTCTCTTGCCTTTGCCCCATTACAAACCCAAACGGAGCAGACCGACCGCCACACGGCACTTGTCAGTCCACTCCGTCATATCTCTGTCACCAGCCCTTTCGGCTACCGCAGAGACCCATTTACAAAAAGAAAAGCCCTACACAACGGGCTTGATTTGAAGGCAAATTACGAACCCACATACGCCATGATGCACGGCGAGGTCATCAAGGTAGGCAAGGACAAACGTTCAGGCCTCTATGTCACCCTCCGTCACGGCGACTTCACCGTCAGCTATTGCCACCTCTCCCAAACTCTCGTCACCAAAGGCACCCACGTCCGTCCCGGCATCATCATCGCGCTGACAGGCAACAGTGGTCGCAGTACTGGTCCCCACCTGCACCTCACACTCAAAGACACAAAAAAAGGACGAGCCATCGACCCGTCCATTCTTCTCAATCTTATCAAGCATCCACTCTAATAGAACGCCTTGTCTTTTGTCGTTCACATCACCCCTTCCGCATTGCAATAATGTCTTAAATATCTAATCCTCAACAATTTCTATTCTTGAAAAACAAGTGTTTTATTCACGAATATAATATGATTTCGTGAAAGATGTCATAAGATGATACTAATATCTATGCTATTTGTCAATAAAGAACCCGTTTCTATGCAGATATTCTGAAACGGTTAGTGTTCCAATCCCTATCTGCTCACACAACAAAGGAAGTTTCTTGAACAACTTACCGTCATTCTGCTGCCTTGTTTCCTCCGTCATTACTTGCATCTCTTCCAGATGGATAGCGTCCGAGTGTCGTACATTCAGTGCATAAATGATAATCTTAGCATCACCTGTTTTAAGGTATTCTTCCTTTTGCTCTATGTATTCTTCTTCAGTCAGTTCCTGCTTCTTCAGTCTTACACAGAAATTGTTGTCTATCATGTTGCTGAATCTCTCTGGGGCACATGGAAATAGATCCTTTGTCGGAATGACCAATTTCTTGTCTTTGAGGAAAGGCATCTTTTCAACTGCAATTCCTTTGGAGGTGCGTTTTGATTCATCCAGAATCACATCAAGTAGCATCAAATCCTTGCGGGAGAACGCCTCTTCCAGGAATGAGTACAACTGTCCGTCCTTATCCAAGGGAAGATAATTCTTGGCAATCATCACCAATGAGCATGTATCAACAACTATCGCCATAACTCCCTCTCAAAATTTGCTGGTTTGACATTGAGTCTCGAACAGAAAGTGGTCTCGTTGACCACTCCATTGAAATAGGCATATTGCATGGTTTTCAAGAATAGCGGAGAAATGATGGGCTTTGGTGTTCGCCCGCCTCTCTTCTCAGAGTTTTTCAACTTTTCCTGTTCCTCTCTTCTTCTGTATTCCTCTGCCAATTCACTCTTGACATTGCTGTAGCTCGAATAGCTGATTTTCCTGTCGATATACATCCTTGTATATAAGGCAAGACGGCTAATGTGCGTCCGTGCACTGATAGCCTTGAAGAGGTCAATGCAGTAGTCGTTACGGGAATCTACACATGCTATGTTAGCAAGTGTTTCTGCTTCTTGTCCCATAATGAACTGATATGCAAAATCATTGCACCATCTTTCGACATCACTGTATGAAGTCTGTGCCGAGATGTCCATCATGTCCACCGACTCCACTTCTTCAATCCCCAATAGACAATGCCCCAATTCATGCGCCAGAGTGAATATTTCTCGCTTGTAATGCTTATGATGCTTAAGCACTATCACATTGGGCTTAAGGTAAAAACCGTCAATGTTGGTTTTCTCTTTCTTGTTCCATGTCTCTATGTATTCAAAGACAAAAATGCCATGATCGGCGATTTTTTCTATCATCTTCACAAGAAACTGCCTATGATTGACAGTTTCCCCGGGATAAAAAAAATCTCTTGCACGTACGGCTACTGTCTTAGGGTCATCTTGTAGGGTGTAGTGTTCTATGTCAAACTTCACATCCAGTTGCGACAGTTTGTTGTATGCATCCAAAGCGTTTTTCAGACTCTCGAATCGGTTTACAGTACGGATCGACTCCAAGTTCAGCTCTGTTCCGAATGAGGTCTTGCGGAAGAAGATACTGCTGCTTGCATTGGTTGACAACTTAGAATAGTCTTGAAAGAAACTGACTTCTTTGTCGAATATCTCACCTATACGCTTCAACACCCCCAAATCAATAGAATCTCCACTGATGTCTGCGGCTCCTGTTATCCGTTTCCTGCCTTTGTTCAGAAGAGACAACAAGTCATCCACCGACATCTTGTATAATGCCAGCAGGTATTCTAAACGTTTCTTGTTAATCTCTACTTTCATATCAGCCTCGATTGAACTATTGTTGTTTTGATGCAAATGCTTAGGCACAATTTTGCGTTGCAAAATTACACATTTTCACTTAAATGGGCGAATTTTCATGCTGAATATCACTGGAATTTATGTTTATTTTGCTAAATCGCTACATTTCGCCACCAAAAAGACACAAAAATAGGACGAATCATCGACCCGTCCTTTTGTTTTTAGCCTTTTTCGTTCTAACCACAGCCTGCAATGTTATTCATCAACTGGTTCATCACTCGCATGTCTCATTTCGTAAACTGTCCATAAGGCTAACACACATTCAATGGCTATCACGGTAATGGCCGCAGTCATGCCCCACCAGTGGGCAATAAGCATAAAGATGCCAGCCTCAATGCACAACGCAAAGAGGATGGTAACAATAAGTGATAATATTCTATTCATTCTACGGTAACTGATTTAGCAAGGTTTCTTGGCTGGTCAACATTCCTATCCTTGTTGATGGCGATGTAATAGGCCAGCAACTGCAATGGGACGGAAACAACGAGAGGTGTAAGGCATTCGGGTACGTCGGGCACTTCAAGGCAATGGTCGGCGATGTCCTTCATTGCGTCATTGCCCTTGGTAATGATGGCGACAACCGTACCGCCACGCGCCTTCACCTGCCTTACATTACTGATTATCTTGTCATACAGCGAGTCCGTTGGAGCAATGACCACCGTGGGCATCTCGCTATCTACAAGTGCAATCGGTCCATGCTTCATTTCCGCAGCAGGATAACCCTCCGCATGGATATAGGATATTTCTTTCAGCTTCAACGCACCTTCAAGGGCGGTGGGGTAGTTGTACCCACGACCGAGATAAAGGAAGTTGCGGGCATAGGTGTATATCTTCGACAAGTTCTTGATTTTGTCAGCAAGTCCCAACACATCTTTTATATACCTTAATTCCGCAACACTATTATAAATATAACTTTTTAAGTACCTGAGCAACAAAAAGTTGCTCAGGATTTTGTCATGTCAGATTTTTCACCTATCTTAGTGTTGCAAATCAAAATATGTATCAAACCCGACAGACATGGCAAAGAAAGCAATAAAATCTGAGAAACTCACTCCTTTTGGAGGAATATTTGCAATGATGGAGCAATTTGACTCCACATTGTCATATGTAATTGACACAACCCTCGGTCTAAGATGCAGGCTGTATGGTTATCAATACAGCGAAATCATCCGTTCTCTCATGAGCATCTACTTCTGTGGCGGCTCATGTATTGAGGATGTCACAACTCATTTGATGCCCCATCTCTCGCTTCATCCGACACTTCGTACCTGCAGCTCTGACACTATCCTCAGAGCGATAAAGGAACTGACGCAGGAGAACATTTCATACACGTCAGATACGGGTAAGAACTACGATTTCAATACGGCTGACACCCTCAATACCTTACTGCTCAATTGTATGTGTGCAGCTGGTCAGCTGAAAGAGGGTGAGATGTATGATGTTGATTTCGACCACCAGTTCATAGAAACAGAGAAATATGATGCAAAGCATACATACAAGAAGTTCCTTGGTTATCGACCAGGTGTGGCGGTTATTGGAGATTTGATTGTCGGCATTGAGAACAGCGACGGCAACACAAACGTCCGTTTCCATCAGAAGGACACGCTGAAGAGATTCTTCGAAAGGTTTGAACAGAACAATCTTGTTATCAATCGTTTCAGAGCTGATTGCGGCTCGTGCTCTGAAGAGATCGTGGAAGAGGTTGCCACCCACTGCAAGACCTTCTATATCCGTGCCAACCGCTGTAGTTCGCTCTACAATGACCTCTTCGCTCTCAGAGGCTGGAAGAGGGGAGAAATCAACGGCATTGAGTTTGAGCTGAATTCCATTCTTGTAGAGAAGTGGAAAGGCAAGACATACCGGCTTGTGATTCAAAGGCGGAAACGGATGGACGGTGAGCTTGACCTCTGGGAAGGAGAATACACATACCGCTGCATCCTGACCAACGACTACGAGCCTTCCGTAAGAGAGATTGTCGAGTTCTATAACCTCCGCGGAGGAAAGGAGCGCATCTTCGATGACATGAACAATGGTTTCGGATGGTCCAGATTGCCCAAATCCTTCATGGCAGAGAACACAGTGTTCCTTCTTCTTACAGCACTTATCCGTAACTTCTACAAGGTCATTATCCAAAGACTTGACGTAAAGAGGTTCGGACCCAATAAAACAAGTCGCATAAAAGCGTTTGTCTTCAGATTTGTCTCTGTACCAGCCAAATGGATCAGAACATCAAGGTGGTATGTGCTGAATATCTATACCTGTAATAATGCTTACGCAGATGTATTCCAGACTGATTTTGGATGACGACTACAACTTATGGGTATGATACTGCGTATTGTCTCAAGTCGCATTGTGGGGTAAGGGGGTATTGTAGGCAGAAGTGGGTATTTCAGCCTCAATTTATCTAATAATTCAGTAATGAGAGAACGTGTACACGTAAATAGGACGATGAAGGACTTAGTTGCGGATTTGAGGCTTATGAAAAGCGTATTGCTTTCTCAATACATGCCGTTCCTCTTCGCTCAGCGACAGGAAATAGGCTTTCCATCCCGGACAGAAATTGATGTGCCATCGCCAAAAACGACCCAACAATGACTTGGGTGAACGGTCGTATCGCCGCCTCAGTGGGCACTGCTGACAGTTATGTTTCTTTTCCAATACTTTATCTATTTATCTTTCGTAAAACTCTCGTGGCAAAAATAAGGATTATTTTCAGTGATCAAGCACACAGTTCATTAAAAAAGAGAGGATTTGCTAAGATTCAGAATAACGACGAGCCATCGACCCCAACGGGAGTCGAACTTCAAGTAACCGCACATGATACAATGTGCGGGTCGAAGTGCCTTCCCAATCCACGACCCCAACGGAGGTCGAACCTTTCTACAGATTATATGGTTCGACCCCGTTGGGGTCGGATGTATAGGAGTCATCTGGCCATCCGCAAGTCTTTGACATTGCGGTTAACGGGGGTGAGACCCTTTTCAGGGTCTGTTTGTTTGCACACCTTCATTCTACATAAACGGCTAAATTCAAATATTAAAAGCGTTTACATATTGCAACGTATTTATCTGTTATGCTCCTATTAAATTGTTCTATATCCTTATACTTTTCAACTAAATCCTTTATCACAGGCGCATTTAAATCGACGTTTAGGGTATATTGAACAAAAGCACGTAGCATCTCATAATTATAATTTACTCAAGTTTCGGATTTAGGTTGAGAGGATAGATTTGGGCATAAAAAAGGCTTTGAGGATTTCCGTATGTCACGGAAATTTAGTAATTTAGAGGTGCCCAAACAACTAATTACAATCACTCAAAGCCATGAGCAAAATTACAAAAATTCCATCGGAGATCCGCAACTTTTTCACGGGAAAACGAATCAATCCCGCATTTTCCAAGTTTATGACCCTCCTTGAGGGGATGAGGATTTCAGACAAAGATCTCGGAGGGAAAAAACGTGAGAACTGTCAGCTTACCAACCTTCAACTTTTCCAGATCATATTGATTCTGCCGTTTATGGCCGTCCCGGGTTTTTCTCATTATGCCGGATCGTCAATCTCGAAACTGTTCGGGGGTAAGAAGGACCTACTCTATTCGTTTATGGCCAAGGACAATATAGACTAGCAACATCATCTGGCACATCGCCTGTCATCTCATCAAGGCCGTGACCATAAGGAAAGACTATCAAAAGAGCCATCTTCCGGCAGTGCTTATTGTGGATGATTCCGACCTGCCGAAGACCGGATTGAGGATGGAGTGTATTGGCAAGATATTCTCGCACGTGTTTCAGCGGTGCATTCTCGGCTACAAGCTGCTGGCCCTGTGCTGGAGCGACGGCCGCTCTCAATTTGTCGTGGACTTCTCGATTCACGGCGAGAGAGGGAAGGTCGATGGCAAGGAACAAGGTCTTACGGCCCGGCAGCGCGAGAGGCGCTACAACCGCAAGCGTGACAGAGACTGCCAGACCGAAAAACGCAAGGAAGAGTATTTCGTATCCAAGCTTGAGCGCCTGAAGAGCATGGTGAAGAGACCATTGGAGGATTGTTCGCCGATATATATGAAGGCGTACACGAGCTCACCGTCGTGGAAAAGATCTGGTCAATCATTATTGATGTAATAGCAATCGTGGCTGAGATTTTTACCATTGACGAGAACGAATTGATGGAGCAAATTATACGGGATAACCGCAGGTTCAAGGCCATGCAACTGATCGCTCAGACTGCATAAAACCTAAATCCGAAACTTGAGTAAAATACATAACTGTAATAATCTACTACTAATCTAAAATAAAGCGATTATAAGCTATCCTTTTCCCTGTGTTTGTTTTAAAGTTTTCACCTATACACTTTTTTATCTTTTCCTGTTCTTTTTCTTTATCCATAACCATTAAATTTTCAAGCAAATCAGCTTCCCATTGTATTTGAAAATCAAGTCCATTAATTTTAGATGGAGTATGGTGGTTGCCTATTATAAAGCATATTCTATCAATATTTTTGTTATAGCCTACCTTTTTTAATATTTCTTTCGCTACTGCTGGTCCTTCCTTTTCTTGATAGACACCATCAATAGAACCGTATTTTTTTTGTGCTTCAACCGCACCAATATCATGTAGTATAGCAGTAATACTGATGAATTCTTTTTCTTCCTCTCCGATATTTTCTCCGTTCATTATATCTTCTGCATTTTTCAAAACTTTAAGAGTATGCTCTATGCCAAAAGGTATTTCTTTGAATACTTCTTTCATCTCTATAATAATTTTTTCTTTAAACATAAATTGCCTCTATTTATTCTTTATAGGTGTTTTAGTTCTATCTATCCATTTTTTTATTGGCCGATACAATCAGCATCATGGGACGGCGCATTTCATCCTGCATCCCCGGAATATCCATCATGTTTTCCGGCGGCTGTGGCTCCACAATCTGATTTATTATAAAACCATTTGAAAGCAGCGTATTTAGATATGTGGTCAGTGTTCTATGATATTTTGTAACCTTTTCTCCCAAAAATACAGCTGTCCGTTTGCCCTCATAATAATAATTATCCACTGGAAAATGCAGTATTTCTCCTTTTTCGTTATAATGCCAGTCTTGTGTTCCATAGGCAGTAAAAACAGGATGTTCAACCGTAAAAACTAGCTTACCACCAGACTTCAGTATTCTATATATCTTTTTTACTAAAATCTCATAATCTGCTACATAGTGAAACGCAAGTGAACTTAATATTACATCAAAACTCTCCTCTGGGAATTCCACATCTTCTATAGCACAGCATTTATATTCAACCTGTGGAAAATGTGTTTTTTCTTTGGCTACCTCGAGCATTTTATGAGAAATATCAACACCTACAACAGAAGAAGCACCGTGTTCCATCGCATAAATACAGTGCCATCCATAGCCGCATCCTAAATCAAGCACACGCTTATCTTTAAAATCCGGCAGCAGCTTTCTCAATGTTTCCCATTCTCCTGCACCGGCTAGTCCCTGCTGTGAGCGACTCATTTGACTGTATTTTTGAAAAAATATATTATCATCATATTTGTTTTCTTTCATCTGAATTCCCCTTGTTTAAAAAGTTATTTATCTCCGTTGCAATTTTCTTCACTTCTTTATAAGGCTTCCCGGTCATATCATAGCATTCAAAAAGTGAAAGACCGAGTAATTCAAAAATATGATTAACCCTTTGGCGTATTTTTCAGGTTTATATTAAAAAGTTTCAAGCAGTTTTATAGCTTTCTTTTCGCCTATTCGAACGTGGTGGAAAGTACGCGAACATAAATTCCCGCGCCCCTATGCGCACGCAGTGCGCTCACGTGCCGAAGGCACATATCGCGCCAGAGGCATATCGCACGCGAATGAAATGTAGCGTATATCGCAAATCCGTGAGGATTTATATCGCTTTAGTTTGTCTGCTTCGTCAGACAAACTAAACTTTCCACGTGGCTGGAGAGGACAGAATGAATGTCATTTGAGTACGTCCGTTCTCGGAAACATATCCACTTCGCTTTTGGCACTATCGGTATACGGGAACATATCCAATCTCTCTCAGGAATGTATACCATACTTTTAAAAGGCAGAATAGCATTTTAACTAATGCTACCCTACCTATAACTAAACATTTACAGTTGCATGTGGCCTATTGTTTTTAGCCGTTAAATATTTTATAACTATTAAATAGCGATACAAATTGTTCGAAACTAATATTGTTTATATCATATATTCTCGCATATTTTAAAGCTTTATTAAATTGATTTTTTGTAAACAGTTTTTCATACTCTTTGTTAACCCATTTCATTACAAAAGTTTCATATTTTTTTCTCTCTTTAAATGCCATTTTTGCTGGCTTTCTTTTTAATACAATTAATGCGCTATCCACTTTAGGTTTTGGATGGAAATAATACCTGGGAATTTTTGCTAATATAGAAATATCTACCTCTGCCATTAACAGCAATGCTAGTGATCTGTTTGTATCTAATAACATTTTAGCAAAACCATATTCTACTATTAAATAACTTATTGTGGCTGAACTTTCAAAAACAATTTTTCGAATTATATTTGTGCTTATGTTGTAAGGTATGCTGCCAAATATTTTATATGGATTGTGGCTAGGAAATGTAAATTTTAGTATATCATCATTTACTATTTGATAGTTAGGATAATTTAAGAGCTTATTACGAGTTACCTCACATAATTTAGAATCAATTTCTATCGCCGTAACAAAATTACATCTCTTTACCAATTCAGCAGTAAAATGACCTTTCCCTGCACCTATTTCAAAGATGTTATCTTTTTCATCTAAACTTATGCAATTCATTATTTTTTCTATGTGATATTTTGAAGTAATAAAATTTTGACTATCTTTTATATTTACTTTGTTCATTATAACCCCTCCTTAATTTATTTCATTAACAAACAGTTTTTATGTTTTCATTTGGATATAGTTTTTTCTTATCTGGTCCTATCATAGGATACACCTCTCTTTCATACTTTTATATATTTTCTATCGTGTTTTATATGATTCATTATTTTGATACCATAGCAAAGCATCCTTTTCTAGTTGCTTTACAAATGCATCCTTACCAGTGCAGTAGCCTTCAATATCCTCCGAGAATCGATAAGCCAGCTCCATCTTTAATTCACCATACTCTAAAGCGATGTCTGGATGTGTACGCAGAAAGTCCCTTACTGCTATATGCCTATTAATATCTTTGTGATTGCTTTGCTCAAAAATATGAATCTGGTGTGTCCTGTTATCGCCGCCTTTGCGGAAATATCTACGTCCTTCAATACCAAACTCACCCATACACTCATAACCAATCGCTACAAATTCTTTGTTATGCTTATCAACCAAACTAATATTTGTCACTACGGGCATTATATCAATGATTGATTTAGCGGCTAACCCTTTGACTGCTGTACTGCCAATATGGTAAACCTCCACCAATATATCCTTCAATATATTCTTTATCTTCTGTGATTCATTTTCATACTCTACTTCCCAAAAGGGGTCGTACGGAACTACTCGTATAAACAATATAAACCCTCCAATCTCATTCTCAACGAATAATATTTTTAGAAAAAAGTCTTTATACTTTTTAACAATGGAGCCGCCAGCCAGAACAGACTATACTGATCAGCGACTACCTTAAATTTAATGTTTCAGATTTATTTTCTTATCTCTAATTTCATAAACTACATCAGCTACATTTTCGAGTAAGCGTTTATCGTGGGTGATAAACACGATAGTTCCGGCATACTCCTTCATTAGTATTTCCAAAGCCTCTAAACTTGGTATGTCAAGGAAGTTACTGGGTTCATCCATTAGTAGGATGTTATATCTACCCATGAGCATTTTAGCTAGCAACAATTTTATAATTTCTCCACCGCTTAAAACAGATAAGCTTTTTCCAATATCGTTCTGTTTGAACCCCATAGATGCTAGCACTGAACGAATTTCTGATATATTGTAATCACAATCCTCCTGCATAAACTCCATGACATTCTGATTACTGTTGTACTTGTAACCATTCTGTGCAAAGTAACCTATTTTTGCCTTAGGTGAAATAGAAATTCCTTCTTCATGGTTTAAGATCATTTGGATTAAAGTTGTTTTTCCGGTTCCATTACCACCAGTTAACGCCACTTTTGCTCCTAGAGGAATTTGAAAAGATGCATTTTCAAACAGTGCCTTATCCCCAAATATTTTATTAATTTCCGTACCGACTATAGGGTATGGATTATGGAGCTCCAATGCTTTACTTTGCCTGAAACGAATTCTGCGAATGTCTTCCGGAGCTTCTACATTTCCTAAGGCTGCAATCCTGTGCTCTAGGGATTTAGCGGCATTATGCATCTTTTTTTCCTTACTTCCTATTGATTTTTGATGAGCTAAACGCCCTCCGCCTTCAGTACTTTTTTTCTTTGAAGCACCTTTCGCCTTCTGTTCTATTTTACGAGCCTGTTTTCGCTTTTCCTCCGCAGCCCTTTCCAATCGGGCACGTTCCGCAATAAATTGTTCGTATTCTGCAGCTTGGCTCTTGCGTTCTTCCTCTTTCTGACGAAGATAATCAGAATAGTTTCCCCAATACTCAGTGATTTTGCCATCTTTCAGTTCCCATATTTTATCTACTATTTCATCAAGAAAATAGCGGTCATGGCTAATAACTAACAGTGCACCTGTAAAATATTTTAGCTGTCCAATTAGAAAATCAATTCCTTCACGGTCTAAATGGCTCGTAGGTTCATCCGCTAAAATACCATGAACCTGTGCCGATAAGGCCTGTGCTATTTTAAGCCTTGTTTCTTCACCACCGCTCATGGTCTGTATATCTAATTGCTCAACACCGAGCTTGCCTACAAGTGCAAAATCTTTTTCCACCTGCAAAGTTACTTCGTCCAACTGGGGAATATAGGCAAGTTCACCCAGACGATTCATTTTACATCCTGGGGGAGTTAATTCTCCTAAAAGTACCCTGAGTAAAGTGCTTTTTCCAGCACCATTTGCTCCTACTAAACCAATACGGTCATAATCATATACTTCTAATTCATTTATATCTAAAACATCGCGTCCTTTGAATTCCACACGAATATCTTTTGCTTTTAATATCAATTCCATAACATTTCCTCCTGTCTATAATCGCATGTTTTCTTTTGCTTGTACGCAGGGAAAACCCTGCGATTTTAGCAGGAAGAATTACATGAAAATTAAATACATAAATATGGTCCCTCCTATGAATTTTGTTTTAAATCTAATTTTCTAACCTCAGTTATCATGGGGCAAGCTATGGCAATGCCAATAATTAAAACACCTGATAGTAAAAACCAATGATTTACACCGATTCTATCAGCAAAGAACCCAGATAGAATTAACCCAATTGGCATAGCAAGTGACATGATACTTCCGGTCAAAGAAAATACACGTCCTAAATATTCAGGCTTAATTTTCTCCTGAAAAAGAGCTGTTTGCACACCGCTGTAAAACGGAACCGAAAGCCCCATTATTGCACAGCAGACTACAAATATGAAAAATCCACTTTGGGGAAGTAATCCTGAAATGGTTAAGCTTATCCCCATCATAAAAATGGATGCCGTTATTAATAAGATTCGCTTTTGGTAATTCCCAAATAACCCTAATAATAGACCCCCTATCAACATACCAGAGGCATAAGCAATCTCCGTAATAGAAATATGCATCGGTGTACCATTAAAACATTCCATAGTGATTAAAGGATATAAAGCATTTATGGGCATATAAACAAACATATATAATGTTCCAACGAGTAATAAAGCAAATAATCCTTTATTTTGCCGTAGTACAGCCATTCCTTCTTTCATTTCTCTTATGAAATTTGGTTCCAAACCGCAGGTTCAACTGGCAAGTGCAAAATTAGCGATTTGTTTGAAGAACTCGGTCTTCGGGTTTGAGAAACTGAGTTTT